>Ga0102934_1002183_pt1 | contig 13608 bp, 6 predicted proteins | sample SalPonR2_A_D1_MG_FD_78175 | JGI IMG/M metagenome (GOLD analysis project Ga0102934, IMG submission 78175) | Salt pond soil microbial communities from South San Francisco under conditions of wetland restoration - Salt Pond MetaG R2_A_D1_MG | ecosystem: Environmental > Aquatic > Marine > Intertidal...
CCGGGGCCTCGGCTCTTCCATGTAGCCGTAATAGGCGACGATGCGGTGGACGTCGTCGCGGAGCTGCGTCACCTTCAGCCGCTCGCGGCGCTCGATGCGGGGCCGGCGCAGCGTCTTGGCCGTATAGATCACCACCAGATCGTGCAGCGCCCGGTTGTGGTGGAGGTTGTGGATCAGCCCGTGAGGCGTGCCGCGCTCGTTGGCGGCGAGATAGACCGCCTGCCCCGGCACCCGGCGGTAGTAGCCGCCGCCGAGGGCCGCCAGGAATTCCCGCACCGGCGTGGCTTCGTTGCGCATGTGGCGCTGTTCGGTGGCGCGGCCGCGGCGCCAGGTGGCCATCACGAGGTAGACGCCGGCCGCGACGCCGACGGGCAGCCAGCCGCCGTCCATGAACTTGCCCGCGTTGGCCGCGAAGTAGGCGGTGTCCGGGATGAGGAACGCGACGGTGGCGGCCAGCGAGACCGGCAGGGCCCAGCGGAAGATTCGCCGTTCCGCGAAATACAGCAGGAGGGTGGTCACGAGCATGGTCGCGCTGATGGCGATGCCGTAGGCGGCGGCCAGATTGCCCGAGCGCTGGAAGCCGGCCACCAGCGCGACGGCGGCCACGAGCAGCAGCCAGTTCACGGAAGGCACGTAGATCTGGCCCCGCTGCCGCGACGAGGTGTGCACGATCTTCACGGTCGGCAGGTAGCCCAGGTTCTGGCCCTGGAAGGTGAGCGAGAAGGCACCCGAGATGATGGCCTGGGAGGCGATGATGGTGGCGAAGGTGGCGAGGCCGACCATGGGGTACAGCGCCCAGCCCGGCACGAGCTCGTAGAAGGGGTTCACCAGCGCGTCGCCCTCGCGCAGGATGAGCGCGCCCTGGCCGAAGTAGTTCAGCAGCAGTCCGGGCAGCACCACCAGGTACCAGCCGAGCCGTATCGGCGCCCGGCCGAAATGGCCCAGGTCGGCGTACAGCGCCTCGCCGCCGGTGACCACGAGGAAGACGATGCCGAGGATGGCGAACGCGTGCAGCCCGTTGTCGCCGAAGAAGGCGACCGCATAGCCCGGGTTCACGGCGGAGAGGACCGCGGGGTTGGCGACGATGCCCGGCAGTCCGGCCAGGCCGATGCAGGCGAACCAGACCAGCATCACCGGACCGAAAATGATGCCGATCCCGCCCGTGCCGAGCCGCTGCACGGCGAACAGCCCGCACAGGATGGCGATGGTGATAGGCACCACGTAGGGCTCGAAGACCGGTGTGGCCACCTCCAGGCCCTCGATGGCACTCAGCACGGAGATGGCCGGCGTGATCATGCCGTCGCCGTAGAGGAGCGCGGCGCCGAAGAGTCCCAGCGCCATTACGGTCGTACGCGTCCTGCCCCTGAGCGGCCGGCGCACCAGTTCCATCAGCGCCAGGATGCCGCCCTCGCCGTAGTGGTCCGCCCGCAGCACGAACACCAGATACTTCACGGAGATGACGAGGATCAGCGACCAGAACACCAGCGACAGCACGCCGAGAACGTTGGCCGCGGTCGCCGCCACCCCGTAGTCGCTGTAGAAGCACTCGCGCACGGCGTACAGCGGACTGGTGCCGATATCGCCGTAGACGACGCCGAGAGCCGCGAGGGTCAGCGGTGCGAGGCGCTTGCCGTTGTCGCCGTCGGCGGTATTCACGACGGCGGGTGCCGCGTCTCGGAGCCGTCGGCGGCCTCGTAGGTGCGACCGAACCCGGTGACCGCCGCCATCAGCATGACCGCGGCCAGGAACCAGCCGTGCAGGACGTAGGCCCAGACGTCGGTGGGTGCGACGGCCTCCACGAAATCGTACTGCTGCTCCAGCGTGCGCAGCGTCTGGTAGCCGATCAGCACGCCGCCGCCCCAGGGGAAGATGTAGCCGATGGCCGAGGTCACGGCATCCAGCATGTTGGCGCGCCGGTAGGGATGCAGGCGGAAGCGCTTGCCCAGCCGGGAGATGACGGGGCCGGCGGCGATCTCCGCCGCCGTGTTGATGGTGATGAACGCGTTCAGCGAGAAAACAATGCCCCACATGGCGGTCTCCGCCCGGGCGACGGAGTCACGGGCGAAGCGGCGCAGCCGGTCGATCAGCGCCTCCAGCGCGCCGCCCAGGCGCATGATGTGGCCGCCGGCCACGATCAGCAGGATCAGGATGGCCAGGCCGACGTAGCCGGCCACACCGTCCACGAGCGCGCCGCCGACCAGATCCCGGTCCGGATCGATGAACAGGATGTCCGACGGCGCCGCAAGCCCCAGCGCCAGCTCCAGCGCGACGGCGCCCAGGATGCCCCAGGTGAGTGCCACCAGAATGTGGTAGCCGCGCAGCGCCAGAGCGATGACCAGCGCGAACGGGGCGAGCAGCACCAGGCCTTCCGGGGAGGCGGTCTCGGCGAACAGCGCATTCGCCCGCGCGGCATTCACGGGATCGCCGTCGCCGCCGAGCAGCGTGAAGAGTCCGAGCGCCGGCACCGCGGCGATCAGCGCGTACTTGACCCGCGAGCGCACGACCCCGGGGATATCGGTCTCCTGGGTGGTGGCCGAGACCACCGTGGTATCCGACACCGGCGCCAGGTTATCGCCGAAAGCGGCACCCGACAGGATGGCCGCGAACAGCCACACCGGATCGGCGCCCAGCGTCACGCCGGCGGGGAACATGAGCGTGCAGAAGGCGACGGCGGTGCCGTAGCCGGTGCCGACGGCAGTGCCGAAGGTGGCGGCCAGCAGGAAGGTGGCACCGACGAACAAGCCGCCGGTGGCGCCGGACTGGGCGCCCACCCACACCAGTCCGTCCACCAGACCGCCGACGCGAAGCACCTGGGCGAACATGCCCGCCCAGAACCAGGCGACGATGGTGACGGCGGCCACCGGGTTGGCCATGCCCTCGAAGACCGCGTTGGCGTAATCCGCCCAGCGGCTGCGGCACAGCAGCATGCCCAGCGTCAGACCGCCGATCATGCCGAGGATCAGGCCCTGCTCGTCAGGGGCGCCGGCCACCGAGATGGCGACGGCCCAGACGACGAAGAAGAGCAGGGGTACGGCGGCGCCGATGCGCCCGCCGCGGAAGTCGAGAGAACCGGCGCCGTCGGCCATGCCGCCGGCCTATTGCGCGGTGCTGTGGGTCAGCTCGACCTCGATGGTCAGCGTCACCTCGTCGCTCACTGCGGGCACGTACTGGTCCAGCCCCCAGTCGGAGCGCAGGAGTGTCCCGGTGGCAGAGACACCCACTGCCGGCACCTTCTTCAGCGGATGCTCGCCGGCGCCGTTGATCGTGGCGGCTAGCGTGACCGGTACCGTCTTGCCCTTGATCGTGAGTCCGCCGGATATGTCGTAGGTGTTCTCGCCCGTCTTCTCGACATCCGTGGATTCGAACGTAATGCTCGGGTGGTTCGCCAGGTCGAAGTACTCGGCGCCCATCAGGTGGCCGTCGAAGACCTCCACGCCGCTGTCCACACTCGAGACGTCGATGCTGACGTCGATCTCGCTCGCCTCGGGGTCCTCGCTGTCGAGTTGCAGCGTGACGTCGAAGTCGTCGAAGCGCACCTTCGGGTTGGAGAATCCGAGGTGGGTGTAGGAGAAGATCACGTAGGCGTGCTGGTCGTCCTCCTGGTAGGTGCCGGAGGGCACGCCGGACAGGTCGGTTGCCGCGGCGGGCGTCTGGCTGAGCAGCAGGGCTGCGGCGATGATGAATGGCATGTGTTGCATGGGTACCTCCACGACTATGACTGTCCGAATGCTAGCACGGGGCTGAGCGACGGAGCCGGGCGCTGCCATCCCGGCAATTCCCGTGCGCATGAGCTGCCTGAACGGGCGAACATTGCCCGGCGCCGATTATGGGTTACCATCGACTTGTCGACCGGCGATAACAAGAACGAATAGCGGCTGTGGCCGAACCTTGCGGGCGTGTGATGGCGGGAACAGCGAGCGGGCGTCCGTCCGCGATCGGTGATTACGAGATAGACCTCGATCCGGGGGAGGCCGAGCGGTGGATTACCCTCGCGGCCGAGGCTTCCGGGTGCGGTCCGGACGATCTGGCCATCGAGTGCGCCGCCCGGCCCGCTTTCCTGGAGGGGGATGCCCTGCTGCTGTTGCTCCGTTATCGGGGCCGTGGCCCGATTGTCGAACAGGCTTGGTGGTGGTCCGAAGGCGAGCAGGAGGAAGACCGCGATATCCTCCTCTGGTGTCTTGCAGGTCACGACGACCAGCCGCGGCGGCGGGTTCTGCCGCTGCGCGATGCAAGAGATTTCCTGGCGACTCTGGGCTGGACGGACGTCTACCGAATCGACGCCGATACGGCGCTCGACTACCTGCGCGTATTCGCGGATTTCGCGAGGACGCGAGACGCCGTCCTGGCCGGCGCCCGTGTGCTGTTGATCGAGCGGCTCGAGGACGTCGAATTCTGGGTCGCGCTGAACGACTTCGAGCGCGAGCGAGTGGTTGCCGCCCTCGCGGCAGATCCGCTGACCGATTCCGCCAGCATCCGCCATGGCTACCGCGCGACGTGCCTCGCTCTCGTGGACGATGGACTCCGCCGCGTAATCTGCACGGTGTACGATCGGCCGGTGCCGGGTCTCGGGGAGGTGGCGGCCCTGCGCGGCGAGATTCGCGTCGAACTCGCGGAGGACGAGCCCCTGTTGACCGGACTGCCGGTGGGCTATCTGCGCTCGCTGCTCGCGCGGCCGAGCACTATCCACGGACGGCAGGGTTATCAGGAGAGTCCGGATGGCTGGCGGCGTCTGGCGAAAGTCGATGCGAACACGCTCATCGACGACGTCAACCGACGCGTCCTGCCGCTGGTTGCCGGCGACGATCTGACCCGGATCGCGCTTAGGCGCCTGCCATTCTACCCGCTGGATCTCCTCCGGGTCAGCGACTGTATCCACAACGGCGACCGTACCGATCGTTTCCTGCTCTGGCGGCCGGGTCTTGCCGTCTCCCTGGACACGCGCAGCGACTGGATCAACACGCTGAACGAGCACCTCGCCCGTCACGAGCACTGGTCGCTGCGAACGGCGGACGACGTGGCCGCGTACCTCAAGTTCTTCGGCGACTTCGTCTGGGGGGACGAAGGGCCGTTCCACATCGTCACCGGTGCCGGAGACTCGGTCTCCGACGCAGCCGATCCGGGCTCAGGGACGGTCCTGCCGGGGGTCCGGGACACGCTTGGCCTCGGTGAAGCGGCTTCCGTGGGCGATGTCACCGCGTCGGTCGAAGACCCGGACGTCGGGGAGCCCGACGCGGAGGGCTGGTGGCCCGTGATCGCCTTTGTTCGCTATGGCGCGGGCCTGTTCGCGGCGAAATTCCGAGTCAGTCCACACGGACTGGTGGAGATGCTCGACGACACACCGCTGGTCAGCTGGGAGCCCGCAGAGGAGTCCGGCCAGATGCCCGAGCCGCCGGCGCGAGGCTTGGAGCCGCCCATTGCGTCGCAGACGGAACCGACCCTGAAGAGCGTGACCGGCGAGCACTTCGCGGCCGAGCTGCGCGCCGCCCGGGATTCGGGCAGCCGCCGGCCGGCGGAGATCCGGGATCGCGTCGTCTGCGGTCGCGTCGATCTGCGGGGAGAGTCCATCGGCTCCGTCGTGATCACGAACTGCCGCTTCCGCGGCACGGTCAACCTCGATCATCTGGAGTGCTCCAGGGATCTTGTGTTCCGGCATTGCGTCTTCGAGAACGGATTGCGGCTGGCCGAAGCAACCATCCGTGGCCGTCTCCACCTGCGCGATGTCATCGTCAGGGGCCATGTCACGCTGACCGATCAGGAAGCGATCGTCCATAGCGGCGGCGTATCGCTGACCTGTCACGAGAGCAGAGCGGCCTATGTGACCCTGGTCCGGGTGAACGTGGGGGGCACCCTGCTGGCCGAGCGGCTGCGAGTGCAGGGCAACCTGGAGTTCTTGTCGGTGCAGACGCTGCGAAGTACGGACCTGATGTCCTCACAGATCGGGCAGGGCCTGATCATCGCCTCGGAATCGGCTGCATCGCCGACGTGCATTTACGGCGATCTCAACCTTGACCAGGTCGTCGCTCACAGCGTCCTGCTGCGCGGCTTGTTCGTGCTCCTGGATCTCAATCTCCAGTATGCATTCGCCGAACAGTGGATATCCCTGGAGGGACTGAACCCGGGCGGGAGCGGAGCGCTGCCTCTGCGGGTGGGACATTATCCGTGGGGTGGCGGCGATTCCGGCCCGGCCGGGGGAATCAGCGTCTACGGGACGGTTGTCGAGAAGAATTTCCTGATTCTCACGAACGTAGATGTGGCGGGCGGCGTGAAGGCCGCCTTCGTACGAGTAGGTACCGGCCTGTGGCTCGAGCCCGACAGGGATCATCCTGGACGCAACCGCATCGGTGCCGACGTCGAGCTAGACGGCGCCGTCGTACCCCAGATACTCCGTATCCGGCGCACGGACATCGGCGGCGATCTTTCCGGACGCGCGCTGCAGACAGGGGAGCTGCGCCTGGTCGGTCGCATGAAGCCGGCTGTCACAGATGATGACGGGAACGAGATAGTGCCGCCGGACTACGAGCCGATCGCAATCGCCGGCAAGGTCAACCTGCAGGACGCGATGCTCGAGGGTGAGGCGTATATCGTCGGCGTCCGCATCGGCGAATCGCTGAATCTCAGACATGCCTCCGTAGACGGCGATCTAACGCTGTCGATCGGCTGCGCGCAGGGCCGTGAGCGCGGCCTCACGGAAGAGCAGGATGCCGACGTCGGCTATCTTCTGGCGGAGACGGGCGGTGGCATCAATCTGCGCAAGGCGATGATCAGTGGCGATGTGGTGCTCTCCGGCGCGGATTGCGCCGCCGCGACGATCGACATGGGCGATGCGGAGATCAAGCGCGACGTCGAGATCGTGCGGGGTCCCGGCCGTGCCCGCGCGAAGGCGCTGATCCTCGATGGGCTGCGCTGTGACGGCAACCTGGACTTTTCCGGCCTCAGCCTTTCCGCGGCATGCGCAGCGCAGTCGTGCCCCGGTCATGGCTGCAATGCACCGGAGTGCGAGGTGCGACGGACCGGAGGCCATGTTCTGGCCCGCGGTGCCACGGTAGCCGGATTATTGCGAACGGCCACGGAGACTGAGACGGCGGAGATTCCCGGCTGCCTGGATCTGTCCTTCAGTGATATCGGAACCCTGGAGATCTCCGTCGATACCTTTCCGTTGGCGCAGGAGGCAGACCGCTGTAATGACCGCGAGCGGGCTGCGGAGGCCTGCGGCGTAATCCTGCGCCGGGCGACAGTGGGTATGCTGTCATTGACCGTCGACGAGCGCGGCTATCCCCGTCCGGTGGACCTGGGGTACACGGAGATCAAGTGGTGGCAATTCAATCACCGCGTCGCCGGCGGTGACCGAGCGGGTCGAACTGGAGAATCGCCCGGTCCGGGTACGGAAGGCAGCACAGGTACGATCCGCATCCGCCAGGCGAGCGACGAAGCAGGCGACTACATCGACCTGTTGTTCGCGAACGAGAAAGACCTGCAGCGCCATACCTGGCGGTCCATCGAGAACAACCTCTTCAACTGGGGCCATGAGACTGCCGCGGACGACGTACACCGGGCCATGCGCCGTTGGCTGCGCGCGAAGATGCGACGGGAGGGGCCCCCACCGGGCATCTGGAATCGCCTGACCTGGCTGCCGAAACGGATAGGACGCCGCCTTTTCGATCTGCTCACCCGCGAGGTGACCGAGCCGGTCCCCGCCGTCCTGATCATGCTGGGGTGGACCCTGGTGAGCACCTGGCTGTTCTCGCTGCCGGTAAACATCGGGCTGTCGGAGCCCGGCTATCTCACGCTGCCCGAGGGGCAGCGCTATGAGACGGAACACCCGGACCCCGAGAGCTGGGGGCTGGGTGCCGGCTTCTGGACAGCGCTGCATTTCCACGTCCCGGTCGCGTTGTTCACGGCGCGCGACGAATGGGAGCCGGCCAGCGACCGGTCGCTGGCGGTGTACGGCAGGGACGGGCGCTACGTGCTCCCCGGTGTGACGCCGGAGGACTACGCCAACATCGTGCTGATCGCGCACTGGTTCATGTGGCCGGTGGTCCTGGTCCTTTACTCCCGCCGCTACCTGCGCCGAGCGCAGCAGTAGCATGGCGGAGATGGTAAAGGGCGCCTTCTTCCCCCAACCGCTGCGCGACGGCTGGCTGGACCCGGAGGACCTTCCGGCGACCGAACTGGCTAGTCTCTGGCATTACGGCCCGGTGCTGGAGGTGGCGGAAGCGTGGGGTATCCGGCTGCGGGTGCGGGCCCTGACGAGCCTGCCGGGCGCCTGGCTGGTCCAGGGCTGGACCGAGGACGCATCCGCCGGCTTCGGGTTTGGCCTCTGGACGGCGCGCAGCTTCACCGAACTCGACGGCACCGGCGTGTCACTCTACGAGGTGTGCGAAGAGCAGGGGCTGGAGCTGACGGACGATACCATCCTGGAATACTCGGCCCTGTTCAGCCGCTTCGTACACGCCGAAGAGGGACCGTTCTGGCTGGTGTTTTCCGTCGACGATCTGAATGCTTCCGTGGCACCCGGGAGTAGCGATGCGCCCACCGAATCGGAACAGCCGCCCCTGGCCTACGCTGCGATCAGCGACGAGGATCTGCGCGGGCTTATCGAGCCGCCGATCATCGAATCTGGTGATAGCCGCTGGTCCGTGGAATGCTGCCTGCAATACGGTGACGACCTCGCCCGCGGCCGTTTCGGGGTGCAGGCGGACGGCGCCATGGAGATGCTGGAGGACCGGCCCCTCGTTACCGGCATCCCCGCCATCGCCGCTAATAATGCGCCGCCGCGCAGTCTCGGGCTCGGCTCCCGCCGTGCACGCGGTCTGGAGCCTTTGGTAGACAAGCCGTTGCCGGAGATGGACGAGACCACCCGCCGGATGCTGGAAGGGGTGGGGATCGGCACGACACCGCCGAGCCGGGCGCCCAACGAGCGGGGCCGTGAGCGCTCGATCCTGTGGGAATGTCTGCGCCTGCAGCTGCTGGATTCCCTGCGGCGGGGCGATGCCGCGCCGCTCTATGCCGTCGACGCCTCGCTGGGCGACGATGAACTGCTGGCCGATTTCGCGGGCTTCCTCGCGCGCAGCTGGCCGGCGCTGGTGCTGGAGACGCCCCATTACGGCGGCGAAGTCACCGTGGCGTCGATGCTGGCCGAGCTGATGGATCCCGCGCCGGGCAAACGCTATGTCCAGCAGGAGGTGTCGGGCGAACCGGACGTCATTGGTATTCCGCCGGTGGACAGCGGCGATCTGCTGACACTGTCCTTTCACGACGTGCGCAAGATGGTGCGTCCGGAGGCTGCCGCGTTCCATCTGGCTGCCACCGAGAACCTCACCGTAATCGGCTGCCACACGCTTCGGGATCTGCCGCCGGCCCTGCAGCGTCTGGCCGACATCGTGCTGTCGCTGGGCTCGCCGGAGCCTTCGCTGCTGCGTGCGCTGTTCCGCCGGGTGTTCGGCTGCGACTGGCCGGAGGAGGTCGATGCGGACCCCATGTGGTTGCGCTATGTCGAGCCCCGCGATCTGGAGCGGCCGCTGCGTGACCGCCAGGACCGCGGCGAGCACTGGCGTCCCGAGGAAGCAGTGGCCTCGATCCGCGAGCGGGTGGAGCGCCGGCTGGCGAGCGTCGGCGCGGGGGAGGCGCCCGCGTTGGAGGAACTGCACGGCATGGATGCGGCCAGGGCGGTCGTCCGCGATGTCATCGCGGATTTCCGCGATGCCGTCGCCGGCGAGCTCGACTGGGACCAGGTGGACCGGGGCATGCTGCTGGTGGGCGAGCCCGGCACCGGCAAGACACTCCTCGCGCGTGCCGCGGCGAAGGCGGCCGGCGTCCATTTCATCAGCACCAGCGCCGGCCGCTGGGGCGCCGATGCCACGGAGTTCTACGACGTCATCCGGGCCATCCGCGACGTGTTCGACGAGGCGGAGCGCTACGCACCGAGCATCCTGTTCATCGACGAGATCGACTCGCTCGGACGCCGGGACCAGATGGTGGACCGCAACCGCCAGCTGGAGATGGAGGAGCTGAACACCGTGTTGCAGGAACTGCAGGGTTTCCGCGATCGGCAGGGGGTGTTCGTGATCGCCGCCACCAATCATCTCGACCGCATCGATCCGGCACTCACCCGCGCGGGACGCCTGGACCAGGTTGTGTTCATCCCGCGTCCGAATCGTGCCGCACTGGCCGAGATACTGGACTTCCATCTCGGTCCCTACCGGCAACAGGGCCGGGTGGCGCCGGACCTGGACCTCCACCCGCTGGCGGCCCTGGCCGTCGGCTGCACCGGCGCCGATATCGAGGCATTTGTGCGGGATGCCGCCCGCCGCGCCCGCAAGGCCGGCGAGCCGATCGACGCGCAGCACCTGGCCGCGGCGATCACCCGCGCACCACGGGAGGGGCAGGCCACCCGGCCGTTGTCCATGGCCGAGCAGGAACGGGTGGCGTGGCACGAGGCGGGCCACGCACTGGCCGCGCTGCTGGCCGGGCATTTTCCGGTCGAGTTGACCATGGTGTCCATCGTGCCGCGGAGTGACGGCTCGCTGGGTTTCGCCGGTTTCCACAGCGAGCGGCATCCCGGCCTGACCCGTGCCGCGCACTACGAGTACCTGGAGATCCTCCTCGCCGGCCGCGCCGCGGAGGAGATCCGCTATGGGGCGGACGGTGTCTCCTCCGGCGCCGGCGGCGAGTCCGGCGCGAGCGATCTGGCGCTGGCAACGGGCCACGTACTGCGTCTCGTCACGGCGCTGGGGCTGTATGACGGCGATTCGCTGCGCTGGCGCGGCGTGCACGAACGGCGCGCCGACATCCCTCTCATAGACGATCTGCTGGAGCAGGCCTACGGACGGGTGCGCGAACGCCTTGCCGCCCACCGGGCGCTGCTCGAGGCCATCGCCGAACGTCTGCTGGCAGACTCAGAGGTACTGGCCGACGATCTTTCCGCGCTGGCCGCCCGGCACGGTCTCGACAGACCCGCAAGCGCTCGCGGGGTGCCGTCCCGATGACCGGGCCGCGGCGCAACGTCGACTATCAGGTGAAACTCGCCTGGACCCGCATCGCACTCGCGCGGGCGCTCGAGGCGGCGGTCGCCGAAGGCGCCCTCCGGCTGCACGATGGCGAGAACGCGGCGGCCGCGTTCGTCCGCTACGTTGAGCGACAGCGGCCGGTGATCCTGATCGAGACGCCGATGCCGTTCGCTGAGGTGCTGGTCGCCGATATCGTCCACGAGCTGGGCAGCCTCCCCAGAGCCAGGCCGCTGATATCGCTGCTGACAGGGCAGCCCGAGGCGGCGCCGGAGATCTTCGGCAACACCGAACCGGTGGTGGTCTCGCTGCACGAGGCGGGCGTCCAGATCGGCCAGTCGGAGCTGGCGCGGGAACTGCCCGGGGCGCGGTGTCCGGTATTCCTCGGTTGCGCCAGTCGCCACGACGTGGCCGAGGGTCTGCGCCGGTCCGTCGACCTCACGATTGCCCTGCCGACTGCGGACGAGGCCCACTTCCTGCGGGTGTTCGAGGCCTTGTTCGGCGGCCCGTTTCCCGACGGGGCGGAGGACGAGACCTGGCGGGACTTCGTGCTGCCCACGGATCTGCAGCAGCCGCTGAGGCTCGGCCACGAGCGGACGGCCGCGGCCGACTACATCCGCACGCGGGTCCGGGAACGGCTGGCGCGCCAGTCGCCGGAGTCGGGTCCGTCGCTGGCGGATCTGCACGGCCTCGGTGAGGCACGCGCGATTGCTGCCGACCTGGTCGCCGACCTGCGCCTCGCCCTGGACGGCGAACTGGACTGGGACGAGGTGGACCGGGGCATGCTGATGAGCGGCCCGCCGGGCACCGGAAAGACGACGCTGGCCCGCGCCATCGCCCGGGACGCCGGCGTGAAGTTTGTCGTCGCGAGCGCCACGGACTGGCAGGCGGCCGGGCATCTGTACCTGCACCTCGACGCCATCCGGGCGAGCTTCGACGAGGCCCGGCGCTACCCGGCGGCCATCCTGTTCATCGACGAGATCGATGCCGTGGGCAGCCGGGAGCAGCTGGGTGCACACGGCCGCGGCTACCAGACCCAGGTGATCAACTATCTGCTGGAGCTGCTGGACGGCTTCCAGCGGCGCAGCCGGCTGGTGATCATCGGCGCCACCAACTACGAGGAGTCGGTGGATCCGGCACTGCGCCGGGCCGGGCGCCTGGACCGCACCGTCCGCGTCTCCTACCCGACCATCGCCGCTCTCGGCCACATCTACGACTACCACCTGCGCGATCATCGGGCGGCGGGCCGCGTGGACGGCGACGTGGACGTGGCGGAGCTGGCGGGACTGTCCTTCGGGCTGACCGGAGCGGACGTCGAGCTGTTCGTCCGCGGCGCCGCCCGTCGCGCGCGCAAGCGGCGCGAGCCCATCGCCCAGCAGGACCTGGTGGCGGAGATCCTGCGTCGGCCACGCAGCGGTGTGCCCCGAAAGCCGATCCCGATAGCGCTGCTCCGACGCTATGCCGTACACGAGGCCGGTCACACACTGGCGCGGATGCGCAGCCGCACCGCTGGCGCCGATATCGCCTATGTCTCCGTGGCGCCGCGCAGCGACGGACGCATCGGTTTCCTGGCCACGATGCCGGATCAGCGCGCCTCGCTGACCCGCGAGGACATCCTGGAACAGCTCGGCATCATCCTGGCCGGCCGCGCGGCCGAGGAGATCGTCTACGGCGCCGACGGCGTCTCGGATCTCGCCGGCTGCTACGAACCGTTCAGCGACCTGGCCCGCGCGACCCGGCTCGCCACCGTGCTGGTGGGCAGTGCGGGACTGGGGGCCGGACGCGGGCTGACCTGGTGGCCCGCCCTCGAGGGTGCGGACGACGAGACGCTGGATCGGGAAGTGGACGCGGAGCTGTCCCGGGTCTACACGGAGACAGTGCGACGACTGCAGGCCGAGGCCCGCCTGTTGGAGTCAATTGCGGATGCGCTTGTGCGCGAGCAGGAACTGACCGGAGCCGAGCTGCGGCAGCTGGTCCGCACGGTCGTCGTCCCGGCCTGATGCCGCTCAGGGGTTATCGGGATCGCTCGGTCCGGACGGCACCCAGATGCCGTAGTCGCAGCGCAGGTAGGCCGTGCCGCTCTTGACGTCCGTCCCGTGGCCGTAGGGCGTGCCGTTGAAGTAGCAGAAGTCCTCCCCCGGGATGCTCTCGCGCAGGGTCTCCATCGTAAGGGGTTGCGCGTACTTGCTGCTGCGTCGGAACGGTGGCGAGCGCCGTCAGCCGGCTTTCCCGTCGGCCCGGGGCAGCAGGAGGACCGGTGCGTAGACGATGGAGTACAGGAGGAAGGCCAGCAGCCAAAGGGCGCCGGCAACGGCGACGGTGGTCGTGTAGCCCATCGGCAGCCAGGCGGGCCCGAAGACGCGCACGGCGACTGCGGCCAGCAGCAGCAGGTAGGCGGCCGTGACGGGCGGCGATACCTTCAGTTCGCGGCCCGTGTGACCCAGTGACGCCCGCGTCATGACGGCCAGGATCATCGTCGCGGCGGCGCCCGCGCCGAGAGCGTGCAGCCAGTGGGCGGCCCACGGCAGGCCGCCGAGGAACCAGCCGGCCTTCAGCAGCAGGCCGATCGGCAGCCACAGATAGGCGGCATGCAGTATCCACACGA
>Ga0102934_1002184_pt1 | contig 13608 bp, 12 predicted proteins | sample SalPonR2_A_D1_MG_FD_78175 | JGI IMG/M metagenome (GOLD analysis project Ga0102934, IMG submission 78175) | Salt pond soil microbial communities from South San Francisco under conditions of wetland restoration - Salt Pond MetaG R2_A_D1_MG | ecosystem: Environmental > Aquatic > Marine > Intertidal...
AAAAAGAAAGCACTCGATATTTATCTTACAGACTGGCGGATAATTTCAAGAAATGAATCGGCCCTCAGAGCAGCGCCGCCAACGAGGGCGCCGTCTATATCCTTTTCCTTGATTAGTTCAGCGGCGTTTGCGGGTTTAACGCTTCCACCGTACATTATAATCATCCGCTGTGAAATCGTTCTGCTGAAAATATTCTCTATCACTTCTCTTATAAGTGAATGCATATCCGCCGCGTCAGAAGCTGTTGCTGTCTTTCCAGTCCCAATTGCCCAGACAGGCTCATATGCTATTTTAACCCTTGAGATCTCACTCTCATCAAGTCCTTCTAATACTTCCCGCAGCTGCCTCTCCACTACATCACCTGCTATACCGCTTTCTCTCTGCTCGAGAAGCTCCCCCACGCAGAAGAAAGGGGAAAGTCCGTATTTGAGGGCAATTCTTAACTTCTTAGAAAGTATGACTGAATCCTCACCGAAAATATGCCTTCTTTCAGAATGACCCACGAGAACATATTCGCAACCCAGCTCTTTAAGCATATCCGCGGATATTTCACCCGTAAAAGCCCCGCTGCTTTCAGAATAGAGATTTTGCCCCCCTACAGACACCGAAGATCCCCGGACAACCTCGAGAACTGAAGGAATAGTTGTAAAAGACGGGAAAAGAACAACTTCACAATCAAACCCGTCCTTAAGTCCGTTTACAATCTCACCCGCGAGCCGGGCGCCCTCCTTGTTATTCATGTTCATTTTCCAGTTACCTGCAACTACGCTTTTTCTCATCAAATCCCCCTCAACAAATACTACCTGGATCAATAATCAATCTTTAATAGAATCCTGCTGAATTATCCTTCAAATCTCAAGGCAAACACCGGCCGCCAGTCTAAGGGTAAAGAATACTTTTTTAACTCCTTACATACTATAAGGGATTAAACCCGCATTCATCCCTGGAATCAGCACAAAACCGGAAGATAAGCATGATTACACGCGGTTGATTCTAATTATCTTTCTTCTCCAGTACTTCTACGGCCGGGAGCTCGCCTCCTTCCAGCAGAGTGAGTGAAGCGCCTCCGCCGGTGGAAACATGAAATATCCTGTCGGAAAGATGGCTCCTGTTGAGGGCTGAAACACTGTCTCCGCCGCCCACAACAGTCTTTGCTCCGGAATCAGTTATTTCCGCCACCTTTCTGGCGATCTCTTCAGTCCCGCGGGCGAAATTATCTATTTCGAAGATTCCCATAGGTCCATTCCAGAAAACCGTGCGCGCTTTGTCCAATTCCTTCGAAAACAGATCTACTGATTTCTCGCCAATATCCACGGCTGTCCATCCTTTCGGGATATTCCCGGTAGAAACCATCTTAAATTCGCTATCCTCATGAATCTCCCTCGCGACGAGGCAATCGACAGGCAGATATATTTTTTTCTCCCGCCTTTTGCTTTCTTTTTCCATAATATCCCTGCAAAGGGGAAGATACTCCTCATCCAGGAGAGAATCCCCAATCTCAAGCCCGACAGCTTTTAAAAAGGTAAAAGCCATTCCTCCGCCTATAATAAGACGGTCAACATGATTAAGAAGATTACTGACAAGGCCGATCTTCCCGGATACTTTTGCTCCCCCGAGCACGGCGACAAAGGGAGAAGCGGGGTTATCGATAAGCCCCTCAAGAACCGTAAGTTCCTTTTCAAGGAGAAATCCCGCCACTCTTCTTACAAAATTCCGCGGCACCGCCACAGTCGAAGCATGCGCTCTGTGAGCTGTGCCGAAGGCGTCATTGACATAAAGATCGCCCCAGCGGGCAATCCGCTTCGCGAACATGGTGTCGTTTCCTTTTTCTTCCTTGTAGAATCTCATATTCTCCAACAGAAGTATTTCTCCCTTTTTCAGACCGGAAACCTTAACGGCAACGGAGTCTCCAATACAATCTTCCACAAACTTTACAGGATGATCGGTAAGCTCAGCCAGCCGGTATGCTACAACCTTCAGACTCATCGAGGGGTCCTTTTTACCTCCCGGTCTGCCGAGATGAGACATTAATACCAGGGACCCTCCGTTATCAACAACATATTCAATGCTGGGCAGTGCCGACCGAATCCTTGTATCATCGGCCACATCTCCATCCTTCGAAAGGGGAACATTGAAATCAACTCTCATGAGGACCCTTTTGCCGCTGAGATCCAGGTCGGCTAATGTCTTGAGATTCAAAATATTTCCTCCGTAAAATTATAATTATTTCTTCGCTATCAACCTTATCATGTCAACCATACGCATCGCGTACCCGATCTCGTTATCGTACCACGTGAGAATCTTGAAAACCCTCGGCGTCACTCTCATTGTGGCTCCCGGATCAAAGATTGAGGAATGAGGGTTACCTATAATATCAGCAGATACAATCGGATCCTCACAATATTCAATTATACCTCTCATCGATCTGGCGGCGGCAAGCTTAACGGCATGATTTAACTTCTCGATTGTAGTTCTTTTCTTAAGCGTTACCGTCAGATCCACGAGAGAACCGTCGGCCGTTGGAACACGCACAGCCATACCGTCGAGTTTCCCTTTAAGTTCAGGCATTACAACTCCGACCGCGTCAGCGGCGCCCGTACTGGTCGGGATAATGGATACGGCGCAGGATCTGGCTCTCCTCAAATCCTTCTTGTGGGGGCCGTCTAAGATATTCTGATCAGTAGTATAGGAATGAATAGTCGTCATCAATCCGTTTGATATACCAAAATTCTTGTGCAAAACACTGGCTACGGGAGCAAGACAGTTAGTAGTACAGGAAGCAGTGGAAATTACGTGATGCCGGCTCTTTCTGTAAGATTTGTGATTTACTCCCATCACAATCATGATATCAGCGTCTTTGGAAGGTGCTGAAATAACAACCTTTTTCGCTCCCGCTTCAAGATGTTTCGCGGCGGCTTCCCTCTTTCTGAACAGCCCGGTCGATTCAATAACCACGTCAACTCCGAGTTTCTTCCATGGCAGGTCAGCTGGATCAGATTCTGAATAAACTTTGAACTTCCTGTTTCCAGCCCTTATATGACCGGACTTCAAAGCCTTCACATTACCGGGGAACCTTCCGTGCATGGAATCGTACTTCAAAAGATGAGCAAGAGTCCTATTATCAGTAAGATCATTAACAGCAACAAGATTGAACCGCCTGTCATTTGCCATACCGCGCATGACAAACCTTCCAATTCTTCCAAAGCCGTTTATGGCTACTTTGATCGCCATTTTATCCTCCTCAGATTAAAATTGAATACTACCCTATCTTATTTTCGCTGCCGAACAACCTGATTTTCGTTTTTACAACCTCTGCTATCGCGTCCCTTCCCGCCCCGAGATATTTTCTTGGATCAAAAATGTCGGGATCTGCAGAAAATTTCTTTCTGATAAAAGCTGTAAAAGCAATTCTCATATCGGTATCTATATTGACCTTGCATATCCCCCTCTTCACAGCCTCTTTTATAGCGTCATCGGGAACACCCCTGGCATCTCCGATATCAGCCCCGAACCTGTTCGCGATCTCCACATGCTCTCTATTAACTCCGGACGCTCCGTGAAGAACAAGGGGAACAGACACCTTTGACGCTATATCGCTCAGTCTATCCATCCCGAGTCTCGGCTCACCTTTGAATTTATAGGCGCCGTGGGAAGTGCCAACCGCTACAGCCAGAGAATCGACGCCTGTGCTCTCAACAAACCGGGCGGCTTCATCAGGGTCGGTAAATTTAGCGTCCTGCTCGGAAACTGAAACATTATCCTCCACGCCGGCCAGCTGGCCGAGTTCCCCCTCTACGGAAATCCCCCTTGAAGCGGCTTTCCGGACAACTTCACGTGTAACCGCGACATTTTCTTCGTACGGCAAATGCGATCCGTCGATCATTACAGAGGTAAATCCGTTCTCAATACATCTTTCAATGACATCCATATCCTTGCCGTGATCGAGATGCAGAGAAAATCGTGTATTTTCCCCCTCAGCCGCTATATTTACCATGGCAACCAGATTTTCAAAGCCGGCATACTTTATGGCGCCCTCGGAAACTGCTATTATTGCCGGACTGTTTAGCTGGGCGGCAGCTTCAGTTATAGCCTGAACAAACTCCATGTTATTAATGTTAAAAGCGCCAACTCCATACTTTCCTTTGCTGGCTGCGTCAAGAAGCTCTTTGTTCGTTACCAGCATATCTATCCCCCTTCCTCTTAAATCATTCAAATATCGCGGATCTATACTCTTACAACCCCGTCAACTTTAAAACCACCCACATTATAAAGGATCCGCTGAAATATATCCAACAGAACCCGGCCGGATAATACGGGCGGCAGGTCATAGAGTATTGAAACATAACCGCCTTCTATCTTCAACAAAATATTTAATCTCGACTTAATTCTTTGCTATACGGCCCTTCTAATCTATTTAAAAGATGCCTGAGAGGCCCCGGCGGAAAGCACGGTTACGGCCGAAACTCCACCTCTTTTCAGGACCTTCGCGCATTCCCGGACAGTCTCGCCTGTAGTGACAAGATCATCTACGAGGACAATATCTACACTGCCTCTTTCCACTTTATCCCTCATATAGAAAGCGCCTCGCACATTTTCTTCCCGGCTCGAAGCATTCAGTCTTGACTGGCTTTTAGTATTCTTTACCCTCACAAGAAGATCGGTTCTGAGAGAACACCTTAATTCAGCGCTTACTCTGGAAGCCAGAAGAGTCGCCTGATTGTACCCCCTGCGCCTTCTTCTTGATCTATGAAGAGGCACGGGCACGACAAGCAGTTCAGTCAGAGCAGAATCGGCAAGATTCTGAAAGTAATTTTTAAGCGCGCTTGCCATCCACCATGAAAGCGGTTCCGCAGCTGACTTCCCGCCCGAAAACTTCAGGTACCTTATAATTTTAAGAAGGATTTCATTGGTTCTGAATGGAGCTATTATCGGAATATCGTCTATAACGGCAACGGGATACTCCGCGGCGGGATTCAGTTTCAACCAGCAATCACCACATAACACCCCGGCTGATAATGAGATGCCGCAAACCGTCTTGAAAATGAATTTATTCTGAAGGAAAAAGAGGATCTCCCGGGGCCATCCCCCCGGAATAGAGAAGGGAAGATGAAAAGAATAGTCATCTTCATTAATCGGCCTCTTACATACAAGACATCTGTTGATAAATACAGAGGAAGCTGCAAATGAGATAAAATCTTTAAAAAGCTCTATTCCCTTCACATCCCGACCCGTTTCCTTCAGAGAGATCAGAGTATTATCTGAAATACACCGATTAAAACCTGTTTAGAACCCTTTTATATGAAGATCGCGAAAGCCGCCGCTCACGCTGAAATCATTGAACCGGTTCTAATTATAGCTCTCAACCCTTTTTTTATTTCTCACGTTAACAGCTATTATGAAACCCGCCCCGGCCGCGACAAGCCCTATACTTATCAATTGATTGAATGTAAATGGGCCAACCATGGCGGACTCTTCATAATACCTGAAATAATCTATGGAGAACCTCGCTATTCCGTAAAAAACAAGCATGAATCCGAAAAGTGAACCCTCCGCCAACTTTATCTTTTCAACGAGGATAAGGAGAATAAATATTATAAGTCCATACGCGGAAGAATACAGCTGGGTGGGGTGAATAGGTATATCCGGATATTGATAACCGGCCGGAGAATTGTGCGGAAAGACAACCCCCACAGAACATGTAGTTGGATGCCCAAAACAACAGCCGCTTAAGAAACAGCCGATCCTTGTAAAGAATATTCCGACACCTATCGAGGGAGATATAATATCAGCTACTTTAAGGAAAGAGGTTTTCTTGATCCTGAGATATATCACCGCGCCCGCTGCCGCCAGTATCAGCCCTCCGTAATATACGGCGCCCCCTTCCCACAGAGCAAACATATCGAGAATACCGTTATAATTATCCATATGAGTAATAATGTACAAACCCCTTGAACCCACTACAGCTCCTATTATCAGAACTATACTCAGATCGTATATCAGATGGGATGAGACCCCCCTTCTTCTCGCTCTCGCGGTGGCCAGGAGTATGCCCGCGAAGAAACTCAGAGCGAGCATGAATCCGTATGAATAAATTTTAAGAAATCCGATCTCTATCAACACCGGGTGCATTTATTTCTCCCTTCCTATTTTCCGCTCACGCTTAACCCGCTTACAAGTATCGAGGGCGACCCTGAAGACCCCACAAATACCAGGTCATTCGCAATGCATGTAATACCTGATAAAATGTCGAGAATATTACCGCTGACTGTCATTTCGCATATTGGACAGTTGACATTTCCCGATTTAATGTAACTTCCGCTGATGCCGACTGAAAAATCACCCGATATCGAATCCGCCGTGTGAATTCCCATAATGTCCTGAACATATATTCCCTCCGATAATCCCGACATAATATCACGGCCGCTCTTATCGCCGGGTTCAATATAGAAATTGGTCACACCGGGCCTGGGTACAGACTTAAAGGAGGAACGGAAAGCGTTCCCGGCTGGATTTACTTTCATCTTCCTCGATGTCATAACGGTATGTAAATACCCATTCAATCTACCCGATTTTATGATTTCATACCTCTTCCGCGATACCCCTTCATCATCGAACCTTGAATTGAAACATCCGCCCTCCAGAAACGGATCATCCACAATAGATAGAAATTCCGGAGCGACCATCCTGCTTAATTTCCCGGCAAGGCAGGAAATACCTTTTATCACCATTTCCGCTGAAAGAATATCCTCCAGAAATCCGAGGATATCTATAAAAGCCATCTGGCTGAACAGGATCGGATACCTTCCGCCGGGTATTTTCCTGCTGCCCAGAAGATTTAAGGATCTTTCGGCGGCCTTCCTGCCGACACTGGCAAAGTCAATTCCATCCGGGCTCTGCGACTGTCCCCAGGCCCAGCCGCTGCGTGTCTCTCCGGATCGCTTTGAAATAGCCGAGATATAAGTTGAACAGCTGCCTCTTTTCTCTTCTCTTGTAAATCCGCGGCTGCTGCTTACAGTTATTATACTACTCTCTTCAAAATATCCAGCCCGATCGGTATTTACGATAGAATCGCTGAAATCAAAGGCCGATTCTTCCATCCTTCTTACATCTTCGATCCTCCCCTCTACCGCTTCCCGGGAAAGATCATCCTGATGGAAATTTCCGCCTTCTTCCGAAGGCTGCAGCTCCGCGAGAATATCTTCATCAAGAGGGGTGCTGTTCCGGGCTATAACTAAAGCTTCCTCGAACATCGAGTCTAAAGAAGAAAATGAAAGGTCACTTGTAAACGCGTATCCGGCCCCGGCGTCTTTAACCAGGCGCAGTGCTATTCCTCTCTCTCTGTATTTATCCACAGACTCAACATTTCCCCTGTGTGTTTCAATTTCAATGCCCGCTGAATCCTCCCCGTAAATATCGCACTGAACATTACGGGCGGAGGCAAGATCAAGAATATAACTGGTAGATTCTTTCAAAAGATCCTTTCTAATACTCGTAAAAACGCATTCCAAAATTCAAAGCAACACCTATAAGGAAACAACTTGTCAGCATGGAACTTCCTCCGTAACTTATAAGAGGAAGCGGAAGACCCGTTACCGGAGCAAGTCCTATTGTCATCCCTATATTTATAACACAATGGAATATAAAGTACGCGGAAATTCCAACGGCCGCCAGGGATCCAAACCTGCTCTTTGTCTTGACCGCTAAAAAGAGAAGGCGGTAAATCATAATCCCGAAAAGCCCTATTATTACAACACTGCCAATAAATCCCAACTCCTCCGAGAGTACTGAAAATACAAAGTCAGAATGTCTCTCCGGAAGAAATTCCAGCATCTTCTGCGTTCCTTCCAGAAACCCTTTGCCCGTAAATCCTCCGGAACCAATTGCCAGTTTTGATTGGTAGACCTGCCAGCCCATTCCCAGTATGTCAGATTCCGGACGAAAAAAGGCCAGTATCCTCTTCTGCTGATATAACTCGAGACGCCCTATTATGCCGGGAACTGTAAGCATAACAAAAAGGTTGATCCCAACAAGCAAAATACTCTGAAAAATCCTGTGCCTCCTCCTGTACGCAATCACCAGTATTATCAAAAAGAAGATCAGGAGAGGGAAAGGATAAGCACCGCTGCTGAGGGAAGATTCACTGTAAAGAGTCAGAAACGCGCTTACAACAGGGGTAATAAAAAGAAGCATTATACCCTCATCAAGACCGCGCCAGTATAATACCGGAAGAAGCAAAGCCGGAAAGACGAGAGCTGTCCCAAGATCGGGCTGTTTGATTATAATAAGGAACGGGACGGCAATTATCATTACAGCTACGGCGATAACACGCAAGTGGTTCGGGTCCTTCCCCTTGGCGGAAAGGTATTTCGCGAGAAGAAAGATTGCCGCTATTTTCATAATTTCACTCGGCTGAAGCCTCATGCCTCCTATGGTTATCCAGCGGCTGGATCCCCTGGAGGGATCAAATAACAGAACAAATAACAGCAGCACTAAACCCACGAAATAGATCGGATAAGACATTACCTCGTAATATTTGAAGGGTACAAGGGCGGCAAGAATTAAAACAGCAACGCCGAGCAGAGCCCACAAGAACTGCTTTTCGAAAAAATGAGATTCCCCGGAAGCGATTGCTCCCTGCAGGTCAGCGGGGATATATCCTATTGAATAGAGATTCAGCAGCCCGGAACCTATAAGAACCAGAGTTACGACTACCAGTATCCAATCTATATTTTCAACAAATTTAATGTTCAAAACTGCCTTCCCTCTTGCCTCGACATCTTAATATCTACCTCCAGAGCGCGCACATCGAACACTCTCTTAATAAATCTATCTTTATTTACTATCCTTTTCTCTATTTGCTGATAAATCAAAATAGAACGACATTATTTCCCTGGAAATAGGCCCTGCTTCAACACTTCCGTGTCCCGCGTTCTCAAGGACCACCGCGACAGCCAACCGTGGAGATTCAACCGGCGCGTAACCGATAAAAACCGCGTGATCTTCACCGTGAGGATTCTGAGCGGTCCCTGTCTTACCGGCGGAACTAACCCCCTGCACACGCGAAAACCTCCCCGTACCCAAAGGATCTGACACTACTTTTTCCATAGACTCCCTTATTCTGTTTAAATGTTCGTGATTGATCTCTTCCAATGGGATAGACCTGCTGTCGCCGAGGTAGACAATTTCGCCCTTATTATCCACAATTTTTTTAACAAAATGAGGGAATACCTTATTGCCGCCGTTTGCCATAATCGCTGTCATCAGGCAGAGCTGAACAGGAGTAGCCAGAAGATCGCCCTGCCCTATAGCTAAATTTAATAGATGGCCCCTTGTCCATTTTCCTCTGCCGAAACGTTCGTTATAATAATCCCTGTCAGGAACCAATCCCCCTGCTTCTCCCGGTAAATCCACACCGCATTTCCGGCCGAGCCCGAATAATCTTCCGGCGCCGGCAATTTCATCAACCGGAAGAACCTCTCCAAGCTGGTAAAAGTATGTGTCGCAAGACTGTACAATTGCTTCTATTAGATTTAATCTTCCGTGTCCTTCCCTCTTCCAGCATTTGAAGTATCTGTTTCCGAATTGATAACCGCCGCGGCATGGCTGAAAGTCTATATCTTTAAAAATCAACTCATTATTAAGAGCCGCATAACCAACCAGCGGCTTGAACACGGAACCCGGCGGATATTCGGCCTGAACGGAGCGGTTAAAGAGAGGTTTATCCAGATCATCGTTTAACTGCCGCCACCGCTTACCTGAAACCCCTGAGGAGAAAAGATTGGGGTCGAAAGTCGGATAACTCGCTGCTGCCAGAATTTCGCCATTCTCGGGATTCATGACAACTATACTTCCATTCCTCCCGTCAAGAATCTCTTCTACTTTCTTCTGCATATCGATACCTATGGTAAGGTAGATATCATCCCCGGGGATAGGCAAGCGAGGTCTGATATTTCCCCATCCTTCCATATGCCCGGCATATTCGCTTACACGGGTACCTCCGGCGCTCTTCTCAATCAGCCTGACCCCGTCTCTGCCTCTCAGATAATCATCATAGACTTTTTCCACGCCCATTCTTCCCGTTACATCACCGGATAACAGTTCTTTAGTTCCGCTCACCTCTTTATCCGTTACCTCCCCTATATGTCCGAGAATATGAGCCGCGAGACTCCCGTGAGGATATTGCCGATGATGTTTCATTACGAGATTGAAGAAAGGAAAAAGCTCTCTGTTTTCCATCAGAATGGAAATCTGTTCTTTGTCGGCATCCTTGATGAAAATCATCTCCCTGCCGTCCGGATATTTTTCTTTCCATGCCGAAAACTGCTCGAAAAAGAGCTCTTTATCCACTCCGAACCACCCGCAGGCAACTTTAAGTTCGGAAGTTTTCCCGGCCGCTCTGCCGGGAGAAACGCTGATCTGATAAAGTGGTATATCGACAACCAGTTTTTCCCCTTCTTTATCTCTTATCACACCACGCGGAGCAATAATCCGCTCTCTGTGGATTCTGTTCGACACGGTAAGTTTTCTGTAATAACCGTGCCTGCTTACCTGCATATAGAATAGCTTAAGAGTAAATATCGCGAAAATAACCACAACGATGAAATAGATTACTTTTCTCCGATACTCCAGAAGTGATCCGGACTGAAAATCAATACCCGCCACCTGGGCGCACCACCCTTTCGCTTATGAGCTGGACAAACTTCCAAAGAAAAACTGCTATCAAGGCTGTATATAAGGCTGAAAGGACAGAATATCTGAAGAAAAACGTGATCACCCGTATAAAAGAAAAAGATTCTGTTATATTGAGAACTATAATAGACTTGACGAGATATGCCGCGAAAAAGAGAAAGATTCTAAAGACCACATCCTCAGGCAGATAATCACGCCCAAGGCGTGAAACACCGTAGGCAACGACCGAATTGGCAAGGGCGTTCATACCTAAAAAGGAAGCGTTCCCCAGATCCTGCAGGAAGCCGAGCAGAAAACCGGCAACAACGGCTGTAACCGGCCCTCTGTCGATAATAATGAGCAGGAGTACGACAAAAACAAGGTCGGGAGAGGCTTTCCCCGGCCAGGCTCCGTTTACTATAGTCACCTGCAGAACAAAAGCGACAACCGACACAAAAACTATCCTCAGAATGTAAAGCGATCTATCCTTCATTCAGCACCATCTTTTAATTTCCTCAGTTCCTCAGTAATTCTTCTATAATCCCATTCCTTACCGCTCATTATTACAAACAGCTCTTCAAGTCTGCCGGGATCTACCATGCTGACCACTGTTACATCTTTGGAGATCCGCCCTTCTCCTTTTTTTACCTGACGGACAACACCCACTTGAAAACCCCTGGGGAAGACCTTGCCGAGACCGCTAGTCACAAGTGTGTCGCCAACAATAACATCCTCTTCACTCCCCACAAAATCGAGATTGAAATACCTGCCGCGATCCCATTTCAGAATTCCTACGACTCTGCTTCTTCTATCACGGCAGCTTATCGAAAGAGATCTGTTATTAATCAGAATAACCCTGGATGAAGAGGGAAATACCTGCGTTACCCTTCCGGCAATACCCCTGTAACCCGATACAGGCATACCCTTTACAACACCATCACTGCTTCCTCTGTCAATAGTAACAGAATGATGAAACCTGTTGGAAGACATTGAAATTATCTCACAGGGAAGAAATCTGTAGTGTGATTCCGTTCTAAAATTCAGTAATTTTCTCATCCTCTTCTTTTCTCTCTCAAACTGGAGGAGCTTACCGCGCTCGTAGTAGAGAGCCGCTAGAATCTCCCGCAGCTTGTCGTTCTCATCCCTCAACCTGGTAATATCAACAAAGTATTTATCAATTTCTTCAACGGGAGCAAGCAGAAAAGAGCTTACCTCCCGGGCGGCGTTCACTTTGCTGTCTTCTTCCAGACCAAGCAGTAAAAGCGAGGCGATAATTGATATAACAAGAACGGACTTGTCGAGATGTTTATTAAAAAGAAATGAGAAAATAGCCATTTTAAAACCGGGAACTCTTCATTATGATCTTTTCATACTTTTGAATATTACTTAGTATCTTGCCGCTCCCCAGAACAACGCAGGTCAGCGGGTCCTCAACTGTATTTATAGGCAAATTAGTTTCTTTCTTAAACATTATTCCGAGATCTCTAAGGAGCGCCCCCCCTCCCATCATTACGATTCCTCTGTCCACGATGTCGGCGGCGAGCTCCGGAGGGGTTTTTTCAAGAGCTGTTTTGAGAGCGGAAATAATCCTGCCGAGCGGTTCTGAAAGGGCTCCCGATATCTCAAGACTGGAAATACTGAGTGTCTTGGGAATGCCGGAGACAAGATCACGCCCCTTCACTTCCATCTTCTTCTCCTCGCTTACATCTGTCGCGGCACCTATAACTTTCTTGATATTTTCAGCTGTCTGATCACCTATCAGAAGGTTGTACTCCTTTTTTATATGCTGAACAATCATTTCATCCATCTTATCTCCGCCTATACGTATCGATATGTCGGTAACGATTCCGTTAAGGGCTATAACAGCTATCTCCGTTGTACCCCCGCCGATATCTATCACCATATTGCCCGAGGGCTTATCCACAGGCAGCCCGACCCCTATAGCGCCGGCAATAGGCTCGGAAACCAGGTATACCGCTCTCGCGCCGGCGTTCTTAGCTGAATCTATTACCGCGCGGCGCTCCACCTCTGTAATCCCGGAGGGGACGCTTATTACTATTCTGGGTCTAATGAAGAACCTCTTTTTAAGGGATTTCCGTATAAACTCCCGAAGCATCACTTCGGTAACCTCAAAATCAGCTATAACGCCGTCTTTCATCGGTCTTACGGCAACGATATGATCGGGTGTCTTGCCGAGCATCGATTTGGCTTCGATGCCTACGGCGTATACTTTACCGGTCTTCTGATCCATAGCCACGACTGAAGGTTCATTCAATACAATTCCGCTTCCCTTCAGAAATACGAGAGTGTTTGCCGTACCGAGGTCAATCGCCAGATCGTTTGAAAAATATTGGCTTATATTATTGATAAACACTTTTTTTCCTTTCAAAAAGATATAAATCCTCTTTCCTTCATACTTACAAAATCGGTTCCGCCTATAATCACGTGATCGATAAGTTCTATCCCTATCAATTTACCGCACCGCGCGAACCTTTCTGTCAGATCCTTGTCTTCACGGCTTGGCTCCGGGTCGCCCGTTGGATGATTATGCACTACTATTATCCCCGCGGCGCTTGATATCACTGCCTCTTTGAATATCTCTCTCGGATGAACCAGGGCGGCATTGAGAGATCCTACCGCTACTGTTACTATTTTGAGAATGCCGTTCCTCGTGTTGAGCAAAAGCGCTCTGAAATGCTCTCTGTCAAAAGAACTCATCTCGGGGATCATCAATTCCGCGACATCCGCGGGGGAACTTATTCTCTGTATCTCCTTCTCTTTTACAGATATCAAACACCGCCGGCCAAGTTCGAAAGAAGCCTTCAGCCGGATAGCGGCTACCCTGCCGATACCCATAATCCCCATCAGTTCTTCCACTCCGGTCTTCTCAATGTCCTGGAGACCGCCGAAACGGTCGAAGAGTCTCTGAGCCGTCATCCT
>Ga0102934_1002185_pt1 | contig 13605 bp, 6 predicted proteins | sample SalPonR2_A_D1_MG_FD_78175 | JGI IMG/M metagenome (GOLD analysis project Ga0102934, IMG submission 78175) | Salt pond soil microbial communities from South San Francisco under conditions of wetland restoration - Salt Pond MetaG R2_A_D1_MG | ecosystem: Environmental > Aquatic > Marine > Intertidal...
CCCCATGGTGCCCCGCACCCTTACGGACGTGGAGACGCACGGGCGTGCTCGCGTCTGTGGAAAGGTGCCATTGGGCTTGCGAGAGGTTTTCGACGAGGATTTCGCTTTTCAACAGCTGATGAGCCAGCAAGCAAAGGATAAGACGGTCGTGCTTATTGGTTTCAACTATGGCTACCAAGACATGTTGTTGAACATGGTGTGCAGGCTGCAGCAGTTGGCGGTTCCCAACTATGTGATTGCCGCGTTTGATGCGGAGGCGATGGCTTTTTGCCGCCAGCAGGTGCTACCCTGCTTTCCGGTTAATGCCGAGATTGCGGCGGATGCAGACATGGTTCTTAAGAATCACGGAGGCGGGGAAGATGCGAAGGCAGCGGGTGAGTCGAGGACGGTAAAGACTCCAGGTACGCAATCACCATCCAAACCCGTCGACTTGCAAGCAGCCGCGCATGCCTTTGGGACGAAGGGTTTCCGAGCATTGACAAAGCTCAAAAGCCAGCAGGTGTTGCGGATCCTAGAACAAGGCTACGACGTCCTTTGGTCGGATGTGGACATCTTCTGGAAGATCAATCCCATCCCTGGCGTGCTGGAAGAGATGAAGGAGGGGGGCGGGGTGGACATTGCCATCCAATCCAACGCGCCGCCTGAAGAGGCTTCTGAGAATGGATATCGTAGGATCAACTCGGGCTTTTATATGGCCAAGAGTAATTCTCCCACCGTGGAGGCGTTTCGGCAAATTGTCGAGCATGCCCGGTCCAGCACTTTGTCGGAGCAGCCATCGTTCTACACGGTTTTGTGCGGCGACGAGATGCAGTTCGTGTCTGGAAGCTCGTATTGTCTAAACACCGAAATCCCAGTCAAGACCCGCCTGCTTTCTCGAGAAATTTATCCCAACGGAGCCATGGTAGAAGTGGTCAAAGGCGTCACGCCAGCCACAGAGGACGACGTTGCGATCGTTCACTTCAATTGGCTGGAAGGTCATGACGCCAAGGTGGAGAGTTTCGTGAATGCATCCATGTGGCTGCTTCACGACGACGATATGACCTGCAAATACGATATGATCCGCGGGAGTGAGGGATTGCAACTCGTTGACACGATGCCTCTTCCCCCTTCTTATAACCCTCATCCTAATCCTGACGCTATCCGAAGACTGCGATGGCGCTCTTAAGCGAAGCGCCCGTGAAAAAAGAGCGCTTGAAGACAGTAGGAGAGAGCAAAAGCGTTTGTGTCGCGTGTATCCATGTGTGCATTCTGCATGAAATTACATGGCACTGGGAGGTTTATGTTGCGAAGGAAGACTATGATATTTTTTGCATTGTACCAGGGGAAACCGAATTCATGTCGACTCTGCTACAGGCCTTAGGCAAAGAGCGCGCGAAGTACAACACTTTCCAGCCTGACATACCCCAGACTTCAGGGATGTGCAGGTATGCAAGAGTGGCGACTCACAATTTGAGTGCTTTTTGTCGCCAGAAAAAACGAAGGCGACCGTTAGCAGCTCGGTGTTGCTTACATTGCACTTCTTTGCAGTCAGGTAGTGCTTCCAATCAAATGTCTATAGCGTAAGAAATAGCCAAAATCAAAGCTCAAAAGAAGAAAGGGCTGTATTTCAAAATCAATTTTAGGGTCTAATTTAAGCCGGTCAAGTGGCATGGACATAAAAAGATGACGCATATACGGATTGAGTGTCACGCCTTTGCGCGGATTATCATAAACAAACATATAGCAATAGTGAAAAGGAAGAAAAGCTGTAATTGACGATTCCAGAGAAATGGTTGTGTGTTATGTCCAGCAATGGATAGTTACCAACATCATAACTATATTTACTCATGTCTTCATGTTGGCATTTGTGGACCGCTGGCTGTTTATACATCCCTGCGTACGTTGCCGCTACTTTTCACTTTCATACTGCATACAGAAAAATATTTGCTCATATTTTTTTGGTAGCGTCGACTCGTCAGCCCGCCCATCATGTCAAGTAGAGCGAGGCAGCAAGCCAAATGAAGCGCCGGAATATCCGCGACCCAAGTGATGGAAGGTGACCCGGAGGTTACCTCCTAGCGTTCACTGGTGTCGCGTGCCTGCGAAAGCTTCCATATTATTCTTTAAATTTTAACACACACCAAAAATCGCAGATAGAAAGAGAATGGTATAGGTGCAGAACGATGACAAAACAAAATGTCTAAAGAAGCCCTTTTTTTGGCCGGGGAAAGTTCAAGAATGGGGCATCCTCGTGGACGTAAAAGCAAGCAACGCTACGCGCCTGGATTAAATGGAGCTCATTTGGAGATACATTCGCCTCTGCCTCAGTTAGACAATGTTATACCATTTCCAGTTTGCTCGCCCCCCGAAAGCTCTGTCGCGTTTTCTCCTCGAAAGAACCCTTGGCAACCCTCGCCTCCTCATCATGAGAGACATCCCGCGCCCTCACCGCCGAATTTTAGACATACATGGGTAACACCGACGCTTCCACATCAATCTCCATCTCCACGTTGTAACTGGAGTGGACTGAATCCGATGTTCCTTCCCGGATTTCCTGTCGTTCAACCCCAATCTCGTACTGCCCAGCCTCTGCCCGGAGCCGGGCCTGAGATGCCGACGCCCATCTTTCTGACGCGGAGCTCCTGGGAAAAAGGATTGGGCGATATAATTGCGTGCGAATCCTCCACAAAACATCTGTCATCAAGCAAACACGGGGTACGCATTGAAGTGCCGGTTAAGGAAGGGCTCCAGAAATGCGAGGTACTCGACATGACACGCGGCGGCGTGCAGGGACTGGCGGAACGGCTTTCGTTGTATCCCCAGCAAGAATCGCACAGCCGAGCAGAGACTTCCTGCATTTGGAAGAGTGACCCTTTGGCGGCGTTGGATCTCGGAGTGGTGGCTACCAAGGCAAGGAGCGCTGCAGTTGAGGAGGAAGCCTTCCTTCCTCGCGGCTATGAAGGTGCCCCTGCAGTCGTTCTGAATTTGCATGAAGACACAATGGACGAACCCGAGGAGAGCAGCGCGGGAACAGAAACGGAACAGGAATCCACTGCAGGTGGATACTCCCCGATGCATGCGAGTCGCCTGCTGCGCATTGTCAACGACTGCCCCGGTCCCTACGTGCTGCGGGAAGTCCTGATCTTGCCCAAGGATGAGACCACGTCTGCGTGTTGGATCGAGGTGGAAGTAGGAGGCTGGATATTTTCCAGCCAGAGTGGGCGCATGCCTTGGAAATGTTCATTAAGGGAGATGTCCCCGTCCCGTGAGGAAAAGTTTTGGACGGGAGCCCCAGAGATCCTGCTTTGTTTCGGCATTTCAGACGCACACGTCACGATCAAGGTGGAGCCCGAATCGGAGAGTCGGATCGTCAAGAAGTGGGTGCTTTTCCGCATCGAGACTCCCGGTATGGGCCCCGCGCACGACTTTCAGTACCACAGCTTCGTGTTGGGACGGAAGGTCGTTGCCTCTGTCGCCGACAGAGCAGCCCAAGCCTTGTTGAACGTGGAGGCGCGAGCTTTCGTTCCTCAAGGACTTCGAAGATACTTTGACGAACCCTGTAACATGGTATCCCATCCGGATGAGCCCTCCCCCTTCCAACCTGTGGGAATGGCGAATGTTTTGCGATACCTCCCTCACTACTTCCTCCCCGATGACATCCGGCGGGCGTTCCTCGGCTTTAAGGCGGCCAAGTTAAGTGAGCGTTCAGATCCCTACGCTCTGTTTGGCATCGTCAAATCTCCGACGACTATGTTGGAATATTGCAGGAACATGCGGGCGATGCTCTACCTTGAAGAGGCCCAGGCGGGGGAGGACGTCCGCAGGTACGACTTGTTCGGCGTGCCCATCACCTACCGAGAAAATTCGAAAGATAAACCGAGCGCACCGCTGGTGGCGACCATAAGTGTGCCAGGGGCGGCTGAAAAGAGGCCTCCCCTTGCGTACGGCGATTGTGTCCGTCTCCGTCCAAGCAGTCTCCCCGCGATCGGCTCAGGGCGACGCGTCATGGTGGAGATGCGAGCAGTCGTGCTGGAGACGCGCGAGGAAAAAGTCAAGATTTTACTCCCGCCAAAATTCCCAACGAGCATGTTTCCATCCGACTCTCGCTTCCACATACGCTTTACGTACGATCGATATGGATTTCGGTTCCTGCACCGGGCACTATACTGTTTCAGCACGCCGGCCCCGGCCAGGAGGATATTTCCGAATTTTTTCTTTCCGCCTGAGGGGGGCGGACCGGAGGGCGGGGAAAATGAGCAAAGAGGGGGGAAGATAAGAGCGGTGGCGGTCGATGAAGCAGCCATTCAGTGGGTGAACCACATCATCAATGAAGAGCAACGACGTGCTGTCTTAGACATCGTCAATCAAACGCAAGGCAGCCTCCCTTACATCCTCTACGGCCCTCCCGGCACAGGCAAGACGCTGACGGTAATTGAAGCAATTCTGCAGATATGTCGGCACCATCCGCGGTCTAAGGTGTTGGCAGTGGCGCCCTCGGACGTGGCGGCCGATATTCTTGCGGAGCGATTGTCAGAGCACATGGAACCAAAGCAGCTCTTCCGCTTAAATTGGTGTCAGGTGAGTTGGACCAGGGAAATGATCAAATGAAAGAAAAAATGGTAAAATTGATACCGATGAGCAGTTCGTTGCGTGTGAAAAGTCAAAGAGGATGCGTGGAAACCAAGTGGTTATCAAGTACTGTTGTTATTAGCGCAGAGCACCCGGTCTTCAGCAAGTAGACAGCACCACTCCTTCTTTCGCATGTGCCATGCTCATGTGACTCCTTTCCCTACTTTCAATTAGCGCTTGATGGCTTCGATGAAGCCTTCTCTGCTCAGATATTCATGTTGGGACGCCAAGGTTTCCCTGTTCTCCCTTCCGGACGACGAACCTCGCTCGATTCTCGAACATCAGGTCATCGTCTCTACCTGCGCCAGCAGCGGGCTCCTGTCTCTCCTCGATATTTCGGGGCAAATACCTGTCAGTTTCTCTCACATTCTTGTGGACGAAGCCTCCCAAGCCCTCCAGCCCGAGGTGATGGTCCCGCTCTCTCTGGCTGGTCCTGACACTGGAGTAGTCTTGGCAGGTGACCCCAAGCAGTTGGGGGCCGTCACGAGGAATCCGCTCGTGCAAGAACTGGGCTTGGCCCGAAGCCTGCAAGAACGTCTGATGGAAACATGCTCAATCTACCGTACACAATTAGCTGCCGAAGCGACCGCAACAGAATGGAAGGTAGAGCATCCTAAGGCCAGTGAGCATCGGACCAGTGCACCGAAGGAGGGCGACCCTGGCCGCTGCTTGACGATGCTGCGCAAAAATTATCGAAGCCACCAGGCTATCATCGAGGTACCCTCTCGCATGTTCTACGACCGAACGCTCGAGCAGCACGGGGACAAGAGCGTCATCGACTCGATGCTTGCTTGGGAAATGTTGCCAGGCTCCTCGTCTGCCACCATCCTAGATACGGCGCCACTGCGGTCGACTGCGCGTGCTCAGGCGGGCCCAAAGGGGTTCCCGATCTTGTTTTGGGGCTGTTTGGGAGAGCACATGCATGAGTTAGACTCGCCTTCTTTCTTCAATGTGGTGGAATGCGGCAAAGTGCTGGATCTGGTTCATGCCCTGCTAAGCAGTACCCGCGTACAAGTCCGCATGCAGGATATCGCCATTATCAGTGCCTTCCGCAAGCAAGTTCTCAAACTTCGGTCTCTGCTGCGTGAAAAGGGGTATGGTGCCATCAATATCGGGCAAGTGGAAGATTTTCAAGGGCAAGAAACCAAAGTAGTCATCATCTCCACAGTCTTGTCAGCCCGGCACCCAAACGAAATTTCTGAGCAGCTTGGTTTCCTGGGTCATCCAAAACGCTTCAATGTCGCAATTACGCGAGCACAGGCTCTGACCGTAATAGTGGGCAATCCGTACGCTTTGTGGGAGGACGTGGGAGGGTGGCGTCAGCTATTGGAATTTTGTAAGGAGCATGGTGCCTTGCGCGGAAGTTCAGGCCCCCTGGGCACTCCGGACGTGGAATCGGTGGAGAGCTTGTTGGATGCTATCGCGAACGAGTCCCTCCTCGGAAAAGCGAGCAGTAATGACATCTATCCGTCGAGCCTGGAAGACTACTTCTCTGACAGTCCCTGGCGGTTGCTATTGTGAGACGGCATCGGACGCGCGCCCATCAAGTACGCCCCAAACGAGCGGCGAATTGCCACAAGAAAAGATGGAGACTGTGCAGGGTGGTGATTGGTATGAGTGTGAAGTGTAGAGTTTGTATACAGATGGCGGCACTGAAATTATTCCGGTGGGTAGAGGATGCGCATGGACAAAGCCTAGCAAAGCAGCTTTGACGACAAGAGGACGCAACGTCTTAAGTGGAATCATATCATGTTAGGCCGCACAGAGGGAGCCTTAAGTGACCCTACTAACAAAACAAAGTCCGCTTTTGTGCTGTGCACCTGCCAACGTGCCATTCCATCCAAGTAGACACACCTATGTTTGATTTGCCCCATGCTGGCCCCGTGTCTCGTCATGGACAAAATTCTATAGTCTCGCGTTCTATCTGGATGCCTTTCTGAGTATGCAGTACATTCGAACAACTAAAATCGATTGCATTCCTTCATCGCATGCCCTCACGATAGCACCTTGCCCCACTCTGAGGTCCCTAATCTCTTTCCTTTTCCCAAAACATTCCTGGCGATATTACAAAACTCGACATAAATCCCGTCCCCTTTTCTGTAGCTATTACCATCCATCCGATATCAAGGCTTACATACAAGCCTGCACTCTTGCTTCCGGAAAAACATAGAAGCCGTACGACTGTTTGGGTACAGTCAGCGTCTGCTCCCTTTGGATGATCAAAGGGAGCATCGCTGGGAAAATGCCCGTTTCCGACACTCGCAATGGCTGTCCATTCAAGTTTGAGAACGTTGAGTTCAGTTCGCCCGGCGTCCCCGACGTCAAAGTGTACTCCAGGCGCGGTCCCGTCAACAGATCCTTCTGGGCGTCTCTGGTGACCGTCATAGTCCCGATCTCCGCGTCGAAGTCACTCATAAAATTCAATATCAGCACGGTCACAGCCCCAGCCTCAAATATCGGAAATCCTGCGATTCCTCGACGCGTGCAATGCGCGTAGGCTGTCACCTCCCTGCGGCTGCTCTGCACGTCCAGCACTTCTGGGCCCATTAGCCGCTTAAAAAGCAGGTAGTTGAAGAAATCAGGATTCGGCTGCAGGGTGTCCTTGTCAAGCAGACCGTAGTTCCCTCCCAGAAGGGTCTGTCGACAGTACACAGAAAAGCCTGCCCGGGCAAAGATCCCCAGCTCGTTCAGGGACCAGAAGCCCGCCGTAAAACGATTCGTCGTCCCGTTGCGCCCCGAGTTGTAAGCCCCGCCATCCTCGCCCATCCAGAGCTGAGGCACTTCCTCGCCACTTGTCGCCGCGAGGTTCGTGATCAGCGTCGCCAAGTCTTGAGCCGTCTTGGAGGCGGTGGCCATGTGAGCAGGATCCATGATCTTCTCGGCCAGGGTGGGGTCCACCCCCGCGCCCAAGGCGTACATGTGGATGGCCACTGCGTCCAGGCTTCCGTTCGCGGCTTTCAGAAAGTCGGTAAACCAGGGTATGTCGAGGCCGGTGTCGGGACCTACTATGAGGGGGGACCCCTCTCCGCTACCCCAAAGCTCCGTGACAATACTCCTGAGGGCGACGAAGTCCCGGCCCACCTCTTGGGCTCCCAATTGGGCTTGAATCCCATTCCATCCCCCAAGCTCGTTTCCCAGCTCCCATGCATGTATTGGCAGGCCTGACTCCTTCGTGTACGACATGAGGGACTTGGCGTTGGTCGGGTCCCAGCTCCCGGTCCACTCTCGGTCCTTGACGTGCCTCCGGCCATGCAAGCCGTTCAACCCAAAGACGAGCTTGGCATTGTGGTCTCGAGCAAAGCTGGCTATCTCTGTCCATCGCGCACGAGTCAAGCAGCCCCCAGTGAAGCCCCACTGCGCATCGGGATCGTCCGTTATGGGCGGGCATGTCACCGCCGGATTGCCGGGCTCCTCGTACGTGATATCATCTTGCAGCGACCCACCCAACCTCCAGATAAACGGAGACAGTGCATCAAAGGCGGCCTTGAACAGTGGCTTGTTTAAGTCCAGGTTGGGAATGGAAGGGTTTGACCCGGATGGAGCGTCGCTCCAGGCGCAAGTCCCGTAGTCGCATTTGGTGGGAGGCCACCAGTCTGTTGTAGCGCAAATGTATTCCTCCCCGGTGCGCGCCACCACATCCATACCCATGACTAGGCCCACATTTTTTGCCGGCAAAACTTCGAAAGCAACACCATGGTCCAGTACCGGCAGGCTTCCCAAGACGCCGCGCAATGCCATGGACGGGATCTTGTTTGTGGTGTGGCGAGTGTGGAAGGATGTGTTCAAATAAGACCGTGAAATGACACGAACATTACGTGCGCACGCAGTACCCAAAATCCGCCTGGGTCTCTTCTTTCCTACCGAATCTCCTTGCACCCGCCGAGCAAGGATATTGTGCTGCGCAGCTCCGTCACGGTACGCAAAGTTTAAATGGGTTATACCCCAGCATATGCGTCCCTGGAAAACTTCAAGGCTCGCTGACTTTCGCGGCTTTCATCCCACCGCTTTAAATGCAATTCCGTGTTCTTATAATTTACCACCACAACTGCGACACAGGAGCGGGTCAAGGGGTTTGTTTGAAGGAAACTGGGATTACCTGTCACTGCAGGGTGTCTATCAGGAGCATACTGATGTGGCCTTAACGTTCTTCCATTGCTCCTGCTCGCCTCCCGCCTCCCACGCTTTTCGCGCGTCGACCGTAGCAATGTGGGGAGGGCTGCAGCAGCCTCCCATGATGGTACCGCGACCACGCTATGACTCACAATCAGGTAGCAATCATCACAACATTCCTTCTAATGATCAAAGCAGAAGCAGGGAAGTCAGCCCGGGCTGTCCAAAAGGCGTAGAGCCGACCCTACCATCGCACAACGCGGCGTTCCCGCACAAACCCAGTACGATCGGAATGTACCATGAAGAGTATCAGCAGGGCTCCAAGCACAAAAACAATCGAGATCTGGATCGCTGTAAATCTCAACTTGACTGGCAAGAAGGCGAACGGAAGCGTGCAGCTGTGCAAATGGCCAAGTTGGGAAGAGAGGCGGACTTTTCACGTCAAGAAGTGGCACGAATGCAGACCCTTTTGGCCCAACGCGAAAAAGAGTTTCAGGACTTCCAGCGTCAAAGTGCAAAAACCCTTATGGAAGAGAAGGAGGGGCGACAGCGTGAGAAAAGGGAGCTTGAGGAGGTTCTGGCAAACGAGCGCAGGGAGAAAGAGCAAGCGCTGCAGGAGAGGGTCAGGCTAGAGCTTAAACTGGATGTAAAAGCGACAGAGATGATGAATTTGTCGAAGGATCTATTTGATTGCAAAGACGCCAAAGCTGATATAGAAAAGTCTATGAGGCAGTTACGTGAAGAAAAGCACTTTTGGCAGAGACAGGACGGAGATCAGGTTTTGCTGGAATGGGAGGGCCTCGCCAAAGGTTTGCTGCGGGCCCAACTCGCCCGCCGGTCTATCCACAACATCTTGGCAAACATAGAGGGTTCTTTGAAACATTCCCGTCGCCAGGACCTGGAAGGGGAGCTTAGTCGTGGGCTGATCGAGGCGACGCTCTCTGTGGAAGCGTCAAAGGCGGCCTCGGTGGTGGCGGCCACAAGCGGCGAGGGTTCCCGCTGGGAGGGTCTCGTCCAGGACCTGCAACGATTGGTGGGAAACGTGATGGGACTATCCCCCCGCTTGCAAGATGAGATTGAGGCATGCAAGCGGGAGAGCGAGGTTTTAAGTACAGAGTTGGAGGAATTGCTCGGCCGGGCCCGGAGTGGCGCCTCCCGATGCGCCTCGTCCGCTGCATGCGGTGGCGCGCGTCGCCGCCGTCTTGAACCCAACGCAGAGGCGCCCACACATGCCCCGTACTTATCAGTGCCAGCCAGCAAGACCGAAAGGAAGATCCAGCTGGTCGACCACGTAGCGGACGCGACGGCGCATGGGCTCCGAAGCATGGCCCGGAGCCACCTCCAGAACGCGCGAAGCCTGGTTCGGTCAAAAGAGACGGAGCGGGCGACCTTGGCTTCGGAAGTTCAGGAGTTCAAGCGACAGGCAAGCAAGCTTGCAGCGGAGACGAAGGGCGCCATCGAGGCCCGGGCTTGTGCCGAGACAGAAATGCGGGCCATGCAAAGCCAGTGGGGGCAACGGGAAGAACACGTGGCGCGCTTGGAAAAAGCTATGGAGGAGCAGAAGCAGCAGATAGAGGAGAAAGCTCGTGAGCTACAGGTAGCGTCAGATCGCATTGCTTCCTTGCGGGAAGAAGGAGAGAGCCTTCGCGCTGCCTGGAGTCAGGCCCGGGAGGAGGAGTCTCGCTTAAATGAGGCGCTAGCGACCCAGGCCGCAGAGCTCCAGCAGGTGACCGAGGAGCTCTCGCACCGTCGAGAGGATGTAAAGCATTTGATGGATAAAATTCAAACGGCTGAGGCTGCGGTGGAGACAAGCCGGCATCGGGAAAGCGATGCCTTGCTCTGCTTGGAGTCTGCGAATAACGAGGTGGGACTCCAAGCCCGGCGGTGTGAAATGGAGGAGGAGAGGTCCCGGAGTCTAGAGGAAGTGATTGTGAGGCGATGGCAGCAAGACGTGAGACGGAGGCAGACCTTCACCGTCTGGCACGCGTTGCGGATACATTTGGAGAAAGAAAAACTTGGCAGGGTCCAAAGGCATTTGCTTGAGGCGCAGGATCGCGTGGCTGTGTGCGAGGGTCGTCAGCAGGCGGCCGAGCGAGGGTGGGAGAAAGAGCGCCTGGCACGAGAACGGCAGGTGGATGGCTACATTCATCTGCTCGACCGACACGTCAAAGCGCGGCAGGTGCGGGCCATCATGCGGTCATGGCGTGCGCGGGCACGAGAACTGGCCCACAGGCGTAGAGACTTGCACAATTACCTCAAGCAATTCGTGCTACGGAAACGCCTCGCCGCCGCTCACCTTGTTGCGGAGCAGCTGGAAGAGCGGGCGTCTCAATTTGCTCGTGCGCTGGAGGAGGCTGAGCATGACCGGAAGGCAGAGCAGAAGACGGGGGCCTTGGAGTTGGCCGACGCCCGGGCTCAGTCCTTGATGAAGGACGAGGAGATGCGTGCAGCGAAAGATGAGCTCGAGAGCCTGAGGACAAGTCTGACGGCAGCCTCCCTTGTGGAAGAGCAGTTAAGGGCACGGGAGGAGGAAGTGCTTCAGTTGCAGCATGCCTTGGACGAAATCGCGTTATTGCAGAGGAAAGCAGAGGAGGAGGTCGCCAACAGGTGCATGCACGGGACCCTCGGATTGGGACGGCCGCTCCCAGAGCAGTCGACGGAGACGCCCGTACCGAGTCCAACCCTGAACACGCTTCAAGGGGCTTACTTAGATCCTAACGCCGTGGCCCTTCTTGCACGGACCCGGCGTGCAGAAAAGGAGAGGGAGGACCTAGCCTTGGAGCTTCAAAAAGAGCGCGAAGATGTACGAGTCCTGTCCAGGGAGGTGGAGTTTTTGACGCAACAGACAGGAGCAACTCTGCCAAAGGGCGCATTTGAGGCGAGAGGTGACGAGCAAGACCGAGAAGGTCAGGTGCATGGCGATTGGAAACACCAATCTGAGGGCGCGCACACGAGGATCGGTCAGCTGGAGTGGGAACTGGCACGTGCACAGGAGGAGGCGGACGAAAAGGAGAAGGAAGTGGTGGAGGCCTTGGAGGATGTCGAGGCGCTAGAGCAGCATCTAACGGCGCAGAATGAGACTGTGTGGCGATTGCAGGAAATGATCAAGGTGCAAGAGGGCGAGATGAAACGGATCCAGGCCGTATCGGATGAGCGAGAGAGGCGTTTGGTAGCGCTCAGCCGGCGAACAGGCTTTCTGAAGAAAGAGCGAGTCGACAGCCAAGGAGGATTGTGTCCGACGTTACCTCATCGAGAATACGAGGGAAAAAATACTGGAAATGTTTGTGAGCTTACTAAGGAGGGGGTATTTGGCAGTCAGGAAATGGCAAACGAATCGACGGATGCGGCAAATGGTGACGGTAAGCCCGCCGGCCCTCCAGGGCTCTTAGCAGAGGTCAGGCGACTCCAGGAGGCCCTTGAGGAGTCAGTGGAAGATCGTGTGACGTTAGAGCAACAGCTTGCCGATGTGCTGCGGGAAAGGGAAGAACTGATCGGAGGTTCCCGGCTGATGGGCAACGAAGTGACAGTCGGGGGCGCGGCCCTCACGGGCCAAGAAGGATTGACCACGCCCTTTAAGGTCACAGCAGACGTCACCAATGCTGGAAACAGTCCATTTCTAGATCGTGAAACCGTCACCTCCGCACCATCACAGCCATCCATCCAACCACAAAGCGCTCTCCCCTTCTCGCTTTCCTTTTCTTCCCCTGCTCCTGTCCGTGGAGGTCCTACCTTCGCTGCCCCAAGTGCCTTTCAAGACCCTGAATTACAGGTTCATGAGGCCGCTCAGGATCTGCACAGGGCAGTGCAACGGTCCCAAGAACGTATTGAGTTGTTGTTGGACGAAGGGGGCCATGTCAGCCATGCGCTAGCTGCGGCCGTCACGGCGGGTCGTTCCAAAGAGAAAGGCGCGACACGAGCATCGAAAGGAAAGAAGAAGCGGAAGAAGGAAGAGGGGAAGGAGAGAAGGGCGCGGGACACCTTGGTAAGTGGAAAATCGGAGAAGGGCCTGAAGTCAGGGGAAAAGGCGAGGAGGCAGCGGATGCAAGTGAGGGAGGATGGTCTACTCGAGGCACAGGGGCAAGAGGGGCCGCGTGAGCAGCACGCTGGCACACAGAGACACTGTGATAACTGGGAGAAAGGCAAGGGAAGGGACCATGGGGCCACGGGACTGATTGATGGCAATAACTTCCGATCGGGTCCTCTCAGTGAAGATTGGAGCGAAGCGGCGGAGGACGGGGTGGGTGGGCGGGAGGAACTGGTGACTTTGATCGCGAGCACGCAAGCTGAAGTCGACGCGACAATTCGGCAACGGCCCCAAGGCGTCGACAAGGCCCTTAAAACTTACCTCCAAACCCTGAAAGAGTCCTTGGCTCGCCTTGAAACGCGTGGCGGTGGTCGGACAAGAGCGACGGGGTGTAAGGATGAAGGAACGGCGGAGTGCTCTGCAGGCTTGGAGACGAAGGGGGGCCAGTAGTTCGCCCCGGGTTACCTGGCTTGGACGTCCCAGAGTATTGTACAGACCTTCCATCTCGGCGAAGTCAAATGTCCATGAAAGGGCAAAGAACACATCGAAAAGGTAAAATGCACATACACTGCTACCAGCCTCAGAATCCTGCTCGGCAGGTACCTTTGAGCCATCAAGCACCGCTTGGTCTCCAAATTCGCGTTTTGTCTTCTTTTTAAACATGCATCGCACGATTTCCACTCACTATGTTCCCAGATGGCCTTGCCCGGTTCAAAGTGCTCTTCTTGCTCCCGTTCTTGCCGACCATCGCCTTGCCAATACACATTCACAGGCACGCATGCCACCACCACCTCACTTCCTGCCCTAAAACCGACCCCTACCCCCCCCCCCCCCCCAACCCCCCCCCCCCCCCCCCCCCCCCC
>Ga0102934_1002188_pt1 | contig 13598 bp, 9 predicted proteins | sample SalPonR2_A_D1_MG_FD_78175 | JGI IMG/M metagenome (GOLD analysis project Ga0102934, IMG submission 78175) | Salt pond soil microbial communities from South San Francisco under conditions of wetland restoration - Salt Pond MetaG R2_A_D1_MG | ecosystem: Environmental > Aquatic > Marine > Intertidal...
AGCGCATTGATCCAGTGCCAGAGCCGCACCGGCACCTCGTAGACATAGACGCTCGTCTGCCGCGCCACGGTGGCTAGATCGCCCTCGTCGGCGTCATGCAACCCGCTATCGCTGCTGCTCATGGCGTGACCCCCTTACCCGAACGCGAGCCAGAGGCCCGAGGCGGCGATGCCGCCGCCCATGACCCTCTGCGCCAATGGCTGCACGGCAACGGCACGCGCGATGCCGATACCGGCCAGATGCAGCGCACCGGTCGCCATTAGGAACCCCGCGAGATAGGGCAGGATCGCCCCCGCCGCCTCGGTCGCGTGGGCATGGCCGTGGAACATCGCAAATCCACCAATCGCCACCAGCGACGCGGTTGTGATCCGCCCCGCCTGCCCGCGCCGCGCTGCAAGCGTCAGCGCGCCGAAGAGCACAACAGACGCGACAATCCCGGCCTCAACCAATGGCAGCGCGACACCGGCCCACGAGAGAGCCGCCCCCGCCACCATCGCCGCCATGAAGACAGCCGCGCCGAGCCAGAACCGGCGCGGCAACACAAAGCCAGACCAGAGCCCCACCGCCAGCATCGCCAGCAGGTGATCAAGCCCGAACACGGGATGCGCCAATCCAGCAATCAGCCCGGTTGTCGCGCCGTGCCCGCTATGGGCCAGTGCGGGGCCCGCACCGGTCGAAATCAGGACCGCAAGGCCCGCAAGTGTCAGCTTTTTCATTGGTTCAATTCCTCCCTAGCGCACCTTGACCGTGGTCAATGCGTCGCCCTCTTCCGACATCACATGCGTGGAACAGGCCAGACACGGATCGAAACTGTGCAGCGTGCGCAGGATCTCGACCGGCTCTTCGGGCCGCTCCATGGGCGTGTTCATCAGCGACGCCTCGAACGCCCCGATATTGCCCGCCGTGTCGCGCGGGCTGCCATTCCATGTCGTCGGCACCACGCATTGGTAATTCTCGATGCGTCCGTCCTTGATCTTGATCCAATGGCCCAGCGCGCCACGCGGGGCCTCGGTCATGCCCACGCCCTTGGCCTCCTTGGGCCATGTCGAGGGGTCCCATTTGGCGATATTGGCGGTGCTCTCATCGCCGTTCTTGATGTTCTGCACCAGCTTGTCGAAGAAATGCTTTTGCAGCCGCCCGCAATATTCCGATTCCAGCGCCCGCGCAGCAGTGCGCCCGAGGGTCGAGAAAATCGCATCGAACGGCACATCGAGTGCGCGCAACAGGCCATCCACCTGATTGCGAATGTCCTCGTGGCCCTGCGCATAGCCCACGACGTAGCGTGCCAGCGGCCCCACCTCCATCGCGTGCCCGCGCCAGCGCGGTGCCTTGATCCAGCTGTATTTCGCCGCCTCGTCGATCTGCTCGATATTGGTGCGCGTGCCCTTGGCATTGGGGCCAAGCTCGTAATTGGCCTCGGTTTCGCCATCCCAGGGGTGCAGCCCCTTGCCCGCCTCGCCATAGCGATACCAGCTGTGATCGACGAATTCCTGAATCTGCTCGGGGTCGCGCACATCGACCTCATGCACCTCGTTGAGGTTGCCGTTGATGATCGCGCCCCTCGGCAGATGCAGGTTGGCGGGCGAGAAGTCATTGGGATTCTCGGGAAAATCCCCATAGGCCATGACCGATTTGCCCGACAGCCCGCCACCATGCAGCCATTGCTTGTAGAACCCACCAATGGCGATCACATCCGGCAGATAGACGTTGCGATTGAACTCGTCACACAGATCAATGATGGAACTGACCATGTTCAGCCGCTCCATGTTGATCGCGCCCACCGCACCCGTGGAATGCACGTTGATCGGGCAGGGCACGCCCCCCACCAGCCAGTTGGGATGCGGGTTCTTGCCGCCAAAGATCGTGTGAACCTTAACGATCTCCTTCTGCAGATCCAGCGCTTCCAGGTAATGCGTCGTCGCCATCAGATCCGCCTCGGGCGGCAACAGATAGGCGGGATTGTCCCAATAGCCGTTCTTGAACAGCCCCAACTGCCCGCTCTCCACGAATTTCTTGAGCCGGTTCTGCACATCGCGGAAATAGCCGGGCGAGGACAGCGGATGCGACGGGCTCACCGCCTGCTGCAACTCGCTCGTCGCCTTGGGATCGGCACGCAGCGCGTTGATCGGATTCACCCAATCCAGCGCATGCAGATGATAGAAATGCACGACATGATCGTGGATCTCCAGGTTCAACTGCATGATGTTGCGAATGGAATTGGCGTTGTCGGGGATCGTGATGCCCAGCGCATCCTCCACCGCCCGCACGCTCGTCAGCGCATGCGTGCCGGTGCAGACGCCACAGATGCGCTCGGTAAAGGCCCAGGCGTCACGCGGATCGCGGCCCTTGAGGATCACCTCGAGCCCGCGCCACATGGTGCCAGTCGAGACCGCGTTGCGAATGACCCCCTGCTCGTCCACATTCACTTCGCAGCGCATATGCCCTTCGATCCGCGTCACCGGGTCCACCACGATGCGGCGGCCCGTATTGTCGAGGTCAAAGCCGTTCGGCGTCACAGTCATGGGCTTCAAGCCTCCTCTTTGGTGGTTTGGGTCTGAGTTTTCTTCTGCGCCGCCTTCAGCGCCGATATGGCGGCGTGAACGGCCACACCGGCCCCCACCACGCCAGCGGCAGCCATGCCGACCTTGTCGGCATTGGCCTCGACCCCGAACTGCGTCAGATCCGTCACCCGGTCATAGAAACTGCCCTGATCCCAGAACCCGTCCTCGGAACAGCCGATACAGCCGTGACCCGACTGAATCGGAAAACTCACCCCCTCGTTCCAGCGCACGGTGGAACAGGCGTTATAGGTCGTCGGCCCCTTGCACCCCATCTTGTAGAGGCAATAGCCCTTGCGCGCATTCTCGTCGTCCCACTGCTCGACGAACTGGCCCGCGTCGAAATGCGGCCGACGATAGCACTTGTCATGGATACGCTGACCGTAAAACATCGCCGGCCGCCCCTGCCGGTCCAGCTCCGGCAGACGGTCAAAGGTCAACATGTAGGTGATCACCCCGGTCATCACCTCCGCAATCGGCGGGCAGCCCGGCACCTTGATGATCGGCTTGTCGGTGATGACCTTGTGCACCGGCGTCGCCTGCGTCGGATTGGGCTTGGCGGCCTGCACACAGCCATAGGACGCGCAGGCCCCCCAACTGATGATCGCCTTGGCATCCTTGGCGGCATAGCGCAGCTTCTCGACAAACGGCTTGCCGCCCGAGATGCAGAACATGCCATCCTCGTTGAGCGGCGGATTGCCCTCGACCGCAAGGATGTAGTTGCCCTTGTATTTCTCGATCGTGTCCCGCATCGCCGCTTCGGCCTGATGCCCGGCGGCGGCCATCAACGTGTCGTCATAGTCGAGACTGATCATCGACAGCACCACATCCTTGGCCAAAGGGTGGGCCGAACGTATGAAACTCTCCGAACAGCAGGTGCATTCCAGCCCGTGCACCCAGATCACCGGGGTGCGCGGCTTGGTCTCCATCGCATGCGCGATGCGCGGCACCATCGCCGGGCTCAGCCCCAATGCGGCCGCCGTAAGCGAGCAGTATTTCATGAAACTGCGCCGGGTGATCCCCTGCCTGCGCATCACGTCATAGAAGGTTTCGATCTGGCTCAAGGCTGGTCCTCCCTCGGTCTTCCCCTCGGGATGCACGCGTATACATCCCCCTGAGGGTCATCAGACCAAGCGCTGTCGTGCCTGTCCAAGAAAAGACGGCCTCACCTCTCCTATTGGTAATGATATATAAATCAGATGGTTAAGGCGACTTTGGCCAAACCATCCCCCGGCTCCACCGGCCATCTGCTAACCGGCTGACCACACCTGCCGGTCAGCGACTTACCGCCCGCGCCGCCGCCACAACCGCCTGCCCCAGCGCCAGACCACCATCATTGGCAGGCACAAGGCGATGGATCAGCACCGGCAGATCGCCCAGCGCCGCGATGGTCATCTCAAGCAACAGTGCATTCTGGAAACACCCGCCCGAAAGCGCCACCGCCGCCGCCTCGCCGCTCTCGACCAGCGCCCGCGCGCGGGCGGCAAACCCCTGCGCTAGCCCGGCATGAAACCGCGCCGCCATCACTTCGGGCGCGACCCCCGCCGCGCGGTCCCGCGCCCAGGCCCGCCACAGCGGTTCCGCCTCGATCACCCCATCGACGCCCCCCAGAGGATAGGCTCCGACATCGCCCGGCACCGCCCGGGCCTCCAACGTCATCGCCGCCTCACCCTCATAGGATTGCGCCGCCTCGAACCCCAGCACGGCGGCAAAGGCATCGAAGAGCCGCCCCGCCGAAGACGTCAGCGGCGCATTCACCCCCGCCCGCACCGCCTGCCGCAGCAGGCCAAGCGGGCGCGCACTGAAGATCTCATCGGCCGCATGCCCCAGTCCCGCCGCATCAAGCTGCGCCAGCGCGTTGCGCCACGGCTCGCGGCTCGCCATGTCGCCGCCCGGCATCGCCACCGGGCTCAGCCATCCGCGCCGCTCAAAGCCACAGTAATCCGCCAGCAACACCTCACCGCCCCAGATCGTGCCATCGGGCCCCAGCCCCAAACCATCCAGCACGATCCCCGCCACACGCCCGCCCGAGAGTGGCCAGCCATTCTCGGCCATGCAGGCGGCCATATGCGCGTGGTGATGCTGCACCTCTTCCACCGGCAGGCCACGGGCATGGGCATGCTGCGTCGCGCGGTATCCGGGATGCGGATCGCAGGCCACGATCTCCGGGCGATGATCGAAGAGCGCCGCGTAATCCGCATCCGCCGCCAGAAACGCATCATGGGTCAGCGCCTCGTCCAACTCGCCCAGATGGTGCCCCAGCAGCGCCTGACCGTTCTTCACCAGGCAAATCGCCGCCTTCATCTGCCCGCCATAGGCCACGACCTGCGGCGCATCCTCAAAACCTTCAGGCAGGGGCAACGTGCCCGGCACCCGGCCCCGCGCGCGGCGCAGCACCATCGGCGGATGCGCGCGCTCCACGCTGTCATCCAGCCGCCGGGCGATGTCGCGGTCATGCATCAGAAAGGCATCCGCGAAGCCGCCCAGTTTCTCGCGCGCCTCCGCGTTGCCGATCACCTGCGGCTCACCGGACAAGTTGCCGGAGGTCATCACCAAAGGCCCGCCAAAGGCATCAACCAGCAGGTGATGCAGCGGGGTATAGGGCAGCATCCAGCCCAGCATCGCCTGCCCCGGTGCCACCGCCTCGGGCAACGCCGCACCCTGTTTGCGCAACAGCACGATCGGGGCCGCCGGATCGCACAGCAGCGCCGCCTCCTCCTCCGACACGGCGCAATGCGCGCGGATCATTTCCAGCGTGCCCATCAGCGCAAAGGGCTTGCTCGGACGCCGCTTGCGCGCCCGCAAGAGCGCCACCGCCGCAGGCGCGCGCGCATCACACGCAAGGTGGAAACCGCCCAATCCCTTTACCGACAGAATACCGACGCTTTGCAGACACGATACAGCCCCCGCAATCGGGCCCCCGTCCTCCGGCTCCAACCAGATACGCGGGCCACAGTCAGGGCAGGCCACGGGCTGCGCATGAAAGCGCCGGTCGCCGGGATTTTCGTACTCGGCCCGACAGGCATCGCATATCGGAAACGCCGCCATCGTGGTCCGCGCCCGGTCATAGGGCAAGCCCTGCAGAATGGTGAATCGCGGCCCGCAATGGGTGCAATTGGTGAAGGCATAGCCCTGCCTGCGCCCCGGTGCGTTGATCTCCGCCACGCAATCCGGGCAAGTCGCCGCATCCGGCGTCACCCGCGTCTCCGCTCCCGCCGCCCCGCTCGCCGCGATCTCGAATTCCTCGGACGAAGCAAGCGTAACCTCTTGATAGTCAATGGAATCGATCCGCGCCAAAAGCGGCGCGCGGTCACGGATCGCCGCCACGAACGCCGCCAATTCCGGCCCGGCCACCTCGATCAACACACCCTCGGCATCGTTCAGGACACGGCCCCGCAACCCCATCTCGCGCGCCAGTTGCCAGATGAAGGGACGAAACCCCACCCCCTGCACCTGCCCCCGCACCCGGATGCGCCAGCCCTCAGCCCGCACGCCCGGAGTCATCCTGCCTCATATACTCCGGGTGCCACGTTCCCGTATCCCTCATCAATGCACCGTGCAGACCATGCAGGGATCGAAACTGCGCACGATATGCTGCACCGCAATCGGCGTATCCTCCCCCGGCTGCACCTCCGCCCCGACCAAGGCCGCCTCGAGCGGCCCCGGCACGCCCCCCGCATCGCGCGGGCTGAAATTCCACGTCGTCGGCGCGATGATCTGCCAGGAGGCAATGCGCCCGTTCTCGATCTTGCACCAGTGGCCCAAGGCGCCGCGCGCGGCCTCCACCAGGCCCTCGCCCACCCCGTCCCTTGGCGGCGACCATTCGGCCATGAACCGTTCGGCGGGGTCGATCGCGGCCAACATCTCCTCCATCACCACCTGCGTGCGCGCGATTTCCAGCAGCCGCCCGACAATGCGCGCCCGCACGCCGCCCTCGCGGGCCAGCGCCCGCGCCAGGGCTTGCCCATCCACCACCTGCCGCGCCAAGGCACCGGTCTCATAGCCCAACCCGTCCAGGCGCGGAGCCTTGCACCAGCTATATCCCGGATCGCGCATCGCCTCGTCGGGCAGGGTCTGCCCGGCCTCCGGATGCGCCGCCTCGCCCAGCATCCAGGCATGGCTCAGATCCTCGCGGATCAGCGCGGGATCAAACACCCCCGCCGTGTCTCCGGTCCAGATGCCGCGCGCAAAGACAGGACCAGCCGCCGTCGGATAGGCCCCGTAGGACAGATACCGCCCGGCACCGCGCCCCATGCCCGCCAGATCGAGCTCGTCGGCAATTTCCAGAAACAACCCGACATCGCCCGTTTGCCACGCTTCCATAGCCGCGATGCCGTCGAGCGCGATGAAATCCTCCAGCGGCGCACCGAACATCTCCGCCTCCAGATAGGCGCGAAAGGCGCGCAAACTGGCCTGCATCCGCAGCTTGTCGCGCAGGCTTGGCGCGCGTGTCACGCCACCGGGTTGAATGGCCATCGTATGCGGCCACTTGCCGCCCAAAAGGCCCACGATGTGCAACAGCCGCGCCCGCGCTTCCATTGCGGCATGCAGGGCAGAGCCCTTCATCGCCGTAAACCGTGCCACAGTGCGATCATGCCAGTCACGCCCCGCATAGTCCGGCCGCGCGAAATCGGGCATGAAGAACAGGTTGAAATGCGTCATGTGATCAGCCTGATTTTCAACCGCATGCAAGAGTGCCGCAACCTTCTCGCCCTCGGGTGCCGGCATCACCCCCGCCGCCTGCGCCAGCGCCCGGGCCGCCGCCGCCGACTGGCTGATCGAGCAGATCCCACAAATACGCGGGGTGATGGTCAGCGCATCCATCGCCGCCTTGCCCACCAGCATCCGCTCGAACCCGCGAAAGAGCGGCGAATTGACGTAAGCCGCGCGCACAAGCCCTGCCTCCACATCGAGACGGATTTCCAGATCGCCCTCGACGCGATTGAACGGCCCGACCAGAAGCTGCGCCTCACTCATGGCTTGGGTTTCTTGAGGCTGGGGGGCACGGTGATCCGGTCGGCCACGGCATTGCGCGCGATGCGCGGCGGCGTTGCGGCTTTCGACAGACTTGCCAGTGCCATGAACCACGCCTTTGGCATGTCCGACGGCAGCCCCACCGGGATGCCTGCAAATTTCGGCGTTTCGGCAAAGCCGTGGCCGGGCTCTTCGAATTCGGGCGCCGTACAGTTGATGCAGGGGTACCCCGCGCGCGTGCAACTGCCCTCGCCGTTCCAGCCGCGGATATTGCAATCCCCGACCGCCTGCGTGCCGACACAGCCCAGATGTTCCATCATGCAGCCCATCTCCGACAGATGCGTGGCGCTCGCCTTGTATTCATAGAACTCGTTCTTGGGGCAGGCGTGATGCACCAGATGATCGGCATAGAACCTTGGCCGCGCATAACCGTCCAGCATGTCATCGCGCATCTCGCCCGCCGCCAGCATCAGGAGCGTCTCCGTCACCCAATCGGGATGCGTGGGGCAGCCCGCCACATTGATCACCGGCAGGCCCCCGCGCGACCGGAAATCGGCGAGCAGCGCCCCACCGGGCAGCGCCCCGTCATATTGCACGCCCACCGCATCGGCGGGGTTCTCTCCGGCCGAAGTCACGCCGCCATAGGTGGCGCAGGTGCCCACCGCCACCACATGCGCGGCCCTTGGTGCCAGATCACGCAACCAGTCGAGCATCGAACGTCCTGTGCCCGCCAGCATGTGATAGCGCCCGGTGCCGTTCGGACCCCGCAGGATCGACCCTTCGACACAGAGAATATCCAGCGCCTGCCGCCCCTCGCGAATGTCGTTCAGCATCGCACGAACCGGCGCGCCCGTGGCCTCGCTCAGCGTCGGATGCCAGAGAAACTCCAGCCCTGCCCCGTCCAACAGCGCCAGCACATTGGGGTCCTCGGCACAGAGCAGCGACATGGTGCAGCCGCCGCAGCCCCCCGATTGCAGCCACAGGATGTTCATGCGCGCTCTCCCGCAGGCAGGCGCAACCGGAAACAGGCCCCGGGATCAGCCCCCTCGACCAGTTCCAGCGTGCCGCCATGTTCCTCGACGATCTTGTGCGAGATCGACAGGCCAAGCCCGGTGCCCTTGCCCACTTCCTTGGTGGTGAAGAACGGGTCGAAAATCGCCTGCGCCTGCGCCGCCGGAATGCCCGGGCCGGTATCGCAGATATCCAGCACCGCGAACGCGCCTTCATAGCGCAATCCAAGACGCAGCGCAGGGTCCTCGACGCCGTCCATCGCGTCAAAGGCGTTCTGCACGAGGTTCATCAAGACCTGCTGGATATGGCCCGGCCGCCCCCGCACCCTGCAGGGCTCCGCACCGGTGAAGCTGATGCGCATCTCGGATTTACTGCCCCGCTCGATCCAGTTGACGGCCACGCGCGCGGTCTCTGCCAGATCGAAATCCGACATCTCTCCCGCGCCATCCGCCGAAAGACGGCGCAAGTCCTCGACAATGTCGCGCACCCGTTCGGCCCCGTCGCGCGCACCCTGCACCACGTAGGCCAGGTTTTTAAGATTGCGATCCAGCTTCAACTCTTCGCGCAGCGCCACCAGGTCCTCGCGGCTCGCCCCCGCCTGCACCCGCTCGAAATAGGTCTCGAACCGCGACAGGTATTTCTCCAGCGTGTGGGTGTTGGCGTATACAAAGCTGATCGGGTTGTTCAGCTCATGAGCAACCCCGGCCAGCAAACGGCCCAGTGAGGCCATCTTTTCGTTGCGCACCAACTGCCCCTGCGTCTGCTTGAGCGCCTCGTGGCTGCGCTCCAGTTCGGCATAGGCTCGCTTGAGCGCCCCCAATGGCCGCCCGGTCAGCACCACGCCGGTGCTCTTGCGGCGGCGGTCCAGCTGAGGCGCGATGCTGAATTCCACCGGCTCCAGCCCGTCGGGCGTAACCAGATCAGCGCTCCGCGTGTGGGTGCGGCGCAGGGCGACTGTTTCGGCCATCGCCTCGCCCAGCCCTCCGGTATCGGCCTCGGCAACGAAATCGCGCAAGGGTCGACCGGCAAGATCCGCAACCTCGATTCCCACGAGACTGCAGAACGACGCGCTCGCATCGGCGATGGTGCCATGCTTGTCGGCGACGACCAGATAGTCGCTGATCGAGACCATGATCGAGGACAGAAAATGCCGCAGATTGGTCAACTCCGCATTACGGCTTTCAAGCTGCTCCTGGTAATCGACCAGTTCGGCATAGGTGCGATCCATCGCCCGAAGCACATCCGCCCAGGTCTGATCCCCCAGATCACCGTTGATGTCGCCGATGCTCATGACTGCCGCTTACCCTGTCGCCCGGGGGCCATCGCCCGGTTCCTTGGGCAGAATCCTACGGGCAATGCCCGCGAAAAGAAAGAGCGCCGCAGCCACGCGAAAATGCCGCAGCGCAGCGAACCCGCCATGAGGCACTGCGGAAAAGATAGGCAAGTCGCGTCAAAACCGCCCAAAAAATCGGCTACGTTCTGCATAAAATGCACCGTCAAGCGCCAATCATTGGCGCAGCCGCATCTTGCGATGTTGGATGACGCTGCCTGAGAGGGTGAAAACACCGACCAGCGGCCCCGGTCCGGGCAGACTAGAAACCGCTGGACGGCAACAACACACAAGATGCTGCCGCGCAAGCCTAGCAGCGGGGTATTGGCTTGGAAAGCCACCCTGTGACGCCCGCGCAGCCCTGACATGGGAGTTTCCGAGAGATGAAAACCAAGACCCTGCTGGCGAGCCTCGCCACGACAACCGCGCTATTGACCGCGCCCGCTTGGGCGCAGGACTGCCCCGTCAAGGTGGGTGTGCTGCACTCGCTGTCGGGCACGATGGCGATCTCCGAGACCACGCTCAAGGATACCGTGCTGATGCTGGTCGAACAGCAGAACGCCAAGGGCGGTCTTCTGGGCTGCGAGATCGAGGCCGTGGTCGTCGATCCCGCCTCCGACTGGCCGCTCTTCGCGGAAAAGGCGCGTGAATTGCTCACCGTGAGCGAGGTCGACGTGATCTTCGGCTCCTGGACATCGGTGAGCCGCAAATCGGCACTGCCGGTGTTGGAAGAGCTCAACGGCCTGATGTTCTATCCCGTCCAATACGAGGGCGAGGAAAGCTCGAAAAACGTCTTCTACACCGGGGCCGCGCCCAACCAGCAGGCGATCCCGGCAGTGGATTATTTCCTCGAAGAGCTTGGCGTCGAGAGCTTCGCGCTTCTGGGCACCGACTATGTCTATCCCCGCACCACCAACAACATCCTCGATTCCTATCTCAAGTCCAAGGGCATCGCGGATGAGGATATCTTCGTCAACTACACCCCCTTCGGCCATTCCGACTGGGCCACCATCGTCTCGGACGTGGTCGCCCTCGGCGCCTCGGGCAAGCAGGTGGGCGTGATCTCGACCATCAACGGCGACGCCAATGTCGGCTTCTACAAGGAACTGGCCGCACAAGGCGTCGACGCCGCCGATATCCCCGTGGTGGCCTTCTCGGTGGGCGAGGAAGAGCTTTCCGGCCTAGATACAGCACCGCTCGTCGGCCATCTCGCGGCGTGGAACTACTTCCAATCCGCCGATACCGAGATCAACGCCGAGTTTGTCGAAGCATGGAAGGCTTATGCCGGCGAAGAGCGCGTCACCAACGACGCGATGGAGGCGCATTACATCGGCTTCAACATGTGGGTGAACGCCGTGACCGAGGCGGGCACCACCGATGTGGACGCGGTGCGCGCGGCGATGTGGGGGCAGGAATTCCCCAACCTCACCGGCGGCACGGCGGTGATGAACGCCAATCACCACCTCTCCAAGCCGGTGCTGATCGGCGAGATCCGCGATGATGGTCAGTTCGACATCATCAGCCAGACAGCCGAAGTCCCCGGCGACGCCTGGACCGACCACCTGCCCGAGAGCGCGCCGCTCAAGAGCGACTGGAAAGAGCTGGGCTGCGGCATGTACAACACCGAGACCGGCACCTGCGTGCAGATGACCTCGAACTACTGAGGCAACAGGGCCGCGCGGGATCTCCCCGCGCGGTTCCTCACACCGAATTCCCCGCTCAGGACCGGACAGCCCATGCGTTTCACCGCCCTCCTTGCCCGCGCCGTTGCGCTGCTGATGATCCTCGCCTGCGCCATGGTCCTGCGCCCGGGTATCGCGACGGCACAGGGCGCACTGCAACCACTCCTGCAAGAGCATCGGGCCGATCTCGCCAAGCCATCGCGCCAGACCATCGGCCCGGTAATCGCTGACCTTCTGGCCTCGGATCACCCTGGCATGGCCGATTTCCTGCGCAAATGGGAGGCGCGCGAGGTCTATCTGCGCCCCGAGGACGGGCTCTTCTTCTACGCCGAAGACGCAGGCGACACCCTGCGCCTGATCGACATCGACAGCGGCGAGGTGGTGGCCGAAGTGGGCAGCCGCGACGTCGATCAGATTCGTCCCAATGCGGGCGTGCGCCGCGAACTCGCCGCCGCCCTGGTGCCATTCGAGTTGAACGCCGCCGACCCTGCCCGCCGCGCAGAGGCACTGGAGGCCATCACGCGCAGCGCCGACGCAAGCCAGATCGCGCCCTTGCGCGACAGCATCGAGGGCGAGACCGACCCCGCCCTGAAAACCCGCAAGGAGCGCCTGCTCACCCTGCTCGTCGCGCAATTCGGCGCGACCAAATCCGAGCGTCTTGACGCCATCGCAGGTCTCGGCGGCGATACCAGCATCGAGGCGCGCAGCGTCCTCAACCAGCTCACCGCCACCCGCGACGGCGTGGCCGAAACCCTGCCGGACGATGCCAATATCGCCCGCGTCCTGAAGGTTGGCACCGATCTCACCGAGGCCGGGGCCCATGACCGGCTGGTCGCCGCAGACCTCGCCCCACCCCGCCAGACCGCAACGGATCTGCGCGACGTGCTGGCGCAGCATATCGTGGACGGCACCGTCGGCGGCGTGCCGCTGCACCAGCTTAACACCACCGCCGCCCGCGCCCGCGCCTATGAGGCGCTGGAACAGGCGGGCACCGTGCCGCCCCGCGCCGCCCCCGATGAGGTGGCGCAGGCCGTGGCCGCCCATGTCTTCTACGCCGAGTACCTGCAACCCGACCCAGAGATCACGCAGGCCGCCGAGGACGCGCTCACCGCCACCTCGCGCACCCTCGGCCTCTACCAGACCGCCGATCTGGTGCTTGACGGTCTGTCGCTCGCCTCGATCTTCTTTCTGGCGGCCATCGGCCTCGCGATCACCTTCGGCGTGATGGGCGTGATCAACATGGCGCATGGCGAATTCATCATGATGGGGGCCTACACGGGCTACGTCGTGCAGCTTTTCATCCCCGACTACACCGTCAGCCTGCTCATCGCCCTGCCGCTCGCCTTCGCCGTCACCTTCGGCGCGGGCGTCACGATGGAGCGGTTGGTGATCCGCCATCTCTACACAAGGCCGCTCGAGACGCTGCTGGCGACCTTCGGCATCTCCATCGCCCTGCAACAACTGGCCAAGAACATTTTCGGCACGCAGGCGCGTCCCCTCACCGCACCTGACTGGCTGGGCGGCGCGATCACCCTCAACGACATCGTCAGCATATCCACCATCCGCGTGGCGATCTTCATCCTTGCCCTCATCTTCCTCGCGCTGCTGCTCTACATCCTCAAGCGCACCCGTCTCGGGCTCGAGGTGCGCGCCGTCACCCAAAACCCCGGCATGGCCGCCTCGATGGGGATCAACCCCGACCGCATCAACATGCTGACCTTCGGCCTCGGCTCCGGCATCGCAGGGATCGCGGGCGTGGCCATCGGGCTCTATGCGCAGGTCACCTCCGAGATGGGCGCCAACTACATCGTGCAAAGCTTCATGACCGTTGTGGTGGGCGGCGTCGGCAATGTCTGGGGCACGCTCGCGGGCGCCTCGCTGATCGGCTTCCTGCAAAAGGGCATCGAGTGGTTCAACCCCTCCAACACGCTGGCCGCGCAGACCTACATGGTGCTGTTCGTCATCCTCTTCATTCAATTCCGGCCCAAGGGCATCGTCGCCCTCAAGGGCCGCGCAGCGGGGGACTGAACCATGAGCAAACCT
>Ga0102934_1002193_pt1 | contig 13585 bp, 15 predicted proteins | sample SalPonR2_A_D1_MG_FD_78175 | JGI IMG/M metagenome (GOLD analysis project Ga0102934, IMG submission 78175) | Salt pond soil microbial communities from South San Francisco under conditions of wetland restoration - Salt Pond MetaG R2_A_D1_MG | ecosystem: Environmental > Aquatic > Marine > Intertidal...
AGATTATTTTTTACATAATGATGAGGATAACTGGAGAAAAGGCGTATTTCATTACGGTGTCGTTGTCTATCAATGCTCTGCAGCCAACGGTAATGCATTTGGATCTAATCGTTATCAGATATCATATAAAGGATTAAGCGAAAAGAAAAAAACACAGCCTTGGTTAGATACAGATGTTGTATTTGCTAGTGCATATATGCATGAATGTGGGCATTCACTAGGCATCATTAATCCAGGGGTAGATGATCAGGATGGAAAGTATCCTTGGCAGTTGGACTGGTGGAAATGGTTACCATATCGAAGTGTGATGAATTATGGGTACATGTTTCGCATGGTTGATTATTCTGATGGATCACGTGGAATGAATGATTTCGATGATTGGGATGATTTAGATCTAACATATTTTGATGATTCGGATTGGTAAAAAAGCAAGACTCCTCAAATAGACAACGGGATTACACAGTTAAATCCACTGATTCATCAACCGTAGCTTTTCCTCCGACCCACACGGAGTCATTCAGAAATTTGACAGTCACTCGTCCAGATTTGTTAATGATATCACCTTGTTCACAGATAATCTCTGTTGAACGGGTCAGTTGATGACGGCGTAAATAACTACATACCGCTCCGTTTGCAGTACCGGTCACCGGATCTTCATTGATATCATATAATGGTGCGAAATTTCGAGCGTGATACAATGATTTTGATTCAATGGTGTCAAATGTGAACACATGTAAACTGCCCACCTGATGTTTACGGCAGAATCGTTTTACTCTGTGAAAATCAGGTTTCATATTTTTTAAAACAGAAAATGATGACACACAAACAGGAAGCGTGAATAATCCTGTGGAAACTCGTTCTGCTAAAAGATCAGAACATAATTCTTTAGTGTCAATCATTAACGTTTCGGCAAGTATTTGAGGACTAAAAGAGACTGGTTCAAAAATTGGATTCTTTTGTTTCATAAAAACACTATCTACTTCAGCAGTATTTTTGAACTGAATTTGCACCGGAAGAATTCCTGCTTTTGTCTGCTGAGTCAATCTGAGTTTATTAGAACTAGGGTTTGATTGCAGTTGATTCCCAAGAACCGTAAAAGTTGCAATGGTAGCGTGTCCACAAAGGTCAACTTCTACAGCCGGACTAAAAAATCGAACGTGGTAATCAGCATTTTTACTTGGAAAAACATAAGCAGTTTCAGAAACCTGTAAAAGATCTGAAATCCTCTTCATTTGATCTGGTATTAAACCAGAAGGTTTCAGAACGACTCCCGCAGGATTGCCCCCCTCTTTTTCTGAGGTGAATGAATTGACTTTGATTGCTCTAATGTTCATAATCCGCCCATTCAAAATAACAATCTTTCATTAATTATCGTTGATGATTCCATTTCTTAGATCCAAAAGTTGATTTTTGAAATGATGTGGCTAACTTTTTTTCTTCATCAGTAAGCATTCCATCAGTAAATGTGACATCAAAAGTTTCTTCAAATCCCTTCTTTAAAGCGTTACTAACATCTTCAAAGGAAAAATCTGATCCTAATTCGTGGGTTAATGATGTAACTCTTTCTTTTACATTAGCAATCATTTTTCCTTTTATTTTTTCATTTGGAACTTTTAACAATCGAAACATTTTATCCACATCAACATCTGTTAGAATGGTCCCATGTTGAAGCACGGTTTTTTGTTTTCTTGTTTGTGCATTCCCAGATATTTTTTTATTATTCACTAAAATATCATTAATCGGTGCATACCTACTTTTAACTCCAAGGAAATCTAACCCATTCATAATGGCTTGACAAATGGTTTTGTAACTTTCTAAAATGTTTTTTGAAATTTGAGGATGTTGTTCTTGAATAACAAAACTATAGGTTACTTCATCTTCGTGAAATACTGCTCCACCACCAGTTATCCTGCGAACGTAATCAATGCGTTCCTCATCACAAGCGGTTAAATCCACTTCTTCAGTGAGTTGTTGGAAATAACCAATAGAAATGGCTGCAGGATTCCACCCATACAAACGAACTGTGGGAGGCACATATCCTTTACTATGTGCAACAAGGACAGCTCGATCGATAGCCATATTTTCAGCAGCTGATAAAAAACCAGTTTGTAATAATCTCCATTCTTCAGTCATCATTTACACCTCATAATTGCATCAGTAATCGATGTAGGCGAAACCCCAATGAATTCAACTTGATTATCCTTTACAAAATCTTTAATCATGGTTTCTAATTTTTTTTCATCAAGAGGTTTTCCCTGCAATAATTGTTCGAGTTGCTGAATGCTTTCTTCAGGATAAGCAAAAAAATCCCCTGCAATGATAATAGATTTAATAGTTTTCATAGGCAGGTTATATTCTAAAAAAATTTTGATAAGTTTTCCCCCTGGAACCTTATAAACTGATTTCATTTTCATAATAGAGGTGAAAAACAGATTCCCATTTATAAACACGTTGATAAAATCATTGGTACTCTTTAAAGGAATTGTTCTGCTCGATAGGAACTACGAACAAGGGGGCCAGATTCAACATGAATGAATCCTTTTTCTAATGCTTTTTTTTTAAAAAAATCAAATTCAGATGGCATATAATATTTTTCTACCTTAGCATGGTTTGTTGTTGGTTGTAAGTATTGTCCAATGGTTAAATAATCAACATGAACCGATCGTAAATCATCAAGTAAACCTAAAATCTCTTCGGTTGTTTCTCCGAGTCCTACCATGAATCCTGATTTCGTTGGAATACTTGGATGTAATCGTCTACTTTCATTAAGAACTTGTAAGCTTTGATCATAATCTCCTTGTGGACGCATGGTTTGAAACAATGATGAAACAACTTCAATGTTATGATTCAGCATCACGGGTTGAGCTAAAAGTATTTTATTTAATGCATTAACCTCTCCGTTAAAATCAGGTATGAGCACTTCAACCTGAAAAATGGGATTCATCTGTTTGATTTCTTTAATGGTATTAAAAAAATGCTCTGCACCTCCATCAGCTAAATCATCCCGAGTAACTGACGTGATCACCGCATATGATAATCCTAGTTGTTTTACGCTTTCAGCAATATGTTTTGGTTCATTTGAATCAAGGGGTTGAGGTTTTCCGTGTTTAACATTGCAATACAAACAATTACGAGTACATGTATCTCCTAAGATGAGAAAGGTCGCTGTGCCTCTATTAAAGCATTCTCCAATATTAGGACATTTAGCCTCTTCACAAATGGTATGAACCTGAGCTGAGCGAAGTTGTCTACGAACAGCTGCATACTTTTTTCCACCACCAAGTGGAACCTTTAACCAATCAGGATGACGCCTTGATTTCAAACGTATTATACCCCCATTGCTACTCGGAGAAGATCTCTTAATCCTGGTGCAAATCCAAGAATGAATATTCCAATTTTTAAAAGGTTAACAAAGATCTTTTGCGATTGTAATTCCTCTTTGTAAAGAATATCGATCACGTAAATAATTCCAATAATCAGTAAAAATTTTACGATAGGAAACAACGGCGGCCAGATCTGCAGTAATATATCTGAAGCTGGATGTTTTTCAATGTATGTTGGAAGTCCCATTTGCAACGGATCATAGATGCTTATGTATGTGGCAATGCCATCTAACTGGTGACCAAAGATCATACTCAGATTAAATGGCGTAGAAAAATAACTAAGTTCTTTCCAATATGATTGACCATATTTAGACAACGCATAAACTGCCAACATGATAACAATACAAATAACACTGACCAGTACAACCACATTTAGAAAAATCTCATTTGACCCGTTCCATGCTCCACCACTCATCCAAAGAACAATATAATATGCAAAAGGAAGAAGTAATAAACTCCCACTGATCCCCATAATTTGTTGAACTGATAATCGAGTAATTTTTTTTACGTCATGAAAATACACGCCAATGAGCAATGCCACTACGGCAAACAAAAGTGTTTGAATATAAATTAAAGGAGTTACAAACCAAAAAACAAGAGGTTCGGTAAACAATTGTGCATCTTCCAAAACCCGAGCTACCGACCCATAAATGATAAATGGAAATGTTCCAAGGAAAAAGGAAAAATCAACAGTGACATTGAATTTTTTTAATAATGTATACAATCCGTATAATGCTCCAGCAACAAACACACCATAAACGAGTTCTGAGATAAGTGTAAACTTTGGAGCCGCATCAACGCCGCCATAGGTCATCGGAGTATTGAGCCCGTCTGCTAAGATTGGTCCCCAAAAATACTTCCAAATAAACTGATCGTACACTAATTCTGGGAAAAAATACCAAAAAAGAAAAAAAAGAATTATTGCACTAGCAGCAATGATTCCTGCACTAAAAAACTTGTTTTCTGATAGATAAGATTGTAGATGCATAATAAAACATGGGAAGGAAAGTATAATATATTAAAGGCATGGTTTATACTACTCTTAATGCGACGATTTACAAAATCAAAAATGATGGTTTTCCCCCGGGAAATAATCGTTGGGCATAAGACAATCTCTCAAGTTGCAGACCTCTGTAATCGGATAAGTAGAGGCAACAATGCCTTAGTGGTATATGATAAAAAAACAAAAAAGATTGCAGGGAACAAAATCGTCAAAATTTTGAAAAAAAATGAGTATACGGTTTCTGAAAAACAGATTTCTTCACCTTCGATTAATCAAGTCAACTCAGTGATTAATTTTGTTGCTGAGAATGATATTGAAATCCTACTTGGAGTAGGAGGTGGAAGTGTTATTGATGTAGGTAAATTTGCAGCGCATGAAACGTCTCGTTCATTTGTTAGCATTCCTACGTGTGCATCTCATGATGGTATCGCTTCACCCCGAGCATCATTGAAACATCGTAAAGGAAATGTTTCTAAAAATGCATCTAGTCCATTAGCGGTTCTTGCAGATACTGACATCATTAATAAAGCACCGTATCGAATGCTTGCAGCGGGTTGTGCTGATGTTATTTCAAATATTCCTGCGGTTATGGATTGGAATCTTGCTCATCGGTTAAAACATGAGGAGTACAGCAGTCATGCTGCCGTGCTTGCTGAAACAGCTGCACAATTAATCATTGAACACGCTGGTGAAATAAAACCAGATGTTGAAAAAAGCGTGTGGTTTGCGGTAAAAGCAATGATTGTTTCAGGTGTTGCTATGAGTGTTGCAGGATCAACTCGGCCAGCTTCAGGGGCAGAACATATGTTTTCTCATATGCTTGATCATCTTGGACAGGGCATTATGTTGAAAGGCCGACGGAAACAATTACCGTTGCATGGTGAACAATGTGGCATAGGAGCGGTCATGATGATGTATCTTCATGGTGGCGATTGGAAGTTGATGCGAGAAACGCTACAAAAGATCGGAGCGCCAACAACGTCTGAAGAACTGGGTATTTCAAAGAAAAAAATCGTTGAAGCATTGGTAAGGGCAACAGAAATAAGACCTGAACGCTATACAATCCTTGGAGAACATGGGTTGACAAAAGAAGCAGCAAGAACCCTGGCGAAGAAAACCGGAGTGATTTAATTATATATGACATCGATTACTATTATTGGTGAAGAACTTGCGAAAAAGGATGAAGAATTCATTTTTATTGGTCCTCAGAATGAGTGTAAGAATTGTAAATTGAAAAATATTTGTTTCAATCTTAAACAATATCATCGATATAAAATCACTAATGTCCGAGATAAAAGACATAGTTGTACTGTTCATAAGGGAGATGCCGTTGTTGTTGAGGTAGAAGAACAACCGATTGAAACCGCTATTGATAAAAAATATACGAAGGGGAGTGCAATCACTCTCGATAAAAAGGAATGTGATGAATCTCTTTGTCCGTATCATGATCTTTGTACCAACAAAGCAATACAACCGGGTAAGAAATATATTATTGAAAAAATCCTTGAAACAATTCCTTGTGGAAAAGACAAATCACTACAACGAGTGATTCTTACAGAAAAAAAGTAAGAAAAAGATGGTTGGAAAAATCGATTCTATATCGTTTTAATTAAATCCGAGATTTTTTCTCGTTTTTCTTCTTCAGATGGAAGTGTTATTGATGATTTCCATCCTTTTTCCCCATCGGCTAAGTAAAATCCTCGAGCAATTGAGATAAATTCAGTTTCATTATTATCAGTAACTGCTTTTTTTCGGGAAACTTCAATAAAGTTATTTCGTCCAAATTTTACCTCTTCAGCTTTAATCGTTTCAAATTCAACCATACTGTAATTCTCCTTAAACATCATCTGAGTATCAGTACATCAAAAACCATGTTTCGTGGTGATGCACCTTTTTTGATATCATGGGTGAATATTTCTTCTTACTTAAATATATAATGTTTTTCTATCTTTTAATATATTATTACATAAATAACCTACGAATGGACAGTTACAAAGCAAAAAGTTAACGTAACCATCTAAATATGTACAGAGATTAAATCCAATTAATTATAATGAATCAAGAGTGAAAAGAAAAAATAAAAGGGTTATTTTAACCCTGCTTCTTTTCGAAGTAAACTTGCTTTATCGGTTTTTTCCCAGGTGAAATCAGGATTATTTCGGCCGAAATGTCCATATGCAGCAGTTTTCGTAAAAATTGGTCTCAATAAATCAAAATGTTCAATAATCTTTCCTGGAATCAATGGGAAAAAATCTTCAACTAAAGAATGAATCGTATCAACAGAAATCTTATTTGTTCCAAAACAGTCGATGTTAATGGAAACAGGTTTGGAAACACCAATTGCATACGCAAGTTGAACTTCACATTTATCAGCTAGTTCTGCTGCAACGATATTCTTTGCTATATACCGACAAGCATATGCTGCGCTTCGATCTACTTTAGTTGGATCTTTACCTGAAAAAGCTCCGCCTCCATGACGACCTACACCACCATAAGTATCAACAATGATCTTTCTACCCGTGAGACCTGCATCAGCATACGGTCCACCTCTGACAAAGGCACCTGTTGGATTCACATGAAACACAGTATCCTTATCAATCCATTTGTTACATACTGGTTTGATGACTTTTTCGATGATATCTTTTTTGATCCGTTCATGTGATGTTCCACTATCATGTTGAGTGGAAACAAGGATAGTGTCAGCACGGAGTGGTTTTCCTTTTTCATCATATTCAATACTTACCTGTGATTTTCCATCAGGTCGTAAATATACGATTTCACCATCTTTTCGAGTATCAGAAAGTTTTTTTGTGATTTTATGAGCAAGAGATATCGGTAATGGCATTAATTCCTTGGTTTCATTTGATGCATAGCCATACATCATTCCTTGATCTCCAGCACCTTGCTCTTTATACAATCCATGTCCCTCAGAGACTCCCTGTGATATATCTGGACTTTGTTCTGTGATTTGCACCCATACACTACAAGTCTCTGATTCAATACCATATTGTGAATTTGTATATCCAATCTCTTTAATAGCTGCTCTGACAACCCGCGGAATATCAACATACGCTTTTGTTGTCATTTCTCCAAAGACCATAACACCACCATTCTTGGTTGCCGATTCAACGGCAACTCTTGAATATTTATCCTGTCTAAGTGATTCATCAAGAATGGAATCTGAAATGATATCACACATTTTATCAGGATGGCCTTCAGTAACTGATTCAGAACTTAAGATGATCTTTCTTTTTACCATGTGTAACTCCCCAATTTTTTTTGATTATTTTTAGTTATCTCTTATGTCAACTTAGACTTGACATATTTGGTTTTTTTGTTATGAAACAAAAACAGTAATATTAATGTTTGTAATGAAGAAAAAAAGGTAGAAGGTTAAATGTATCGATCCATATCCATATGTTTAATTACACTCAATTATTAATTTTTATTCTGGCATACGCCGAGTCCAGAGATCTTCATCCATTTGTTGATACACGTGTTCATCAGAGTTATCACTAATCGGATTTATTGCTCTGCGATCTCCAAACATAACCGTTCTATTAGTTGGCATTGCCTCATCAGCATAGCGAAGAATACTTTCTTTTTTGATCTGCCAGTAATGAGTTCGCCATTCACGACCATCATACAATGTAGTTTCCTCTCGTTCAGTTGTAAGCATTCCTTCTTCTTCTAAAATATAGAACAATTGTCTATCTTCTGGATCTAACACGTTATCGATTACTCGGTCATCAAATCCAAAGATATCGAGAACAAAACCTGCATCTCTACGTGCTTCTTCGATGTCTATCCCAATACGATTAGCAATTGCTGTTGATAAATTCTCAAGCGTTATAATATTCATAGCATAGCCTCTTCCGGTATTTCTCATTTGAATGAATGTTTAACACATTTCCTGAATGGTAAAACCACATTATACTTGCAAGTTATCCTTTAAATAATTTTCGATTCAAGTGAATTAAATCAAACGAATCAGAACGAACACCAGTAGTGAAATCATCATATACAATAAAAAAAATATGATAGAGCCACTAAAATCGAGACTGAAACTCAACCTCAGCACACATAATGTTTATAAGAGAATACATCCTATCGTTTAATCATATGAAAACAGGAAAAAACACCGATGGATTAACTGAAGGTGAATGGATTCTTATTTTCAATGATGAAATAATAGATCATAGTGCTAACGTTGAGGATATGCTTATTTTAGCTCAAAAAAAATATCAAAACGAAAAAATTTCAAATGATAGTATCAAAATTTCAAAGATATTACCAAAAACCACTCCTCGAGAAATACTACTAGATAAGTAATATGATAAACAATTAAAAAAATGGTACGTATGCCATTAATACACCTTTTCGTAGACATATCAACAATTAACCATTATATGACAATGGCCATTAAACCCTTAATCATATGACTCCATAAAAAAAATAAAAACCATTTCATATGAAGAAACATTTCATAAACAATGCAAAAGAACCATATGGCGAATCAAACGCAGAAATATTCAATTACATGATGAAAAAAAATAATCAAAATCAATAAATGACAATATTAACAATTACAGCAAAAAGTTCCTAAAACATGATCTTTAAGAGATTATCAAAAATCTATCAGAAACATAAGACCAACCGCAAAAAATCATGGAAAACATTCAAAAACACAATTTGCATTCATAATAGAAAAAGCAACATAATATATTGAATAGTTTAACATAATTTATAAGCGATTAAAAGATACGACGATGGGAATGGAATAATAAAATATGAAGACAGTTAACGAACTCATTTTTGATTATCAGGATTATCCAATCATACCAGTACGGTTTCGAAATAATGATCGTAAGACACCACTCATTGAATCGTTACTTGATTCAGGAGGAGATTTCATCGTTATCCCTTTACCTATCGCAACATTTCTTGGTCTAAAATTAGAAAAAGCCTGTGATGTTGACACTGCTGGTGGGACCGCTTCATTGTACAAAGCCAAAGTAGATATGGCTATTGGGAAAGAAAAATATCACACGCTATATAATCAAAAGGAAATCCATGTGTCTACCCGCGAGGACATTCCTGTGCTTCTTGGAAGAAATCCATTGTTTGAAGACTATGAAATCACTTTTAAAAAACATATCAATCAACTCGTTCTCTCACCACTCGCTAGAGAGATTCATTCATCATATCCTCCAGGATTCTAACATTACAAAAAAAGAAGGAAAATACCATTGTTCAAACAGAAGGAAAAATGTCCACACCCCACAACGTATAAATACGGGAATCAGTATACCGGGTAGGCTATTCAACAATAATAAGGAAGAGCTTGAAATATATTAAGTTATTTAATCATGGCAATTCTCAGAAGAAACAAATATATATCATACCATTGGGCCTGTAGCTCAGCTAGGCAGAGCATCTGGCTTTTAACCAGGTGGCCAAGGGTTCGAATCCCTTCAGGCCCGTTCATCCATCAAGAAAATCCCATCGAATACCCTCAGGAGGATTCCTTACCATATGGCAAAAAAGAAAAAGATTGAACCTCTTAAAAATATAACTAGACATGAGCTGGTTCCGGATCATGTCATTTTAACAGAAAAGGAAAAACAGCAGCTTTTAACTGAATATCATATTGAACCAAGCCAACTCCCTAAAATGTTAACTACTGACCCTGTAGCACTATCTATTGGTGCAGAATCAGGAGAAATCGTTAAAATTACTCGTGAGAGTTATACTGCCAAAGAATCAACGGCTTATCGTTTAGTAGTTGAAGATAGTAAATGATCAGGTGTAATATAAAATGAGAGAACTCGTTGATGCTTTTTATAAAGATAGAAGTATTGTAAATCACCAAATCGCTTCGTACAATGATTTTTTGAATCGTCGGTTACAACACATTGTAGATAGCACAGTAATCGGGCAGCAAGAAGAAATGGAACGCGGATATATCTATCCTGAAATCGAAGGATACAAAATCAAATTTGGCCGTATCCGTGTTGGACGACCCGTGGTGAAAGAAGCAGATGGAACAGAAAGACCACTTACTCCAATGGAAGCGCGCTTACGAGATCTTACCTACGAAGCACCAATTCATCTTGAATTCATACCGATCAAGGACGAAGTTGAGTATGAACCTGAAGAGGTGAAAGTTGGTGAACTTCCGATTATGACAAAATCTAACGCATGTAATCTTCAAAAACAAGCATTGGAGGAAGATAAAGACCGTCCACTTTCCAATGATGATTATTATCAGGAATTACAGAATTTACAGGAAGACCCATTAGACCCCGGAGGATACTTTATTAGTAATGGTACTGAACGAGTGTTAATCACCGTGGAAGATCTTGCTCCTAACCGGGTGTTAGTAGAAAAAAGTCGACGGTATGGTCGAAAGATCGAGGTGGCAAAGGTATTTTCTCAACGTGAAGGATACCGGGCATTAACAGTAGTGGAGAAAAAATCTAATGGAATGCTTATGGTTTCTCTTCCAACAACGTATGGTCAGATTCCATTGATGATTTTACTTCGAGCATTAGGTATGGAAAGTGATGAAGAAATCGTTGATGTAATCAGTGTTGATCCAAAAATGGATACGTTTGTTCTTGCTAACATCGAAGAATGTGCTAATGAATATGGTATTACTACACAAGACGAAGCAGTTGCATATCTTGGAAAGAAATTTGCTGGTGGGCAAGCAAAAGAATACCGAATTAAGCGTGTTGAAACGTTAATGGATCGAAACCTACTCCCTCATCTGGGTAATGATCCTAATGATAGAATCACTAAAGCTATTTTTATGGCTCGTATGGGGATGGCGGTCCTTGAACTTGCTCTTGACAAACGAGAGGAAGATGATAAGGACCATTATGCGAATAAACGATTGAAGCTTGCTGGAGATTTAATGGAGGATTTATTCCGTGTTTCATTTACGGCATTATGTAAGGATTTGAAATATCAAATCGAACGTATTCATGCGAAAGGAAAAGAAATCAAGATCAGCTCTTGTCTTCGCTCTGATGTATTAAGTCAGCGTATTCATCATGCGCTTGCAACTGGTAACTGGGTTGGAGGACGAGCTGGAGTTTCTCAATTACTTGATCGAACCAGCAATCTTGCAGTGCTTAGTCATCTTCGCCGTGTTACTTCTCCGTTAACCAGGTCGCAGCCTCATTTTGAAGCTAGGGATCTGCATTCTACGCAATGGGGCCGTTTATGTCCTAATGAAACGCCTGAAGGACCGAATTGTGGTCTAGTGAAAAATCTTGCATTAACCGTTGAGATCAGCGAAGGATTTCCTGAAGGTGAAGTGGAAAGCGTTTTGAAAGATATGGGCATCCATGAAGTTTCCAAAAAAGCGAAAGGATCTCGAGTGTTTTTAAATGGTGATCTTATCGGCATGCATCCTGATGGAGCAGATCTCGTTACTGAAATGCGAAATCGCCGGAGAAAAGGACTTCTTCATAATGAGGTAAATGTTGCGTATTACGAAGATGAAAATGATGTTATTGTGAATTGTGATTCAGGTCGGTTGCGTCGACCACTCGCCGTTGTTGAAAAGGGAAAAATATTGATCTCGGATTCCATTTTAAAACGAATGCAAGAAGGAAGTAAAAAATGGATTGATTTTGTCAATGAAGGTCTTGTGGAATATATCGATGCAGAAGAAGAGGAAAACACCTTGATTGCACTAGATCCATCACATGTTACTAAGGACCATACACATATGGAACTTGATCCAATGGTGATTTTAGGAATTGGATCTTCTCTTGTCCCGTATCCTGAGCATAATTCGTCTCCTCGGATTACAATGGGTGCAGGTATGGGGAAGCAATCACTGGGTTTTGGTTCATCCAATTATCGAATCAGACCAGATACCAGAGAACATTTAATGCATTATCCACAGGCGCCAATGGTAAAAACCCATGCAACAAAGTATATTGGATTTCAAAAACGCCCCGCTGGGCAAAATTTTGTGGTCGCAGTTGCCTCATTCAAAGGATACAACATGGAAGATGCATTGATTATGAGCAAAGCAAGCATAGAACGAGGACTTGCTCGAAGTACGTTTTTCAGAACGTATAGCAGTGAAGAAAAACGGTATCCCGGTGGTCAAGAAGATCATTTTGAAATTCCTGATCCAGAATGTCGTGGTGTTCGTAGTGAAGATGCATATGTGAATCTTAGTGAGGATGGATTAATTTCTCCTGAATGTAATGTAAATGGTGGTGATGTCTTAATTGGAAAAACATCTCCTCCACGGTTTTTAGAGGAACCAACTGATTTTCTCACCCCGCAAAAACGAAGGGAGACTTCTGTTACGGTGCAACATGGCGAAGGTGGAACTATTGATAAAGTGATGCTTTCTGAATCAGTGAATGGGTCTCGTATGGTAAAAATCAAGGTTCGTGAACAACGAATTCCAGAACTTGGAGATAAATTTGCTTCAAAACATGGTCAAAAAGGTATTATTGGCCATATTGTCCCTCAGGAGGATATGCCGTTTAATGAGTATGGCATGAGTCCTGATTTGATTGCAAATCCACATGGTATTCCTAGTCGTATGACCATTGGCCACGTGCTTGAGATGATTGGTGGTAAAGTTGGTGCACTTGAAGGGCGTTTTGTGAATGGTACTGCATTCAGTGGTGAACCTGAAAAAGCGTTACGGGAAGCACTTGTTCAAAATGGTTTTAAACATCATGGAAAGGAAACGTTGTATGATGGTGCCACAGGACGGCCTATGGAAGCTGATATTTTCGTTGGGTGTATTTATTATCAGAAGTTACATCATATGGTAGCTGGAAAGATTCATGCTCGAAGTCGTGGACCCGTACAAATTCTTACTCGTCAGCCAACTGAAGGTCGTGCTCGTGAAGGAGGTCTTCGGTTTGGTGAGATGGAACGAGATTGTTTGATTGGTCATGGTGCTTCTATGGTGATTAAAGACCGGTTGCTTGATGAATCTGATTTAACGATTAAATATGTGTGTAATACCTGTGGACATATCGCGATTAAGGACCGTCATGGTCGGTTGCGTTGTCCGGTTTGTGGCGATAAAGCAAATGTGTATCCGCTTGAAATGAGTTATGCGTTCAAATTATTACTTGATGAATTGAAATCACTTGGTATTGCGCCACGGATGAAACTTGAATCTTTAGTTTAAATTTTGGTAGGAGTTATG
>Ga0102934_1002194_pt1 | contig 13578 bp, 9 predicted proteins | sample SalPonR2_A_D1_MG_FD_78175 | JGI IMG/M metagenome (GOLD analysis project Ga0102934, IMG submission 78175) | Salt pond soil microbial communities from South San Francisco under conditions of wetland restoration - Salt Pond MetaG R2_A_D1_MG | ecosystem: Environmental > Aquatic > Marine > Intertidal...
AAAAAAAAACAGTCAACGGCCAAGCTTTCAATAGAGGTAGGACTTGAACTTACGTCCGCCAGCCGGCGGATATGAGCCCGAAAAGTTACCCGCTAAAAAAAGGCTCGGCGTATACGCCGAGCCTAACCTAGTAGCGGGGGTAGGACTTGAACCTACGACCTTCGGGTTATGAGCCCGACGAGCTACCAACTGCTCCACCCCGCGATATAATTTTTCCCGTCGTTCAACGGGTGTGCAAATATAAAATAAAGAAAGTACTTTTGCAAACCTACATAAGTTTTTTCTGCGAGTAGCTAATATATTTTTCAATTGCAAATCTCAACTGCTGATCTCCAAATTCTTCCACCAAATCTAAGGCTAAATCCATGCCTGCTGTTACTCCTGCAGAGGTAGCTATTTTTCCTGCGTTGACGTACCTTAAGTCAGATCTATAATGAGCGTTTTTGGTCAGGCTGAGTATTTCCTCAGCTACGCTGTAGTGGGTACAAAAATCTGATTCGTCGAGTTCTGAGAGATGAGCGAGGACTCGAGCACCAGAGCAAATAGATGCTACTTTTTCGCTCTTTCGCACCCGGAGTTTCAACAATTTCATTAGATCCTTTTGCATCACTACTTCTCTACTCCCCTCTCCACCAGGAATGATTGAGATATTAGCGTTCATACTATAGTGCCAAGAGGCATCTACTTCTATACCAACGCCATTTGTTGTCTGAATGGATTGACCACTTGGGGAAAGTACTTTTAGATTGAAGAGTGGAGAAATACGCAGTTCATTCGCAACAGAAAATATTTCATAGGGTCCTGCGAAGTCCAACAATTCCATATCCTTATAAATGAAAAAAAAGACTGTTTTCATGCTGCAAAGATATAGCAAACTCTGGGTAAGTAGGAATTGCCAGAATGTTAGATCTTTTTGAAACTTTATTTGGACCTAGGCAGCGATATTCACCTTCTGGGCACTCTATAAAATAAAAAGCTATGGAATCGTTTGCCCGAACATCTAAAGTGTGGAATAATTACAAACAATGGAAAATCATCGTTTCTGTTATGATTTTTCTATGCTCGTTGAGCACAAGTTGGCAAACTATTAGTGAATTTCATTCAGGCATCATTACTGCAAACTCTCCGATCCAATGTGAAATCGGAGAGCTCTCCTTCGAGAATATTGAGTGCTCCTCAGATTCTACTTATTTCGTTACCCTCAATTTCGACTTCGGCCAAACTAGTGACAGCTTCTTCCTCGAAACCAGAAACTTAGAACTCGGAACCTTTGCCTATGACGATCTCCCCCTCCGCATTGAAGTGCCTATCTCCGGATCCGCAGATGAACTCCTGCGTGTCATCGATAGCCAAAACAACGATTGTATGCGGGCCGGTGAGTTTGAGGTGGATTGCCAAACTAGCAGTTTTATTTCACCACCCTCAATAGCTGTTAAATTGTATCCCAATCCGACCTCGCATTTTGTAGTTATCCAACTGGAAGATCAATTAAAAAGACAATACCAAATTAGAAATTTAAGTGGTCAACTACTGCAGGAAAAACCTTTCGTTTCAGGTGAAGAAATTCGACTACCTGATTTAGCCCCGGGATATTATATCGTTCGCATTGAGATAGATGGCCGGGAATGGATTCAAAAGCCATTAGTGGTTCAATAGCTGGAGTAACCTTTTAAGAACTCAATGGCTCTTCACTTGAACTTGAACGTAAGAAACACATCAAACGTAATGTATCGCTAAGGGATAGCAGCGGCAGGCAGGGCCCCGTGCGGTGAGCAGCCGTAGAGCGAGGAAGTGACAGCAGAAACTCACCGCAGCCATACGGATGCCTCCGCAAGGGGTCCTGACTACGAGCGTATAGCCCGACCCGACCGCAGGAGGGTTAGCGCTAAAAAGAAAAGCTAATTATAAAATATATGTTGGACTAAAACCCAGATTTCCTAATCCAGAAATTCTTGCAAAAGATTGCGAAAGGCGGGCGTTTGGTACATGCGGGAACCATCATGAGTGATTCCGGTAGCTACCACTTTCCGATGGTTGTGCTGATTGGGAAATGCTTTATTTAAATATGAAATCATGTTTTCTCCGCGTTGATATCGAGAGGAACCCAATAGTGTGGCGCGGCACTCTGAAGTATTAAGAGATCCATCGTTGCCGCTACCATTGCCTAATAAATAAGTGAGATCTCTATCTAAAAACTGCTGATTCACTTTTTGTTGCGAAGTGGAAGATAAGTAAGGGGGGATCGTCCGAAATCCCAGTGGCCAAATATCGTAGCCGGAGCAGGAACTGGGTGTATATAATTCGCCACTTGATTCATTAATTCGCCGTCCATCCGGATAGTAAAAATATTGACTTTCACCGACAACAAAATGGAATTTTAAGTCCGGATACTCCTCCTCTACTGGTGTAGATGCTGCATAGGTATGCACAAATAGTCCCCCGGAAGATTGACCGACAATTATAATGTCTTCCAAAACCGGAAATCGATCTGTTTGGGACAGCTGAGCTATTAAACGATCTATGACAGAAAAGGAGCTTATATTGGTTTCATCACTTGAACGCTGGCCTTCTCGCCAGCTCTTCCCGGACCAGAATATATCTGAACGTCCAGAGCGAGGCTCCTCCCGGAAAAAGGGAGCTATCAGTGCCACTTTTTTTTCAAGACCTTCGGACTGTAAAGTTGACATTAGGTATTGAAAGTAATCATCGGCATTGCGATTGAGTCCGTGCACCATAATTAAAGCAGAAGTGATCTCCTCCCAGGCAGCCTCCGGTTCGTAAATAGGAAAACTGCCATAAAAAGAAAATGCAGATTCTTCGCCTTCATTTACCATCTGAATTTCACGCAAACAGTCTGAGGTGGCTTCAGTGCAGGGTGGCATAGATCGAATCAACCCCAAAGATCGAGTTTGAAAAGAAATTTCATAAGGGGCTGTCAGGGCCTCTCCACTTTGCCCAATAGGTGCCGTAGAAATCGACATGGAATAATTCGTGCTATCCATCAGGTCTCCCTCGATTTGCACACGAGTTGACTGCTGGGTATAGGTAAAAGTGAGAACGACGTCGGGCTGAAGATTCCAGGCTCTTTCGAAGGCGCCCGGATCTATAGACCGAGAAAAAACAAATTCAAAAGAAGCATCCAATGGCACCTCAGTGGCGCCATTGGATAACTCCCCACTATTCAAGGTTACCGATAAAATTTCTACCGCTGCCGGCGTATTCTCTTTTTCCTCACAACCGAAAATGGTTAAAAGAAATAAAGTAAATAGAAAGCTAAACCGGAAGATATTCCATCGCATAAAAGGTGATTTATTGACAGAACAAATAAGGGCAGGCAGAAGTTTGCGTGGTGCTGGAACCGGCTGCACAATCTAAACCTCCATATACGAAGGTTCCACCTACTTTATAGCCCCAAGAACCTGAATATTCCCAAAACTCTCCGGTTCCATCGACATTTGCATCTCCGTAGGTTTCGATGACATCCGCCCCCTCAAAAAGTTCGACGCCGTCATCTCCATTTTGGTTCATAGCATCACTTTGAACAACCAGGTCAAACTGATCGTAGCAAGACCCAAAATACTCTGCTATAGTCCCGGGTTCGCGGGCGACCAATACATGATCACCGGCCTGGAGGGACTGCGCTGAAAACGTCACTTCGATACCATCGGTCCCGCCGCCGTTATTCGTCACGCCTATACCATAGATACTGAGGTCTGCGATGTCGCGATTCGCTCTGATGTGTACCGCTTTTCCACCATTGGTACCAGAACCGTCCCAAAGAAGTGCTAGGGCGCCTTGAATTTGGACAGGCTGACAAAACGGATATACGCATGCAGAGGTTAAGGTGGTCGTAGAATTTGCCGTGCAGTCGAGTTGACCGTATTCCCAAACTCCTTTCAATTTATAGGCCCAGGTTCCAACAAATTCCCACTCTTCACCCGTTCCATCCAACTCCACATCTCCATAGGATTCAATGACTGTATTATCTTTAAACAATTCAACCGGGTCGTCCCCATTGAAATTAACGCCACCGGAGGGTATGACTTGTGCGAAATCATTGAAACAGTCGCCAAAATAAGTCGACAAGCCCATTTCATCAATATCGCGCACCAGTAATATATGGTCTCCAGCGGATGCACTTGTGGCCGGGAAATCAATTTCTCTACCGTCACTACCGCCACCATTATTGGCGATACCAACACCATAAACGCTTAGATCTGCAATGTCTTCGAGAACAAGCATGTGAATGGCTCGCCCATTGGTGCTTGTGCCGCCGATCTTAAGTGACATAATTCCTTTCAATTCAATCTCAGGAGGTGTATCACCTAAAGTGAGATCAAGAGACTGAGGCATGGCTTCAACAGCATTATTGAGGTCTGCTAAGGTTATGTTTATAGTTTCCTCACCTTCGACCTCAGCATCTCCAATTCCCGATAATCGAATGACCGCTTGCGTTTCACCAGCGGGAATTACAAATTGATCACTACTTAATGCATAATCTACTCCGGCTCCATCTGCTGATCCTGACGCTACAATGGTAGCTGAGGCATCCTGAAGAATAGGAGCATCAATCGAAAGCGTAAGCGTTATCGTATCCCCTTCAAAAAAGGAAAGGGCCGAACTACTTAGACTTACCGGAGGTGCATTGAAAGCTGCCGTGGTGAAGGAAAAAGAGATGTCTTGTGTGCTCGATTGATCACCCTGACCATAAGTCCCTTGAGGTAAAGAGATGGTATAGCCTGTTTCATAGTCCAGGGGATCATCAAAACTCATCGTTACCAGGGAATTGGTTTCATCATATTCCAGAGAGAAATCCACATCTGGATTGATAGTGAGTGCACTTTCAAATGCTGTCTGATCAACAGGATGAGAAAACACCCATTCCAAATCAGCGATGACAGATACGCCCGTTACACCGTCAATTAAGACATCATCACCAGATTTTACCTGAAGAAGACGAAAGTCATTAGTGATAGGGATTTCATCATCCATTGAGTCGCACCCCCAGGAAAAAATTAAAAGGGAAGCCGCGACAAAAAGAGTCATTTTTTTTAAAAGAATATTATGTTTCATTTGATTTGATTTTTGGTGATAGAACGATTACTGCTTTGCTTTGGGCAGTGCGTATTCGTCCACTAATTGTTGTAAAAATCGCGCGTCAGATTCATGCGTAAATATAAGATACAGTTTTTCATCATTTCGATCGAGGGTCGTTATCCGTTCCGGCAATCCGGCACTTGGTTTTCCCGTAAAAAAGCGGGTAAAGGCCAGGCCTAGCATATAGGTTCCGATTTCAGAGGGATGCTTATCATCAAAAAACAGATTGAGATCTGGACGCAACATCCGTGCGCTTGCAAAAAGCAATCCAGCAGGAAAACAAATCGCATCTGTTTCAGCGGCTAACTTTCGGTAGGCCCGACTAACTTCATCCTGCATCATAGGATTGGATTTATAGGCCCAGGTCATCATGAAAACCGGCGTGGCTCCCTGGTCATGCACCAGGCGAGCAAACTTTTTACCGTACTCCATGAATGCCGCAGAATCTCTTATGGAAGACATACTGTGGTTATTAAAAACCACAAAGTCCCAATCCGCTGAGGGAATCAATTCTCGGGTTCGCGTTCCCCGTTCCTGCTTCCAATGCTGCTCTAAATTTGAGCCGCCAACAGTCGATTGTCTTGCCATTACAGCAAGTCCTTTCTCCTGAGCCATCGAAGAAACCACCTGAGGTAGATTGTAGAAATAGGTAAAGCTATTGCCTACAAATAGAACCTTGACCGTATCAGAGGATGCGCCGAGGCACAGCTGCCCAAAAAAGACGAGCAGTGCAACATATATACTAGATCGAATTAAGCCTGTTTGCATGATTTTTTACTGGTTTACAGCTGTTGGCTCAAAAAAGTCAGGAATAGGATTCGGCACATTATTGTTACGATCTATTTCCGTTGTTGGATACAGAAAACGTTGTGGCAACTCACTACCCACATTAGGTGTAATAGGCACTCTTACATTCTCTTCATTCTCCGTACGTCGCGTGTCATTAAAGGACTCAATTTGTCCAAAAAAGGTCACGTATCGCTCCTCCAGTATTTCACGCAATAAAGCATCATCAGCAGATATTCCATCAGCATTTTCCATGCCGCCAGCTTGGAAGTCGGCGGTTTCATAATCTAAATACTGAACATCAGAAGCATCGACATTTGTAAGGTATCCGCCACCGTTTAAGTATTGACGATAGGCATTCAATCTGTTCAAGCCTTCGTCAAAACCAGCAGCTCTGAAGCCAGCTTCGGCTAAAGTCAGCATATTTTCCTCGTAGGTCACAATCTGCGAAGGTGCATCAGCCATCGCCCATCCATCTACCACATTCGGCTGTACCCCGAGATCTGTAGTGCGAAACAGATAGCCATATCGGCCCGCTTCATTGGTTTTGCTATTCCCGCGATAGCGATCAAAATTTGGATTACTTTGCGCATCTGGATTAAGCATACTTGAGAAAAAGTCCGATACAATCAAATCCGACTGTCGGGACTGAATCGCAAAAAACTGATAATTTAGGTTTGAATTATCTATTGCTGTTCCATGCACACCCACCAGACTACTTTCCGGGGAACTAATCCCCATCTGTGCCTCTTGGTAGGCATTCATGTATTCACCCGTCTGTAAATAGTAGCGAGCTTTTAAGGTGTGTGCCACCTCAACCCAACTTGTCGGATCTCCATCAAAATGAATTTCCGAGTTAGCTTGAGGGCGACCCGAACCAGACTCCAGGTTGACAATCGCATCACTTAAGAGCGTTTGCAATTGAGCAAATACATCCAATTGTGCTTCGAAGGTCGGATTATTAATCTCGGGCTTTCCGGCATCTGTAAAGGGTATATCGCCCCAAAGGCTAGTTGCAGTACCTAAAGACAGGGCGCGCAAAACTTGGGTAATACCTAAGGTTACACCCTCAACGCCTTCTTCTCGTGCTGCGGCTTCCGTTTCCAGGGCGTTTATTACGACCTGGACATAAACGGCATTCCAATGCCCGTCAAAATCACTTGTGGTAACGGCATATTGAGAAAACCCTTCATGCTGTCTATCAACACCAATATATTGCCCGGAAAAAATACCCGATTTACGAGCGACCTCTCCGGTATGAAGATTCATGTTACCTACCTCCGTTCCCGTCAATATGTATTGATAGGAAGACGAAGTGGGACTATTGGGATTTTCATTCAGGTCATCAACCAAATTGCTACATGAGGTCAGGACCAAAAGTGTACTGAGAAATATTAATATATGTTTCATATGTTGTTTTATTTAAAAGGTTGCTGAAAGTGAAAAGACGTAAGACTTCGTAGCGGGATTGTTAAAGTAATCAATTCCTCGTGCCTTACTAATTCCTTCTAAATTCGTGTCGGGATCATTGCCTTCAAACGGCGTCCAAATAATCAGGTTCCTACCGGTGAAAGAAAATTGAAGCGCACTTAAGCCGAGATTTCTCTCCAACCAAGGCGACCGCGCTGTATAGCTCAGGATAATTTCTCGAATTCTAGTCCAAGAACCATCTTCAATATAAAGCTCATCATTACCGCCACCGAAGAATCCACCGTCTCCGTTATACCAGCTTTCTGTCAAGGCAACCGGACCATTTCCAAAGTCGTGAATACGACCTCTGAAGGTGTTCCCGGCTAATATGACGTTTCCGTCATAATCCAGCAAATTTTGTGTGGCTGTGGTCTCAACATCCGTTCCACCCCAGGTACCGAGATCAGTCATGACAGACTTGGTCCCTGCGAAGATATCTGCGCCCTGAAAAGTTTCCAATAAAACGGAAAGGGAGAAGTTCTTGTATCGAACCGTACTAAATGCAGATCCCTGCCAATCCGGATTCGGATCACCCAGAACGCCTTCCACTTGATCTTGCACAGGAAATCCGTTTTCATCAAAAACAACATTCCCGTCATCATCCCTTAGACTTCGAGATCCCCAAAGAACACCAATAGGCTGTCCTTCAAGCGCTCTGCTATTTACAGCAGAAAGTCCACCGAGGTTGATGGTAAGACCTTGCTCCAACCGATTTACATTATTCCGGATAGAGGTAAATATAAAGTTCATGTTCCAGGACCAATCCTCCGAATTGATAATCTTAAACCCTAAATCTAACTCCACTCCCTGATTTTCCAACTCAGCTCCATTCGTATAGATCCGGGCTAAGCCTCTAGAGTTGGCAATAGGAAAGTCTAACAACACATCTGTAGTCGTATTGGTGAAATAGGTTCCACTAAACGACACTCGATCTTTAAAAAATCTAAGATCTGTACCCACTTCTGTTTCTCGTTTTCGCTCTGGTCGCAATGTTTGACTTCCACGTTGAGAGCTGGGAACGAAAGATCCGTTGCCATATAAAGAGCTTGCCAAGCTTCCTCCCAAAGGATCAGAAAATTCACGAGCTACGAAAAAATTAGATGTATTGTATCGCGCTGGCTGCACTCCAACTTCTCCATAGGATAGTCGTAATTTACCAAAGCTGAAAAAATCGCTTTTCCAATCTCCCAATTCAGTAAATTGCCATGCAATCGAGGTCGAAGGAAAATAAAAGGTATTATCTCCCATATTGCCAAAGGTCGAGGCCGATTCTGCGCGAAGCGTTCCGTTGATGTAAAGCATATTATACAGCTCTAAATTGGCTGAACTATAAACACCAACTGTTCGTTCCTGACCAAAAGTACTATTGACCACTCTGTTTTCAGGTAATGCATTATCAATATCACGAAGTCCACTCGCTACATCGGCAAACTGAATAAAGTTCGTAATACTACTTCCATCGGTCAAAAGTTGACGATTATTATAGTTGAATCCAAGAAGCATGGAACCCGAGACGTTTTTACTAAATTTAGTAGCCGCCTTCGCAATGTAATCCATATTGAAAATCGTATTTCTCGCCAGCTCTTTATCGAAGCGACCCGTTCTAAAAGCACCTGCTGCCGAACCGGGAGTGAAAAACTGTTGATTCCATTCTGAGAACTGATCTAGCCCTACTCGACCAATTAGATCTAACCATGAGGTTGGAGAAACAGTCAATTCCGCATTAGTAATAAAGCGATCTACATCCACCATATTTTCTTGCTCATTGATGGTCCATAGCGGATTATTGTAAATGGCTGAGGATCGAGAGCCCAAATATCTGCGATACGACCGCTGTCGATTTGAAATGGGAGCAGCCTCGGGGCCTGCAAAGTAGTCTCCTCTATATCCGGATTGATCAAAATCAGCAGGTGTCCGCAATAAACCCAAATGAAGTCCAGAAGAGCTCGCTCCCCGGCGAATTCGATTATTGGATGTCTTTGCATATGTTGAGCGAATATTCAATTTGACTTTATCGCTCAGTCGAAAGCCGGCATTTACTCTAAAAGTAGTTCGCCGATAATCCGAATTATTGCGAATGATACCCTGTTGGTTCATGTCACTCAAACTCGCGAAAATCGTACTGTACTCATTTCCACCACTTACACTAATATTGTTTTCCCAGAAATGACCATTTTGAAAAATTTGATCAAAATTCTGCTCATTGTAGAGTGTCTGCGAGTTTTTCTCAGTGATGGGGTAATAAATATCGCCCGCCTGATCTACAAAAAACTCACCAGAGGTATTCAACTCATCGGGACCCCCTGAACGATCACTGATTCTATCTCCCCAAGAATCTCTTGCAGTCGGACTATATACACCGCCATCGCCTTGTCCAAATCGAGTTTGTTGAGGATATCGTCGGCTAATCTGATCAATGGAAAAGGTGCTTTTATAATTTACCGTTAGATCCTGATTATATTTTCCAGATTTCGTTTTTATTACAATTACACCACCTAAAGCACGCGTTCCCCATAAAGCTGCCGCTGATGCACCTTTAAGTACGTTAATGCTTTCAATATCATTGGGGTTAATGTCATTGAGTCGAGACTGGGCAGCTATGGAGGACTGTTCCCCGCGCGACGCATTACTAATAGGTACACCGTCCACAACGATCAAAGGCTGTGCATCGCGATCAATGGTAGATATACCTCGAATTTGAATATATGCACCGCCACCTGGATCACCAGAATTTCGACTGATGCGAACCCCGGAAGCCTTTCCGGATAATGAATTAATGACAGTAGGCTCCGCAGATTCTGTTATGGTTTTTGCTCCAATCTGTGAATTGGCATAACCCAACTCATCTTTATTTTCTTCAAAACCCAGAGCAGTAACCACCACCTCGTCTAATACCTCGGCATCTTCGTCGAGTATGACATCAATTTCAGTCTGTCCGGCCACCGGTATAGTTTTGGTTTTTAAACCAATGTAGGAAAAGGATAAAACTGCATTTTCGTCAGTAACTACAATCTCGTATATTCCATCAATATCTGTAATAGTCCCACGGTCAGTACCCAATTCCTTTACGGTTGCTCCGATAACGGGTAATCCGCCGTCATCGGTCACAGTTCCCTTTACCGTTTGCTGAGCAAACAGCCCCGTGGAAAAGAACAGGAGGAGTATGACCCCAAATAGTATTCGTTGTTTCATAGTTCGAGCATTTTGTTTAAGAATGAAATCAATCAATTTGATTTAAGTTCTGCCGGAAAAGCATACGGATCAAAGTCCCACAATACCGGCAAGAGAAAATATACCATCAAAAATATGATGGCGATAGATATTAGATTTAGCCAAATTCCTTTTTTTACCATATCGACAATCCGCAAATACCCAGACCCAAAAATAACTGCATTGGGTGGCGTGGCAACCGGAAGCATAAAAGCGCAAGAAGCCGCGAGGGTCGCGGCCACCATCAATACAATGGGATGTATATCGATAACCACCGCCAAAGAAGCTAAAATAGGCAGTAGCATGGCGGTTGTTGCCAAATTCGATGTAATCTCTGTCAGAAAATTAACAGATAAGATCAAAATCAGTAACAGCACGACCAGGGATGCGCCCTCCAGGAGAGACATCTGATTTCCCAACCAACTAGCCAGACCACTTTCTGTAAATCCTTTGGCCAGGGCCAGACCACCACCGAAAAGAATTAAAACGCCCCAAGGCAACTTAACTGCTTCTTTCCATTGAATGATCTTCCGGTTTTTACCGGCACCTGCAGGCAGAATAAATAAAATGAGCGCGGCCGCAATAGCAATCATGGTGTCGTCCAGAGCCGGAATAAATGGATTAAGCACTGATGAACGAAAAATCCAGGCCATGGCTGTAACTGTAAATACGACTAACACCAATTTTTCTTCAAAACTAATTTTACCAAGTTTCGATAATTGTTCAGAAATCTCTTCCCGACCGCCGGGAAAATGGCGATCACCCAGATCAAAAGCATAGCGAGTCAAATAAAACCAACAAATTGCAAGCAAACATAATGAGACGGGCAAACCAATCATTAACCAACTCGCAAAACTGATTTCTATCCCATAAATATCTTGAACTATACCTGCAAGCACCAGATTGGGTGGCGTTCCAATTAAGGTGCCTATACCTCCAATTGAAGCACTGTAGGCAATAGACAACATTAAAGCTTTGCCAAATACCTCGCTGTTTGGCTTGTCCGGTGATTTCGAATCCTCAAGTTGCTTCACAATAGCAATGCCAATGGGCAGCATCATAACGGATGTAGCGGTATTCGATATCCACATAGATAGAAAGGCCGTCGCTACCATGAATCCCAACAAAATAAATTTGAGGTTAGAGCCAATCCAGCGAATTATATTCAGCGCGATACGCCGATGCAAATTCCATCGTTCTATTGCAATGGCTAAGACAAATCCGCCGATATATAAAAATATGTAGGGGTGACCATAAGCTGAGGTTGTAGATTTAATATCTAACACACCTAGTAGAGGAAATAAAAGAACAGGTAATAATGCAGTCGCAGCGATAGGTATAACTTCCAGGGTCCACCATATGGCAATCCAGGCTGTGGATGCCAATACGTATTTCCCTTCAGTACTGAGATCATCGGGATGAAACAATAAAACAATCAGCGCGAAAGCCAATGGCCCGAGAAATAATCCCGAACGCTTTGTGGTCTTTTCACTGCTCATTTTCTTAAAGGTCTTCACTCAACCATCATTTTCGACATTTTTTGATTTACAGTTGCTGGAAGATTTCCAGTATATATATACCTAAGGTAAAATTATTGTTAACTTTAGGTATCAAACAGACTATTTCATGAGATTAACCGCCTGTTCAACACCATCAAAGATATACGGAAAATTGGCAGTGACAAATATTTTAATTTGGCTTAGCGCATTTTTTACATAATTTTACACCCTTTTACACGATTTCACACCAAATGGAGCGAGACTCAAAAGACGAATTTATCAAAGCCCTTGAGGCTCATTACGGGCACTGGGAAGACAACACCTCAAGGTTTGGGAATGCCTCCTTTGGCCGGATAGCGAAAGAATTGTGTATCAGCCCCAGTCAGTTTAGTAAACTCATCTATGGCAATGCAACAGCAGGTATGTATTCGCGTACCATTCGAAATATAGATCGCCTGGCAACAACAAAAGAGCTCCAATCGAAACGTGATCAACATCGGGAAAAACTATTGGCATTGCAGGGCACAATGTCTGGTAGTAGCTCAAAATTAAAACGGTACCTGGCTGCCATTATCGCGCTTTTGATCCTAAGTGTAACTCTGGCCATTTTGCTTTTCTCTAGTCAGCCACAAGAGACCAATCCATGGGCCGATAAATCCCTTCATCCGCTCACTCCATTTTTTGATCGCCAATTTAATGCCGATTTTCACTCGCCCTATTTGCCCGCCTCACGCGTTCAGGACTATTGCCCCTGCAGTGCCTTTGAGGGTAAATGGTCCTTAGATGAGCCCTATAAACTCCCTTTACCGGCAAACCGAAAGCCTGGCATTTACTATCTCGCCCGGGATGCGGAAGTCCGTATGAAGTGCTTTAAAAGTGATACCTCCACCCTCGGACGAGGCCGCGTCCTTATTGCATTCGAATACCTCACCAATGAAATATGGGTAGATACTCGCCAAGAGCCCCTCTCCCCCACCTATTTCAATAAAGAAACAAAATCATTCACGCCCGAATTTGAGGAATTGGAATTTGAGAATAACGAACATTTTCGGCGCGTCGCCACTATTCACTCCTTTTTTATCGACCGCTTTCTTATCTATCCCGACTCTATCGTCAGAAAGGGTGAGCCCGTCGGACGCTATGCAACAGACGTCAATGAGGACCTGATTAAAGCGTACGAAATAAATCTGAAACACGTATTAGATAATGTGTTGGGCGATTTGACGCAAACCAATTGCGAAAGCACCAGAAATCCATTCTGCGACCCCAACGACCTGACCCCCGGCGAAAGTGTGATTTCCTTTGATTGTCTCTACACCATCTCGAACGAGAACCTCGGTATCGGCGGCGGATATCCCTACCGAAAAGGATATAGACTGGAAGAACAAAATTATTCAGATAACCTGACCTGCAATTGCTCCAATGCCTATACCCAATAAAGTGAATTGTAGCTTCTAGGCTTAAGGAATTTTTAATTTTTTGGGCGTACCCCGCGGTTACGCGGGGCGCTACGCTT
>Ga0102934_1002196_pt1 | contig 13571 bp, 21 predicted proteins | sample SalPonR2_A_D1_MG_FD_78175 | JGI IMG/M metagenome (GOLD analysis project Ga0102934, IMG submission 78175) | Salt pond soil microbial communities from South San Francisco under conditions of wetland restoration - Salt Pond MetaG R2_A_D1_MG | ecosystem: Environmental > Aquatic > Marine > Intertidal...
AAGCGAGTGAGGAGGCGGTCGGTAAAGGCGGTGTAGAGGGCTGGGAGGTTGAAGAGAGGGGGGAGGGCGCCCTGGAGCCGGTTGGCGAGCCGGACGGGAAGGAGGGAGAGGGACTGGAGGACGCGATCGATGGCGGAGCGGGCGCTGGCCTCGGAGCTTGGGCCGAGAGATTGCTGGCAGAGCTCATCTACCATGCGAGTGAAGCCGTCGGCGGGGGGAGGGGCGAGGAAGCTTTCGAGGGCGCGCAGGAGGAAGGTGCCGGAGGGCGTTGATGAGGAGGGAAGGGCGGGTCGGGCATGGGATGAGACGCGCGGTTGTGGATCGATTGTGGACGTGGAGATGGGACGGGAGGGAGGGGAGGAGAATGCCTCCGAGAGCGCGACGAAGAGGCACCAGCTGGGGAGGTTGGGAGGCGAAGTGCCCGCTTGTCCTGGCTTCAGAAAGTGCTCTAGGACCTGCACGGTCTCCGGAAATCCACACAGGTCCGCTTCGTGTCTTTCCTGCCGATCATGTTCGGGCCCAGCAGTATCGTGGCTGTCGAGGAGACGGGGCAAAATGTCGCGGAAGAGAAATAGGAGGAAACTAATGATACTTTGAGGCGGTGTTGCGGGAGAGGCCAACGTGACTTCAGCCTGGGTCAATGCCTCCGCAATCGTCGCTTGAAAGGGAGGAGAAGAGGCCGATGATGCGAGTGGGGTGCACTTCGTGGAGTTTGTGGATGGAGAGGAGCAGGAAAGTCGGTCGAGGGAGGCGATCAGGTCCGGCAAGGCAGGGCTTGCAGGAGCCGGGGGGCTGGCGGGCTTCATGCCAGAAGTTTTTTGGGGAAGGACGTGAACGAATACGCCACTTTCAAGTCAACAGTTACGTTTCTATTGAGTGTCCATGTGGAGTTTCGGCGACAAGGGGCTGGCATGTATTTATTGTGCCTGATGCTATCAGGGAGGGGTGGATGGGGAGTGAAGAAGTAAATATTGGCGCATGTACGCAATTTTTCAGGTCAACACACTTTTCTTGGCCGGTCAGGATCACTTCCCCACAATTATACGATGATATTTGCAAGGTACCGTGCGAAACGCTGTTTTCGCGGATGGATTACGTCAACGAAGTGTTCTTTTGTGCGAGGTGTGCCGAGATGGAACATGCTGACCTGCATCGCCGCAGCCTCTCCCTCCAAATCCCTGGGAAACCAAGTCCTATGCGCTTTCCATTCTACCTGCCGCCAGGGCATATGCTTCACGGTCTCAGCCTCGTACTGATGTGCATGAATTGCGACTGTACACTCTATGGTGGCTGTGACGTGAATTTCTGAAGGTCCATCGCCCATTCCCACCGCCCTCGTGCCGTCACCTCGGCTTCAACGTTCGCAGCATGGTCGAGATAATGCCTGACCTTTTTTTCACCCATTCACGCAAAATATGCCACTTTAACACGCCCTCTATGTACCAATTATATTCAGGTGAGAGCCCTGCCAAGTTGGTTGCCGGGAAGGCACCTTCTTGAGCCAAAATGAGGAGCGGCATCTCTCTGATTCGCTCTACCTCCTGCTCCTGCCTCTTCTTCGCCGCCCTGCTCCTCGTGCACTGTTTAAAAACCACAACAGCGAAAAAGTTCGTGTCAGAAAATTCTCCGGATACATATGACTATATTGTGGTGGGAGCGGGTGCATGCGGAGCTGTTGTGGCCACGCGACTCGCTGGTGTGTGGTACAAAGAGGGGCGAGTGTGGTGAAATGTGATGGAGATCTACTGGATGTATCATATCTCTTTCACCCCTGGCCTCGAATTACCACGCTCATCCGTGCAGGCTCGATCATGCTTGTCGGCCTTTGACTCACTGCACGCAACCTTTCTCCTCTTCTCCATTGCCAGAACGGGGCGAGCGAGTCCTCCTGATCGAGACCGGGGAGGACGAACACCTGAACCCCCTTACGCGCTGGGGGTACTTTTTCCCCTCAGGCTCCTATTCCCACCTGTATCGGAATTATTTCACGGAACCGGAGCCAAGAGTGAACAATCGCAGGCTTTACCACCAGGCTGCCAAAGCCTTGGGAGGAGGAACGGCGGTGAACGCCATGGGTAAGTGGAAGGCGCTCGCCAAGGATGAGGGGATGGAGGAGAGGGAAGGGAAAAGAATTCGCCACGTGCGCATAGGACAGATACGTCCACTTTAATCCGCACCATGCTGACGCGACCGACACCCTGCAGCCTCACACCGTAGCTCCCTCGCTCATCCTCTCAACCTCTTTCCCCCAGTATGGACGTGGGGGGACCGTCAGGACTGGGAGCTCATCGACTTGGAGGGCTGGTCCTTCGAGGACGTCTATCCCTATTTCCTCAAGTCTGAAAACTACACGGGGGCGTCCTCCGCCTACCGCCACGCCGTGGCCCGGGGGCACGCCGGTCCCATAACCCTGACCAGCTTTCCCGCCAACGAGGCCACCCTAACGGCCGTCTCCACGGCGGCAGAGACCTTCAACGTTCCTCCCGAAGTAGACAACAATGGTGGTGTGCACGAAAGCGTGGCGGTCGTGCAACGGGATTTCCAGGGGCCCACCATCGACACGGGCGTGCGGATGGGCGCCTTCATGGCCTACCTGCGTCCTGCCATGGCCTCTCTCCCCCCCGAGCGCCTCCGAGTCTTGACACGCGCAACGGTCTTGCAGGTGCTGGTAGAACCCTCAGAGGAGACGGGGAGGGAGGGAGGGCTGGAGGCGGTGGGCGTGCGCTTCCTCCACGACGGGGTCTGCGGGGAGGCCTATGCGAAGAGGGAGGTGGTCCTGGCCGCCGGGGCCTACAACACGCCTAAGCTCTTGCTCTTGTCCGGGATCGGAGATCCAGGCCATTTGGAGGAGATCGGGATCGAGTGCGTCCTGAGCCTCCCTGGGGTGGGGAAACGCCTGGTTGACCACATCAACCCGGGCTCCCTCATGTTCACCGGCCCCCCCCGCAAGGATTACGACGCCAACATCGTGGCGACCTACACGCGGACGGGCATCGTGCCGGACCTGACGCCAGACGTGGAGTTGGGATTCATCATGGGCCCACCGGTGGAGGAGCCAGCGCATTGGGACAAGGTCCCCTCCCTTTACGTCTTCTACGCGCTCTGGCTCTTGCACGACGGCGTGGGCTCGGTCCGTTTGAAAAATCGAGACCCCTTGGAGGACCCGGTCATCGTCTCCGGGTATTTGAAGACCGCCACGGACTTGAAGAGGCTGGTGCGGATTTTTCGTATGCTCATTGAGTGGTCTCAGACTTTTGCGCGTTCGTCGGGGTTGAAACTGGAGCAGCAGCGATCGGGGGGGAACGCTATTTTTGTTACAGAAGACAGCAGTGACGAGGAGATTCTCAAAGCGGCGCGCATGGTCCTATCCACACACTGGCACGCCGCTCAGTCCTGCAGAATGGGAAACCCCGAGCACGACCCGGATGCGGTGGTGGACCCGGAGTTCAAGGTGGTGGGGATGGAGAAGCTAAGGGTAGTGGACGCCTCCTCCCAGCCCGTCCTGACTAACGGACACCCAATGGCAGCTTTGGTGATGATGGCCGAGCGGGCAGTCGATTTTATGTTGGGGAAGGCAAAGGAAAGATAGCAAGACGAAAATGGTGAGCGAAACGATGTGCTCGGGGAGACGGGTGTGGCGGAGGATGTCTGCACTTTTTGGCTACGTGCATTGGGAGAATGAGGGAGGCGACGGGGCAAAGTCACCTTGTTGAAAAGAAAGGGAGCGTTGTGTAGAAGATGCGGAACGGAGTGGAACCGGAGGAAACATGGGCGGAGGACAAGCACCGCGCGTGGGGTCGCACAGACTGGCGCCAGATTTAACATACATGTGCGTGTGCGGACATAGCACGGCGTGATGCCGAATAGAACGATCTGGGAGCGAAAAAGAGACTCAAGGCGATAGGCTGCTACTTGATTTTTCATCTCCCTCCAGCCGAGCCCGATATCAGGCTCACTCAATGCCATGCGTTCTTTCTAAATCCATTCCCTTCTTACGGTCCTTCGTACATGACTGTCACTCTTTCCCCTCGACGGTCAGCGTCCTTTCCTCACTTGACTCAATATGGAAACCAAATCAACGTCGCCGCATACACTTTCCCCCTCTCCCCTTCCTTCATGCTTATCTCACGGATATCATGTCCACCCACATATTCCTTTTCAGCTATATATCCCTTTCCTGTCCAACCAAGCTTGAAAGCGTGACCTGTCATGATCCTTTTTTCTTTCGCCGTCTGAGGGGTGCACTTCTCGAGAGAAACAACTGCCTCACTCAGAGTGCACTGCCATAAAAAGGACCGACCTCCTGACCGACAATTCCTTGCTAGCGTCATCATGTTTCCATGTCGGTCACCTGCTGCGAACTTGGCTGAGTCTGCTGCGGCTCATAAGGTACCTCATCTTGCTTCGGGGACAATGCCCCTTGATGGTGCTGTGGCTCTTGCTGGTGCTTCTCCTGCTCCATGGCGGCTGGATCTTCCTCTTTGGGCGGAGCTGTGGTCGCTTGGGCAGCTGCCGTCTTCTTGGGGATGTGGTACTCCTCTTCGCCGCCTCCTCCACCTGCCCCTGAATCCACTCGCGCCGTTTGCGAGTGAGACGGGCCTTGGCCACTCGAACGCACCGACGAAGTGCTCGAAGGGTTCGTAGACGCCTCGGGGGCCGCCGTGGCTTTCTTCTTCTCTTCTTGGGCCAAGAGAGTCTGGTAGAGATTCATTTCCCGGTCGTACCGAGCCTCCTCCTCGCGCGCCCGCGCCGTATACTTATCCTTGACGTGAGGTGCTTCCCCTCTCCACAAGGCCTTGATTCGACTCTTGATATTCTCGTTCGTGGCTGCAGCCCCCAGCTCCCGTTTCACTTGCTCTTTGTGGTCGACAAGGTACAGCGTGACGGCGTTCCTGGCCTTCTTATGCCCTCGCAGCTCCCCCCCCTCCCCCCCCTCCCCTGCCCCTTCCCTCTTCCGCTTTTTTTCCCCCTTGGGCGTCACTCGCCCTTTGACCAAGTGGGTAAAATCGTCCCTCAGGTGCCAAATGGGTCTCGCGTCCTCCTCCCGCCGTTCCTTGACCGCAATCTCGTTTATCTTCATCTCGATCTGTCGCTTGCTCACTCCATCCTTGGCATACTTTCCGTGGAACTCAGCGACAATCTTGGTGACCCCGTCCGCCCCCGCCCGCACGACCATCATGGCTAGCTCCGGCACCAACTCCTCAGGAACCGTCTTGGGCGCGGTGCCTTTCCCTCCACCGACCCCTCCCCCTCCTCCAAGTGAAGCAGACGACCCGATTCCGTCCAGCGCAAGGCCACCGTTTGAGCTCACCTTGAGGCCTTTCAGGAGCTGTAGGCGCATTTCCGCGGCTTTTTTGGCGTCGGCAAATTCCTGTGGGGGAAAAGGAAGAAAAGGAAATATTAAGAGGGGGGGTAGATGGGCATATCATCGTGTCGACGACGACTGCTGCTGCTCTTTACGCCGCAAAGGCGCAAAAGTTACCCAGCCATTGACACAGGAAAGCCAACAAGACCATATCGTAGCACAAGTTGTCACTTATCAGCAAGCCATCAAGCAGCGTACCTGCAGACGGCCTTCCTCCTCGCCCAGCTTGGCATCCAACTCCGTGATCCGAGCCTTGCGTTCCTCATCGTCCTTGATGCGTCTAGCATCCTCCACCGACCGATCTTCTTTCTCCCTCCGGCGGCCATCCTCCACCGCCAGTCGTTTCTTTTCATATTCGATATTTTCCTCTGCAGGGGAGGGACAGTGGAAAGTATAGGACATGTCGTTATGTAGGTCATGTAAGCCTCGCCCCTCGAAAACAAGAAAGCCACATGGAAAGGGAGAAAGAAAGAGCTAGTAGAGGCGGAAGATGCAGAGAATGAAAACCCTTCTCCTACTCACTCTCAGCGGCACGCATCAGCTGTTCACAGCGCTTGCCAAGGTTGTCCGCCGTGCAGGAGCGCAGGAAGTAATCAAATCGAAACCGGTCGCAGCGACGGATGGCCATGCGGACATCCTCCCAATTGCCGTACCCGTAGTGGTTTGTAAAACAGAGGAGGTACCTGAACAGCAGAGTGGCCCGAGAGAGACATGGGAGTGACAAAGAGAGTGTGAAAGCTCTGTTCAAGAATACTAAAAGCTTTCTGTTACAGAATACGAAAAGCTCACGACACCAAGTAAACCAATCACATCCAAGCCTTTATCGGCCTCCTTTTGTCCCAGAAATGGTTGTCTATCTCTTTCTTCCTTGTCTTCTCCTACCTATCTTCCTCTGTGGAGTAAATGCGCTCCTTCCCTTGCTGCCCGATGTAATGGAATGAAAGCTCCTCCCAGGGGTTTTTGAAACGGGAGAGAAGCTGTGGATCGAAAATGAGAAGGAAGAGGGAGAGTCCGTAGTCAGAGGGGATCATGCAAATGCAGGTTCCGTGAGCTCGAGACGAAACCGAAGGAGACAGCCTCTTAACGGGACGACTAATATCACCCCGCGCATTCCCCATTCCTCCTCCTTCGCATTGTCCTCGCAGTTCCCATCCTTACCTCCTGTGTTGCTTTGGTCAAGCGAGCAATCTCCTCCAGTTTTTTTTCCCCTTTCTCAATGGCAGTCACCACCTTCTTCCATTCCCCATCACTCAGAACCTCCTCCCCTTTGCGCCAGAACACCTCGGCGTATCGCTGCACTTCCTCTTCCGTCTTGCCAATCTCCCCCGCAATCTTCTCGTACGAGGTCCGGCCATACTTCGCGCTCGCCCGACAAAACAGGTTGAAATGATTACGGCTCCAGTCCCCAAAGCCTTCGCTCAACAGTCGCGCCTTTTCCTCCGCCAAAACCGGGGTCAAGAGCTCCCACTCGGCGGGGTCACTCGGGAGGGCGTCGTTGTTCTTGAGCTCCCTATACCGATCTTCTTCCATCTGTGGGGAAGAAGTGCGTGGCCAGAAAGGATGGTTTGACGCAAGGTGAGAATGGGCGAGGACGACCGCTGCACACACAGGGAGATGGTCAATCTATGCTTCGCTCCACTCTTTCTTCTTACCTTCTGCAGCTCCCGTAACCGCTCCCGATCGTAGAAAGTCCAGACGTCATCGATCCTAGGAAGCCGCAGCTGTTTGGGGAGCTTCATGTGTTTTCCCCTGTTGCCAATCTTCCCATCCACCGCCATACGCTTCAAAAGAGCCCCCTCGTTCAGGTTGCTCTGGGTCGGCCGGCGTTCGCGTTTTCCAATGTCGAACATCTGTAGCTGCGGGAGGCCTGGGGGGAAAGGAGGAAGGATTGGAAGGAGCAAGTGAGGTCCGAGTGAGCTCGTCGTCACGCACACCTTCAAGTGCAGCAAGCTGCCTTCGGATGCGTCCATGAATGCGCCCACTCCCCACTCCCCCCGCTCGCATTTAGTGCTTCCTTACCAGTGAATGTTTCCTTGCCGGGTTTCTTGGAGTAGTCCTGGCCTTCAAAGACCTGCACGGACATGCCGCCGTCCATCCGAAAGTCCAACAGGTCGCCCTTGTCCGCCGCTTTGAGCTTCTCTTCGATTTCGAGCCTGTCGAGAGGGAAGAAGAGGGAGACGAGAGACGTTAGGACAAGGGAAAGAGAGCCAAGGAGTAGGATTGCGGCAGGCAAGATCTCCACCATGGCAGCAGTAAGCAGACAACACCGCGTGCATCGGAAAGGAAACCCTGACAATGCAGCACACACAAAGAAGGCATAACACTCCCCCCAAATAATCCAGAATACCACGTACGTGCGTTTTCGCCCGCGCTCAAGGATCAGGTCGATGTCCTCATCGGTGATGTTGTTGTCCTTGGAGCGGAAAATGACGTCGGCGCCGAAACGGAGGGCTTCCAAGAGCTCGTCCTTGGACATCTTGTCTTTGTCTTGCAGACGGCCTTGAATTAAAAGGTAGGGGAAGGACGTGTCAGGATGGTGGCTATCAAGCTTGATGGTGGCCACAACAGGTTTGAATATAGAGGGGGGGGAAAGCCTAGAGACAGGCAACACAAAAAAGGAGGGACGGCAACGACTAGATACGCAAACGTGCACACACGATAGCAAAAGAAAGGATCGTCGCATGGGTGTCTGACAGAGGAAAAATGGCCCAGTCGAGGGACAACATTCTCTCCATTCCGACCTTGCTGCACCACCATGGCGTCCAGTTTGAGCTTTTTCTGAGCCCGTTCCACGATCTTTTCCTCGATGGTTCCTTGAGTGACCAGGCGATAAATATTGACGGGGCGCTTCTGACCAATGCGGTGGGCACGATCTTGGGCTTGCAAGTCCGCCTATGTTAGGTGGTAACGATTCGACGAAGATATGAAAAGCGAGACGGCGGAGAATTGTAAGAAAGAACCTCACCTCAGGGCGGTGAGGGGCCTTTAAAGCATTATAACGGCACGGGTATATCACGGGTACATAGTTCGTTCTTGTGCAACTTTCCTCTGATAGCCTCCATCAACCCGTCACATTGTCCCTAGTCCTTACCTGCGGGTTCCAATCCGAGTCGTACAGGATGACGGTATCCGCGGTTTGTAAATTGATACCCAGACCACCCGCGCGCGTGGAGAGAAGAAAAGCGAATTTGGAAGAATTGGGGGCGTTGTAGGTGTCGATCAGGTTTTCACGCTCCTCGTACGACGTGTTTCCATCGATACGGCAGTAGCTATGTCCACGCATGTACATGAAATCTAAGATACGGAGAAAGAGAGGGAATGAAAAGGTAAATGTGGGCGACTGGGGACAGAAAGGAGGGGCGAAAGGGCGAATGCGCACAGAAATGTGGAACGAGGGACATATGACGGCAACAAAGAATGAGTCGTAGGACAAGATGAGGAGCTAGTGCACGTATCTAAGAATGGAGGGGGGAAAGGCGGGCACTCACCCTCCAAGATGTCCAGCATACGCGTCATTTGACAGAAGACCAATACCCGGTGCCCTTTCTCCTTCAGCTTCTTCAACAGCTTGTCTGTAGAAGGTTGGAGAAGGCAATGGTCAGAAACGAGCCATTAAAAAGTGCGGAACACCTCAGACCCATCTCAACTCCCTCCGTCAGTCCCTCCGGACCTACCCAACAGGTACATTTTCCCGCAATTTTTGATCACGTGGTCGCCAAGGGGGTCCAAGGTACGGTCCTCCACCCCTGTAAAAAGATAGGGGTGGTTGCAGGCTTTGCGGAGCTGCATGACCAGGTTGAGCACGGCTGTCCGCCCCGCGGTCTCGGAGCCCGCGATAACTGAGAGGTCACGCTCCAGGATTTTCTTGTACGTGTCGCGCTGGTAAGGAGGGAAAAGGGTATATTATTCATACGTATATAATGGAGAAAAGCACAGAGGAAATAAATACACACGTTTCCCCAGGCACTCTGCAGAGGATGCAGGCTACCAAAAAATGAGAGCGTGCGCGGGAGAGAGGGAAGACGAACATACCTGCGTGGGCATCATTTCGCAGAACACCAGAGTTTCCGTCTTCTTAGGGAGGCTTTTTTCCACATCCGCTTTGAGCCGCCGCAACATGAAGGGTCGTAGGATCTTGTGCAGCTGTGTGATGAGTCGTTGTTTCTGCTCTGCGTCGTCGATCTCCAGATTGAACCAGTCGTCAAACTGGTCCGAGGAGGAGAAGACGTCGGGGAGCAAAAAATTGAGAAGGGCCCAGAGCTCGTGCAGGTTGTTCTGGGGAGGGGAGGGAGAGAAGAAGGGAGGGAGGAGCGTTGGTGAGCGGGTTGACTGCGACCTTGTGCTGACATTACTGATGCGAATGTTTGTAGATGAGAAGCTAACCACCATTGAAAACGAAAGAGGCCAAGAGAAAGAGCGGGAGAAGTGGGAGGCAGAATGGAGAGAAACGGGCCGGAAGATCTCGTCCATACTTGCAGGGGAGTCCCGGTGATGAGTAGGCGATGCGCCGTCTTGAGCATGCGCACGGTTTGGGAGAACTGGGAGGCTTCGTTCTTGAGCCGATGGGCCTCGTCGATGATCAAGTACTGCCACGCAAATTTGCTCAATGCCCCCTTCTCCAGGTTGCAAATCTCGTACGTGGTCAACAGCACGTCCCAATCGCGCTCAGTACCGGGGCTCAGACGCTCCGCAATCAAATCCGCGCGTTCGTCCTGGCGGGCAGTTGGGGACCCAATAAAGGGGAGGGGAGGGATGGAAAGAAAGGGAGACGGGCGCAGATATCACCAAATGAGTGTGACACCTTGGAAGAGCACAAGGTCCTTGGATTATAAATGGTACCCTAACAAGGCGCAAAAGCACACGAATCACAGAAGGTAGCTCAGCCTCCACACTTTTCTTTCCTCCCCCCCCCCCTTTGCTCCCTCCTCCCCCTACCTTGCTGCCATGAAAGCGCAAAACCCGGAGGGAGGGGCACCACTTTCGAAACTCATTGCACCAGTTCGAGAGCGTGGACTTGGGAACAAGAATCAAGTGCGGCCCCGTGGTATTCAAGAATTCCGCATTGTAGGCCAGCACAGAGATGGATTGGAGGGTCTTGCCCAGTCCCTGGAGAAACAGGGAAGAGAGTTCAGAGAGAGAGAAAAGAGGAGTGGGGTGGGCGGGGAGGATAGTGATATGTCAGAAAATGGCCGTGTGCCGGCATCAATAAGGAGTCACGATTGTAATGAATCGGCTTGCCTCTAAGGGTCCCCAACCCCCCGGCCCTCCCCAGGCCTCCCGTGCCGTTGCACTCCCTCCTTACGCACCATCTCGTCGGCCAATATACCGTTGATTCCATTGTCTTGCAGACGTATCATCCAATTTAAACCCTCCAACTGGTACGGCCGGAGCTGGCCGTGCTTGATCGAGGGAGGCTGTGCCAAGAGGAAGTGCGCCTCCGGGCCCCCCTCCATATCCTCGTCCTCGTCCGCCGCTGCGGCACGGCGGTGCTTGGCACCAACTGCCGAAGTTCCACTGCCTTCTCCCTGTTCTTTTTTGACCCCAGCCTTCGTTGTTTTTCCTCCCGTGAGACCAAAATGGGTGAAAATATCGGATTGTCGCAAGAGGAATTGCAGCCTTGCCTCCGCTTGCTTGGCCCGCTCCTCTGCCAGCTTGTGGTGTTCCGCGTCCACCACCGCTTGTCGTGCCGCCCTTTCGGCCTTGATGGTCTCGCGCTCTTCTATCTCTGCCGCGCTCAATTCTCTCTTTTGACGGACCTGCACGACTTTTTCCTCCCTCTCCTCCCGTACCCGCATCCGGCTCTCGCAGATGACATCCTCCCTCTCCCTCCGCCGCCGTGCCGATTCTTCGTCCAGCAATCGGTCGCGCTCCGCGCACTCTGCATCATAACGTGCCCTATCCTCGGCGGCTTTGTTGTTATACACCGCACGGACGTCATCCGCCAAGCTTCTCCATTCGCTGGCCACAACTTTCTGCACATCCCCCAGGCCCGAGGGCTCCCCCTTTGCCTCCAGTTCCTGCCGAATTCGTCCCATGTTCTCGCGTTGGTAGAACAAGAAAGCACTAGTGGCTGATTTAATTACTTTCGAATCAGCGCCCCCGCCAGATCCTTTCTCCCCTTCTCCGGAAGCTGATGCCGGGACCGCATCTGCTTGAGGGGATGGGGAAGCAGCAGTGGTAGCACTCATTGTCCCGTGCTGTGTATAATGGAAGGCAAATAAGAAGGATGGATATGAGTGAAATTGTACGTGCTCGAATTCATGCTTTATCTTTCTTCCCTCCCCCTTTTTCGTGATCGCATGTCTCTGTTCACGGATGGAAAACCGACATACTGGTACATGGCAAGGAGGCATAATATACGCCTGGTTGAGGACGTGTCTGCATTGTCAAGTGAAGCAACGTCAAAGAAATGAAAACAGCACGCAGGGCAGGCCGAGGCCTGGGTGCACGCATCACAAGGCAGGCAAGCCACTGGGAGGGCGTGGAGGAGAATGCCCGGGCCCGGCAAATGGAGAGCGAACACAGGGGAGGCGAAAATGGTGACGTGCTGCGTGGCCACCTGCCCCAGACTCACGCGACCCGCATCCCATCACGTCCGACTGCGCTGGCCTTCTTCGATTTCTAGCAGGATTTGAAGTGGCGAACGTACTCATCTCTTTTCGATGGCCGTTTCGCACAAGGACGGTTTGAGGGAATTAAAAGGCATTTCTTCCATCTTCATCACAACGGATGCTCGCTTCGGGCGAAAAATGGCGCGAAACCCGGCTTCCCCGCCGGAGGCATAGGCACCTGGGGAAAGTTGATGACATGTTTGCGAAGCGATGGAGAAAAACAATACTACTGTGACTTGGAAAGTGTGTCGAAAGTTATTCTGCCGACGGGATTGGTGCTTTGTGTTTGGTGTCGATGCTCTGGCCTCCACGTTCTACGTTTTCTTCGCCCCCTCTACCTCCTCCCCCATCCATGTGTCCAGGCCCTTCGAAACGTATTCACGACGCTATTTCTCTGAATCATCCTTTAATTTAAATCTACCAAGCTATGGAAATAGAAATACAGCTCACCGTCATTGACGGCGGGCACAATAATCCGAGATTTACAAATCCGAGAATCCCCTGTTCCCCCGTTCTATCACACTAAATGCTTTGCGCGCTCGGTGTTCCCTTCTGCCTTCCTTTTCGTTTTTCTCTTCTTCTTCTTCTGTAAAAATATGAAGGCATTCCCGCTGAGTCCGTTGCTGCTATCATCCATCCTCACTGACCCGAAGTCTCCAGTGACGACCAGCTGAAATTGAAGGCTCAGGATGTAGAGACCCACTAAGCTTAATGCGCTTACGTGCCACATCAATCGTGCATCCATCGGATAATGAAGACCGGCTCTCAGGGACCAAGACAACGTCCATGCACCTAGAAGGGGGGCCACAGCTGGGATGGAAGAGGCAAAAGTGGTAAAGAGAATGGAAAAAGGCCCGGATGGGAGAGGCGACACGAGGCGGAGGAGGGTGGTTGTGGCTGCGCGTGCGGCAGAGAGGGACGCGTAGACCGCCGTGAGGAGTACAAGGTAAAATATCCCGGTAAAGATGTACCTGGCTCCAGCTGTGATGGTGTTGGAGGGTGAAGAGGAAGGTTTGGAGGACATGCGTGGGTGAAGCCCGCAGATGAGGACGGTGGAGGCGACAAAGACGACGGTCGCGAGGCGGAAGGTGCGGAGAGGACGGGCATTGGGTACCCGGAGGAGAGAGGGAGAAGGATAGGCGTGGAGGAAGAAAAGGAGCGTGGGGCCCAAGGAGAGGAGAAGGCCCAGGGAGAGGGGGGTGAGTCCGAGCCCGCCCTCCGGGTACGGGGAGGCGAGCCACACAGGGACCATGGGAAGGAAAGAGAAGTGGAGAAGGGACGTGCCCAGATAAAGCGCGGTGGTCTGGAGGACAAGAAGTAGGGAAGGCGCCGAGGCAGGGGCAGGCTCGCCGACGTCTCCGAGGCTGTCCGCGTCCGAGCGCGGGGGATGGGGCCGAGTGAAGGGTCCACGCCCAGAGGGGTCGACAGACGGAGGTTTTGGCGCGAAAATGTGAGGAGACGTGTGACATGGGTGAGACGAGGGGTTGGGGGCGTGGGGAACCCAGGATGTGGGGCATGTGGTCTTGCGACGTGCGAGGTGCTCCGCAATATGGGCCGCTTGAATGGCCAAGACTAACCCGTCCTCCTCGGTCTTG
>Ga0102934_1002199_pt1 | contig 13564 bp, 10 predicted proteins | sample SalPonR2_A_D1_MG_FD_78175 | JGI IMG/M metagenome (GOLD analysis project Ga0102934, IMG submission 78175) | Salt pond soil microbial communities from South San Francisco under conditions of wetland restoration - Salt Pond MetaG R2_A_D1_MG | ecosystem: Environmental > Aquatic > Marine > Intertidal...
CCAAACTCCCTGAACAGGTTACCAGACCAAGGGAAAATTCCTTGGAATAATTTTGTTTTAGCAAAATAGGGTAGATCAAACCACCGATAGCAATGATTGTAATTCCCGAGGCGCCAGTAATACAGGTAAACAGAGCACAGGTCACCAAAGAGGCCAGGGCAATACCTCCGGACAGACGTCCCATTGTTGTATGTAGAAGGTCATAAAGTCGGCGCGGTGCTTTGCTTTCGGCCAGAATATATCCGGCCAATGTAAAAAGAGGGATCGCCAGCAAAGTAGGTGCGGACGCAATTCTATTCATCTCCAAAATAATAACAGTAGGGTCGGTGCCTGCTGCCAGAAAACTAATGATTGAAATTAATCCAAGAGCGACAAAAAGAGGTAATCCAGCAATAATTAATAAAAGCGTCAGAATTATAATAATTGTATTCATTTGACATCCACTGGCTTGGTATTGATGTCCTTTTCAAGCTGCTCTTCATCAGGAGCCTCTACTAATTTGAGAGGAAAGGAAATAGCCAGCAGAATAAATCCAATTGGCAGAATTAATTCCGGTATCCAGGCTGGAATATTCATGCCAACTGTTGTTCCTAGAGAGATTTCCAGCTGAATGAATTTAACTGAATACCAGGCCAGGATAAAACATATTATCATGGCGGAAACATCTAAAATGATTAACAAAATTTTGCGGGCTTTGCCTTTTAAATAGCGGGGCAAAATATCAATTGAAATATGACGTCCACGGAGAGATGTTAAGACAGCACCAATAAAGGCGATCCATAGAACTTCGCTGCGCACAATATTTTCCAGCTCAGTGAGGTGAATGGTGAAAAAATTTCGCAAAATCACCTGAGCAAAAGTAAATAGAACAATACTGCTCATCAAAATAATAGCAAGAGCAGTTATTATAGCATCGACTGTTTTCTTAATTTTTATTAATATATTCATAGCAAATTCTGATTTTTATTTTTGATTAGTTGTATCGGAACGATATTCTTCCAGTAATTGTAAAACTCTATTTAAAATGTCCTCTGAATACAATTTACCAGCCAATCTATTCTGGGTTTCAATTCCAGCTTCCCGATATGTATTGCGAGCTTCATCAGTGATATCGACCAGCTTCATACCATTATCCTGTAGAATTTTGAGAGTTTCTTTATTGTCTTCCCGGCTTTTTTTAACAATTTTTTGCATACTTTGGCGAGTTTCTTCTATAAAAATATTGCGTTCTTTTTCCGGAATCGAATTCAACTTATTCTGGTTGATAAGAACAGCACCGATAGAGTAGGTTAGAGGATAATCCATGATATAGTTAGTTTTTGTAAACCACTGCAAAGCCATCGCTCCATAAGGAGAAATGTAAACACCATCTATCAGACCGGTCTGAAGAGATGTATAAACATCATTAATGGGTAAAGGCACAGCGGGGATATTCAAAATATCAAAAACTGTTTTTGCTAAAGGGTCGCCTTTCCAGAGCCACATTTTTATTTTTGATAGATCATCTTTGGTCTGGACTTTGTCTTTGGTAAATAAATAGACAAAACCGACTTCAGCCCAGGCTGCCATGTAATAACCTTTTTCCATAAATTTTTGCTGAAAATAGTCAAATAATTTTTCTTTTACATAGTCAATCTCTTCAATATTGCGAAAGAGAAAAGGAACTTCAAATATTCGAATATCGGGTACAATTTTTCCCAGACCAACACCGGTGAAAGAGGCGGCATCAAGCTGCTTCAATTTCATTTTGCGCAGCATCTCAATTTCGTCACCTTGAACACCACTGGCATAAATTTTAAAATCGATCATGCCATTAGTCTGATTGGCAACAGATTCTTCAACCCGGTTGAGTTCTTTCATCCAAAAGGAACCATCAGGTGCTACTGTAGCCATTTTAATTGTATGTTGTTGAGCGCAAAGAAATCCTATTGATAAAAGTACAATTAGAAAAATTCGTTTCATGTATCCTCCTCATTAGAAGTATTCATTTTTGCTTTGCTTTAATCTTGCCGCCTTATCCTTGGCAATTGCATTCATCAGCCGAAAATCTGGATATTTGTCAATATCCAGTTCTTCTATCTCCTGGATTAATTGGTCAAAAGCTTCCTCATCACCTGCATTGATTGCATAATATCTTGCATTGAAATATTTCGCCAGATAGAATTTTTCGTCATTGATCTGAAAACATTTCTGGAAAAAATCACGGCCTTTGTCTGGATCACCACCCAGCATTGCTGGCCGACCAGCATAATAGCTGCCATAAAAAAGATAAACACCAGCAAAATTATATTCCGGACGCAGTTCCCGACAGCGATTCATAATTTTTTCTACTTTAACCAGATTCATCAAACTGATTGGCTTATCCAGTTCCATTAGAATAATGTTACCCCAATTATAAGCTGTCCAAAATAAATAGGGAACTTCATCGGCTTTATATTTTATTAGTAATCCGTCCAGGTCTTGTATGGAAATTGATTTATCGAAAGATTTTTTGGAAGGCAAGGATCGCAAAGCATATTTCAGACCACGACCATATAACCGCTGTGCTCTATTCGGTTCCTGATCCTGGACAAAAGCCATAGCATAGGCACCAAAACTTTGAGCTGCCAGCAGGTTCATCTTTTGGTTATCCGGATCACGGTTCAGTATAACCTCGATTGTCTTGAGATTGCTGCCCAAAAATTCCCGGGCCAATTCTAGATCACCTTCCTGATATACCACCTCCATACCATCCTGAAAAAAATTTGCACTCGAACTCACTACCATCCGATTAAGGCTGCAGCCAGTCATGAAGAGTAAAAAAAATGATAATCCTAACAGCACTATTTTTTTTCTCATATACAATCCTATTTTGAGTATTTGTGCAATTTTTGTTCTTCCTCAGATGCGGTTGTTACTTTTATGCGGCCAACCCAGATCTTAAAATCAGATTGAACGGGCAAATGGTCAGGCGAATTGCGAAACCAGCCCCGAAAATCACCGGTAAATCCAACAATTCCTTTGTAATGATTGGTTCCTGATATCAAATAACAGTTTTCTTCTTGACCCCGGACTTCCACGGGCTCCATCTTACCAGTATAATTTATATCTGATATTACAAAATTCTCGTCAATAATTGTCATAACCCGTTCTGACCTTTTTTCCTTAACAATTTGTCGGGAATAAAACAAAATTGAAGTACCATCAATAGTATTTCTGGGTAAATATTTCTCGATAACATCTATGTGGCCATCCTCACGTACAGTACGACAGACAAATTTATGTTTATTGCGATCAAAATCATAAACTTTATCCCAGATTTTCTCATTTTCCCGGGTATGCAGGTAATGGAGTTCGACCTGTTTGGAATACATATCCACGTAGGAAAGATAGTCACTGTGCAGGACAGCAGCAAAGGCCAGGTCGGGGTTAGAATCAAGGCTGAAACGCACCTGATAAACTTTTTTTCCATTGAAAATCAGAGTATCCTGAATAGCAGTAAATAGTTCTCCTACTTTGAGCGGTCCAATCGAAACTCGATATAATTTTTCTTCACCAACTGGAAAAAATACATTGGAATCTTTTTCTCTGACTGGCAATTCTTTAAATCCCATTGCTGAACTATTGTCAGGATTATTTTTGGATAATTGGCTGGAAAAGGGATGCTCTGGAAAAAGATAGACGAACAAACCGCTATATTTTTGCGCCTTTTTATCCTGATCTGTTTTTTTGTATAATGGTATAAGTCTTTCCAGAATTTTAGCGTCATAAGAGGTCTCCAAACCATTCTCTAAAACTTTTATTGCCTCCTTATTTCGGCCCTGCTTTTCCAGTGCCCAGGCTAGATAGGGATAGGGAATAGAAAAAATATCGCTGGCATGAATTGATTCCCGAAAATAATTTTCAGCTTCTGCATAATTACTTTGTTTTAGGTAGAATTTGCCCAATTCAAAAAATGGGAATTCTTTATCGGGATGACTATCTAGAGATTCTTTCAAATATTTTCCCCAAAGATGGAGATTCCCATTTTCTTTATTCAATAGCCCCTTTAAATATAAAGCCGGGCCATATTGCGGATTGTATTTTAGAGACTGATTGCAGTAATGGCTGGCCGAATCAAATTTGCTTTCTAAATAATAAATATAGCCAATATTGTAAGAAGGAATTTCCTCATTTTCCGATTTTCTTATCTGATCTTGATATGCGATAATACTCTGGCGGAATTTACCAAGTAGAAAAAATTTTTCGGCTTGATTTAAATCGGATAATGGTGTATCAACAAGAGAGGACACGATTATAATTGGTGAGATTATGAAAATTAATATTGGTTTTGAATATTTTTTCATAGCATCATATAATTTATTCCTAAATCAATCTTATTAAATTATTCACTTAAACTCAAATTAAAACCTAAAATGATGGTGAATTTTTAATTTTCTACACTGGACTAATTCATCTTGATTAATACCCTTATTTCAAATAATTTATATTGGTTCTGAAAGTAACTACAAAGAAGGTCTTTTGAGTGCCAGATAATTTTGATTATAGAAAAATTTTATTAAGAATAATAAGTATTACTGGTATTGCTATTGCTACTGGAATTTTATTCAATCAAATTTCACCCTTTGGCATTCCCTTTGTCAATGATTATAGTGTAATTAAGATTGACAAGGAAAAAGTAAAAGTACCTGTTTTTTTATCATCAAAAAATGCAAAATCTGAAAAATTTGAATTTCACCCCCCTGAACAAATTAATATAAAGGAGGCCCACAAATCTTTTTTTAAAGGTAGTGCAATTTTTATCGATTCACGTAGCAAAGACAAATATAAAAACGGACATATTCCTGGTGCAATTTCAGTTCCTGTTAATAATATACACCCTGATAGAATCGATCTCCAAAGTATTGATCCCATGCAAAAAATCATAGTTTACTGTGATGATCCTGAATGTGGACTGAGTATGGAACTGGCTGCCATTTTTGAGCAAAAGGGCTTTATGAATGTCCATTTTTTTACAGGAGGTTGGCAAGCCTGGAAAAATGCCGAATATCAAGTTTCAACTGGCATGAAACCATAAAGGTAATTAATTTGAAAACTCGTTGGGAAAAAATATTATTTGATCTAATTCGAATTGGATTAGGATTTATTTTTATATACGCATCTATTGATAAAATCTTCAACCCGGCTACATTTGCAAAAGTAATCTACCATTATCGTGTTTTACCAGTTGAATTGGTTAACCTTGCTGCTATTATTATGCCCTGGCTGGAAATCTCTCTGGGAATATTCCTGATTTTTGGTATCTGGATTCGAGCCTCGGCTATTTTGTCAGGTTTATTTACATTTTTCTTTATTATATTGATGGGAAGTGCTATGGCCCGGGGACTAAATATTGAATGTGGTTGCTTTTCCCTTAACCCAGAAGCCGCTTTGGTTGGCTGGCGCAGAATTATTGAGGATGTTTTTATGTTGGCCGGATTTGTTTATCTTGTTTTTTATAATGGTAAATAAGCGAGCAAAATTTTCAAACAATCGAGTAATCCAAATTTAAAAACTATTTGAAAAACTTTAGGAGAGCATGATGGATACAAAATTAGTAAGTAAAATTCCCATTATGGCAGCCAAATTGCTCATAATTTTGCTTATTTTTACCTGTAGTGTTTATGCCCAGACCCCTGATCCTGATCCGGAAAGATTCAGCGATCCAATTCAATTTTTTATGCGATATGATAGCAAAAATAGCTATAAAATAAATTCAACATTATTTGTGGGTAGTTCCAGTATCAGAATGTGGCCAACTGCTGAATCTTTTCCCGACCAATATGTGATCAATCGTGGTTTTGGAGGATCTCATATCTCCGATGTTAATTATTTTTATGAAAAAATTGTTAAAAAATACAGACCAGCACGAATAATATTTTATGCAGGTGATAATGATATTGCAGCAGGCAAATCTCCAGAACAGGTGCTTGAAGATTACCAGAATTTTGTTGAAAAAGTTGAACAAGACTTACCCCATTCAAAGGTCTATTATTTACCAATAAAACCAAGTATAAACCGCTGGAAAATGTGGACGCCTATGGAAATCACTAACTCAATGATTCGAGACTATATAAATAAGAAAGAAAAATTATATTACATTGATACTGCCAGTCCTATGCTAAATGATGCCGGAAAGCCCAATTTTGAACTTTTTATTGAAGATGGATTACATTTAAATGAAAAGGGCTACCAGCTCTGGAATAAAATATTACGTTCTGAAATTGATGGGTTTTGAAAAAAAATATAGAAATTGTTACTAAATTTAAAAATTCTCTCAGATTATTGATATTTATCAGATGATCAAAGCCAAAATGGCAAATACATCGATAACCAGAAGCATAGGAGTTACTTGCTCCTTTTTTCCGATAATTAATTTGATTATAGTCCAGCTCAAAAACCCCCATATTATTCCCTGAGTAATTGAATAGGTGAGAGGAATAAGAATCATTCCCAAAAAAGCAGGAATAGAATCGTCAAATTGTGTCCAGTTGATTTTAGCTACGGGTTTCATCATAAAAGTTCCAACCAGAACCAGAGCCGGAGCAGTAGCAATATCTGGTATTATTGATAATAGGGGCGATAGAAAGATAAAAGGCAAAAAAAGTAATCCTGCGATTAATGCTGTCAAACCGGTTCGCCCGCCTTCTTCGATTCCGGTTGCAGATTCAATATAACTTGTTCCACTACTACTTCCTACTAATCCGGCAATAAGAGTAGCAAAAGAATCGACAATCAGTGATCTTTTAATATTACGAGGTTCGCCTGTTTCATCAGTGAGCTGAGCGGCCTCAGCAACACCTATAAAAGTTGAAAGACTGTCAAACATATCGGTAAATAGAAAAGCAAAAACAACGGGAATGATTGCTAATCTTATAGAACCAAGTAAATCGAGAGAAAATAGTAAACTAAAATCCGGAGCAGATACCAGTCCTTTCCAGGTTACAAGTTTCGCAACTCCATCATTGACAGCCGAAGCATCTCCATATAAACGGCCAATTGGGATTGATAGAATAGTAGTGATTATAATGCCAAATATTAAAGCAGCTTTAACCTGTTTTACAATCAAAATTGCTGTGATCATCAGTCCTGCTAAAAAAGTAAGAGTAATAGGATTTAAATCGCCCATACAAATAATTGTGGACGGATTGGAAACAATAAATCCGGCATTTATAAATCCGATCATAGTTATGTACAAACCAATACCTGCTGCAATAGCATAACGAATTTGTTTGGGAATTGCTTTCACAATAGCGGTTCTGATATTGAAAACCGAAAGAATAAGAAAAATAACACCTGACCAGAAAACTGCCCCAAGAGCAGTTTCCCATTTTACACCCATACCCATTACAACAGAATAAGTGAAAAAAGTACTGAGACCCATTCCAGGAGCCAGTACAATCGGATTATTGGCATAAATTCCCATCATAATACTGCTGAAAGCAGAAACCAGAACAGTAGTTGTCAAAACACCGGAAAATGACATTCCTGTTTTGCTAATGATCGATGGGTTGATCACAATAATATACATTGTGGCTAAAAAAGTCGTAATACCTGCTATAACTTCAGTTTTATAGGAAGAATCATTTTCTCTAATCTTGAAAAAATCATCCATTTTATCTCCAAAAAATTAATCTATATCCACTTTTTATTATTTATTGAAAATATTTCAAAATTCAAAATATATGATTTAGTAATGATTTGAATTTATCGCCTCTTAAAAAACTATAATACCAATTGTAAAGTGAATATATAGATATAAGCTAATAATTCCAAGAGCCAATCTTTTGGAGTGAATTGACTGCATCAATTTATTTTTGAGAAAGGGTGAAAATTTTTGATAAAAAATGTATGTAAATTGACAATAGTTTCTTTACGATACGGAATTGGTTCTAAAATACCAGTATAAATATTCACAGGTCATCTACAAGAGCTGGATTTTTATTTTTTAGCAGATAGTTCATACTTTTCTGGTAGTTTATACAATTTTATTTCTGATAAGACCGGACAGGCTTTTGATTCGTCAATATTTATTCTGACTTGTGAGGTGCTTATTTTTGGAAATCTTAGAATTCTTTTAAATCCGATAGTTGTACCTTTGGTGATCTCCTTCCAATCATCTTTAATCCTGGCTTCAATATTAAATTTTTGAACTCTTTGCCCCAGAGATATATATTCCTGTAACAGAATTTGATCAAATTTCTGAATCTCATTAAAATTTATTATTATGGAAGCCTGTTTTACATTATCATCGGTAGCCCAATAAGTATCAAAATCAGAATCAAAAAGATTTTTAGCAGCAAATCTATTGCTATTCCCTCGAATATTTGTGGCTTGAACATTATTACCTATCTCAATTTGATTGGCAAAGCATTTTTTTAATGCCTTAGCATATTTAAATAGTGTATCACGATCATTAGGATGAACAAGACCCCGATCATCAACAGGAAGATTTAAGAGAAAACTGGCATTCCTTCCAATACTGTTATAATAGATTTCAAGCAGGTCTGAAACCGATTTTACTTCATCATCTTCTGAAGCATGATAGAACCAGCCCGGTCGAATGGAAACGTCAACTTCAGCAGGAACCCAGTGACTGCCATCTTCATGTCCATATTGCAACTGTTGATATTTAGGATAACCGGGATACATTTTATCACGATTTAATAAACACCAGTTTGTTTTTCCGGCAAAGCCTTTTTCATTTCCTACCCAACGGAGATCAGGACCAGTATCACTGAAAATACAGGCTTCCGGTTGCAAATCACGAACAATTTTCCAGGTTTTTTCCCATCCATAGTAGGTTTCTCTGTCAATTTTACGGGTTTCATTGGCGCCACCATAGTAGCCATCGCCACCATTAGCACCATCAAACCAAACTTCGAAAAGAGGGCCATATTCGGTTAACAATTCTTCCAACTGATTACGGTAGTAAGTAATGTATTTTTGATTTCCATACTCTGGATGATTTCTGTCCCAGGGGGAAAGATATAGACCCATTTTCAAGCCGTGCTTTTGGCAGGCATCAGCAAGTTCTCGTACAACATCACCCTGGCCATTTCGCCAATTACTGCTTTCTACTGAATAATCAGTATAGTCCGATGGCCATGAACAGAATCCATCATGGTGTTTCGCTGTCAGGATCAAGCCCTTCATTCCGGCTTTTTTGGCTATCTTTACCCATTGCTCACAATCAAGATTGGTGGGGTGAAATTTATCGGGGTCTGTTGAACCGTCAGACCATTCCTGATCAATAAAAGTATTCATATTAAAATGGATAAAGCCATAAAATTCCATTTTGTGATGCTTCAGCTGTCTTCTGGAAGGAGTTGGGCCATAGGGCTCGGGCGGCTTAGTTTGTGAGCAGGCCACCAAAAAAATTATCAAAAAAGGAAATAAATAACGCATATAGATCACCTTTATTTATGGAATAGATTTTCTACTGGAATTATTGAACTTTCTTCAACATCTTCATGGTTCCAATCAAGTTTCAAAGTTGCCCCACCTCCAGCTTGAAAATATTTGACTTCTATTGGATAATAGCCTTTGTTTAGGGCCACACTTCCCTGAACTTTGGTTGCACTATGGAGGCCGTCATTGTCAATTACAATTTGATTACCAATCTTCAAAATAGAACCATCATCAGAAGTCAGATAAAAAGTGTAAATATTCTTGCGATCGATTTTCAGAAAACCCTTAAATTCGCAGGCAAAATTACTATTTCGGGCCAGATCAGGAATAGTAAAATTATCAGTAGTTAACTCTTCTTGAAGATAATTATTTTTAAAATCCCTAATTTTACTGAATTCACCTTCAAAATATTTACAGGATAAACCCTGTTTAAGACCGTTTAAATCAACAGCTTTGAGATAGTCTAATTTTTCAGCTGTAATTGTTTTAACCTTGCTATATTCTGAGCAGCCCGGTAAATAGGTAATCGCTTTGATTGTTGCACTTTTTCGCAGTTTTATTGGATTTTTGTATTTTTTGGAATTATTATTCGGATGACTTCCATCTAGAGTATAGTAAATTTCCGCTTCTTCTTTAGGCAAAGTTAATTCTATTTTGCAACTTTTAAGAAAGGGGAAGAAATCCTTTACTGACTGAGGCTTTGGAATTTCATAAAAATAATTTACGTGTAATTGATCCAGACGTTTGTAATGGTGTTCAACGCGCTTTTTAAAATTTTTGAAATCCTTATCCGATTTTTGTGACCAGCCTACTTCAGCCAGAGCAATTGCCCTTGGATAGGCCATATATTCAACATATTCAGGTGTATTCATATATTCCGTCCATACATTGCCCTGAACTCCTAGAATATGGTGGGTTTGATTGGAGTTTAGTTCTTCCGGAATTGGTTCATAGGAATAGCACCTTTCTAAAGGCAGGAAACCGCCAATAGCCAGTGGTTCTGTTTTCGGATCAGCCTGATAATAATCCAGGTAGCAATGAGTATTAGGAGTCATGATAACATCGTGGCCCTGTTTTGCTGCCTCAATACCGCCTGATACACCTCGCCAGGACATAACTGTGGCTTCAGGAGCAAGGCCACCTTCCAGAATCTCATCCCAGCCTATTAATCTGCGGCCTTTCGAATTCAGATATTTTTCAATCCGCTTGATGAAATAACTTTGAAGTTCATGTTCGTTTTTGAGGCCTTCTTCTTGAATTCGTTTTTGGCAGTCAGAGCATTCCTCCCATCTCTCCTTGGGTGCCTCATCACCACCGATGTGGATATATTTACCAGGAAATAAATCTATAACTTCATCGAGCACATTGGTTAGAAAAGTAAAGGTAGCCTCTTTACCAGCACAATATATTTCATTGTGAACGCCCCAGGTGGTTGCAACTTCGTAAGGCCCTCCTGTACATCCTATTTCAGGATAGGCGGCCAGAACGGCTTGAGAATGACCGGGCATTTCAATTTCCGGAATTATGGTAACATGCCGTTTCTGAGCATATTTAACTATCTCTTTGACTTCTTTTTGAGTATAAAAACCGCCATAGCGTTCACCATCGTAAACATTTGAAGTACCACCATGACCGACAACTGTTTCATCTCGAAAAGCGCTTATCCGGGTTAATTTTGGATATTTTTTTATTTCGATACGCCAACCCTGATCTTCAGTTAAATGCCAGTGAAAACGATTCATCTTGTGCATGGCCAGCAAATCAATATATTTTTTGATAAAGGAAACCGGGAAAAAGTGACGACCAACATCAAGATGCATACCCCGGTAATTGAATCGAGGTTCATCCTTAATATTGACGGCCTGGGCCTTCCATTCCACACCAGGGAGAATTTGTTTACTTTCAAATTCAGGTGGGAATAACTGGCGTAAAGTTTGAATCCCATAGAAAATCCCAGGTGTAGAATTGGCCGCTATGGTAACCCTTTTTGCGTTGACATCCAATTTATAAGCTTCTGTTTTGCCCGGCATATTTTCATCCAGATGTAAAAATATACTATTCTCAGTGGAACCACCTTCCTGGATAGGAAGCTTATAGCCAGTTGGGTGGATTATTTTGTCCTGTAAAAAATCGGCAACCGATTCCATTTCCCGTGAGTTTTCTGAAATAATTATTTTTGTATTTTTATTTAGCTGAAAATTGCCGGATTTTTGTTCCAATTTTTGTGGTTGAGGAATAATGTTTATAAATGAGTTTGCAAAAAGATTCATGCCTATTAATAAACTTGCGACAAGAAAAATTTTGGTTATATTCTTAATATTTTTTGTGTCCATGGCTACCTCTATTTTTGTTTAAGTTTTGAATTAAAGGAGTAAATCTTTCCGGGCTCTGTCCTTATTTTCTGGAATTGATCTTTATATCTAATTTTCAAAGGCCTTCCCTTTTTAGAAAATATTTTGAGTTCTTTAAGTTTGCTATTATCCCATTTAATGTCAACTACAAAACCATTTTGGGCTCGCAAACCTTTTACATAGCCGGATTTCCATCTATCCGGTAAAGCCGGCAAAATATCCAGCCAACCACTCTGTGATTGAAGCAGCATCTCGGCAATACCTGAAGTTCCGCCAAAATTACCATCGATTTGAAAAGGTGGATGGGTGTCAAAAAGATTACTCAGAGTCGATTTTCTTAATAAAGCCATAAGATGTTTATGGGCAAGATTAGCTTCCTTGAGACGAGCATAAAGATTGACAATCCAGGCCCTACTCCAGCCAGTATGACCTCCACCATTTGCTAGCCTCTTTTCAATCGTTCGTTGAGCAGCTTCAAATAGTTTTGGGGTCTTTTCTTCAGTAATTTGATTTCCAGGATGCAAGCCTAAAAGATGAGACATATGTCTATGACCGGGATTAACCTCTCTATAATCTTTAATCCATTCCTGAATAGTGCTATCAGCACCGATTTTAATTTCAGGAAGTTTTACAAGAGTGGTTTGCAATTTCTTAGCAAAATCATGATCAGTGTCAAGAATTTGAGAAGCTTCTATACAATTGGTGAATAATTCTCTAATTATTTGAATGTCCATGGTCGGAGCGTAAGTCAGCCGCATTGCTTTCTCAGAATCAGGAAGGCAAAAGGAATTTTCAGGAGAATAGGAGGGAGCTGTGACCAATCGTCCCTGCTTGTCTTCTATTAAAAAGTCGAGCACAAATTCAGCCGATTCCTTTATAATCGGATAGGCTTGCTCTCTTAAATAATCTCTATTCAGAGTGTATTCGTAATAACGCCAGATAGGCATTGTCATCCAGGCACCGCCCATGGGAAACATGCCCCAGTAAACCGAAGCTATTACTCCAGTTTTGCCATAAATATCAGTTCCATGATGAATCATCCAGCCCTCACAATTATACATCTGTTGAGCAGCTTTTCTACCTGGCTCCCGTAAAGCATCAACAAAATTTATCAGTGGTTGCATAGTTTCTGGTAGATTACAAACCATTGCCGGCCAGTAGTTCATCTGTAAATTAATATTGAGATGATAATCCGAATTCCAGGGGGCTTTAAAATAAGGATTCCAGATACCTTGAAGATTGGCAGGTAAGCGAGCTGGGGGGCGGGATGAACTAATTAATAAATAGCGGCCGTACTGAAAATAAAGAGAAATTAAACCAGCATCATAAGCTCCATTTTTTACATCCTCTAATCTTTTATCTGTGGGAAAATCTTGTTTATTATCTTTGCCAAGAGAAAAATCAACTCTGTCAAAAAGTTTTCGATGGGCTTCAATATGCTCGCTTTTGATTGCCTGATAATTTTTATTGGCAATTTTATTGATAATGTTCTTGCATTTTTTTTCCGGATCAATATTTCTATCCCAGCTAAGTTTCTGGAGAACATAATCAGTAGCACCTGTCAGAAAAATATCGACTTTTGATGCTCCGGAAACAATTAAACTATCGCCACTGGAATTGATATTGCCGTCATGAACTCGAACATTAAGCAAACCAGAAAATTTGAGATGCTTGCCACCCGGGCCTCGTTGCTTATCGGGCTTATCAATGATCTGTCCGCTGAGTAAGAGCATATTATCAGATATTGCTTTTGTTGATGCATCTTTTTTACGTCTAAATGCCAA
>Ga0102934_1002200_pt1 | contig 13561 bp, 8 predicted proteins | sample SalPonR2_A_D1_MG_FD_78175 | JGI IMG/M metagenome (GOLD analysis project Ga0102934, IMG submission 78175) | Salt pond soil microbial communities from South San Francisco under conditions of wetland restoration - Salt Pond MetaG R2_A_D1_MG | ecosystem: Environmental > Aquatic > Marine > Intertidal...
GGAACACTTTAATGAGATAATTGATGATGTGGAGAATGATGACAAGATAGTATTTCACATACAGCGCGGTTCCTATCTTATGGTCGTGGTTATACACCCCTGACCTGTATCAGCCTATGGAGGATAAAGAAAAAATAAAATTACTGCAGCTGGCGCGCGGCAGCATTAAATATTACCTGGAAAATAAAAACAAGGCAGTACCTGATGTCAAGTCACTGAATGAAAATTTCAAAAAAAAACAGGGCTGTTTTGTCACGCTTAATATTAACTCCAAACTGCGGGGCTGCATCGGCAATATAATGCCGCAGCAGCCTCTGTACCAGGCAGTTATAGACAATGCTGTCAGCGCTGCCTGTCAGGACCCCCGCTTCCCTCTCTTATCTTTGGCAGAGTTAAAAAGATGCGATATTGAGATCAGTATTCTTTCTATACCTGAAGTCATAGAACACACCGGTCCGCAGCAGCTCCTTAAAAAAATAACCAGGGGGAAAGACGGAATTATCCTGGAACTCGGCAGCCGTAAATCCACTTTTCTGCCCCAGGTCTGGGAAAAAATACCTGATAAAACCGCTTTCATGCAGCAGTTATGCCTTAAACAGAGAGCTGATAAAAACGCCTGGCAAAGCCCGGAAGCGGTTGTCTCCCGATACAATGCCGAAGCTTTTTCCGAACAGGAGCTTTTACAAAATTAAAATTTATTAACCACCGGATAAAGCAATGATTTCCAGCGCAGTATCTTTACCGGTAGCTCAGGTGACCAGTTCATAAAATATTTTATTTTTTCATTATCAGCAGCGCATAAGGGAACCTCGTTTAATAAAGGCGCAGTGGAAACCCATCCCTTGTCCGGTATAAAAATCTCTGTAAAAATATGGGAAGCCCTTGTCGCTACCCTGGCTGCTATACCGCTGTAACGTAAAACTGCTGTCTCCAGAGGCCGGCGCTCGGTACAAGCGCCTATTCCGTCTGCTTCAAGCTGCTGCATATTGCGGTACATATCCCGTATATCCGTATAACTGATATTTCCGGAAAAAAAATACTCTTTTTTACGCTGATCATAAGGGATATACTCCTGTATCAAACGCCACAATTTTATATAACGTCCCCCCAGCGTTTTATCATAAGCTATCTTACGGCTTAATTTTTTAACAAAAGGAGTAAAAAATATCTTTTCAGATTCAGAAGTAAAAATTCTGTAAAGTTTCCGGTAACGCGGCTGCTGCATAAGTTTTTTATAACGCTGTATACTGAAATTCTCTTCAGCATATACTGTCATGGAAATAGTTTTATATAAATCAACATGATAGGCAAGTTCACAAAAAAGTACGATCGGATACCCTTTGGTGCGCAATTCAAGCTTAAGCTTATTACCATTATATTCTTTGGCGATCAATTTAAATATTCCCCGTATATGGGGCTGCATGCTGACAAGCTCCTTGCCCGGTTTGGAATAGGGAAGCATAAGACTGACATGAAAATTTTCCGAAGCCTGTTCCGGACGGAAAGCAATGTTGTAATAACCGCGGGCTGTAAAACGGTTTATAATATAAATATTCTTCAAAAAAGTCAGATCTTTTATATCAGCCAGAGCCTCATAGCGGCAATAATATATTCCCCACCGCTTATGCAGATATTCGGTTTTGGCCTGAAGTTTGGAATCAAGATTACGCTTGTTCAACAGGCTTAACTCTTTATAATTAAGAGAAGCGTTATATTCCAGGATAAGATAAACATCCATTTTGGGCGCTCCCTCAAGCATGGCAAAAAGCCGGGAATTCTGGAAATGAGCAGAGTTATATTTATAAAGTTGCAGCTGGTTATCAGTAGCCAGTTTTTTAATCAGAGCCGGAGCGCTGCCATGACGGCGAAGATATGCTGTAAGTTTATTACCGGCAGCTGCAGCGGTATGTTTGTTACTTACAGTATTAGTAAAAGTATTGGAACCGCCTTTATAAAGATCCTGGCTGTAGACTTTTTCCGTCTCCGGCCTGCGGGAACAGGTTCTGCTTAACAGTATTACTGTCAGTAAAAGATTAAAAGCCAGACTCAAAAACAACAGTTTTTTATAATTAAAAGTTTTGGGGGTACTCAGGGTCATGCTAAATCAAATAATATAATATTTTCAATAGGTATAATATTACTATACTTTCTGTTTTTTGTTAAACCTTGATAGGTTTCCAATTTGTTTAACTGATCTTAATAAAATAAAATTGCTTTTTCATAATAAAAATGATATTATAGTAAAAAATATTTAAGGAAATATGACTTATGGAAAACAAATCATCACATAAAGGCTCCCCGGCTGCCGGTGCTGTTTACGGACTGGGGCTGATCGGCGCTGCTGTCTTTTATATTGGCCAGGCCGCTACTTTCTGGAGCGGTGTACTCGGATTTCTAAAAGCCCTGGTTTGGCCTGCTATGCTGGTGTTTAAAGCACTGCAGCAGCTTTATCTATAGGTGCTGTAATCCTAATATTATAAACCGGATAACAGTATATAGTTTATCGCGTAAGCGTAAAATAGATAAATTTTTTCCCGGCGCGAAGTATGTAAACCCCGGCCGGCAGAGATTGTTTGTTAAAGTCAGTCAAATTCCACTGTAAAACGCAGCCATAGCGCTTATTATCAGCAGCTGTATATTCCCGGTCCGGCTCCAGACCGGCTACCATCTCTCCCTGCAGATTATATATTTTAACTTTTGCTGTTACAGGAATTCCCTCGATAAGCGCAGAGGTAATACGGGAAGGTATGGCTGCCGGATATATTTTCAGTCTGTTGTCCCGGGGCGGGCTGTTGGTATTGGTTATCCAGCTAAAGGTAAAATGATTGGTAGCTGACCTGTTACCCAGCTGGTCATAGCTGTAAAACCATATGCCGGGAGTACCTTCATGTATATGTATATTGCTTACCCATGTAAAAGAATAATAAACAGTGTTATCCAGGGAAAGCATACCTGTCCCTTCACTAAGATGAAAACAGATATCAAAAGGAGCATTGGTTACCAGATCATTGGCAGGCCCGTAAAGAATCTCAATTGACGGTGCTGACAAGTCAAAGGTATAGTTTCTGATATTGGTTAAACTGGTGTTATCAGCTATGTCACGGCCGTAATACTCCAGCCGGGTATCAGCTGTTATATATATCACAGTTGTATTACTGAACTGCTGCCAGGCGGAGTAATTGGTGCGCCAAAAGCCGCAGGATTCACTTACACTGAGATTAATAATAAACGGCTGGTTGGTTATAATACTGCTTACAGGACCGGAAGTAATATTAACCACCGGAGGCAGAGTATCGTTATTATTAACAGGAGCTATTATACCGATGTAATCAGCATTATTGCCTCCGGATCCGCCAGCCAACCTGATGACATTATTGCTGCCTGCATCAAGAATTACCGGTATGCGAGTATTGCCGCTGTAGGAGTTCCAGCCCCCGGTTTCCGGACAACTGAGCATACCGGCTTCCGCACCGTTGACATAAACAGTAATTACCGAAGCTTCATCAGATGCATAAAAAAGATCAAGATAATGTTGCCCGCCGCTGTGACCGTCAATCCCGGAAAGCTCAAAATAGGCATCAGTCATATGCAGATTACCTATATGATCGCCCTCAATAGTAGCTCCGTTGCCAACCGTACCGGTTTCCGCTTCATATTTGGTAAAATTTGTATTGGTTGTTATACGCAGTGATGATAGTTTATCATTACAACCGCTTACAGCAAGATCAGCTGATTCAGCGTACATATTCCATTTACTGCCGGTTTGATTATCTCCGTCAAATATCTCCAGGAGATAACCTTCCGGTACTTTCACTGAAGACACACTGTTATCAGCTATACCGGCAGCAGTCAGATCAGCAGTAGTGAAGGCTCCCTCTGTAAAAAAAGCTGACGTACCGCCAAAATTGGTATCAGTATATAAAACCGGCCAGTTAACCCCTATGGGAATAGAACTGGCAGTAAGATTGACAGTCTGAACCGTACCGTCAGCATTAAAATATACAGGGTCAAAACAGCAGGAACGCAGCCAGTCATGTCCGCCGGAAAGAGAACTGTCATGGTAGAAAAGCCACCACTTACTCTGATATTTTACAACAGAGCCATGCATAGTAAAACTGCCTGTTGAGGGAACAAATATATTCTGATAATGCCAGGGGCCAAGCGGAGCAGAAGCGGTAGCATAGCGCATGCGGTTATGATTGCTGCCGTCATCATGGTTGTCAGCATACATAAGGTAGTAAATGTTGCTACCGTTATTTGTGCGTTTAAACACCCATGCTGCTTCATGAAAATCAACCAATCCGTTCATATCTTGCATGGAACCGTCTACTTCCATCATATTGGTCTTTAACATTCCCCCTTTACAGACTCCGCCGCCGCCGTAGTATAAATAAGCCTGATTGTCATCATCAATAAAAACACACGGATCAATTAAAGACTCCAGTCCGGGAATATACCCCTGATCTGTAAATCCTGAGGCAGGATTGCTACTGGTCGCAACACCTATTTTCCAGGAAGAGTTCCAGTTGCTGTCACTGGGATGAGGAAAATAAAAGTAATAAGTACCGGCGCGGTACGCACAGTCCGGCGCCCACATAAAGCCGCCCTGAGGCAATCCCCAGTCCACATTACTGGAATGCAGTATTTGGCCGTGATCAGTCCATTCCTCCATATCAGTAGTGGAAAAAACATGATATCCATCCATCAAATCACACCCCTGCGGCGGCGCTACATCATGCGAAGGATAGACATAAAGACGGCCGTCGGCCCATACATGCACTGAGGGATCCGCTGTAAAAATATGCCGGATAAAGGGATTTCCCGCCCGGGCAAAAACCGGATCTGATAATAAAAAAAGCAGTACCAGCAACAGTAGAGACAGCTGAACAGTTATGGCTTTTACCCTTGTACTAATAATATTTTTATTAAACATTTATTAAATCCCTTAAAATACTGCGGTTAAATGTTATTTCCGGTAATTTGCATATATAAACGTTTACTGATAAATTATACTGTAAATCATAATTAAAGAGCAAAAGTTTTTCTATAATAAAGCAATATTATTTTAATAATTATTAATGGATTACCGGAATTATAATAATAACAGTCAGTAAAGAAGAAAAATTGAAAAATTTCAAGTTAAATTTGCATATTTAATTCAAAAAGTGTATAATATAAAGTACAAACGTTTGCACTGGAATTATGAAATACTACTATAATTTATTTTATATTAATTAATGTTAAAGTATAATTTCTCAAGGAGATCTTTACTATGAAACAAGTTATTCCCATCATTTTTATTCTATTTGCAAATCTTTGGCCGCAGCTTTTAATTGATGATTTTAATGATACAACCGGACTCGGTGACAGATCATTGCTGATCAATGATCTTGGTGAAAGTATTTCCAAGTCTGCCAATGGCAATATGAATCATACGGGGGCCGGTAACCTTTATTTTGATTACTGTGATGGTAATGCCTGCTACTTCCGTACTGAACTAAATACAAATATCAGCAGCTTCGGCGATTTGGTGCTGACTATAAGGCGCGGCGGGCTTCCGGCTGATGCAGCAGACATTGATCTTATCTTAAATGACGGCTCAGACAACACAGTTAATCTTTCCGCTTACGGCACGATCACCACCTCTGATCAGGATTTTACTATTCCGCTGGCTGATTTCGGGGCCACGCTCAGTTCCGCGGCCCATCTGCAGCTTGATATGCAGAATACTTCCGGCTGTGACGGCATAATCATAAGTGAGATAAAGGTAAGCGGCACCGGCGGCCCGGTCGCGCCGGTTGTCAACAGTACGACTCCGGCAGATAACGGGACGATCAATACCAACAGTTCAGCGGTCATTATAAATTTCAGTGAAAATATGGACAGCGCCGCAGTATTGACAGCGGCTTCGATTGACAATGGCCTCTCTTTTACTTCAGCTGACGGAGACGGCACCGCCAGTATTACCTTAAACCTGGATAATAACCCCGCGGACGGGGTAACCTATACGGTAACTGTCTCTACCAATGCCCAGTCTGACGCCGGCTTACATATGGCCGCACCATATACTTTTTCCTTTACCGGTACAAACATTCCGCTCGCACCGGTAAGCGTCCTGAGTACAGTACCGGCGGATAACGGTAATCTTAATCTTGATCAGTCTAACATCACCATTACATTTGATACCAATATGAATGGCCTCAATGTGGCTTCCAACTGTCAAATCAGCGGACTGGGAGTCAGCGGATTGTCGTATGCCGGTGGCAGCGGTACTTCCAGTATTACTTTAACTATTAACGGAACCTTGTTTGCCGGGGAAAGCTATTCTGTAACTGTTAACAGTAACGCGCAAAGCACAGACGGCGCCAAGATGCTGTCCAATTACGTATTTAATTTTACAGCCGTGGATCAAATTTTTTACGATCTTACCCTGGCCGTTTCCAACACAGATACCGGCGCTGCCTATTCCGGCACTGCCGCCATCCAGAACGCTATGGACGGAGCCGATGAGGGCAACACCCTGCATGTTTATCCGGGTACCTATGATGCGGTCAGCTATAACGGCACAGGTCCGGCTGACCAGGCCAACAGCGGACTTAAGGTGATTGCGGTTTCATTTATTCTGAGTAATAATAACCGGACAGCAGTTGTCAGCGGCGGCTTAAATACTTTTCATATATATTATACCCATTCTATTGAACTGCACGGATTGACTATTCAAAACGCCACTGCCAATGGCGTGCTGTATGAAAATATTAATTCCAACAGTGTGGTGGCTAACTGCTGTTTTTTAAATTGTAATATAGGTATTGATGTTGATTTTGAAGAGGCAGACCACTGCAGTTTTTATTCCAACCTTGTTTCTAATAGTACGCAGTCCGGTATCAGAGCCATTAACGCTGATCAGGCTCTTATCTGGCGGAATCTGATTGTAGAGAGCGGCGGCGATGGTATTTTGATAGGAAGCGCTGTTACCGGTTGTGAAGTCTATCATAATACCGCGGTCAATAATGCGGGTAACGGACTTTATGTTACAGGCGGCAGTCATACTGTAATTAATAATATTTTCAGCGGTAACGGAGACGGCGCGCCATCTGCGGAATATGGTATAAATCTTGCCGGCGGCAGTTTAAATGAGAAATATAATCTTTTTTACGATAATAATAACGGCAATGTATCCGGTTTTACAGCTTCGGGCACGGATTACAACAGTGATTCATTCCTGGATCCGAATGATCTTTATAAGCCGACAAACGGCCAGGCTATTGATAACGCAACCAATCTGGCTTTATATTCACAACCCTGGGCTGACAGCGGTCCGGATATCGGCTATATCGAGTCCGGCATTGTTCCTTCCCGGCCTACAGTCACTGTTAACCAGAACCCCGCCCAGCTTGATCCGACCAACGCTGTGCCGGTTGTTTTTGATATACTTTTCAGTACCAATGTAACCGGCCTTACACCAAGTGATATTCAATTTATCGGTACGGCAACAGTCACCAGCTGGGAAATAGTTACCAATACAGCCGCAGACTATACCTTAAATGTGACCGGTATCAGTGTTGACGGGACTATTGTACCCTATCTTGACGAAAATATTGCGCAATCTCCATCCGGAAAAGGTAATCAAACCTGTACCTGGACTGATAACAGCGTAACTTTCAGCAGTGCTCATCCTGAAGTTTATATTTCCACAGGACCGACCAATTCTTTAACCACCAACCAGAGTTTCAATGTAGAACTTACCACCTCAGATGACTGGGGCTACTGGTCCACCAACGGTGCCTCCTATGTGCAGTTTTCCAACGGTACCAGCGGCACTATTAACATAAGCGGGACTACTTCTCTCAGTTATTACGGTGAGGATTCCTCGGCTAATAACAGCGGCACCAACACTGTAACCTATACGTTTGATACTATCGCTCCCGGCGTTAGCATAACTACCGGGCCTGCTAGTGATATAACCACCAACGAAGCATTTAATATAGAGCTTACAACTACGGATGACTGGGGTTACTGGTCTACCAACGGAGCATCCTATGTGCAGTTTTCCAACGGTACCAGCGGCACTATTAACATAAGCGGGACTACTTCTCTCAGTTATTACGGAGAGGACAGCCTGGGCAATAACAGCACTACCAACAGTGTGACTTATACATTTAATACTGCTGCGCCGGTTGTAAGCATAACGAGCGGCCCGACCAGTGACATAACTACCAACCAGTCTTTCAACATCGAGCTTACGACCACGGATGACTGGGGCTACTGGTCTACCAACGGAGCATCCTATGTGCAGTTTTCCAACGGTAGCAGCGGCAGTATCAGCATAAGCGGGACTACTTCTCTCAGTTATTACGGAGAGGACAGCCTGGGTAATAACAGCACTACCAACAGTGTGACTTATACATTTGATACCAATGCTCCGACAGTAACTGTTTTAAACGGTCTGTCCAACAGTATTGTAACCAACAACTCCTTTTTTGTTAACCTGAGTGCGGATGAAGATTTCGGTTATTATGATATTAACGGTAATGGCTGGAACAGCTTTTCCGGCACTGCCGCTGCCCTTATCAACGGCGATCTGGCCTCCAATGCTGTTACCATGCGCTATTACGGTGAGGACAGTCTGGGCAATAACAGCACTACCAACAGTGTAACCTATTATATTATATATGATCCGCCCCGGGTTAGCTTAAATCAGCCCGCTAATGAACAGCTGCTCTATAATGAGGTAACTTTTTCCGGTACTGTAACTGATCCGGTACGTAGTATTGACCAGGTTACACTCTATTTCACTAATCAGACTAGCGGTACTAATTTTACGGCAACAGCTTCCTTAAACGGCACCAACTGGAGTTATACTCTGAACACCCGGCAATATGCCAATGGAAGCAACTATAGTGTTTATGCTGTTGCGCAAAATGATGTAGACCTGTATGCCTGTAGCAGTAGCAACACCTTTATGATCAACAACCTTGATCTGCAGCTGCTGGCAGGTCCCAATCCTTTTATAAAAAAGGACAGTAGCCTTAACAAATTAAGAATAAAAGGGCTGGGTTGGGAGAGTAAGGTAAAAATATATACGGTTAACGGTTTTCTTGTTAAAAGTTTTACTGATATGCGGACTGAATTTTTCAAAACCGGTAATCAGCCCGGCATTATCCACTGGGACTTATGCAATCAAAACAATCAACCGGTAAGTTCCGGTATTTACCTGATAAAAGTAAGGGATAAAGTTAACGGTATCAATAAAATGATAAGGCTTTCCATACTGAGATAAAACCGCTTTCCACCAAAGTCCCGGAGTTATATTTTATCATAAAAAATTGGATTTATTTTTAAAATAATATTTAATATCATCTAAATTAATATTTAAATTTGCATATTCAGTTAAAAAAGAGTATAATATTATAATACAAACGTTTGTATAGTTTTCGGTATAGCTTAGCACTGTAAACTATGATATATTTGAAGCAAGGAATAATATATGCAACAAAAAATATTTATATTAACATGGAGCGCTCTTTTTCTTTTTAACTGTAATACAATGAAAATTACAGGGGAAAATATTGCGGCCAAAGCGAAAACCCTGGATATGGGTGATCAAAAGTCTTCAACTCTGATAGCCAGGGCCTGGGAAGCACTGGACCGTAAAGCCTGGCTGGAAGTATTTGCTTATACGGAAAAATGTCTGGATATGTATGGCGCCACTGCTGTTAAAATGAATGCTGAACTGGATGATTTTGCCCCCAAAGAGAAAGCTCATGCTTACTGGGCGCTCAATGACTGCGGCACAGCTTTATTTATTATGGCTAATGCTTATGAAAAACTGGAAATGCTGCCGGAAGCGGTTGCTGCCTATAAACGGCTGGCGCAGGATTTTACTTACTGCCAGTGCTGGGATCCCAAAGGCTGGTTCTGGCATCCGGCTGAAAATGCTGCTGCCAAAGCTGATGAGCTTGAATTTTTACTGGAAAAATAATCCTGTAACCCGAAATGTTTAGATCCCGGATGAAAAAAATCAGGAGTAAAACCGTTGTTCTTATCAACGCCTTAACAGCTTTGTTAGTGCTGTTGCTTTTTGGTAACTGCGCCCGCGAGACCAGCGGTCCGCCCATGTCAGAGTATAGCCAGCCGGCCGTACCGCGCTCTTTTTCTTACAGTAACATTACTCCGGATACGGTTTCAGTATGCTGGGAAAGCAGCTTTCATAATGTAAACGGACATTATATCTATCTTAATACCGGCAATGTTAAACCGGCTGCACCAGCAGCTACAGTTTATGCAGAAACCAATAACTGGCAACTGGAAAATTTAAATCCCGGCACCTCCTATCATATCTGGGTCGCTTCTTTCAGCAGTACCGGTATTGTTTCCGAAGCAGTTAAACTTGAACTGACCGCCGGTGCGCCCTCTGCGCCGTCTGGACTGAACTTTACTTACAGCAGCAGTAATAATGCCATGACCTTAACCTGGCAGGATACAGCTGATAATGAAACCGGTTTTGCCGTTTATTATGACCTGGCTGCTGCGCAGCCGGCCTCTGTATCAGCAAGCGCTGCTGCTGATGCTACAAACTGTACTATTTACAGTCTGCATCCCGGTCTGCTTTATTATTTCTGGCTTACTGCCTCCAACAGTTATGGGGAATCATTGCCACTAAGCGGTTTGAAAGGCACTGTAGCCGGTAACCGCAGTGCCAAACGGGGAGTCTGTTACCATTACCAGGCTGATGCGGATCTAACTGCACTTTGTCCGGGGGTCAGTTGGTGGTATAACTGGGGGCCGAATTCTGACGGAGCTACCAATTACCAAAATTACGACCTCTCCTTTGCACCTATGGCCTGGAACGGCAACTTTGATGAAACAAGACTGAGAAATTTTTACAGCAATCACCCTGATGAAAATTTCTTACTCGGTTTTAATGAACCCAACTTTCAGGATCAGGCTAACATGACACCAGCCTATGCTGCGCAAAGATGGGTGATCCTGGAAGAGATTGCAGCTGATTTTGATCTGAAATTGGTTAGTCCGGCGGTAAATTACTGCGGCGGCTGTACCCTGGTGGACGGCAGTCCCATAGACAATGATCCCACCACCTGGCTGGATATGTTTTTCACTGCTTATCAAAACAGTTACGGACAGCAACCGCAAGTAGATTATATTGCGGTACACTGGTATGACTACGGTCTGGAGAGTTATCTGGACAAGTTCACCAACTACAATAAGCCGATCTGGCTGACAGAGTTTGCCAACTGGCATGATGAGACCATCACTTTGGCAGAGCAGATAGACTATATGGAAAATGCTGTTGCTATGCTGGAAGCCAGGGAGGATATTTACCGATACGCCTGGTTTATCGGCCGCGCTTCATCCGGTCCTAATATAAGTTTACTCAAATCTGCTGACGGAGTGCTTACTGAACTCGGTCAGGCTTATATAGATGCTTCCTTTTAAACATACAGGAGATAATATGGAAAATTATTTTATTAAACCAAGCCTGCTGCTTATTATCATGTTTTTTATGCTTTACAGCCAGACTAATACTGACGGCAAACGGGGGGTTTGTGCCAACAAATTAACCTTAAAAGAAAAAAAACTGCTCAGTCCGGCAGTGTCCTGGTGGTATAACTGGTATTTTAAAGGCAGTGATATGTCCGCAAAAGCTCCCATGACCTTTATTCCCATGGTGTGGAACGAAGATCCGGAAAAACTGGCAGGCATGTCCAATGTACTGCAAAAGGGTTACCGTCCGCCGTATATAATGTGGTGCAACGAACCCAATCTTAAAGGCCAGGCATTCATAACTCCAAAACAGGCTGTAAAGTCCTACCGGGAAACAAAAGCTTTGGCTTCCGCCTATAATATAGAAGTATGCGGCCCGCATATGGCTCTGGGTTCTGCTGAAAAAGACAGTATTACAGCATATGATCCTCTCCAAAAAAAAGAGATTACTTATACATATATGGTTCCCTATCTTGATGCTTTCTATCACTATGCCGGAGAGGAAAACTTTAAATATATCGGTGTCCACAGCTACGGGGATATTAATGAACTGCGCTGGATGATCGGTATGCTGACTGAAAAGTATAATAAACCTATCTGGGTGAGTGAGTTTGCCTGGTGGGGAGCAAAAGACAGCCGGGCTATGACAGAGTATATGATTCAGGCGGTTGATCTCTTCGAAAATTCACCGGCTGTGGTAAAATATGCCTGGTTTAAAGCGCATATGGGGGAAGGAAACCGCATGAGCCTGCTTACGGAAGAGAGTGAAGAACTTACAGAGCTGGGTAAAATATATGTTAAACTGCCGGTACATAATCCGGATCATTATTTCAAAGTACCGGGCCGTATACAGGCGGAAAAATATCAGCAGGCGCATGGTTATGCCCCTGTGCTGACAGATGACCGCCGGGACGGCTTTCTGGATCTTAAAAAAGCCGCACCTGACAACAGCGCTGAATATAATATCAAGGTATCGCGGAGCGGTACTTATACTATTAGTATAAGGCTGACCGGTCAAAATGTAGTTGCCCTCCAAATAAGTAATAAACAAAATCAGCAGCAAACCAGGGTCAGGGTTGAAAGACTGCGCAGCCGTTATGATACAGCTGAGTGTTCTCTAAGACTGGAAAAAGGAAAGCAGACTCTGACAGTGCGTGCTGCCGGCCAAGAAGCAGCTGTAAACTGGTATGAGATTGAATAAGTTATTATTTTCGCAAAACAAATAACAGCAGTTTCAGTTGACATAACCAAACAGCTATATTAAAATAATCCCTTCCGGAGTATAGCGCAGTCGGCTAGCGCGCGTGGTTTGGGTCCACGAGGTCCCCGGTTCAAGTCCGGGTACTCCGAATAAAAAAGATGTGAGCTTACCGACATCCCTGTTGCACCCCCGGCCACGTAAGACTTAATTAAATAAGCATAAGGAGTTCTCCATGTCAAAAAACAAAGTTATGAATCGCTATCTGGTGGTCATCGGCGCTATCCTGATACAGCTTGCTCTGGGAGCGATCTATGCCTGGTCCGTATTCACCAAACCGCTGGTCGATGCCGGCTGGTCAAAAGCCCGGACGCAGGATGTTTTCGCAGCCGGTCTTGTCTTTTTTGCCATTGTAATGGTTTTCGCAGGCAAATTAATGCCTAAAACAGGACCAAGAAAACTGACTTTCGCTGGCGGGATTGTGCTGGGACTCGGATACATTCTGGCCGGAATGACCGGAGGTAACGATTACCTCTCTAACCTGCTGCTGATTGGTATACTCGGTGGTATCGGAATCGGTCTTGCTTATGTGGTTCCTATTGCTGTCGGTATGAAATGGTTCCCGGACAAGAAGGGTCTAATAACCGGTTTGGCGGTTGCCGGGTTTGGTTTCGGCGCCATGGGCTGGATAAAAATTGCAGGTACCTGGGGAAATCTTATTGCCAATATGGGCCTGGGGCAGACCTTTGTGATCTACGGCATTGCCTTCCTGGTAATGATTGTCAGCGGAGGGATTTTTATGGTTAATCCTCCTGATGGCTGGCTGCCGGCGGGGTATAACCCTTCCCAGCAATCAAA
>Ga0102934_1002201_pt1 | contig 13547 bp, 13 predicted proteins | sample SalPonR2_A_D1_MG_FD_78175 | JGI IMG/M metagenome (GOLD analysis project Ga0102934, IMG submission 78175) | Salt pond soil microbial communities from South San Francisco under conditions of wetland restoration - Salt Pond MetaG R2_A_D1_MG | ecosystem: Environmental > Aquatic > Marine > Intertidal...
CCTGCTGCGATACTGGCCTGACTGGATCAGCTCGCAACAGTCCGATCGCCTGTTCGATCTCTGGTCCCGTTCCCTGAACTGGCAGCAACGCCCGATCCGCCTGTTCGGGCGTGAGGTGATGCAGCCCAGGCTGACCTGCTTCTATGGCGAGGAGGGGGTCAGATATCGCTACTCGGGCAAGACCCTGGCAGCCGATCCCTGGCCGCAAGAACTCGGCGCATTGTCGCTCAGACTGGGCCAATCGCTAGACGTGGGCTTCAACAGCGTCCTCTGCAACCTCTACCGCGACGGTCGGGACAGCATGGGATGGCATGCCGATGACGAGTCGGCGCTGGGCATCGATCCGGTCATCGCCTCAGTCAGTCTGGGACAGGCGCGCCGCTTCCGATTGAAGCCAAGAGCAGGAGGGCAATCAAAGTCGATCCTGCTTGAGCACGGAAGTCTGCTGGTCATGTCGGGGGATCTTCAGCACCACTGGCTGCACGAACTCCCGAAATCCCGTCAGGATCTGGGTCCGAGGATCAACCTGACGTTTCGTCGGGTTGGGTGAACTCGGTTTCCGAGGCTTCATCGTCCGGATTGCTGAGCAGGGTGACTTTCTGACGCGCGTCGTCGAGCAGCGAATGGCAGCGCCGCGACAGGCCGATCCCCTTTTCGAAATGCTCGAGCGATTCCGACAGGCCAAGGTCGCCGCTCTCCAGCTTTTCGACCAGCGCTTCGAGCTCTTTCAGAGCACCTTCGAAATCCAGTGGCTCCTGGTCCTTGCCGGCCTGTTTTCTGGTCATGGAGTGTGCCTTTTCTGCCTCGATCGGTCAGCCCCCGATTCTACCGCATCCCACTGAAGTTCAAGCTGGTGGGTGTGCAACCAATCGGCAAAGGCATGATCGACCCATTGGTCGCCGACCGCGAGCAGCCGGTCGCCGTCGCAGAGGCGGGGCCAGCGCTCGCGCTGCCAGGGCGGAACGCCGTGTGTCCGGAGCAACTCCTTGACCCGATGCGTGGACTCGTTCGTGGCAGTTTTCAGTCGCTCCCCGGCCTGTCCTGAACGAACACGGAGCTCGAGCGCGGGCGGACCCTGGCGACCGGAGATCTGCATCGTCCCCAATCGGTCCGGTAGGCTCAGCGCATGGCTGGTGTGCCAGTCCAGATCATAGGGCCTCGAGTGCCCGACCGAGTCCAGCCAGAAATGCCGGTTCCAGTATCGGATGACCGTGTCGTTCCAGCGCAGCTGTGGCGTCTGATTGCCGTCTGCCTGGCGAACCTGCCGCAGGAATTCATCCAGGGGCTTGCCCGGGGGTGCCTCGCCAACACGGTCCCTGGCCCAGATTCGGATCATCTCGCCCAGTTCCAGATCACAGAGTGCTTCGAGCTCACCGCCATCCAGCTGGCCCGGGCGTTTCAGGGCCGAGGCCAGCAGCGGCCTGAGATTGAGTGCCAGTGATCCGGCGGCCTGGCCGGAGAGTCGGCCGGATCTCAGCACGCTGTGGTCCAGCCCCGGCCAGCGTTTGCGCAGGTCGGGCAGGATGTGATGGCGCAGAAAGTTCCGGTCGGCGCAGCTGCTGCGATTGCTCGGATCCTCGATCCATTCCAGCCCGGCCTCACGGCAGTACCCCTGCAGCTCTGATCGCGTCCAGTCCAGCAGCGGTCGGGCGAGCCAGCCGGAACCGAAGGGACGCTGGCGGGGAATGCCGGCCAGGCCCGCCGGGCCAGACCCCCGCAGGAGGCGCAGGAAGATGGTTTCGACCTGATCATCGGCGTGGTGAGCCGTCAGCAGACAGTCGCCCTTTTGCACATGCTTTTTCAGCGCCGCATAGCGGGCATGACGTGCGGCGGCTTCCCGGTTGCTCCCGGAACTGACCTGCACCCTCTCCAGGCGGAAAGCGAGCGATAGACGCTCGACGATGGACCGTGCAGCTTCGGCCCGATCGCCGCTGCCCGGATCGAGCCCGTGATCGACATGAACACAGACAATCTCGCGTTGCTGCCCGCTGGTCGCAATCAGGCTGGCCAGGGCCGTGGAATCGGCACCGCCGCTGAAAGCAAGAATCAGGCGTCCGTCACCGGGCAGCTGCGCCGGACAGGGATCGAGCAGGGGTGATCGTAACGAGCTCGGGTTCACGCGCGCTCAAAGGCAGAAAACCCCATCAGACGCTTGTAGCGCAGGTCCAGACGTTCGCTTGCCGACAGGCTCTTGAGGGTATCGAGCTGGGCGACGATGGTTTCTTTCAGGCGCACTGCCACATGGGCTGGCGATCGATGCGCGCCGCCCGGTGGCTCCTTGATGACCTTGTCGATCAGCTTGAGCTCTTTCAGCCGACTTGCCGTCAGACCGAGCGCACCGGCCGCCGTCTCGGCCTTGGCCGCATCCTTCCACAGGATCGAGGCGCAGCCTTCGGGCGAGATGACCGAATAGATGCTGTACTGCAGCATGTTGGCTCGATCGCCGACGCCGATGGCCAGTGCCCCGCCGGACCCGCCTTCGCCGATGACATTGCAGATCACCGGGACTTTCAGCCGTGCCATCACGGCCAGATTCCTGGCAATGGCTTCGGACTGTCCGCGTTCCTCGGCACCGACTCCCGGATAGGCTCCCGGCGTGTCGATGAAGGTGATGATCGGAAGGCCGAAGCGCTCGGCCATCTGCATCAATCGAAGCGCCTTGCGATAGCCCTCGGGTCTGGGCATGCCGAAATTACGCTGCACCTTTTCCTTGGTGTCGCGCCCCTTCTGATGGCCGATGATGACAAGGCCTCGGCCATCAAGCGAGGCCAGTCCCCCGACGATCGCCCGATCGTCGGCGAAGTGGCGGTCGCCGTGCAATTCTTCGAAACGATCGAAGATCATCGGGATGTAGTCAAGCGTGTAGGGGCGCCGCGGGTGGCGAGCGAGCTGCGAGATCTGCCAGTCGCTCAACTCGGCAAAGATGGCGCGGGTACAGTCACGGCATTTCTGCTCGAGGCGTTGGATTTCTTCATCGAGGTTGATTGCATTGTCCGAGCCGACATGCCGCAGCTCCCGAATCTTGGATTCGAGATCGGCGATCGGTTGTTCGAAATCGAGATAATTGGGGTCCATTCGTTATTCGTTGTTCAATCCGACAGGTTCAACAGGCAGACGTTAACTGAACTGGCCGGTAAAGTCGATTGCAGTGCAGTTTGTCGCCTTGCTGTCGAAGGTTGTGCGGTACTCGCTTCGAGTCAGTCCGACGGGGCGGGGATCGTGCACGGACCGCGAGGAACCCGATCGATACACCAGTGCTCGGTCGCCCAGGCCAGCAGGGCGTCGACACCGGTCAGACCTGGCGGAGGGGGGTGGCCGAGGCAGCGCAGGGCGCGCCGCAGATTGCTCGCCGGGATGCCGTGGCGGATCGGGTCATCGCGTTCTGACTTGCTGAGTTTGCGGCCCGAGCTGTCAACGACCAGCGGCAGGTGACCGTAGCGCGGAGGCTCAAGGCCCAGCGCCCGATAGACCAGTATCTGGCGGGCTGTCGATTCGATCAGATCGCTGCCGCGGATGACCTCGGTCACACCGGCAATGACATCGTCGACCACCACGGCGAGCTGATAGGCGATCAGGCCATCGGCTCGACGAATCACGAAGTCGCCGCACTCGGTGGCAGGTGACTGAAGGCAGCGGCCCTGAACGGCATCGTTGAATTCGACAGGCTGATCATCGACCCGGAGTCGAACCGAGCGCGCTGGGCGGCCTGTCGGCAATCCGCCCCTGCAGGTGCCGGGATAGACGCCCGAGTCGGGGAGATCGGCACGGGTACAGCCGCAGTGAAAAGCCAGTCCGCGCTCCAGCAGTCCCTCGATGACTCGCTCGTGCACCGGCATCGAATCGATCTGCCAGACCACATCCTGATCGCTTTCCATGCCGTGACGCGCCAGCGCCTCGATCTGTGCCTGACCGGCTCCTGCGATTTCCCGCGGCGGATCGATGTTCTCGATCCGGACCAGCCACTCACCGTTGCGGGAACGGGCGTTGAGAAAACTGCCCAGCGCGGCGAGGAGGGAACCGAAATGGAGCTCGCCGGTGGGTGAGGGAGCAAATCGACCGGTCACGCCCGGATTCGATCGTGCTTGCAAAATTTGTTTCACAGCACCATTTTACGCTCTGGACCAGGTGAGTCGGCGGTGCATGTGATGACCACGACGCCCTGAAATATCTTAATTGGTGGATTTGAGAGGTCGATCATGAGTCGTATTGCCTTGTTCCTTGGTACCAACCTGGCCGTCCTGATGGTGCTGGGTTTCGTGATGAATCTGCTCGAGCCCTGGCTGATCAGTCAGGGCTACAACGTCAATATGGTGACCACGCTGGTCATTGCTTTCGTCTTCGGGATGGGGGGCTCGATCATTTCTCTGTTGATGTCCAAGTCGATGGCGCTTCGCAGCACGGGTGCCAAGGTCATCAAGGAACCGCGAACGCAGACCGAGCGCTGGATCCATGAAACGGTCCGAAAGCAGGCCGAGCAGGCCGGCATCAGGATGCCGGAGGTGGCCATTTACGACGCACCCGAGCCCAATGCATTTGCCACGGGTGCCTCGAAGAACAACTCCCTGGTTGCCGTCAGCACGGGACTGCTTGCGAACATGCGCCCGAATGAGGTCGAGGCGGTGCTGGCGCACGAGGTCAGCCATGTGGCCAATGGCGATATGGTCACCATGAGTCTGCTTCAGGGCGTGCTGAATACCTTCGTCCTGCTGCTGTCGCGAGTTCTGGGACAGATCATCGACCGGGTCGTGTTTCGCTCCGAGCGTGGCTATGGACCGGGCTATTTCATCTCGGTCATGGTGCTGCAGCTCGTGCTCGGAATTCTGGCCAGCGTGATCGTGATGGCCTTCTCCCGTTGGCGCGAGTTCCGCGCCGACGCAGGTGGTGCGGCCCTGGCCGGTCGGCAGAACATGATGGCTGCGCTCGCTCGGCTGAAGAGCGCCCACGGGCCGGCCCAGCTTCCCGAGTCGGTCGAGGCTTTCGGTATTCGTGGACGAGTCGGCAGCGGCCTGAAGCGCCTGTTGATGAGCCATCCGCCGCTGGACGAGCGGATCGAAGCACTGGCCCGGGCCGGCGACTGATCAAAGGGCTGCAGGGCTGACCCACACCGGGCCGCCTGGCCCGGTGTGCCTGTTCCAGGGCTCGGACTGTCGCAGCGGAGGTGCCCTCGGCTGAGTCCCCGATGGCCGCTTATATGGTGGCTTCCTCGCGCACGAAATCGCCTTGGACCAGAGTGATCCCGAACTGCCAGAGCGTGGCCAGGTCGCCGGTGTGCTCCACTTTTGGCGCAATGACGCGAACCTGGTGTTCATCGGCGCAGGCCACAATCTCGGCGAGTTTCTGACGCAGCTCGTCGTTTCCGCTCAGGTTCTGGATCATCTCCGGCGCCAGCCGGAGGTAGTCGATCTCGAGATGGCGAACCAGGGGCTCGTAGTCGGCATCGGGGGCCACATCGCACAGAGCGAAGCTGCAGCCCTCCGGCTTGAATCGCTCGATGAAGGTCTGGATTCGTCGCAGTTTTTCGCGCACTTCAGGCTCACGGAACCCCCAGATCATGTGGTCCGGGTCGAGTTGTCCGGCATTGAACATGTTGCCGATCTTGCCCAGCACCGATTCGTCGGCCATGGTGTCAAGGCACAGCGGGACCAGCCAGTGGTGGTCTTTGCTGGCTTGTTTCTCGGCCAGTGTGGTGACCATGCGACGCAGCATGTCTTCGTCGAGCCTGGCTGCAATGTCCAACCGGGATGCGACGGGAAGATAGACCGAGGGCATCATCACCTCATCGCTGTCTTCGGAGCGCAGCCTTGTTTCGACTTCATTGATGAGAAAGACGTCGTCTTCCATACTGGTGATCGGCGAGGTGACCAGGCGGAACTCGTCGTGATCCAGGGCATGATGCAGGCGCTCTGCCCAGGCCGCATCGTCCTCGTCTGCATCGCCGCTGACTCGTGGCCGATAGCGAACAAAGGCGTTGCCGCCGGCCCGTAGTGCCTCACTCAGGGCCGAGTCTGCCTGACCCAACAGCGTGTTCGTGTCTTCCAGGTCGGTTCCTGAAATCGACAGACCGACGCTGGCCGAAATGGTCAGGCTGATGTCGCGCACGTCGATGATGCGCCCCGAACAGTGGTCGATGATGCGTGCGGCCAGACGTTCCGCGTCTTCCTTGGTCTTGGTGTCGGCCAGGATGCCGAAGCTGTGATCGCTGACACGGGCCATGGCCAGATTGTCTCCGGCGGCTTCGGCAAACAGCTCGGCCGACTGCCTGATCAGGGCGTCCGTCGCCCCCAGTCCGAGTTTGGACTGAAGCTGCTCGTGCTTGTCCAGACTGACCAGAAATACCGCCAGACCGCTGGTGTCTTCGCGGCTGTCGGCATGCAGTCTGATCTGTTCCAGGAAGGCCGGCCGGTTCAGCAGGCCGGTGAGCATATCCGAGGTCTTGAGCTTTTCCAGCTCCCTTGCAAGCTCCGGGTCGGCGTGCATCACGCGCTCGCGGACCAGCATCTGGGCGCAATACTCGCCACCGTAGCGGGCGGGTGAAAAGGACACGGTGGCCTGGAAATCGGAGCCGTCCTGGCGGTGGGCATGCAGGATCATGGCGTCCTCGGGAATCTCGTCGCGGGACAGCGCCTTCAATACCTTTTTCAGGTCGGTGCCTTCGTCCCCTGCCGAAAGCAGGTCCAGCATCGACAGGCCTTCCAGATCCTCGAAACTGTCGAAGCTGAACAGCTCCAGATAGGCCGGATTGGCGTAGATGTGGAGGCCTTCATGCAGGTAAGCGATGGCTTCGCTGGAGCTGTCGAGGAGCAGCGTGTAGCGGTCTTCGATCTCTTCCAGTCTTCGGACTGCAACGCGCGCACTGCGACGCGCGCGGATCGATTCGACGAGAAACAGGGTCAGGCGCTTCATCTGGCGGGCATTGGTGGCAAAGACCAGGCCCTCGACCCCGATTGCCCCGGCAGCGACTGCGGAGCGACTGTCATCGGCCTTGATCACGGCCAGGATCGGCACCGTCTCGGACTGCTCGCGTGCGATCCGGCCGACCGCCTCGAGCAGCCCGAGATCGTGCGGATCGATCTTGATCAGAATCAGGTCAACGACATCGGACTCGAAGGTGCGGGTCACCGCATTGCTGGTGTCGGCAAACAGCGTTCGGACACCGGCATTCTCTCCAAGCATCTGCAGGAGTTCTCGGGGTGCGCTCGGGTCGTCGGTGACGACCAGAATTCGAATTTCAGAAGTCGGGCTTGCCATGAATTGGATACCTGAAAAGGGATGGAATCAAAGACTTTCCTGAGATTTGTCAATCCTTTTGTAGATACTACATTGTCATGGCTTCGCCCGGGAACTACAAGACCGGCAGTTTGTAGGGCGCGCCCGCCTGCTCTCGGACCAGGCGCGGTACCAGATAACCGGGCAGTTCGACGCGAAGCCGCTCGATGAGGGCCAGCGCGCGCTCCGTCGTCTGCTCGAAGCGTGCAGCCCCGCGGACGCGGTCAAGCAGGTGCAGGTAGTAGGGAATGACCCCCGCTTCGAATCCGCGCCGCATCAGGCCGGCGAGATCCTCGGCCTGGTCATTGACGCCGGCGAGCAGGACCGCCTGATTGAAAAGCGTCACTCCGACCTGCCGCAAGTCGGCCAGCGCAGTGTCGACCTGCGGGTCGAATTCACGGGCATGGTTGGCGTGGATAACCACTACCAGCTTCCAGGGAAGGCCGGCCACCCAGTCCAGAAACTCCGAATCGATCCGCGAGGGCAGTACCACCGGGAGCCGGGTGTGCAGACGGAGCCGCTGAATCTGCTCGCGGCCGCTCAGAGCCGCGGTGAGTTGGCCAAGCCGCTGCGTCTCCAGCATCAGCGGATCGCCGCCGGACAGGATGATCTCTTCGATGTCCGGATTCCTGTCGAGGTAGTCGAGCAGCTGACCGATCCGGGCGGGGTGAAAGTGATCCTGGGCGTAGGGGTAGGTCTGGCGAAAACAGTAGCGGCAATGAATCGCGCAGGCGCCCGTCGAGATCAGCAGCAGTCGACCCCGGTACTTGTGCAGCAGGCCGCGCTCGACGCGGCTGGCTCGATCACCGACCGGATCATCGGTAAAGCCCGGCACCGTCTCCAGTTCGCCCGGGTCGGGCAGGACCTGGCGCAGAAGCGGATCGGTCGGGTCGCCCTTGCGCATTCGCGAGACAAAGGGCCGCGGGGCCAGAATGGGAAAGGCCGTATCGTTCAGGTGGGGCAGGGACGAGGGTTCTATCTCAAGATGATCTAGCAGCAGATCGGCCCGGCGAAAGGCCTGGCGCAGCTCCTGCCGCCATGCGACGGGCTTGGGCGATGTCGGGCTTCGGGCTAGAATAGGGGATTGCATTCGCTTCAACCTGTTTGTATTCAGCGCCTCGGACCTGCCTCGGCCCGGGGGCCTCATTGTAATCGGAGAAAGCATGGCGACCTACAGCACCAACGAATTCAAGGCAGGCCTGAAGATCATTCTTGACGGCGACCCCTACAACATCGTCGAGAACGAGTTCGTCAAACCCGGCAAGGGTCAGGCCTTCAGCCGCGTCCGGGTCCGAAACCTGAAGACGGGCCGGACGATCGAGAAGACCTTCAAGTCCGGCGAAACCGTGGAGGCGGCCGACGTCTTCGAAAAGGAAATCCAGTATCTGTATTCGGACGGGGAGTTCTGGCATTTCATGGATCCGGAAACCTTCGAACAGCTCGCCGCGGGCGAGGCGGCGATCGGCGATGCGGCGCAGTGGCTGAAGGAAGAGGACATGTGCCAGGTGACACTCTGGAACGGCAATCCGCTGATCGTTCTGCCGCCCAATTTCGTCGAGCTGAAGATCGTCGAGACCGACCCGGGCCTGAAGGGCGATACCTCGGGCAGCGGCGGAAAGCCGGCTACCCTGGAAACGGGAGCGACGGTTCGCGTGCCCCTGTTCGTCCAGGAAGGCGAGGTCATTCGTGTCGATACCCGCAAGGGCGAGTACGCCTCCAGGGTGAAGGATTGATCGAGTGAGTGCGAGGTTCGCGCTGCAGCCGGACTGGATCGTACCCGTCCAGCCGGAAGGTGAGGTGCTGGAAGCGCATGCAGTGGTGGTCGACGACGATCGCATCGTTTCGGTGCTGCCGGCGGAAAGCCTTCTCGAGCAGTTCCCGGGGATCGATGTCCAGCGACTGAGCGGCTGTGCGCTGATTCCGGGGCTGATCAATGCCCATGCCCATTCGGCCATGGCCCTGATGCGCGGCCTGGCTGATGATCTGCCTCTGATGCGCTGGCTCGAAGATCACATCTGGCCGGCTGAGCAGCGCTGGGTGGGACCCGAATTCGTCCGTGCCGGATCGGAGCTGGCAATCGCCGAGATGCTGGCCGGCGGCACCACCTGCTTCAACGACAACTATTTCTTTCCTGACGTCACCGCCACCTGTGCAGTAGAGGCCGGCATGCGCGCGGTTGTCGGCATGCCGATGATCAAGTTCCCGACGGCCTGGGCGCACACCGAGGACGAGTATTTCGAGCGCGGGCTGTCCGTCCATGAGGCGTTTCGGGGTGAAGCGCTGGTCGACACGGCCTTTGTTCCCCATGCGCCGTATACGGTGACCGACTCAGCCTTCGAGCGGATGCGCGGCCTGGCCGAGGATCTGGACCTGCCGATTCATCTGCACCTGCTGGAAGCCGCCGGGGAGGTCGAGGGCTCGATCGAGGAACACGGTCTGCACCCGCTGGAGCGTCTCGAGCGCCTCGGGATCCTGGGCCCGCGTCTGCTCGCCGTGCACATGACGCAGTTGACCGCTCAGGATATCGATCGGGTCGCCGAGGCGGGCGTGCATGTCCTGCACTGTCCGGCCTCGAATCTCAAGCTGGCCAGCGGCATCTGCCCGGTCGCCGAGCTGGATCGTCGCGGCGTCAATGTTGCAATCGGCACCGACGGGGCGGCCAGCAACAACACCCTGGACATGTTTGCCGAGATGCGTCTGGCCGCGCTGCTGGCCAAGGGATCGAGCGGCAATCCGGAGGCTGTTCCCGCGGCCCGTGCGCTGTCGATGGCAACCCTGCATGGCGCCAGAGCGCTGGGTCTGGCCTCGCGGGTCGGTACGATCGAGGCCGGCAAGCAGGCTGATCTTGTCGCGGTCAGGCTCGACGAATTGCAGACGTCCCCGATCCATAATGTCATTTCTCATCTGGTCTACGCCTGCTCGAGTCGCCAGGTCGAACGGGTCTGGATCGCCGGCAGGGTGGTCTACCAGGACGGCAGGTCAGTCCACATCGACAGCGACCGCCTGGAGCGCCAGACGCGCGATTGGCACCGCAGGCTTCAGGCGAGCTGAGCGGGGGTCCTTGCAAAGCACATACACTTGAACGGAATCGATTATGTCGCAGACAACAGTTGCGAGCCCAACGCAGAACCTCGATCCCGCCGAAGCTGAAAAATTCGATGCGCTGGCTTCGCGCTGGTGGGATCCGGAGGGCGATTTCCGCCCGCTCCATGACATCAACGGGCCGCGTGCCGACTACATCGCGGATCGGGTCGAGCTCGACAATGCCAGCGTTCTCGATGTCGGCTGCGGCGGCGGCCTGCTGTGCGAAGCACTGGCGCGGCGCGGCGCTTCGGTGACCGGGCTGGATGCAGCCGAGCGCCCGCTGACGGTCGCGCGTCTGCATCGAAGCGAATCCGAGCTCGACATCGACTACTGTCAGGGCATCGCCGAGGAGTTTGCCGAGGACCATGGATCGGCCTTCGATGTGGTGTGCTGTCTGGAAATGCTGGAGCACGTTCCGGACCCGGCCAGCACGGTCCAGGCCTGTGCGGAGATGGTCAAGCCGGGCGGCCAGCTGTTCTTTTCCACGATCAATCGCAGCCCGCTGGCCTGGGCGGGTGCGATCGTCGGCGCCGAGTATGTTCTCGGCCTGCTGCCCCGCGGTACACACCGCTACGACCGCCTGATCAAGCCCTCCGAACTGGCCGCCGCCTGCCGCCAGGCCGGACTGATGGTGGCCGAGATCGTCGGCATGAGCTACAACCCGTTTTCGCGGACCGTCCGGATAGGCGGTTCACCGAGTATCAATTACCTGCTGCATGCACGCCGGCCCGAACAGTGAGCGCCTCCGGACTGCAGGCCGTGCTTTTCGACCTGGACGGCACGCTGGTCGATTCGGCGCCCGACCTTGTCGGCACGCTGAATGATCTTCGTCATGACTACGGCCTCGAGCCGATGCCTTATCGGGTTCTCAGGCACCATGCGTCCCGTGGCGCCCTGGGCCTGCTCACCGCCGGCCTGCCCGAATTGGACGAGGATGCTGCGGTAGCGCTCCGCGATGAGTTCATCGACAGATACCGGTCCCGCTTATGGCAGGACAGCCTGGTTTTCGACGGTATGGAAGATGCGCTCGAGGCATTGAGCCATGCCGGACTCAAACTCGGTATCGTGACCAACAAGATCGAATCCCTGGCCCGACCGCTGATCGAACAGGCCGGTTGGCTGCATCTTTTTCCGGCCCTGGTCGGCGGGGATTCCACGCCCAGTCCCAAGCCGGACCCGGGGCCGGTGATCGAGGCGTGTCGATTGCTCCAGGTCGCGCCTGCAGATTGCGTGATGGTGGGTGACGATGAACGCGATGTCCGAGCCGGACGATCGGCAGGAGCCGCAACGGCCGTTGCGCTCTGGGGTTACATCAGCCCTTCGGAGCAGCCGGAGCGCTGGGGCGCGGACCGGATGATTGCTCGCGTCGAGGAACTGATCGAATTGATCGACGGCCCGAACAAGCCAGAAGAGGTCCTCACATGAATTCAGAAAAGCGAGACCAGCTCCAGCGCTGGATATTCGAGCATATCAACGCCCGCTGCGTCCACGTGCAGCTACAGGGCGTGCTGGCCGAGGCACTCGGCAGACAGGCTCAGCCGCCGGCGGTGGAGCGCTTACTGGCGCAGGCCTTGCTTCTTGTCAGTCTGATGTCATCGGGCATCAAGTTCAATGGTCGAATCAGTCTGCAGCTGCAGTCGGCCACCAGTGGCATCCGTTTGCTGCTTGCCGACTGTACCGACGATGGCGGCCTGCGCTGCGTGGCCCGTCTCAACGACGATGTTTCGCTGCCTGATGCTGACGATGCCGTCTGGACCAGCCTGGTCAATGACGGCATTCTGACGCTGACGCTGGAGCCGGCGAATCACGGCGAGCGCTGGCAGGGGATCGTCCCGCTGGAAGGGGCGGGGCTGGCCGAGGCCCTCGAGAACTATTTTGTTCGCTCGGAACAGCTGCCCACCCGCGTCCGCATCGCCGTGACCGGGGGTCAGGCATCGGCGCTGATGATTCAGCGCATGCCGGGGCCCAGTGAGGATGCCGACGGCTGGAACCGACTGAATCAGCTCCTGCAAACGCTGACTCGGGAGGAGCTGGCGCAGCTGTCCGGCGATGAGCTGGTGACGAGGCTTTTTCATGAGGAGGACCGTCGCCAGTTTCCCGAACGTTGGCTTCGCTTCCATTGCCCATGCTCGCGTCAACGCGTGGCCGATGTCCTGACCGGTCTGGGCTCGGAGGAAGTCCAGGCCATGGCGGCTGAAGGAGAGGTCGTCAACGTCCAGTGCGAATTCTGCGGTGAGGACTATGATTTCGATCCGATCCAGCTCCTCGAGCTCATCAAGGCACCCTCGATCACATCCTCGCAAACGGTCCACTGATGGATCCGATCCTCTGGTGCCGGGACCGGATCCTGGTGCCCGGCAACCCGCTGACGGCAACCCTCCTGTTTGCCGATCCGATCGAGCGCGACCGTATCCTTGCGCTGCGAACTGTGGTCGGAGAGCTGGGCGCTGCCGTCGAGGCCAGTGAGGGGCAGGTCGGACAGACCAAACTGGACTGGTGGCGAAGCGCGCTGGCCGGAGAGCTGCCGGCCGCCCAGCGTCACCCGGCCATTCAGGCGCTGACGGTTTCAGGTGCGCTCGAGCGACTGGATCCCAGCGACATGGCGGCGCTGATCGATGCTGTCGGTGAATTGCTCGACAACCCTCGCTACGAGCGCATGGACGAGCTCTGGGGCCTGTGCCGCCGCATCGGCGGCCACGCACTGGTTCTGGAAGGCCGTCTGCTGGAGGCCGATGACCGCTCCACCGAGACGCTGCGTGAGCTGGGGGCGGCGGGCTATCTGGTTCGGTTGGTCCGCGACATCGCGATGGACGCTCGGGCCAATCGCTGGTGGATTCCGCTTGAATTCCAGGCCGACTATCAGGTGTCGAGAGCCGATGTCGCCGAGTCCAGGACGAGCCTTGGCTTCGATGGTCTGGTTCGAACGCTCATTCATGAAAGTATCAGGCGGGCCGACTCGGCGACAGCGGCGCTTCCGGGGGATCGCGCCTGGCTGCACCGGCATGCTCTGATCTACTGGGCACTGGATCGCAAGCTCGGATTGAAGCTGGCCCGCCAGCCCGCTCGCCTGCTCGGTCGCCGCCTGCTGACCCGCCACGCGGGAAATGTCATTACCGCCTGGCGAACGGCCAGAAGATTACGTCGGGGTGCTCAGGGAAAGACTGGCCTCGAATGATTCGCGGCCGCAGGTTTCAGAG
>Ga0102934_1002202_pt1 | contig 13546 bp, 8 predicted proteins | sample SalPonR2_A_D1_MG_FD_78175 | JGI IMG/M metagenome (GOLD analysis project Ga0102934, IMG submission 78175) | Salt pond soil microbial communities from South San Francisco under conditions of wetland restoration - Salt Pond MetaG R2_A_D1_MG | ecosystem: Environmental > Aquatic > Marine > Intertidal...
AAAAGACCATAATACTTTCATCTCTTCCCGGCAAAATATGTAAAGAATCCTTATCTGAATAAAATCTTTCAGAACCGAAAATAGAAATATTACTCAATTTCAAGATAGCTGACCCAGTATTTGATATTTTAAGAGCCACTGAGTCAGTTGCCCTTAAAAAAACCGTGTCAAAATCAATAGTATCTTTACTAATTTCTATCTGGGGTTCACCCTGTAAATCCATTTGAATATCGATATTCTGATGTCCTGAGCTTTCACCTGAAGGGAGGAAACTACTTATTAAATTGTAATCACCATCAAATAAGACTTCTGAATTGACAATAAATTGTACTGACTTACTCTCTTCAGGTAATAAATTATCCCGTGTATTTGAAATACTAAAAGATATAGCCTTTCCAGCTGTCCATTCCAGAAGCCTTTGGACGAATAAATAAGAACTCCGGCGATTATTCTGCCCAATCTCACCAGTATGTACAACAATTCGGCCTTTGCCATAATTTCCAGCAGCAAGGGCTACATTATTTGTATCGAGGGAATTTACTGCTAAAACTTCAAATCCTTCACCAAGGTCATTCATTTTAATCACATCGTAGCTTCCACAATAACCCCGTTCAGGTAGAGCGTTTAACATTGGATGCCTTTTTCCTTGTTGAGTGTATTCAATGTAATCAGGATTGATTTCAGATACGCTATTTAAAACACCAATTTTGAATTCCGGAGGCATAATTCTGACAGAATATTCCCGGTCGGGTTGTTCAATTATCATCCCGCCTCCTTTTTCAATATAATTTTGAATAACATCACCCTGGTCACGTAAAAAATTGACATCCCCTTTTTTTACATACAGCAGATCATAGGCCTCTAATAATGAATCCTGCAAAGCATCCGGTCGGCTTAATAATTCAACATACACACCCAATTTTTCCAGATATTGTTTTGTTAATGACTGTTGATCAGGTCGCAGATTATCATATAAAAGAACTTTTAAATTGGAAGGATAAATTCCTGGTATATCTTTTTTTACTAAAATATCGGTTGTATCAATGGCAAGTTCAAATGCATAATTTAGAGTATCTAATCCTCTGTTTTCTATAAATATTTCTCCACTATCCAATTCACCAGTTCTGATTTCAAAATCAATTTCTTGATCAGAAATTAAATATTCTGGATAATTTTTAGCAATTCCAGATATTTGCACAGTCCTGGTGCCGTCTTCATAATTGAAAACCAATTTAGCGTTATAATTACCTGATTGACTAGGATCAAATATAATTTGAAATGTTCTTATTTGCCGAGGATCAATGTAAGTCCTTGTATTCGATACTTTAAATTGGCTACTGTTTAATTCAGTTTCAAGGAGATAACTCTGGTTTGAAGAATTGTAAATTTTAACAACGGCAGTATCAGTAGTATTCAAATATATCTCAGAGAAATCTATAGTATCCCGGGATAATGATAGAGATGGATCAGAATGAATTATAATATTTTCTCTGGAATGCTGATTATTTCTGGTTCTAAGTACAGAATCTCCATTTAAATACTGATAATTTTTCGTAACTCGGCCATCTTCTAAAAATTCAATAGAAAGGGAATCCAGCAGCGCAGTCTCTGAATATTGACCCTGATCATAAAGATCAATATAGACGCTATCTAAAGAAGGATTAAGTAAATTAGAAAAATTTGATATATCAAATATCATAGAATTAGATGGAAAAGGATTGGTATCTTCGGAATTGTTGTATTCTATGAATTGCTTTGAAATTATATTTTCATTATTAGCATTGAGCCCAAGATCAATCCTGATTTCTCCTCTGTAAGGATGCGAGATCTTGAAATTGGCCAAAATCGAAGGTTGATAATCAATTCTGTCATTGAAGAGGATAGCGAACTTAATATATTTTTGAAGACATCGATAAGAAATATAATAAAACCCATCGGGATCATTTTCCCAGCCTCCTTTTCCCGAACTATTGACAACTTTAAAAGCACCATAAGTTGTATCACCATTTTCAACATAAGGGCCAAAGTCATCATCATAGCCTACCACTGCATTAAGATGATTGAAAATATTTGTTTGATAATTGTCAATAGTCCAGAGATCCTTTTCTGATAATTGGGAGTATTTGTAGGCATTAATATGAATCAAAGCCAATTTTCCCGAGGCAAGAACCTGTTTGAATAATTTATTTTGTGTCGCATTTGTATCAATCAAGAATAATGGAGAACTTGCTCCTCTATAAAGAATCGCTTCACGCCAGCCCTGAGTAGAAGGCCAGGTAGTAAAAGTATCAGGATCATTGGGCATAGTTTCCCAACTTGCTGCTCCATATCTCTGAATGAAGTTAATAGCCCGAAAGACTGAGATTCCTCTATCCTGGCCATTATTGGTGAGATGGTAAATAAAATCCGGACTAATAATTTTATTTTGGGCTTCAATTGCTGGATAGCCGCTCCCATCTTTGATCCATTCTGCAGCTGATAGGTCCCAATCATGCTCCTTTGCTTCCTGAAAGGTTTTTACATAATATCCAGTTGCCCAGGCAACACAGGAACCCTCTGCTCCCTGATCACCAATAGGCGGAAACCACTTTGATTGGGAATGGTCAATTTTATCGGGAAGACTATCCTGCTCAATATTGTTAAAATATATTTCCTGGGAAGCTTTTAAGATGTTTTGAAGCTGCTCATAATTAGGAATCACAGCACCCATTCCAGAATATTCAGTCTTAAGGCTACTTGAAGAATCGGAATTTAAAGTTTTGTTGATAAATTTTGCATTTGTTGAGGTAATCGGCCGGGTATTAGTAATTTTAGGCCGGGCTGATAAGGCTTCCAGAATAAATATAAATATTGATATATGCTTTAAAAGCAATTTCACAGGAACATATCCTGATTTTTTGAAGATCAAAATTCATAGTAATTTTTTTGATTAAAATTGAGGCTGACAGATCAAAAAAATCTGCCAGCCTTTTAGAGATAAAGGAGGATTATGAAGATTATGAATCTAAAGCTTTCATACGAAAAGTTTTTACACGGGAAGTTTGATGTTCTTTCTCCATAATTTTCTTTACTTCAGAAACAATTTCCGGATGTTGATCGGCAACATTATTCTGTTCTTGTAAGTCTTTCTCAAGGTTATAAAGTTCAATCTTCATATTACCCTTTTTGATATTTTTACGGATAGCTTTCCATTTTCCCATACGAACTGCCTGCTGTCCTCCGTAAGCGGGAAATTCCCAGTAGAGATATTTGTGCTCTTCCTGACCTTTTTTGCCAAGTAGAGTCTTGGCAAAACTAATTCCATCAGTTTCTACGTCACATTCGGTCTTACCCAAATCGCACATAGTTGGCATCACATCATAGAAAGCGGAAATATGATCAGACTGTGATCCAGGTTTTATTTTTCCAGGCCATTGAGCGATCATTGGTACTCGAATTCCACCTTCATTCACAAAGCCTTTTGAATATCCATATTCACTTTTAAAAGGATCAGCACTATCAAACCAGACTGTATCTGCACCACCAGTATAAGTCGGCCCATTGTCGGAAGTGAAAATTATGAGAGTATTATCATAAATTCCCAGGTCTTTTAACTTTTTGACCAGTTTACCAACATTCTCATCGAGATAGGAGATCATAGCAGCATAAGTAGCCCGCGGATACTGGCTAGGTAAATAACCACTGTCACCAGTATAAGGTTCTTCCTCACCAAATTTTTCCCGATAATAATTAACCCATTTTTCAGGTGCTGCCAGAGCAACATGAGGAATGAGGCTGGCCCAGTAGAAAAAGAAAGGCTGATCTTTATTGCTTTCCACAAATTTTTCCATCTCATTATACATCAGAGTTGGTGTATAATCTTGGCCATGGAATTTTTCATAGCTCTCGGGATCCTTGGGATCCTTATCTTCGCCTAATTTCTGATGGGGAACCACTAATTCATTCCTTAAAGTATCCTTTTTGCCATTTTTCCATAAATGAGTTGGATAATAGGAATGGGCCATTCTTTGACAAATATATCCATAGAAAAAATCAAAGCCCTGATTATTAGGTGCGCCTTCAGAATGAGGTGGTCCTAGACCCCATTTACCAATGGCCCCGGTTTTATATCCAGCTGTTTTAAGGAGCTCAGGAATTGTCTTTGTTTCATCAGGAATTGGCCGCTGACCTTCCAGTTTTGGATTCTTGGCCATCTTTTCATAATCCCAGATATCGCCTCGAGAGCTCATTCCATCATTACCACGAATATAGGCATGCCCGGCATGTTTTCCAGTCATGAGAACGCAGCGGGAGGGAGCACAAACTGGCGATCCAGAATAATGCTGGTTGAATTTCATCCCATTTTTTGCCAGTTTATCAATATTTGGTGTCTCAATCTTGTCCTGACCATAGCAACCTAATTCTCCATAACCTAGATCATCAGCAAGAATATAAATTATATTTGGTTTTTTCTGCCCCTTTGTAATATTACAATTCATCAAACTGAGACCAGCAGCGGCAATTCCGGCCTTTTTCAAAAAATTTCTTCGATCGACATTCATAATGCCCCCGTTTCAGTAATTATTAACATTTTTTTATTAACAATGCTTATTTTTTTATATTTTTTATTTTCTATCCATCTAAAAGTAAGACCCATTGACTATTATTCCAAATAATTTAGTAATTTTGGATTTAAAATTGATTTTTAGACGTGAGCCTGCGGATTGAGGTGTTCCACTTCAAATAGTTTTTGGGCTTCCAGCATTGCGACTCCCAGAGCACCGGCATTAGTACCTAGTTTTGAAGTTGTAAACTCAAGATTATCATTTATGTGAGTCATTGAGTATTTCATTGTGGAAGAAACGACCAGATTAATAATAGACGATTTGGCAGTAGCAATTTTACCACCAAAGATAATCAATTCCGGATTGAGAATATTGATCATCTGGGCGAGTCCTCGACCAATATAACCGGCTGCTTCTTCAAGTATTTCAAAGGCGAATTGGTCACCTTTTTTGGAAGCTTCAACAATCATCTTTGTATCGATATTGTCGACATTATTATCCGCTTTATCGGTGAGAATAGTCTGGGCGCCATTTTTGATTTTTTCACGGGCTGTATTGGCTATGGCTTTTCCTGAAGCATAAGTTTCCAGACAACCTCTTTTGCCACAATAGCATAAATTTCCATTGGGAACAACCTGAAGATGACCGAATTCTCCAGCGTAAAAATCACTACCATAATAAAGTTTGCCATCAATGATGATTCCGGAACCGATCCCCCAGCCAAGATTAATACAGATTACATTATTTTTGTCACGGGCATCGCCGAACCAACGTTCACCAAGAGCCATAGCTTTGGCATCGTGTTCAATGTGGACAGGTTTATTTAATTTCTCTTCTAAAATTTCCTTGATTGTCCTATCCTCGAAATTAAAATAGGTTTTAGTAATACCTTTGGGGCCCTGTACAATTCCTGGGATTGAAAAACCAACGCCCAGGATTCGTTCCCAATCAACTTCTGTATCTTCTAGAACGCTATTCAATTCATCATGCAATTTATCTACTGTTTCCAGACTAGAGCTATTGACATCTACTGACTTACGGCGAACGGATTTTACTATATTTTGAGCCAGGTCAATAATAACGAAATTACTATTTAATCTACCAATATCCACACCTAATACATAGCCTGCTTCGCCATTTAATTCATAAATTGATGGAGGTCGGCCGGCTTTGCGAGTTTCGGTACCCTCTACTTCAACTATATAGCCTTTGTCTTGCAAATTGCTAACAATTGAAGAAACTACGGGCAGGCTTATACCTGTTTTATTTTTTAATCCTGTTAAGGATAGGGATTTATGGTCCAATAATGCTCTTAAAATTAAATTTCTTCGGATTTTATTTTTTCTTTTAACTTTCCCCATAACGTGTTCTCTCCATAAAAATTATTTTTTATAGCCCTTAATTTATTAATTTTCCTTATAAAATCAATGTCAAATCAGTGGACTATTGAAAAATTCATTGCCCAATCTCTTCTGACATTATAGAAAACTGAAATCATAACTTTGCGTAACGGCTTGCGGAATAATTTGGCAATTCAAATCCAGCAGCAAAATCATAAAATAATTATCACTATATCTTTTACATATTCTGTTCATATTTCTACTATGAATTAGCTTGATAATCAGGATTTGGTTTTGGTAATTTTCCTCCTGTTTCTTTTAGCCAATCAGAAAGTTTTTGATCCAATTTTTCAACAACCTCTGGATATTTCTCCGATAGATCAGTAGTCTCACCAATGTCTTTGTCCAAATTATATAATTCAATTACATTGCCTTCATACCATTTGACCATTTTCCACTTTCCTGATCTCACAGCACTATAAGGTGCAACAACTCCACCAGCCCAATAATGGGGAAAATGCCAGTACATAGTTCTTTGCTCACCTTCCTTTTTACCTTTGATAAATGGCAGAATGCTTTTGCCATCGATTTTTACATTTTTAGGTAATTCTGCAGAGATTAGATCGCAAACGGTTGGCAAAACATCAATACTATTTACAATAGCATCACTTTCTGTTCCAGCTTTTGTCATACCGGGCACTCTGATAATAAATGGTTCTCGAATTCCACCTTCGTAAGGATAGCCTTTTCCGGCTCTTAATGGTGAATTATCAGTCCAATAATAGTCACTTTCTCCTCTTGGTAATTTTAGACCGCCATTGTCACCTGTGAATATGATTACCGTATCATTATAAACATCCTTTTCTTTCAGTTTAGAAATAATTTTTCCAGCAGCCTGATCAAGGCTTTTTATCATAGCAGCATATTCAGGGTGAAAATCTTTGTCTTCTGGAATATCTTTTTCCTTAAAATATTCAATCAAATCTTTTTTAGATTGAATGGGAGTATGAACGGCATAATGAGACATATAGAGAAAAAACGGCTTTTCTTTCTGGTTGGCCTGGGAAATAAAATCAACAGCTTCTTCACCTAACCGATCAACTAAATACTCATTTTTTTCGTCGTCCTTTAGTTCAGGATTTTTATATGGTGAAAAATAACTATCAGGATGGCCCTGTTCATAGCCTCCAATATTTTGGTCGAATCCATGATAGTCAGGATACCATTCTTCCTGGCCCAGATGCCATTTTCCAACATGACAGGTTGTATAGCCCTCATCTTTCAGTAATTCTGCAATTGTTTTTTCTTCGTGTTCCAAATAGAGATGATTAGCCGGTGTCAGCAGTTTTTGTTTTTTCCCGCCTCGATAACCTGTAGGCTGTTTATCAGGATCCGGTTCTATCCAGTGATGAATCCAGTCGGTAATTCCATGTCTGGTAGGATAACGACCGGTCAGAATAGCAGCTCGGGTTGGTGAACAAACTGCACACGAGGCATAAGCATCGGTAAATTTCATTGAATCCTGACAAAATTTATCTATATTAGGAGTTTCATAATATTTATTTCCATAACAGCCCAGATCCTTCCATCCCAGATCATCGACTAAAATTAATACTACGTTCGGTTTTTTAGGCTTTTGGCTACATTTACTTAAAGGAGATAATATAGAAGCCCCCAAGACTCCCTGTCCCATAATCTTTATAAATTCTCTTCTAGTGGTATCCTTTTTCATAGCTTTGCCTTGTACTCTTATTAATTAATTGTAAAATATCGATCACTTTTGTCATTAATATCAGGATTTTTTAAACTGGTGATTTTTATCCTGCAATTTTTAAAATTTGGTATGTTTTTACTTATCTGCCATTCAAAATAATTATTAAGTCGTGTCGAATGATTAATTACCCTGGCAACCTTGCCATCATGCATCAGTTCGATTTTTAGATTGCCAGCCATATTACTCTCATATCTTATCTCAACTTTACTGCCTTTTTGAAAATTCTCATTACAGTTTGGTGAAATTATCCTAATGTATGGCAATTTTGTTTCAAAAAGTCTTTTTATCTGAGTTTCAGGAATCAAACCAGATGGATCAGGAGCTACATTAAGTAATAAATTACAATTCCTATCAAATAGAAATTTACGTAATTTTAAAATATGGTTTGCGGACACACATCGATTTGTTTTGTGGCCATTCCAAAACCAGTTATTATTTTTAGCAAGCGTCTCACAAGTTTCAGATGGAATTGTATTGGTATCGGGTAAATGTTCAACATTTTTCCATTCATGGATTCCCATTTCATAGGCTATTATATCAGATGTCTTTGGACTCCATTCCTGAGAATTATTGACAACCAGGCAATTTGGTTGGATAGATTTTATGAAACTATTGATTTCTTCGTAAGGTACTTCGGAATAAGGAATTTTCCAATCCCAGGCATCAAAAAATATCGAGGTGATAGGTCCGTAATTTGTTAATAATTCCTTCAGTTGATTCTTAATAAAATTTACATCCTGACCATGTTTTTGATCCCATATGGAATAATATAGACCTACTTTTAGCCCCCTTGATCGACAGGAATCAACGAATTCTCTTACCAGATCACCTTTACCATTTTTCCAGTTTGAACTACTGACATCATGGTCTGTATATTCACTCGGCCACAGGCAAAATCCATCATGATGTTTTGGTGTCAAAACCATATATTTCATACCGGCTTGTTTTGCTACATCTGCCCATTGTCCACAATCGAGTTTAGAAGGATTAAACATGCCCGGATCGCAATCAGGACTAGCCCATTGTTGCCCTTCATAAGTTGCCATACTGAAATGGATGAACATTCCATATTTCATATCCATATAAGCCTGTTTGGCAGAATCCAGACTGCCTCCCAATCCAAAGCTTATGAAAAATGAGATGGAGATTAGAACTGATATATTCCTACGGATTTCCATATTATCTCCAATTAAGGTAGCTTATCAAAGTCAATTTGGGGAGCATTTCCAGTGGTATTTCTCTTAAAATGGGTTCCAATAGTCACATTTTCACTGAAAAAACCACAATTTTTCATGAAGAATTTATCACCTTCTGAGCCGCCCGCATAATCAATTCTATTCTTTTTACGAGCAGTATTATCAGCAGTGAACCGGGCTTCAGTTAATTCATACCATTTCCCTTCTACAGTACGTACCCATTGATTTTGATAATAGGCTTTTCTGGTAATGTTTCCCTGAGATGGTATAAAATTCTCCAAAAAAGAATGCAGCCGATTGAGATAGGTGCCGGTCTTTGGTCTTCGAAAGCTGGCGATCAATTGCCATTCTCCTATTTCTGGCGCATAAAAATAAGCAGTATAATCAGTATAATTATTGCCAGCAGGCGCTCCTTTTAATAAAAATCGATAGGTGGTACCCGCCTTCCAAAAATATTTGCGGTAACTTTGTCCGCCCGAGCCTTCACCACCAAATTTCCCGGCATTAACATCAGGACCTTTTTTCAACAACCGGATTCTATCTTCCTCTGGAATTTCTTCGGGATTATTAGTTCTGTAGGGACTCCAGACCGAGAACAAGATTCGGCGTTGATCAGAAGAATTAACCTGAATACCAAAATAACCATTACTGAATCCATTGGCCATAAAAAAGGAACCAATAACATCCTCTTCTTCCGGCACATGAATTTCATTATAGAAATATTCAATATTTTTATCTTCAGGCTCTTTATAATTTAAATGGACCGAGGGGCCGCGTCTACCAAAATAGAAGTCATCTTTAACATAATAGACTTTCCCCTGAGTGGCAGGTCCAGCTATAAAAATATCTGTTAAATCAGCATAATTGTCAGCTGATTTTTTCAGGCCCTGAATATCAAGCTGCTGGTAGCCGCTTTTTTTGACTTTAAATCTACCAATTGGAATTGTGTCGAAGGAATTATTATCGATTGAAATAATTTTAGAATAATCTGCAAAATCAAATTTTATTTTTGATTGTCCTGATTTTACCTTGGCCCGAAAGGCAAGATCAATAGTGCCTGTTTTTTCTACGAAGAAATAAGTTCTCAGTTTAGTCTCTAGTTCTGACCAGTTTCTTAGACCTCTTCGGCCAATAACTCTTTTATCTGATCGAGTATCCAGATTCCAGCTGTTGCCAACAATCGGGATTTTATAATCCCAGTTTGCTCTCTGTAAATCAGCATTTGATTTACAACCTGATAGGGCCAATATAAAAACTAAAATTATGTACCAATTATTTGTTAATTTAATCTGTTTCATTATCCACTCTATCTTTAAAAATTATTGTTAAATTATCAAAATTCGACATTGATTGTTTTCTGATTATCTCCTGTTTCCTGAGCATTCAATCCATTTAGAACCTGCATATTATCGGGTTGTTCGCCAACCTTTACTGTATATTTGCCATCTTTGAATACTTTTGGTTTAAATTGATCACCCTTGATTCGAAGAGTATAAACAACTTCCTGATCAGGTTCATAAATAACCTGCACAACAGGATTATTCATTCCCCTTACTTTAATTTCAGGTAGGTAAGCAATTGCCTCCCGGCCATAGTTATCCCTTTGATCAATTGTTATTGGCCAGCCTTTATATTGCTCCCCATTCTTACTGGTAACATCTACTCCTCGAGGCCAGCATTCAATTTTGATTTTTCTGGTTTTCGTATCAAATTTGACGAGGCCATAACCGGCTGCCCTTTGCCCCCATTCACCGCCCCATTTATTTTTACGTTCCTGGCTGGGATTGGCATAAGCATGCATAGTTATTTTATTGTGAAAACCGTCAAAATAATCTCCCAAACCACTGAGAGGTCCTTCTACAGACTTACCATTAGGGCCATTATTGGGAACCCACCAGCGATTATAATAATTAACAATAGAAGGGACACAAAAGGAAAAGTTGGAGTCCCGAAACTGATTTACACCATGATGAATGACATTTGCCAGATGCTGATCACCGGCAATATGGAGAGCAAAACTTTTGCGCATAGCTTTGACTGCTCTATCGCGTGCTGTTTGAGGCCAGCCATTGGAATCCATATCAGCTATCAACCGGTAATCATATTTACCATGTCGATGAGCAGCATTAGCAAAAATCGTCTGCGAAAGTACGGATTTTATATTAACTCCCTGCCAATCCTGCCCCCATTCATTGAGAAATCTGAGCTGTCGATATCCAAGGATTTTACCCTCAGGGAGATCAACAAGATCAGGATCATAATCAGGGTCCGTTATATGGTCTGGTCTCGGTCCCATTTTGGGAATTAAACCTTTGGGTCCAGTTTTGAATTTCCGGTCTTCAACTATAGCAAAATCGACTTTGCCAATTTTCAGTGATGTATAATACACTCCAATTCCGCGCTCCACAGGAGTAGGGTCGTAGGGATCGGGCAGATGCCAGGTTTGAGCGTTCTGGACAGAATTAACATATTGAGGGGAATAGTAATATCCACCATCATTGCCAGCCGGACTGGAGGCTTTGATTCCACTTTCGCCCCAGACATTTCCCTGGCCGATATCATGATCATCTGGAATGGTTACTGTTGGCCGGTTTTTGATAATTTCACCAAATTGCTGACCGAATAATAGCCAGGCCTGAAGATGTTTTTTATGATCATAAGATTGGTCTCCGGAGAAAAATAGCAGATCAGGATCCTGGGCTTTTATATTTCTTATTATATCGGGTTTTAGCCGCCGATCATAATTTCCATTGCCTGTAAAAGCAGCAACAAGAATCTTTTCTTTTTCCACTGGATCTTTACGAATTAGACCTTCATATTTGGCTTTCCCGCCAGCAGCTACAATTCTATATTCATAGTCTCTGGAACTGTCCCAATCTTCCAACCGAAAATGAGCAGTCCACTGTTTTCTGTCTTCTTGCGGCCAGCCATAAGATTTTTCACTGACTTTGGTAGCGGCAAGAGTTTCCCAATCTCCCTCCTTTTTTATTTGTAATTTTACAACTCTATCAATTCCATTGTCAAGAGGGTAGAGTTGGACTGTCATTTTTAGAGTATTATTGCTGACTGTGTAAAGAGCAAAGCAAATAGCATCTTCTGGAGCAACATCATCGATTTTTTGCCAATTTTCACCAACCGGTTTCTGAGCAGCAAGCCAAACTATTGCCATCAGAATATTTATTGCCACTAATATATTTTTTCTCATATACATCTCCTATTTTTACCTAACTTTATATTTTATGAAATAACAGCCGTCCGGATTAATTGTCAATTTAAGTTGTTTGTTTGCTTTAAGAGTTTCGTTATTCCATAAATCTATAAATTTGTAATCGCTGTTTCGAGCAAGTCCAAGTTCGTCATTATTAAGTTCTATTGTTTGCTCTTTTTGGCCATTTCGGTTAAAAACACCTATCCAGCCGGTATTTTTCTGGTCTCTATCCTCAGTTTTCCAGACATCAATTTTATTCTCGCGAGAAACAAGCTGACCGATTTTTCCGTTTTGGTTACATTCAATAATATCAGGATGAGTTAGCAAACTCAAAGAAAAATCATCCATACTATACATAACTCCACCTGCTATTAAGGGTGAGGCAGCCAGAGCTCTCTGAAGCATAAAAGTTCTCTGCTGATCTTGAGAAAATTTACATTGGAAGCCACCATTTCTAACTACATATAAATGACCAAAACAGATCATATCCAGATCAATCCAGCTATTATGTCGAGCGCCATTATAATCTTGCATCATTTCCCAGCGCTGAAAAGTTGATTCCAGGCTACGCTTATTATCCCAAATATCATGGGTGATGCGCACCATATTAGCCTTTTTATAGACATCAACATCTTCTTTGTCAATATAATCTCCAGGCGAAATGCTCATAACAATATCCCGATCACAATTATCAATTGCTCTGGCAACAGCTTTGATTTCATCAGGATGAGGTACAATATCATCATATTTGATAAAATCAACACCCCATTCAGCATATTTTTGGATCATATTATTGTAAAATTGCTGGGCGCCAGGTTTGCTCATATCAACGCCATAATTATAATCATTCCAATAACAGGTATCCTGCTTATCAACGATATCCTGTAATCTGTATTGAGTCCCTTTGATTGGCAAATTTTTCGCAACAGCTTTCCGGTCAACTCCTCTTATTAACCAGATACCAAATTTCAGACCTTTTTTATGAGCATAATCTATAACGTATTGCAGGCCGTCCGGAAAAAAATAGGGCGAAGACTCAGGACGACCATATTCATCAATAATGACCTGCCCTCCTTCATCAGCCGGTTTATCCAGAAACCAACCATTATCTACTGTAACATACTTGTAACCATAAGGCTGCAACTTTTCACTGATGGCATCAATATTTTTGATCAGTTCAGATTGAGTGATCTCAATGCTATAACCTGTATAACTATTCCATCCCATGGGCGGCTTAGATGCCACTTTCGATTTCTGACAATTTACATTGATCATTAAGAGAACCAAAAAAATCATAGATAATTTTTTCATAATATAGCCCATTTGTAAAAAATCATACTTTCATTTTAGTAATATTATACGTCCTTTTTCCGGTTTAATGGTAAAACTATCAGAAAGCTTTATTTTTCCGCCGGCCTGAAAATTCTCGATGCGGGGCATTTTTATTTCAATTTCGTCAGGTTTCAAACCAATCTTATTCCAGT
>Ga0102934_1002211_pt1 | contig 13478 bp, 10 predicted proteins | sample SalPonR2_A_D1_MG_FD_78175 | JGI IMG/M metagenome (GOLD analysis project Ga0102934, IMG submission 78175) | Salt pond soil microbial communities from South San Francisco under conditions of wetland restoration - Salt Pond MetaG R2_A_D1_MG | ecosystem: Environmental > Aquatic > Marine > Intertidal...
AGCCCTGAGCCCTGAGCCCTGAGCCCTGAGCCCTGAGCCCTGCTCCTTGACCCTAAATCAAAAAATTTGACCTCGTTTCCCCCCGCTTTGCGTATTAACTAAGTGAGCACGCCCAGGAAAGCGACGGGCCGGGATCAGCAGGAGCCCGGTTCGGAGAATAGAGTGCTCCCCTCGCTTGCGAGTGACCGGCTCATGGGCTACACTCCGGCGAGTGAGGCATTGCCTCGTCGATTTCTTGCGGCCCGGCCCAATGGCTCGGTCGTCCAGGGAGGCGAGCAAGAACAATCGCTTCGGGCGTGAAGAATTCTTGATGACTTCGCGAAATATCCACAATGAGGTGTGACTGATGAAACACGAAACAAGCCATGGTTCGAGCCGTTCTGCTCTGACCGTCAAGTCCCTGATCGGCGGTGTTGCGGCGGCAGCCCTGCTTGGTCTTTCAATGAACGCCCAGGCCCAGACCTGTGTTGTATCCAACTGGTCAAATGCCACATCACTCACAGATGCGGACGCGGGCACTCAGAATACTTTGGCGTCTGACAACCGGCGTTATGGTGGTCCTTGCGGGTTGCGCGCCCCAGGCGGCGGAGTTGCCTATGTCACTGATGAAACGCCATCTGCAGAAGGAACTTACATCGCTCGGTTCTATGCTTTTCTTGACAATGCTGGTTCGGATCCCGCGGTCATTTACGAGGCAACTGACGGCGTTGATGCGCGGGCTCAGGTTTGGTACAACTTTCCAAACGCTGGCGATCTGACTCTTCGCGTAGCAGACAACGGTGCAACCGATAACGACCTCACCTTCTCAGGTGTCGGTTCGGGCTGGCATTCTGTAGAGTTCGTTTGGGAGGCAGCTGCTTCAGCCGATATCCGATTCGCTGTAAATGGTGCTACTGACTTGGAATTCGGCTCCGCGCTCGACACAAGCGGTTTCCAGATTGCCGATGCGTCGCTGGGTAACGTGAACGGTGGCGCCACCGGTTCGATGGACTTCGATGCGTTCGATTCGCGCCGTATTTCCCGCCCGGGTCGTCTTTGCCGAGGTCTGACGGATGAAGGCCGCCCAGTCGGAGGTAGTGGCTTCCAGGAAATCAACCTGAGTGACGCTCAAGCAATCTTTGCGGAATTCGCCTCGAATGGTGGAACGCCTGCGGGCGGTATTCCGGACTACGACGAGAACGGGTTTGTACAGTTAGCTGACGCACAGGCGGTCTTCGCTGCTTTCGCAAGTGCTCAGAACAGTTGCGACATCAATAGCTAAAATTCAATCTATCTGGAGTAAATGATGAAATTTCATAAGCACTTACTGCTCTGTGCCACCGCTGGTTTGATGTTGTCTACAACCGGACAGGCGCAGGAGTGGGTTTTCGAAGACGTGACGGTACCGGTAGGTTCGACTACCGCTTCGGTCAATTGGACATACACAGGCGGCGGTGGATCAAGCCAGAATACGGTTGATATTCCCGGCACCAACGGAATCATCACGGGAATTGCAGATCTTTCGAACTGCATCCTTGTTGAAGACGCGGACAATACTTCCTGCCTGGACAACGGCGGCACGATTCGAATTACGATGCTTAACTTCGATACGGCCAATGAACTGGGAGATGCGTCGGGCACCATCGTGTTCTCTATTGACCCTGCTGCCACTGATGGCCAATCAGGGGTCGTCGATGCGACTGAAGTCGCCGGCGGGTTCGACGTAGTACCGACGATCACCGATGGCTCTGTGACAGTCCAGGCTGGACCTCCTGCAGTTCTCGATGTCACCCCGCCGTCAATCGATTTCGGATCAGGCATTTCCCCGACGACCCTGGGACCTGAGACGGTGACCATCGCCAATACCGGCTCTGCTGGTGCTCCTGATGTGAATGTCTCCAATCTCGCCTTCAGCGGCGCAGATGCAGGACAGTTCAGCATTACCGGTGGCTCTTGCGCTGGAACGGCATTTGCCGTCGCGGCGGGAACCTCATGCACGGTTGATATCGAGCTGGCAGTCAACGCGGTTGCGACCTTCAATGCTGACTTCGATGTGACTGCCGATGTTGCCAACGCATCAGTTGCTCTCACCGGTGAAGGTACGGCTGGCCCGGTTGCTTCGTTTTCAATCAATCCGGCGACCGCGGCATTCGGTCAGGTTGACCTGAATGATCTCCCGCAGTCAATCGTCCATACGGTAACCAACGATGGTGACCCGGGTTCAACGCTGGAACTGACCAGTGTCACTCTGGGTGGAACGCCTGAGTTCAGCCTGGCGACCGATTGCCCGGCCACACTCGCTCAGGGCGTTAGCTGCACCGTGACCGTGACCTTCAACACAGGTGCTGTTGGCGGACCGTTCGCCGATACCGTCACCGCTGTCACCAACGTGGGTACCTTCGAAGTCCCGGTCTCTGGTGAAGCCGTTGCACAGGCTGTTCTTGACGTCAACCCGCCGTTCGGTCCGGTTGATCTGGGACAGGGTCCGGCCGGCAGCATCATTACCGCCAATGGAACCTTCAGCAACACCGGTTCTGCCGACGGCGATGTAGCTTGTAACATCACCGGTCCTGACGCTGCCATCTTCACGGCGACGCCTTCTGCCGGTACGATTCCGGCCGGTGGTACCGTCGGATTCGAGCTGGCATGCCGCCTCCCGGATGGTGCCGAGCAGGGCGATGTGTTCACCGCCGATCTGAACTGCTCAAGCCCTGATGACGCTGCGTTCGACGGCGTACACAACCTGAGCTGTGGTGTCCAGGAGTTCCAGAGTGTTCCGGTTCCGACCATGCAGCCCTGGGCTCTGGTCCTGTTCAGCATGCTGATGCTGATCGCTGGTGGAATCGGCATCCGGTTCTTCCGGGCTGGCTGAGTGATCTGATTGCTCGGGTGGATCCTCCACCCGGGTTTCAGTAGCAACAAGAAAAAGCCGCCGGGTTCGCCCGGCGGCTTTTTTTATGGTTTGGTCAATCGATCAAATCACGATCTTCAAGCCATTGGCGAGCGTCTTCAGCGTCGGAGTCGAACCAGGCTCGAGCCGATCCCAGCCTGAAACTGTAGCCCCATCGATCCATATCGGCCATGCACCTCTGACGTCCGAAACCGATAATTCGGTCAGCCATTAGAATCTGCAGATAGCAGACCGCGTTTTCTTCCTCATAGTCTCCCCCGGCGTTTGTGTCGAGCCTGTCGCGACGGTCCGGGCTCATGCAGATGAAGTGCCCGGCTTCATGCAGGATGGAATGAAGCGGTGTGTCGCTTCGTGCAAAGAGGCTCGTTTTTCTGATGCCGGCTTCGGGATCACCCCAGAAACTGGCCGGTATCGGATCCCCATCTGCGACTTCTACAAGCTTCAGTCCGACCGAGTCGAGCAGGCGCTCGATCTGGCCGGAATCTATGTCTTTCAGACAGACGACTCCGGATTCTTCGGGTTTCAATGCAAGATCCTTGTTTGTGAGCCGAGTCAATGCGCTTATGATAGAACCATGAGACAAAGAGCACCGTCCTCGATGGATCGCATACTGGAATGGCAGCCCGTTGACTGGTTGCGCTATTTCGGGCTTCTGGTGTGGGTGCTGGCCGTCATTCCGCTGGCCCTTTTTCCACTACTGACAACTGAGCCCCCGAGTCAGCAGGCGATGATTGGCGGCTGGTCCGGTGCGATTCTATTTCTGCTCGCCTTTTTGCATCCGACCGTACGAATGCAGTGGCGTTCACCGCTCTGGCGTCGTGTGACCGTTCTGCTCGTCATGTCGATTTCGGCTTTTGCTGTGACCTATTTCACTCGCTCGGGTATCGGCAGCCTGCTGGCGATGGTGATTGCCGCCATTCTTCCATGGTTGTTGCCGGTGGTCCTCAGCGTCGCCTGGATGATCGTGCTTGCCATGTCGATGGGGGCAAGTGCCCTGTTGAGCCCTGAAGGCGGCTGGATGCTGGCCCTGGTGTTCTTTCTGATGAATTTTGGTTTGACGCTGTTTCCGTTTGTCGCTTCACTGTTGGCAATGAAGCAGGTTCAGGCCCGCGGCGAGCTGCGCCGAGTGAATTCGGAACTCATGGCAACCCAGTCGCTGCTGACCGAAAACACCCGGATCGCCGAACGTGTCCGGATCTCGCGCGACCTGCACGATCTGGTCGGACACCATCTGACCGCGTTGACCCTGAATCTTGAAGTTGCCAGTCACCTGACTCGCGACAAGGCCAAGGAGCACGTCGATCAGGCCGCGACGGTGGCACGTCTGCTGCTCTCGGATGTGCGTGAAGTGGTCAGTGATATGCGTCGCGATGACCAGGTCAATCTGAGGCAGTCGCTGGAGATGCTTGCCGAGGGAGTACCGGATCTGCAGGTTCACCTGGACATTCCGGAAAAACGCGCCCTGACCGATCCGAGACGGGCCCAGATTCTGCTGCGCTGTGCCCAGGAGCTGATCACCAATACCGCACGCCATGCCTCCGCCAGCAACCTCTGGATTACCCTGGAGACGGGCGCCGAAGGACTTTCACTGAAGGCTCGGGATGATGGGCGAGGGGCGATCGAGTTGATGCCGGGCAATGGTCTGAACGGAATGAGGGATCGGCTCAAGGAGCTCGGTGGTCGCCTCGATATCGCAACGCGGCCCGGCGCGGGATTTCAGGTCCGTGCCTGGCTGCCGACGGAGGGAAGTACATGATTCGTGTCATGTTGGTTGATGATCAGACACTGGTGCGCCAGGGCGTACGCTCGTTGCTCGAGCTGGCCGACGACATCGAAGTGATCGCCGAGGCGCCCGACGGCGATGCGGCAATCGAGACCATTCCGGAACACCAGCCGGATGTGGTCCTGCTTGATATGCGCATGCCCGGGAAGACCGGTCTGGATGTGCTGCAGACACTCAGCGCTGCGAACAGCCTGCCTGCCACGATCATCCTGACGACCTTCGATGACGATGAGCTGGTGCTTGCCGGCATACGGGCCGGTGCTCGTGGCTATCTGCTCAAGGATGTGGGGCTCGAAGAACTCCTCGAGGCCGTTCGTTCGGTCGCCGCTGGCAAGACCATCGTCAAGCCGGCAGTGACAGAAAGACTGCTGAAGGGCCTGGGAAAGATCAGGAACGAATTTCATAGCCTCGAGCAACCCGACCCTCTGACCGAGCGAGAGACCGAAATTCTTCGCTTGATGGCCGGTGGCTACTCGAACAAGGAGATCGCCAACGCCCTGAATGTCGCTGAGGGCACGGTCAAGAATCACGTTTCCAATGTGCTCTCGAAGATGGGCGTCAGAGACCGTACTCGCGCGGTGCTGAAAGCCTTTGAAAACGGCGTGATCTGATCGAGTTTCAGTCTATGGTCCCAGGCGGCGAGCGCTGCCGCCCGCGGGTTCGCCCTGGATCAGATCCGTCGGATCGGTGATGCTCCCTTCAGTGGAGCCTGCCTGAGTTCCATGACGCTCGGGATCTGCTGCTCTCGCTGGATCCGTCGACATCTGCGCGGGCTCAGGCTTGAGTCTGCCGTCTGCGATACAATCAAGGGCTTGTCTATACCGAGTTCTGCGCCCATGACCCTTCGACTCCTTTCTCTGATTCTGTTGCTGCCTGTTGTTCTGACCGCCTGTCAGAGTGACGAGCCACCTCCGGTTGAACCAGAGCTTGCTGCCGAATCGGTGGCAGACCCGACTGAATCCGAGGCCCAACAGGGGGTCGATCTGGCCGCTGTGCCCGGCGATGGTGTCGACAAGGAGCACTATCGAGAGCATGTTCAAACCCTGGCGTCCAATGAGTTCGAGGGCCGCGCACCCGGGACTAGGGGTGAGCGATTGACCCTGGACTACCTGGTCGGAGAGTTTGCCGACCTGGGACTCCAGCCCGGCAATGGCGACAGCTATCTGCAGTCGGTGCCGATGGTCGAGTTGACCAACGCCGAGCGTTCGGATCTGCAGCTCGCCTTCGCCGATGAACAGGTCGTGCTCAGCTATCCGGAGCAGATGATCATCGGCTCCAACCGTCTGGGGACCGAGCCGCATTCGATCGAGGATTCGGAGCTGGTCTTCGTGGGCTATGGCGTGGTCGCTCCGGAGTACGGCTGGAACGATTACGAGGGGCTGGATGTGGCCGGCAAGACCGTCGTCATCCTGGTCAATGATCCGGGCTACGCCACGCAGGACCCTGAACTGTTCAACGGTCGGGCAATGACCTATTACGGTCGCTGGACCTACAAATACGAAGAGGCCGCGCGGCAGGGTGCCGCCGCAGCGCTGATTGTCCACGAAACAGAGCCCGCCTCCTATGGTTGGGATGTGGTCATCAACTCATGGTCCGGTGCGCAGTTCGAACTGGACCAGAGCGGTAGTGCAGAGAAAGTGGCACTGGAGGGCTGGATGACCGTCGAGACCGCCGAAATGCTGTTCGAGAAAGCGGGGCTGGACTATCAGAACCAGAAAGAACTCGCTCAGAGCGCTGATTTCCAGGCGGTGAGTCTGGAGGCTCGGGCCACGGCCAGCGTGCGTAACAGCGTTCGCTTTGGCGAGTCCTACAACGTACTGGCCCGGATTCCCGGCAGCGAGCGGGAGGATGAAGCGATCGTCTATGTCGCCCATTGGGACCATCTGGGACGCAACCTTGCCCTTCCCGGCAGCTCAGGCATCTACAATGGCGCGGTCGACAATGCCTCGGGTACGGCGGGTCTGCTCGAGATCGCCCGGCTGTACAAGGAAGCCGGCCAGCCCGAGCGTAGCGTGATTTTCCTTGCGGTGACCCTGGAAGAATACGGTCTGCTGGGTTCTCGCTACTACGTGAACAATCCGGTGATACCGACCAATCAAACCGTTGCGGCCATCAATATGGATGCCCTGACACTGATCGGGCCGACCCGGGATGTCTCCGTCGTAGGCTTCGGTGCCTCGGAGCTGGAGAACATCCTCGAGCCGGCCGTCCTCGCCCAGGGCCGCGAAATGGTTCAGGAGCCTACGCCAGAGGCGGGCTATTACTATCGCAGTGATCACTTCAATTTTGCCCGTGTCGGTATTCCGGCGCTGTACGCCAAGGGTGGCGTGGTTCATCGGGAATTCGGTCGGGAATACGGGATGGAAAAAGCCAGTGAGTACCGCGCCGTGGCCTATCACAAGCCGGCCGATGAATTCGATCCCTCATGGGCATTCGAGGGCGTTGCCGAAGACATGGAGCTGCTTTATGTCGTCGGCCGCACGCTCGCCGACAGCGAGGACTGGCCCAACTGGCGCGAGGGCAACGAGTTCAAGGCGATTCGTGACGCTGACCGAGCGGAATGAATGTTTGGTTTGGTTGGTTTGGTTTGTTGATTGGTTGGTTGGGGTGGGCTGAAGAATGCATCTAAATGCATTCGTCGGCGCGCTCGCAGATTCCTTCGGCCTGGTGATTCAAACCAACTGAACCAATATAACCAACCCAACCAACCAGTTTCACTAAGCGCTGCCGACGTCCTCGTCTCGGGGTGAATGCAGGTACTCGCTTTCTTCGGCGGACTGCACCGTCTGGCGCACCAGTTCCTCGACCCGTTCGCGGGCGCTCATCAGGTCATCCTCATCGGGGTGTTCCTGCGGCTGATGGGCGAACATCCAGTAGTGCACTGCGCCGGCCAGCAGGCCGTCGGCCAGGGCCCAGGGGTCGGCGTCGGGGTTGTCCTCACCCAGCTGATTGCCCAATTCGACCACGGCATCGGCCGCCGCGTTGAACAGAGACAGGTTTTCGTCTTCTTCGTTGTCATACATGATCCGCTCCACGCCGGATGGGCGCTTGACTGAATTCCCTGCGCGCCAGACTGGCACCGTAATCGATGATCTCGCGGGCTCGGTGGAATTCGTGAATGGTGGCAACGTTCTTCGGCACCTGAACGACCAGATCGGGTTGGAAAATCGCCAGATGCTGCCGGGTGATTGCTGACTCCATGATGTCCAGCGAGCGCAGCATGATGGCGAACAGACCCGGTGGGCTGGGCTGCTTCGAGCCCCGGTCAGAGCCGATACCATCGACGAAATCGCGCAGCTTGTCCATCAGGCTGGTATTGGGATCGCTCTCGCCTTCGGGGTTTTTCTCCTCGGCCCGGTCAGCACGATCTGACTCAGGTTGATCTGCATCCGCTTTCGAGGGTCCATTGACGTCGACGACGACCGTCAGGTCACTCATCTGACGCAGTGTCGGGGCCACCGGAATGGGGTTCAGGATACCGCCATCGATCAGAATCCGGTTGCGGTAGCGATGGGGAGTGAAGATACCCGGAATCGCGATAGAGGCGCGAATCGCATCGAACAGCGGACCCCGATCCAGCCACACTTCCCGGCCCTGTTCCAGATCCACGGCAACCGCGGTGTAATCGATGTCGAGATCCTCGATATTGATCTCGCCGACCAGTTCGGACAGCTTGGAAATGATCTTGCGGCCCTTGATCAGGCCACCACCGGAGAATGTCCAGTCCACCAGGGAAAAAACGGTCGACTGCTCGAGTGCGCAGACCCATTCCTCGTAGGCGTCGAGTTTCCCCGCGGCGAAAATACCGCCGACCAGCGCGCCCATCGAACTGCCGGCAATGGCCTCGATCTCTGCGCCGGCTTTCTGCAGTTCCCGAATGACCCCGATATGCGCCAGGCCTCTGGCACCCCCCGAGCCCAGGATCAGCGACACGGTCTTTCCCGTAAGGAATCCATCGCTCATGCGTCGATTCTACGCCAAGCCATTAGAAATACGCAGATCAAATGGCCGAAAGCGAGTCCTTCCCGCACGCCTCCTGCAGGCATCGTACCGTCGCCTCGAAAGGTTCCCGACAGGAAATCTCTTGCATGGACTCTCGCGGAGATGGCAATCTTCAGTCATGGGCAGAAATGCGAACTACCGGGAACACTACCGGCAGATGCATATTCCTCGCGCGTATTCCGGCGCGGGTCATCTGGCTTTCACGCTGATATTCGCGCTCGGCGGCATCACCCTTGCCGTCAGTCAGCTCGAATCGGTCACGGTACTGGAGTGGCTGACCGTTCCGATCGCTTTCCTGTATGCCAATCTGGTCGAGTACGTGGGCCACCGCTGGGTGATGCATCGCCCGGTTCGGCGTCTCGGGCTGATTCATCATCGACATGCCCATCAACACCACCGCTTCTTTACTTCGCAATTCATGGCCATGGACAGCCGTCTGGACTTCAGGGCGGTCCTCTTTCCGCCGCTTTTGATGGTGTTCTTCTTCGGTGCCTTCGCCCTGCCGGTGGGGATTCTGCTGGCCATGCTGTTCAGTGCGAATGTGGCCTGGCTGTTTCTGATGACCGCGCTGGCCTATTACCTGAACTACGAGCTGTTGCACCTGGGCTATCACTTGCCGGAGGACTCGCGCTGGCTCAGGCTGCCGGGGCTCAGAACCCTTCGCCGACTGCATCATGCCCATCACGACCCCGCCGTGATGTCGCACAGCAACTTCAACATTACCTATCCGATCTTCGACTGGGTCTTCGGCACCCGGGCCTGAGACCCCGAACGCTCCTCTCAGCGGGCTTCGCTTGGCAGATCCTTGTCGCGGCCGGCTCCGACGGTCTTGAGAATCAGACCGATCATATCGTCGAGGATGAGATACAGAATCGGGATCAGAGCCAGGGTAATGGCGGTGGCAAACAGGATCCCGAAGGCCAGCGAGGTCGCCATCGGCACCACCAGTTGGGCCTGCAGGCTGGTCTCGAAGAAGATGATCGGCGCCAGACCGAGAAAGGTGGTCATGGACGTCAGAATGATCGCCCTGAAGCGGGATCGGGTCGCCTGGATTGCCGCTTCCATTCGGGACTGCCCGGCTCTGCGGTTGCGGTTGACGAAGTCGACCAGGATCAGGCTGTCATTGACCACCACTCCGGCCAGAGCAATGATGCCGAACAGGCTGAGCATGCTGATCGGGATCCCCAGCAGCCAGTGTCCGAGAATCGCCCCGACCATGCCGAAGGGAATCACCGACATGATCAACAGCGGCTGGACGTAGGACTTCAGGGGAATGGCGAGAAGCGCGTAGATCAGAAATATCGCCAGTCCCGTGCCCCATTTCAGATCGGTGGCCACTTCCTCCTGGCTGCGCGTCGCGCCACCGAGGCGATAGCGCACATCCGGGTACCGGCTCAGGATTTCCGGGAGGATGTCCTCTCTGAGCTCGCTGGCAATGCGGCCGGGCTCGCCGACGTCCTTGTCGATCCGGCCGGTCACGCTGATCGAGCGTTCACGATCGTAGCGGCGAATGCTCGACGGGCTGCTGCCGATCTCGATGTCGGCCACCGCGCTGAAGGGAATTTCATCGCCGGTCGGTGTCCGGATTCTCATCGCCTCGAGATAGCCCTCCGACTCGCGCTGCTCGCGCGGATAACGGACCATGACGCGGACATCGTCCTGTCCGCGCTGAATGCGCTGGACTTCTTCTCCGAAAAAGGCCTGTCGCACCTGCCTGGCCAGGTCCTGCTGGCTCAGGCCGAGCACCTCGGCTTCGGGCCGGATATGCAGCTGCAGTTCGCGCAGACCGCCTTCGTAGGAATTACGGATGTCGAAGGTACCGTTGAATTCGCGGATGCGCGATTCGAGCTCTGCCGCGGCGCCCTGGAGTTGCTCGAGGTTGCGCCCGACCAGCTGGAAACTGAGGTCGGGTCCGTCACCGCCGGGACCGCCGGCGCCGCCGATCTGAAGCGCCCGGACGCCGGGGATCTGACCCACCTCGTCACGCCAGCGCCGCTCGAATTCGCGGTTGGGAATACGGTTGTCCTCGTCCCGGTTCAGCTCCACGATCATGCTGCCGCTGGTGTCTCCGGCCCAGGCAAAGACGGTTCGGATGACGGGTTCGTCGAAGCCCTGTTCGTCCTGAACCCGTTGATCGACAGTGCGCAGGGCTTGGCTCAGACGGTCCATATTGGCCTGGGTGATGTAGGCCGGGGTGCCTTCGTTCATTTCCAGATTGACGCGCAGAAAATCACTGGCAAAGTCCGGAAAGAAGACCACCCGCAGGAAGCCGCCCGCGATCAGCCCGACAGAGAGGACCAGAACGGCGATGAAGCCCGACAGCGCCACATAGCGGTTCTTGAGCAGCACCTTCAGCGAGGGCAGATAGACGTTGTCGACGAATCGGTAAAGGTTGTCGGAGAACTTGCGTTGGAATCGAATGAATCTGTTGGGAGTGTTCTGAGCGTGGGGCTTGAGCCGCATATGGGCCAGATGGGCCGGCAGGATCAGCTTCGATTCGACCAGAGAGAGGATCAGGCACAGCACGACCACCCAGCCGATCGGCGCGAAAAACTGACCCTGGATGCCCGAGACCATCAGGATCGGCGCGAAGGCGGCAATGGTGGTCAGAACACCGAAGGTCGCCGGGATGGCGACCTTGTGGACGCCGTTGATGACGTTGTCGACCGAATGACCGTGCTCGCGAATTTCGGTATAGGCGGATTCGCCCATCACGATGGCATCGTCGACGACGATCCCCAGGACCACGAGGAATCCGAACAGGCTGATCAGATTGATCGTCACCCCGACGGCGGGCAGGGCCCAGAGCGCGCCGAGGAAGGCGATCAGCAGGCCGACCATGACCCAGAAGGCCAGCTTGAGACGAAGAAACAGGGTCAGGATGAGAAAGACCAGCAGCGCGCCGGCGATCAGGTTCTCGCTCATCATCTGCAGACGGCCCTTCAGGTAATAGGCCGAATCCGCCCACCAGGCTACGTTGAGCTCGGCCGGCAGCGTCCCCTGAGCGCGGTCGATGTAATTGCGAACTTCCTCCGACACGGCAAGGGCGTTCTGTTCGCCAACGCTGAGCACCTGGATGGCGATGGCGGGCTCGCCGTTGTGGCGCGCATAGAAATCCTGCTCGACAAAGCCGTCCCGGACCTGCGCGATATCGCGGACTCGAACGCGACTGCCGTCCGGGTTCGTGCGTATGACAATATCCTCGAAATCCCGGCCGACATAGGCCTGGCCGACGGAGCGAAGCAGCACATCGCCGCCGGCCGCCTCGATGCGTCCGCCCGGCAGGTCGAGGGATGAGTTGCGGATCGACTGGGCCACTTCAGCCAGCGTCATGTCATAAGAGCGCAGCGTCTCCTCGCGAACCTCGATCCCGATCTCGTAGTTTCTTGCCCCGACCAGATCGGCGCGGGTGACCGAGGGCAGAGCGGTGATGTCTTCGCGAATCTGGCGGGCGGCCTCCTTGAGCGTGCGCTCCTGAACATCGCCGAAGACTGACACCCAGATGACTTCCCGCGTCCAGGTATTGCGGCTGTAGGTCGGGCGCTCGGTTTCGGCCGGAAAGGTGGCAATCGAGTCGACTCGACCCTTGATTCGATCGAGGACTTCCAGCACGTCGTAGTCCGAGTCGACTTCCACCGTGACGGTTCCGGAACCCTCCCGGGCGGTGGAGATGATCTCGCGCAGTCCCTCCAGATCCTGGATTTCTTCCTCGATCTTGATCAGGACGCCCTGTTCTACATCTCTCGGTGTTCCGCCCCGGTAGGGCACGCTCACCGTGACGTAGTTGGTTTCGATGCGCGGCTGGACTTCCTTGGTGATGGTGATGGCCGTAAACAGCCCGCCGAGCAGCAGGCAGACCATCAACAGATTCGCCGCGACGGGATTGTGCGCGAACCACGCGATGATATTGGCGTACCAGTTGCGGTCGTCTGTCACGATGGATCCTCTGCACTGGATGCCAGTTCAGCGGCAGGCCGCACGCGCAGTTCGGGTTCGACCACCTCGGTGTCACGGATCTGGACCGCCAGGCCCGGAATCGGCGCCTGGATAGCGGTCGTAATGACAGGGTCGCCCGGTTTGACGGAATTCTGGAGGTAGACTCGGTCGGTGGTCGAGCGAATGACTTCAACCGTTCGAATTTCCAGCTTGCCCTGATCATCAACCAGGTAGAGACGGTCGTCCTGACGCAGCGCCTGCCGGGGCAACACGATCAGTCCCGACGCGTCGCGTCCCTGGATCTCGGCCTGGACGAAGGAACCGATCTGCAGCGGCACGCGGGATTCTCTGGACTTCAGGTTATAGGGGTCATCGACTTCGACCACTGCATAGCTCAGACGGGTATTTTCATCGACCACGCCCTCGGTTCGGATGACGCGACCCTCCCAGACGCCTTGCTGTCCGGCCACCTCACCGCGCAGCAGCACCGGTGGCTGCCAGTCGCCGCGACGTCCTGGCGTGGGCAGGTCCAGATAGGCCAGGTCCTGGTTGGACAGCGAGAGTCGAACCTCGGCAGTCTGGACCGAAAAGGTCACGCCAAGGCTGGTCCCCGGGGACACGTACTGGCCCAGATCCACCTCACGGGAGCGGACCAGGCCATCGTAGGGCAGCCGGATCTCGGTGCGATCGAGGTTGCGGCGGGCACGCAACACACCGGCCTCTGCGGCCTGAACCCCGGCACGGGCTTCGGCAACCTGTGGAAGCCGCAGCACGAGCTCGCCGGGTTCGCGACTGTCACCATGCAGGCGTTCCCAGTCGCGCCGGGCCTGGTCCGAGCGTGCGGTCTCGTCGGACAGGCGCGCCCGG
>Ga0102934_1002212_pt1 | contig 13477 bp, 9 predicted proteins | sample SalPonR2_A_D1_MG_FD_78175 | JGI IMG/M metagenome (GOLD analysis project Ga0102934, IMG submission 78175) | Salt pond soil microbial communities from South San Francisco under conditions of wetland restoration - Salt Pond MetaG R2_A_D1_MG | ecosystem: Environmental > Aquatic > Marine > Intertidal...
GTCTTACCGGTTAAACCGGTAAAGGTTCTCGCAATTACTTCAAAACCATTAATTTTAGATACTATATTATATAAAGCCATCGCTCCCCAAATTATGTATAAAATAAAAATTGTAGTCCAAAGTCCTTTTAAGGAAGCTACTGCTAATAATTTAAGATTAGCACCAAAAAATATATAACCTATTAAAACAGCTGCAAACCAGCTGAAAGCACCTGATTTACCTCCACTCCAACGAAAGGCCATTATTAACGTAAGTACTGAAATTATTGGTATAAATGATAGAAACCAGTAGAAAAAATTGAGTTCAAATTCCATACATTATCTTCCTTTCACACTCAAACAATTTTTAATAAGTATAACAAAATATGTTTTTTATGTCAATATGATAATTGTCGATTGTATGATTATAGTATCAATAATTATTACAATTAACTAATTATTCATGTTATAATCTTTACATTTTTTATATATTATGATATATTAACTTTATTAATATTTATTCAGTTAAAGTAAAAAAATAAATAAGGAGGAGTTCGATGAGAAGGAAAGTATTGAGTATTTTAATCCTTACTAGTATTTTAGTGGTAGGTGTTTTTGGTATTGTATCTGCACAGGACTATCCAAACAAACCCGTTCAATTTATTGTTCCCTGGTCACCTGGTGGTGGTAGTGATACTTTAATGAGAATCGTAGCTAACTATTTAGAAGATTATATTGGAGTGGCTGTCCCTGTAATTAACAAACCTGGTGTTAGTGGTACTTTAGGTTTAAAAGAGTTGATGGACAAACCAGCAAATGGCTATAACATTGGTCAGATTCATGAGGGTCTACTGGCCGCATATCATGTTGGAATAACTGATATTAATTATGATTCTTTTACTCCTGTTGCCTCAATGACTAACTCACCACAATTTTTAGCAGTAAGATCAGATGCCCCTTACACCAATCTGGAAGAATTTATTGAATATGCTAAAAATAATCCCGGTGAAATTAGATTTGGCGTTACTTTGAAAGGTATTCCCCATATTTGGGCTGCCATATTAGAATCTAAACTGGAAACTGAATTCCGTTATGTTGGTTATGAAGGAACTGGAGAAAGAGTTCAAGCTCTTGCAGGTGGTTTTATTGATGCTGCACCTATTGATTATGCATCTGGTATTCAATTTGTAGAATCTGACAACTTTAAGTTTATTGCCTTTGCAGCTGAAGAAAGATATCCACAGCTACCCGAGGTCCCAACTTTCTTAGAAAACGACTATAATGTATTATGGAGTGTACAGCGTGGTATAGTAGTACCTAAAGGTACACCTCAGGATGTAATTGATGTTTTAGAAGAAGGCTTAAGACAAACTGCCAATAATGAAAATTTTGTTGAAGACGTCGAAAAAGCAGGTGGAGAAGTAAAATTTAGAGGTCAGGATAATTATATTGACTATCTGGATACATTAAATAATGATATTGCAGATGTTGCAGATCAAATTCAGTAAATAGTTAAATAAATGTATAGAAATAAATAAACTGCAGGGAATTATCATCAGTTCCCTGCAGTATAATCTCATTAACTATTTTAAAAGGGGTCATCAAATATGGGAGAATTGATTTTGGGCATATTATTTTTAATATTAAGTATTATTATATTTTTACAAGCAGGAAATCTGCCAGAATCTAGTTATGAACCTTTGGGTCCATCTGGCTTTCCTCAAATAATTGTAATTGTTATGGGAATATTATCAATTTTTCTGATTATAAAAAAGTTAAAAAATATCGATCTAAGTCAAGCAAGGTTGAATTTTAAAGATATTTTTATCAAATATAAATTGATTTTTATAACACTAACTAATTTTGCAGGATACATATTTCTAATGAGACTTATTGGTTTTAGAGCTTCAACATTTATCTTTGTCTTTTTAACACAATTATTATTAGGTCCTCGCGATGAAAAAAAGTATCTAATAATTGGATCAATCGCCCTTTTCATCAGCTTAGGTTCATATTATTTTTTCCAAAATTATCTTGGAGTTATCTTTCCCACTGGTATCTTTTTTGAATAAGTTATCTTTGAATACTAATAAAAAGAGGGATTCATATGATAGATATGTTTATTTTAGGAATAGAACAAATTTTACAATTTAATTTACTCTTCAACATGTTCTTAGGTGTCTTAGCCGGTATTATTGCCGGTGCTATACCTGGATTTACAATTACAATGGCTATTATATTAACCTTACCTTTTACTTTTGCCATGAGCCCTACGGTCGGTATTGCAACAATGCTGGGAGTTTTTGTTGGTGGTCTCTCTGGTGGTCTAATTACTGCTGCCCTTCTAGGTATTCCTGGAACCCCCTCAGCGGTAGCAACTACCTTTGATGCCTTTCCCATGGTTAAAAATGGACAGCCCGGTAGGGCTCTTGGTATAGGTATTTGGGCTTCCTTTTTTGGTTCTCTTATTAGTATGGTATTATTAATTACCTTAGCACCACAGGTAGCTAATCTTGCTATGAAGATTGGACCCTGGGAGTACTTTTCATTAATTATGTTTGCATTAACCATTATTGCTAGTATTACGGGGGATTCAGTAATCAAAGGATTATTGGCTGGTCTTTTAGGATTATTAATTGCAACTGTTGGTTTAGATCCTTTAAGCGGTAGTGCCCGTTTTACCTTTGGCATCGATTTTTTAGAAGCAGGTGTCCCCTTTTTAACTGTCCTAATCGGGATCTTTGCTGTTTCCCGTTTGCTTAGTGAACTTGAAAACAAAGAAGAAGTAAAACAGGGCGAAGAATTAGTATCAGGTAAAATAAAATTTGAAATCTTTACCTCTTTAAAAGAAGTACTTTCTCAACCAGTCAATTTAATAAGGTCTTCCTTGCTTGGAGCACTTATCGGAGCAATACCCGGAGCAGGAGCCAGTATAGCTAATATTCTAGCCTATGACCAGGCCAAAAAGGGTTCTAAACATCCCGAAAATTTTGGAACTGGCATTCCTGATGGTATTATTGCCTCAGAGGCGGGCAATAACTCCACTGCCGGTGGAGGTTTAATCCCCATGATAGCTCTGGGTATTCCCGGAAGTGCAGTCAGTGCCGTTATGTTAGCCGCTCTGCAAATCCATGGCATCAATCCTGGACCAATGCTAATCATTAATAATCCAGAAATTGTTGGAACAATCTTTGTAGGGTTTTTTATAGCGACTATCTTCATGCTGCTTATTCAGTTTTGGGGAGCGCGTCTGTTTTTGAAAATCACTAATATCCCTAAATATATATTAGTACCTACTGTTATGTCGTTGTGTGTTATTGGTTCTTATCTTTTAAATAACCGTTTTAGCGATCTCTATATCCTCTTTGTAATGGGAGTAATTGGATATTTCCTTAAAAAATATAACTTTTCTTTAGCACCAGTAATTTTAGGAGTTATTCTAGGTCCAATTGCGGAAACTAATCTAAGAAGAGCAATGATGACCAGTTCTGACTGGACCTTATTTTTTACCAGGCCAATTTCTCTTGGGTTTTTGATTTTAGGACTACTTTCTATAATGTACTCTATCTGGCAAAATTTTTCTGTTAAAAAGAAATCAAAAATCTCTTGAAATAATACAACACAAAAAATATAATTGGTTAAATATATAATGATTTTTTAATATAAGAAAATTTTCTTAATAAATAAGGAAAGGAACAGCAAAAATCGCTGTTCCTTTTTTTGTATATATATAAGTTTTGTTTTTTTAAATAAGTCTTAATCATTATACATGTATTCTCTGGTCAAAGGAATTTCAATATTTTTACCTTTTGTAAATAAGATCTGATGCACAGCTGTATCAAGATATCTAAAAGTAGCCACTACACCTGCTAAAAAGAGCCTCCATCTACGCACAAACTTCTCATCAAACATCTCTTCTACCTGATCGGTTACCTCTTCATAATTATCATACCACCGTTCAGCTGTTAATGAATAATGAAATCCAATATTTTCTACATCCTGGATTTGAAAACCGTGTTCAGGCAGTTCCCAGGTAACCTCACGTAGTGAAGGTATATAGCCCCAGGGGAAAATATATTTTTCAAGCCAAGGATTTGAGGGTTGTTCTTTTTGATGTGTAATCGTATGAAGTAATGATAGACCATCTTCAGATAACATTTTATCAACTGCTTCAAAATATTCTGGAATATGTTCTTTACCAACATGTTCAAACATACCTAAACTAACAATCTTATCAAATTCTACTCCATTTTCTGCTAACTCTCGATAATCCTGCTTGCGGATCTCTATTTTATCTTCCAAACCCTCTTCAGCGACTTTCTGACGGGCTCCTTCTACTTGTTCCTCACTTAGGGTTATACCCAATACATTTACATCATATTGTTTAACTGCTCTTATTGCTAAATGTCCCCAACCACAGCCAATATCAAGAAGCTTTTCATTAGGTTTGAGATTCAATTTCTTTAATACATGGTCGTTTTTTTGTAATTGAGCTTTTTTAAGAGAATCATCTTTAGACTTAAAATAGGCACAGGAGTAAGTCATAGTTTCATCCTGCCATAGTTTGAAAAAATCATTACCTAAATCGTAATGGTCCTGAACTCCTTCTTTTTGTTTTTCGAAAGAAGTCTCTTTTTGACGTTCCCAGAATCCTTCGGGTATATAGTCACCAGCATCTTCCATTAACCTGTTAATATTTTGAGCAGCTAGTTTTAAAACTTCTTTTAAGTTACCTTTTAGGTCGATATCACCCTTCATATATGCTTCTCCCAGACGAAGTTGTGGGTTTTTGCGGATTTCATTTAAATCTAATTTCTCATTAATTATTATTTCAAATTCTGGTTTTTGTTTTGGGTTATCACCAAAACTATCTGTCTGGCCGTCCCAGTACGTTACCTCAAAATTAGCCCCCTGAATTTTATTAAAAGCCATTTTAAGTAACTGTTTTTGAAACATATTGATTACCTCCTTCTTTGCTAATCTAATAAATCATGAAGTATTGATAATTTATTCTATGGTTAACAATTAATACTGGAGATAATGTTTGGGTTTTTAAAAAATAATCTCAATTATTACTTTAAATATAAAAGTGTTTTTTCCTTTTTTAAATCATTTTATATATCAGATCTATTTATTCGCTGTAATAACTTTTTCTTCATATCTTATTAAAAAGTAGTTGATAATTAAAACTGAAGCTATAGTGATGATGCCCAATAGAAGCCAGCTATAAGAATAGGTACCTGCCATATCAGCAATATAACCAAATATAGGTGGTCCAACAATAATTCCAATTCTAATAAACAACAGGGAAAGTCCAACTCCCATACCTGCTTTTTCTTCGCCAACCTGATCTGAGACTTCAGAAAAATATAGTCCATGCCAGCCTCTGCCAGTAGCACCTAAGAGGAAAGCTAAAATGAGAATAATTGGTAAGGCAGGATTAAAGTTGCTTAAATAAGCAAAGGTCAATGAAATAACACTCATTAAAATCCCAACTACTAAAAAGCCTCTTCTTTCTACTCCATCAAATAATTTGTCATTTAAATAACCCCAACCGGTTCTACCTGCCATACTGCCAATCTGTAATACCATAAAACCAAATCCAGCCGTAACTTCTGTAAAACCATAGTCAGTAAATAAAAAGAAACTAAAGTGAGTTACTACTACACCAGATACTGCTCCGAAAACTATTCCTAAAATACAGAGTAATAAAAGATATTTGTTACTGAAAAAAATACTTATATTACTAAGAAATGAATTATCATCATCTTCTTTAACCTGTTTAGAATTATTGTTTTTATCATTATAAGTAAAATAAAAGGTAACTCCAACTACTAAAAAGAGGGTCCCAAGTAAAATAACCAACATCTTCCAGCCCAGTTGGACACCTAACCAGGGCAGGACACTTGCTCCGGCCACCCCACCTAAGGCAAAACCCATTGTCATTATTCCCATGGCAGTAGCTTTATTCTCACCACTAAACCATTCAGCAACTGCTTTACTGGTAGAAGGTAGTATTATAGAAAGACCGAGTCCATTTAAAAGAGCAAAGAACATTAGCATAATAAATCCATTAGCCAGGGAATGGAGGATAATAAAAATCCCCATAAAAGAAAGACCCCAGAAAATACTGCGTTTCACTCCAAAATAATCAGCAATTCGGCCGGAAAAAATGACTACAACCGCCATACTAAAAAAGAGAAAAGTAGAATATAAACCAACCTGGGCCCTTGTTAAACCAAACTCAGACTGTAAAAAGGGAAATAAAGTCATAATACCATTTCTATATACACCTGCAAAAAAACCTGCTGCAGTTATTATTATTAAAACCCGCCAATTAAAATCATCATTACTAGTTTGTGTATTCTGCATAAAGTACACTCCTTATAAACATATATTAGATCTGATTAATATTCATTTTTTATAATTGTTTTTTATTTATTAAAGTATAACAATTATTCAAGACTTTATAAATAGATATTAACATATTTTTTAATGTGAATATGTAAAAAAATAACCCCTCATATGAGGGGCTTATAGAAAATGTATATTATTTACTTAACAATCAAGACAGAACCTTTAGCATGGCGGACTACCTTTTCTGTTATACTACCTAAAAAGAATCTCTTAATTCCTCCCACTCCTTTATCAGCAAGAACAATCATATCCATATCATTTTCTTCAGCAAATTCACAAATTGTATCTGCTGGGTCCCCATATTGTATTTCTTTTTTTATTTTAACATCAATATCTTTAAAATGTTTAACGGCATCATTTAGTATTTCCTGACCTTTTTTCTTCATCTCTTTTTTATTTATTTCTCTTAACTCTTCAATCGTCTTATCTGGTATATATGCTTCTACTTCTCTCAGCTTAATATCATGGGCTTCTACAACTGTAATAATGGTTACTTCCGCTTGCATAGTTTTAGCCATTTCAGCTACTTTATCAGCAGCTTTTTTAGAACTCGTAGAACCATCAACAGCCAGCAAAATCTTTTCCATGAACAAAACCCCCTTTTTTTATATAATTAATATTATTTTCTGGGGCAAAGTAGTAGTTATCTTTATCTTATATATTAATTATATCTAATTTTAGAGGTTTTTACCATATGATTTAAATATTATTTTCTAACCGATTATCATTAAATCCAAATAAGGTTTATGATTTTAATTGATCAGTTCAAAATAATTTGTATTATATACTTTGTTAATTTCATTTATATTTAGAGGTTTACTAAATACATATCCCTGAATATAATCACAATGGTTGTTTTTTAGCTTTTCACTTTCCTTAATACTTTCAATACCTTCAGCTACTACCTCTAAGTCTAAACTGTGAATTAATGAAATCAGGCTGTCTATTGTAGTAAACTTTTCATCAGAAATAAATTGATCATTTAAGGACTTATCTATTTTTACTTTGTCTGCCGGAACAAAGGTAAGATAACTTAAGGATGAATATCCTTTCCCAAAATCATCTAAGGCAATTCTTACTCCTACTTCTTTTAGTCGATTAAGAAAATTAAGGGAACTTTGTTTGCTCTCCAACAAGATATTTTCTGTGATTTCAATTTCTAAAAGTGAAGGGTCAATTTCATAATCTTCTATTGTCTCTTTTAAATATTCAATATAATTTATGTCATTTAACTGATTGGGGGAAAGATTAATTGATATCCTTTTGCTTTCCCATCCTTTTTGCTGCCAATTAGCTATTTGTTGGACTGCATTTTTTGTGACCCATCTCCCAATTTCAATTATCAGACCTTTTTCTTCGGCAATTGGAATAAATTTACCAGGGGTAATATTATAGTTTTTAAGTCTAATTAATGCTTCATAACAATCTGCTTGACCCGTATTTAAATTTATTTGTGGTTGATACTTTAGTTTAAACCCATTATTTTGAACAGCTGTTCTTAAAATTTCTTTAATTTCTTTTTCTTCTTTAATTTCATCAGTCATGTACTGATCAAAGTATACATACTGACTTTTTGAAGATTTTTTGGCCCTATACATGGCTGTATCTGCATTTGCAATCAACTGGTTTAAATTTTCGCTATCATAAGGATACCTACTTATCCCCATACTATATTCAATATGAATCTCATTATTGTCAAGTATAACTGACTCTTGAAATGCTTTTCCAATAATCTTTACATATTCATTTATTTTTTCTATTTTAATCTTGTTTTTTAGTAATATTAAAAATTCGTCTCCACCAAATCTAGAGATGAATACTTTATCTTTTTTAATATTTTTTAACCTATCAGAAATCACTTTTAAAACACGGTCTCCATAAGAATGTCCCATCGTATCATTAATATCTTTAAAATTATCTAAATCTAAAAGCATTACCGCTCCTTGTTTTTCTTGTTTAATTTCCTTGTTTAATACCTCCATAAACTTTCTTCTATTCGGAAGATCTGTTAAAGGATCATGGTTAGCAAGATGTTTGATAGACTGCTTTTTATCTTTTAATTGTTTAAAATAATTTTGGGCCTTTTCCAGAACATTATTTATAGAATTACTCAAAAACTTAAACTCCTGATAATTATAGGTGGGGAGCCTATAGTTCAGGTTATTTTCTAAATCAATATTTCTAATATGTTCATCGAACTTTCTTAAAGGTTGAATTACATGCTTATTATGCAGATTTAAAAATGCGCCTAAAATAAATATGGAAGTTAAAAGGCCGAACAGAAAAGATCTTAAAAGATAATTAAATGTTTCAGTATAATTGTCCAGTGGTGAGAAATTTGCCAACATCCAATTGGTATTAGCTACTGGTACATAAGATAAATAACCTTCCTTTTTTTCAATGTTAATTCTTTCCTGGTTTACCTTTTTTTCTGTATTCATCGAATTTACATAATCAGTATTTAATTTTGGAATACCTTCATCTAAATTATAGTTAAAATCAGGATGAGCCAAAACATTATTAGAACTGTCTATTAGCATGAAAAATCCGTTTTCAACAGTTTTATGTTCCTCTACATAAGAAATTATTGTATCAATGGATACATCTCCTGCTATAACTCCCTTGAATTGACCATTCTTACGACTATATACTGGCTTAGCAACAGTAATTATAATATCGTCATGGCTGGCATTTATGAAAGCCTTAGTAAAAATGAGCTCTTTTTGCTTTACAGCTTTTTGATACCACGGTCTTTCTCTAGCATCAAACCACTTTGGCATCTCCCAACCACTAGCATTTATCATCTTATTATTGGGAGTTGTAAAGTAAAGTGAAGCAAATTCATCATTTTTCTCTAATAAATATTTTAAATAACTAAGTATATTTTCGTCACTATGACTTTCTACCGCAATATAATTAGAAGCATCTTTTATTAATTGGGCCCGATTATTTAACCAATCATTAATCTTTTCATTCACTAATTGTACTGAAAGATCAGCCATCTTTTCTATATCTTTGATATGAACTTGATTACTGCTTCTGAACTGTAAGAAGAATCCTAAAGAGATAACTAAAAGTACAACGATTCCCCATATATAAAATTTCTTAATATATTTCTTAATAAATATCACACCTATCACTATATCATTGAATTCTATGTATCTAATTCGAGTTAAAAAATAAAATTTACTCCATATATATTAACGAAAAGCAATTACTATAATTAAAATGATTAATTAACTCAGAATTGGACTAAACTATCCTGAGAACTAATTAGCTCTTTAATGCATCGTGTTTTAATAAAATTACACATTTTTTAAAGTCAAAAAAAAATCCCCCTTTGCAAGGGGATTATTTTTAACATATTATCTTTAGTTATTTGATTTAAGAAATCTTTTTATCTTCGGCTGACATTGGGGAATGACCTTGATAGTATATCTTATAATCTCTCTGGTCAATATTATAACTATTAACCAGCTTCTGAATTAATTTATTAACCACATTTGGACTCAATTTAGTTTCAATATATATTTTACGATTTTTTAACTGCATCGGTTCAGGTTCAGTAATCTGGTCTTTATTATATGAGAAATAAGAACGGCTGATAAATTTAAAATCATCATCATTAATAAAAGCTACAAATTTATCAGGGTCTCTGTTTTTTAGCATCTTACAAGTTTCCACCAGCATTTCTGACCAGCTTTCAACTTCTTTGCCTTGATCACCAATGTAAAATGCAGATGGTTCTTGTTCCCTAAAGTTTTCATCTAAATAATGGATTTTGGGTTCTTTATATTGCTTATCTTTTTGTTTAAACATCTGGCTGATTTCCTCTTGATTCAACTTTTCAGAACTATTATTTTTTTCAGCATCTTCAGTTTCTTTTTCCTCACTGTTTATAGCTGTTTGACTTTCTTTCTCTTCTTCAACAACCTCATTTTCAGTCTCTTCCTTGTTATCCTCATCTATACTTTGAGAATACAGCTCTGCCGGATCAAAGTCTTTAGACTCTTTCTTTTCTTCATAGACTTGTTTGGTATTTATCTTTATATTTTCTTTCTCTTGTACTTTTTCCTGTTCTTTTTCCTTTGTATTGATTTCATTAATCTCTTCATCTTCAACATCTTCTTCAACATCATTTTCTTTTTGAGTGGTTTTATTTTGTTCTTTTATATGAACTAATTCCATGATATCTTCTAATTTCTTTATGTAATTTGAAATATCTTCAGATTTATCTATATAATTCCTGGCTTTATTATATTCATTATCTAACATAAGATCAGTCATAGACTCACTAATATCCAGGTTGGTACTTAACAGGACCTCTTTTAAGTCATTTAAAGTTGCCTTCATCTCTTCAGCTCTTTCAGGAAAGTTTTCTTCTAAAAATCGGGATAATTGACTTATCTTATCCACACTCACACCCCCTTTTGGTAAGTAAAACTCTTAAAATAATTTATAGAAAATATTATTTATGTGCATTTAGTAGATTCATTTTTTCTAGTATTATATATAATTAAACATAAGTCAGATATTTCCTTCTTTATATAATAAATATTCATAAATTGAATTTATTATACTTATCAGGAATTATTTTCATAAATATCTCACATTTTTAAGCATAACTGCCTTAAATAAAGATATTCTCAATCTTTACCTATTTCCCTTAACTATTTTATCGTAAATATATATAATACATTAAATAAAATTATTCCTTCTCTCAACCAATAAACTAACTCAAGCTTTATATTATAATCATATAATGTGTCAGATGTAAAAATCAAAGTTTTTATGATTTTTTGGAGTGTGAGTGTTAATTTAAAATTGCAATTACCCCTGGAATCTATTCATCCGCTAGACTATCAAAATACCCCTGAATTAATATTACAGGAGTTCCTTTATCCCCACTACCACTAGCTAAGTCACAAAGGCTGCCCAAAAGATCGGTTAAACGACGAGGGGTAGTGCCCTGTGATTTAATATTAGCTACAAGGTCATCTTCCTTGTTTTGTATCTCATTTTTCATAGAATCCAATAATTCTTCACCTTCTAAATGTTTCAGGTCATTGTCAGCTAAGTATTTAATTTTCACTTCAGAAGGTGTACCCTCGAGACCTTTTGTATAAGCTGGTGAGACAACCGGATCCGCTAATTCCCATATTTTTGCAGCGGGATCTTTAAATGCTCCATCTCCGTAAATCATTACCTCTACATTTTTTCCAGTTATATCTTTTAATCTATTTTGAATTTCATTAACCAGTTTATCTCCTGCTCGCGGAAAGAGCTTAAGTTCAGTATCAGAGGCTTTATTTGATCCTAATAATCCATATTCTTGATTATATCCTTTTCCTTTGTCCTCTGTACAAATATCATCTAGACCCAGTACAGTCTGAGCTCCTGCTTCTTTTAATTTCCGCTTTGTTTTAAAACGAGTATGAATATCTGCTGCTAAGACATCTTTGGTATAATTTAAGATAGTTGTAGGCTGGTTGGATAAAATCACTTCAATATCAGTATCACCAGCTATTGCTTTATATAAATCAACATAGTTTACACCGGTAAAGGGATGTTTGTAATCCCCAAAATATTTATAATACTCATCTTCATTAATTGTATCCGAATAAGGATTAAACCCATGTTTTAACATCTCTTCTTCATCTAATAAGGGATTTCCCACTTCATCATTAGGATAACTTAACTGAAGATATATCTTTTTCTCACTTTTAGCAATTCCTTTTAAAATCATAGAAAAGCGATTACGGCTTAAAATAGGAAAAACAATCCCTATTTCATCACCAAAGTTTTCATTTATTTCTTGAGCAATATCATCAATCTCTATATAATTGCCCTGTGCTCTTGCTACTATCGATTCTGTAATACCAATTACATCATTATCTTTTAACTCATAACCTTCTGTTTCCCATGATCTTTTTAAGTGATTTACGATGATATCTACTAAATCATCGCCCTCTTTAATTATAGGAAGTCTTATACCTCTTACCTGTGTGCCTATTGTTCACATTAATTACACCCACCTTGTTTTTATTATTGATTCAATTTATATTAAAAACTAATTAAAAGTTGCTTTGATTGACAATAAAATACGAGCATATTATTTATGCTAAATTAATATCTTTTAAACTTAATACTAGATAAAACCCGACCATTGATACAAAAGCGATGCCAAACATAGCCCATAATCCCCAGTAATCGGCTACAGCCCCTAAGATAGGCGCTAAAATGATGATAATAATAGTTCTTAACTGTGATTCAACGGAAAGCATGGTAGCCCGTTCATCTTTATCAATAACAGTACTTAAATAATCAAGCATAAAGGGCCGGCGCATGTTTCTAATTATATAATAGATTAGATAAAACGCAATTATAATTAAGGGAAGATTCTGCCAATACAAGAGTCCGATCCCGGCTAAAAGAAAAGCTGTTAATAAGAAAATATAATTTAAGACTTTAAAAGAGCCAGTAAAATATTTCTTTAAGTGATAAGAATTCCGGGTTGTAAATGAAGTTATGATATTAATGGCAAAATATGAAACACCTAATAAGATTGAGAGCATTTTTTCTTCGGTTGCAAAATAATATGCAAATGGTAAAACCGCCAATTGTGTTTTTAACAAAGGTTGTAAATAATCTTTTAAAACTTTAAAATAACCATCATATATACCTGAGTTAATCAATCCTTTTCTTAAATGGATTATATCTTTTATATTCTTAAAACTGCTTTTTATACCTGCCTTAATCTCAGAAAAATTTAAACTTTTATCAGAAATGCCCTCTAAATAATCAGGATAAGAACTTATTAAAAAGAAGTCGATAATATAAGGAATTATTGAAAATAAGAATATATAACGATAACCTGATTCGGCAAATACTACTACTGCTCCTATAATCGCTGATAAGGAAGAACCTAGTAGTGAATAGGATTTTGTTCTTCCATAAACCTCGACCTTTTTATCACTGATATTTTTATAGTCAAGATAAGTAAAAATAATGGCTTTATGAGTTCCACTTCGAAACGCCTCTCCTGTTCCAAAAAATATCATCGCTGGTATAATTACAAGAAA
>Ga0102934_1002213_pt1 | contig 13476 bp, 12 predicted proteins | sample SalPonR2_A_D1_MG_FD_78175 | JGI IMG/M metagenome (GOLD analysis project Ga0102934, IMG submission 78175) | Salt pond soil microbial communities from South San Francisco under conditions of wetland restoration - Salt Pond MetaG R2_A_D1_MG | ecosystem: Environmental > Aquatic > Marine > Intertidal...
CACCCACCGCACCCATGCGACCCGCCTCCGTCCTCGCTCTTATTCGCGTCGATCCCCTCCTCTTCTCTTCCAGGATCTCTTCTGTCGCCCTCTCTCTCCCCTCCACGCCTCGCCTTCCCCTTTCCCAGACTCATATCCACTGGACTTCTGTCTACCCGCCAGTCCTCTAACTTGCCATTCCCCCCCCCCTGCTCCCCCTTCCCTTCCTGCTCCCATACCGCGTCGTCTCGCTCCAAGAATGCTGCCAGAGGCAGGTCAGACTCCTCATCTTCGACGTGGCGAACCTCCACCCGCTGGCGGGTCGCCTCGCCACCGGGTACTTCCGGGCCCTTCGCAATGATCCCACCCCCCGTGGCCGGCGCTGAATCCATTCTGCTCGTCCCACAGACGTCCACTGCTTTCCTTCTTCCCTTCCCTCTTTCGCACTCCTCCCACCCATCCGTGGCCGCACAGGCGGGGCCGCCAGCCGCCCCTGCTTGCTCTTGCTCGGGTCCATCCTCTCTCTCCTGACCCGAAGAATCAGACCCCGCGCCCACTCCCTTTTCCTGCGTAGCTGGAAGCTGGCCTGGTGACTCCTCCTCTAATGTCTCTGGGCTGATCGAGTCCGACCGCAACTCCTCGGCGGCGACACCAGCGCCCGACACTGCCGAAGCCCTCGCTCCCTCCGTGGCCGCCTCCAGCTCTCCCCCTTCATTCGCCTCGCTCGCATTCACCTCTCTTATGCCCTGAGCATCCTTCTCCTCAGGAATCCCATTCTTTTGCGGGGAGGCTGGGAGCACGGTGTCAAACGCACCCGAGTTGACAGATACTGCAACGGGCTCTCTCGACCCCTGGCTGTCTTGAGCCTTCGTCTCCCCCTCATGCTCTCTCCTCTGCGTCCCTTCCAGCTTCTTTAAAACATCGTCCTTGGGCTCCACAATTTCCGGCTGCGCCCTCTCCTTCCCGCCCTTCTTCCCCTCTACCCCCATCCCCAGCCCTTTCCTCCCCGCCATACCCGCTAACCCCGCGTCCTCCCTGACCTGAGTATCCTCGCTAAACTTACTCCGACCGAAAAAGAAGAGAAAAGGGTGGCCACCCTTCACTGCCTTCTCCGCCTCTGCAAGCGCTGCCGCTGTCCGGGCGGCCTCCGCAGCCATGGCTCTTTCCCTCCCTTCCCTGCCGGCAAAAAAATGCCGGCGCCCCGTCCAGCGTGCCGCCCGCTTGCGCACGCGTCGGATGTGATGCTGAGCGTGGATTCTGAGATCTTGGACAGCTAATCTAGACACGTGTAGAGCGCTACTCCATCCACGACTCTCTACGCTGAACTTGACGAGTGACCCTGCCTTGCTCGGACTCCCCCTGCTGCTCCCCGGCCCGCGGCCGAGCACTCCACTACCCTTTCCTTTGAACCACCATTGGAACGAGAAGGAATTCCTGCCGGGGGCAGGTACAGGGACAAGCGCTTGCGTGTTGTTCTGCCTCCAGGACCGCCCAATCCAGGAGCTAAGGCTGGCCGGCAACGACGAAGACCAGGACGTGGCGGCGCCGTCGATGCCCCAACCGGGGCGATCCGACCGTTCCTGATGGCGGTTGTTTTCCTTCAAATGCCTCTGTTGCTCTTGCCGGAGCTGCTGTTGGATGAGCTGCTGCTGCTGAACTTGTTTGGCGGGCACGGGAATGTTGACCTTGTCAGTCTTGGCGGACACGTAGGGAAGGCCGCGAAGACTGAAATATTTCTTGCGCAGGTACTTTCGAACGCGCTTGGGAAAATGGAGGGCTGCCCGCGAGGTGCTATCCCACGTCGAGCTATCCATCAAAGGGTCTCCATAATATAGGCGGACCAAGGTCGAGTTGGAGAAGTAGTTGTGGAAGCCCGTGGCGGCGGCGACGCGCTTGCGGACGAAGCGCGCCCACCCCATGTCCGGGGGCTTGGCTATGATGAGCCCGTCCAGCCAGTATGGCCGGTAGTAGGAGCGGCGGAATACTGCGGCCTCTTTGTTAAGCGCCATGAGATAGGTGGGCCCGATGAAGGAGTGGTCCGTGAGGGCATCCCCCGCCCGGCCCTGGAGGAAGACGAAGGAGGTGTTGTGCTTCAGGTAGATCACCTCCCCGTCCGCGCTCTCATTCAACAGCTGCTGCATCAGATTCATGGCGCGGCGATTCACCAGAAGAATGGGGTCGTTCCGTGCGTAGTAGTTGGTGGCCTTTCCAAAGTACTTTTGAGTGATGCTTCGCGCCCCTCCAAAATTCAACACGTCGATTCGGCGCCTGTCGGTCTCCTTCAAGTGGTACTTAGCTACAAGGTAAGTGAGCAAGGCACCGCCGCTGTGCGCCAAGTGAATGACACGACCCTTGGGACCCACCTCCAAGAGCACACGAGAGAGGTGTCTGGCCAGGCCCGTCACGACCGGGTCCTCCGTGGGCGAACGGATGTACATGTAGCTAACGCGCGTCAGGTCACGCAGCCACCAGCCCAAAGACGGATTGTAGTAAGGGCGTACACGGCACCCGAACAAGGAGGACAAGAACCGGGCCTGTTCCTCCATTTCTTCGTTCGTGTAGTTGATACCATTCACCCATGTCAAGGCAATGCTGGGATTGAGGGATGGCTCTCCCCACCGCCATGTGTCCCGTACCCACTCCTTTACCACGCGGTCAAAGGTGGTATTTTTCCCCAACCTAATAAGTAGAGGAAAGCGAAAATTAAGTTGGATATTATTTGGACAAACGACGTGAAGCAAATCTCAGAGACTGCGCTCATGCAAGAGACAGAGGCCTCGACATGACACCATTGCGAAAAGCTGAAAATGCAACGTACTTGGCCACTATGTGGTTGGGAACCAAATCGTAAGCCTTCGAGGTTGGTGGTAATACGTCCCAGGTGGTGATCAGCGCCGCCAGAAAGGCATGAATGAAGGGCCATATAAAAACCATGCCGAGTTGATGTGGGGGGATGAGAGGGTGCTAGGAGACGGCGCGGGTCCGATAGGGGCGCGCGGCCATCCCTGTGTGCTTACTGACGTCGTATGGACGAGACCACCGGTTAATAAAGCTCATGTGAATGTGCATGCCCTCCCTCGAGTCCGTGTATGCGAGCACGCGGAAGCGAAAGCGTTAGGGAGGAAGCGGGAGCGAGAAAATGCCGGCGACGCGAGGAGGGAGAGTCTTCTGAGTGGTCTGACTGAAAGCCGCCGCGCAAAGTACGAGGGCACCTAGGGGTCAGGAATGCTCACAGGGTACACGATAAGGATGCAAAGGCTAGCAAGTGGTTCACGTGCGGGTGCATTGACCACAACCCCCGAAGTTCCTCAGCAAACGTGGTGGATCCAGCTCCGGCGTGAAGGGCAGATGCAAGAACGAAGTAAAGATTAGGTCAGGCATGTGGTCCAAACGCTTTAGGGGTCCGATTTTTGCCCGCTGCCGTCTCGATGACTACAAATTTGGATGTACTTGTGACAACATCGACCCTAACCCACGGCTTGCTGCTAATGTCATGTTTATGGCCAAAAAGATCTTACATTTCACTTCTACTCCTTTCCTCTTCAACACGCTTACGGAGACAGCAAGCACCACAACATGTCGACATCCAAAGCATGGGCAGAATATCTGGCCCGTGGCGTTCCCCCGCAAAAGCGCTATTTGATCGGTGGGAACTGGAAAGCCAACGGGACCTTGGCACAGACGGCCGGAATTGTCAAGATTCTCAACCAGGGCGGAGCTATCCCCCTGGAGGCTGAGGTGGTGATTGCCCCCCCGGCGCACCTTTTGGGCTACGTGAAGGACAATCTCCGTCCAGATGTGGCTGTTTCCGCACAAAACTCGGCCCTGACGACCAAGCCGGGCGCCTTCACGGGGGAGTTACCCGCGGTGCTGCTGAAGGACTTCGGCCTGAACTGGGTAATCATCGGCCACTCCGAACGACGCGAGGGCTTTGGGGGCCCGGGGGAGTCGGACGAGGTCGTGGCAACCAAGACGAAGGTAGCCGTGGATGCCGGCCTCCATGTCATGGCTTGCGTGGGCGAGAAGCTCGAACAACGCGAGGCGGGGAAGACGACTGAGGTGGTTTTGTCGCAGTTGAATGCTATTGCATCCAAGCTCGCGCGTGAGGATTGGTCCAAGGTGGTAATAGCCTATGAGCCTGTGTGGGCCATCGGCACGGGAAAGGTGGCCACGCCCGAGCAGGCGCAAGAAGTGCATGAGTCCATTCGTGCCTTTGTGAAGGAGAAGGTTGGGGCGCAGCAGGCAGCCCTCTTGCGGATCATCTATGGAGGCTCCGTCAAGGGTTCCTCCGCCCCAGGGCTTATTCTGAAGCCGGACATTGACGGCTTCTTGGTGGGCGGCGCGTCGTTGACGAGTGACTTTGTCACCATTATTCGGGCGGTCAAGAGTCCCTAGACTCGGTGGATACGATTAATATCTATCATGGTTGACTCAAGGGAGGGGAAGTGGACGAGGTACCTCAGTGTATGCATTTTGAATTTGAGCGAGGAAGAGAGGTTTTGAATGGGTGGTGGTCATGGGACCTTCACTGTGGGCGGGTGAATTTCGACAAAAATGATCCGGGCTTGGACAAAAGAAAACGAGAAGCAGGAAGGGCCTCACAGGCAGCTCTATACCCATAATCTCCAACAATTTGTCCGCGTAAGCGACTGTGATAGAAAACATGGCTCTTTCTCTCGTGTTTCCACGCCTCCCCTTATGAACAAAGTCGCATCCGCGCTTCTAGCCTCGCTCCTATCCATCGCCCGACCCGGACACCACTCTCCACGAGGGTGTGCCGTGCACGCAATGTCCCAAACGACGCACGAGAAAAAGGTCGCCTCAAATATGTTCCGGCTACAAATTATTGCAATTGTTGTGAAATGGCTGCTGTTTAAAGAAATGCACACATTCTGACGCGCCCCTCATCCTGTTTTCCGATTTTCCACCGATTGAAAATGACGACAGGCGTTGTTCACATAAAAAATTTGTTCGTATGCGTACCGAATCATTAACTGAAATTAAAACCAAACATTGCTCCGCGTAAAGCCGACACCTCGAGCACCTTCAAGAGGCTCGCCCATCCCGGGTACTCCCCTCTATCGGCCAGGAGGCAAGCCAGTGCGTGATCCCGAAGTTCCCAGCACCTCACCTGCCTCCTCCATTCGAGAGGTAAATGTCCGAGTCATCGTGACTATCATTGAAATTAAGGCTGGTGCTGCATCGTAAAAGTTCTTTCTCATCTTTGAAGATCGTCTTGACAGCTGAAGAAGGATATAACTTGGTGATCTTGTCCTTGCCCTTGCTGTCCTTCCTCTTGTTGTAGGTTCTCTGTTTCTGTGGTGCGGACGCGAGCCCACACCCTGCCTGTGCTGTGCACCCTTTCCCCAAGCTTCTCAAGACTCGCGCGCCGTCTGCCCTGTCCCGCCATTCATGTCGCCACAACCACCTTCCCCCTGGTCTGCCCGCTCGCTGAATAGGAGCGACTTGCATGTTCTGCCTTGCTCCTCAAATCTTTCCCATGTACATTCCCTGTCCTCCTCTCATGCGCTTTCCTCGCCCGGTCTCCTCTGCCCAAGAGTCCTCCAATTTCTCATCGTCCATCGCTCCCTGTCCTCTCTCACCACTCTCACGGCAGCCACTCTGAGCAATTATGCCGAGCTCGCGTCCTAGAAATACTCTTCCAAGAAATGCAACATTTCATCCCGCTCCGTCGCACGGGCGTTCTCACCTGCGAACGCATCGGTCAAGGCACTTTCCAAGGGCCCCTCTCCTCCCCCCCCGTGCTGCCCCTCCCCCCCCCCGGCATCCGTGGCAGTTGGAATTATCTTCGCATCCGTTCCCATCCCATGAGGCATGCCTTCGCCCGCTTCCAGCGTCGGCAACCCTGCGGGGGCCCGCTCCAAGTCATGCGGTCCTGCACTGACCCACCAGGTGTCCTCCACGCCTCGAAGCCAGCTCGGCTGCGATAGCTGCTCTTTTTCAATTCCCTCCGGATTCTGCGCATGTCGATGCCCATTATTACTGTGCAGGACGGAGACCTCCCCACCTTTGACTTGTTGCGCTCCTCCGTACACTGTGTTCGAAGGCGAAAGCGTCGCCTTCCCCTCTCCCGCCTCCCCCGAGCCGGGATAGCTACCCGAGACTCGGCCGGCCATGGCAGCTGCAGAGGCATTCGCTCCATGAACAAGAAAGGGCGGAGACAAGTGTCTGGGGCGTTTTTGACCCTCGACCTCGTCTTGCTGTCTTATTGGCGGCTGAGAGTGCCGCGGATGCTGTTGCTGATCACGATGATGGCTCGAAAACGAGCTGAAATCACTGCTGGTGGTCGAACGAGCCGAGGCCGAGGTATCGTCATCCTCCCCTTGTCCTTCTGCGTTGCCTTGTAGATTCAGGCCGTCGCTGGTACTGCTGCTGTTACTGGAGGTACTTGCCCCCCGCCGCATGCCCCCCCCCCCGCCAGCGCTGCCGCTGTTGCTGCCGGTTGTGCAGGAGCTGATGCTCGTGGATCCGTTGCTTGCCGTCCTAGCTGGTCCTTGGCCTGCAGAGTGTGTGGAGACAGAGGGCGTCACAGCGGCCGAGGGAAGGATGTAGCGCGAGCTGCAAGGCAACCGTTGGAAGCTGAGCACGAAAGCCGAGTAGCCCCCCCCATCCGCCAGATGGAACCGAACACGAACCAAGGCCAGGATACTCTCCCGTTGTCGGGTCAGGACACGAGCAATGTGCGCCATCTCCGCGCAAGGCCGCGGGTTGCTGAAGAGCATGGCCCCCACCGAGTGGAAGAACTCCCCCTGGTCCTCCCGACTGAGGAGGCCGCCCAAGATGTCCATCGGGTCCGTGCCTGCCTCCTGCTGTCGCTCTCGGACCTGCACCCACGCTGCGTTGCATGAGGCGGGGTCGATGAAATCGCGAGAGAAAAGGGCGTTGCCGAGGAGCTGTGTGTGACCCTGGCATGCCACCAGGGCTGCAGCTGCGCTGGCATCCGTATAAAGCGCCCGCAAGAACGGGTCGAGGTGGGCCGGCTCAAACGCCACCACCGCTTCAGGCGCGGTGCTCCCTGTCGTTGCCCTGGCGGCCTCTTCGACAGTCGCCGGGTCCGTCAGAGCCGTTTTCCAGTCGATTCCCAAGGCCGCCGAGAGCACGCTGAGCCTGTCTCCTAGGGCGGCGGCGCCGAGGCCCTTGGAGTAAGCGAGAGCCCACGACCGCATGACCGCCAGTGACTTGCCACGGCAAATACGGGACTGGGCGTGGAGTTTCAAAAAGCTCTCCATGACAGTCTGCGTGGGGCTGACCAAATAGGTCGCCGAGGCATGTGCTGGAAGCTGATGGTGCGGTGCGGGACGCAGCCCTGGGGAGAAATGCAGCTGTGCTGGCTGCTTCAACGCGTGGTAGGGGACATGGGTTTGCTCTTCTTGATTCTGCTGCTGACGCGGGCGTTTTGAATGGTATTGCGAGGCCTGGTGGGGGTGCTGGAGGGGCAGAGAGGGTCCGTCGGGGTTCAAGAGAAAGCTGCGGCGCGTCGGATGGTTGCCGGAGGCTCCCTGGCTCATGCTACAGTCATCACCTTCTTGACCGGACCCCAGGCCGTAGAAAGACGCGCCTGCATCTAAGGCCGCGTCGGCGCAAAGAAGGGCGGGGTCGGAGAGCGTCGGCAGGTGCGAGCTCGGGAAGGGCGCCCGCGTTCCCTGCCCCGCCTGCGGCTCGGAAAGGCCAGGGTGCACGGTATGGCCAGCCACAGGATGGGAAGCCATGTTATTCACGTGCAGGGGTCGGACAATTTCTCGGCTCCGCCCCCGCCCTCGGCCGCCGCCGCGTTTCCCAAGCGCGTCTGCACGCCGCCGCTGGCCTTGGCTGGACGGTGAGCTTGACGAAACGGAGGGGGGCATAATCACCTCCTTCCCTGCCTGGTTTAAGCTATCCATTGAGCATGCCGACGATGCTCTGTGCACGCTCCCACCGCTGGTGACGCTGGAGTTGGCGCTGTGGGGCCTGCCTCCGTGGGAGCGCGAGAGGCCTCCGCGCCGTACCCTAGCTTGCTCGCGGCAGTCCAGGCCCAGGCGTACACAGCGCGTGCAGGGGAACCCGCGGTCGCAGCGAACCTTGGATTTCCGACACGTTGAGCAAGGACGTTTCCCTCCGTGTGGATCCTCCCCAAACACTTTCTCTTCCATCCATACCTTGGGCCCTCCGCAGGAACGCCGAGGAGTCGTGCGGTTGCGCGGAGTCAGTACCTCTTGCCTCCCTGCGTTGGTCACGTCGGTCTCAATGCTGTTTAAGCTAGTGCTTATACGAATGCCCATACTATTCTCAGGGCAAGCACCCCCCATGAAAACTGCCGCTTCTTCAGATTGTGTAGCCGCTCTGCCTTGGAGCTGGCCCCCTTTCCTTTCCATGTCCGCAGTATGTACTCCTTCGATCTCCTCTCCCTCTCCCTTCATGTACGATGCATTAACATGTTGCTCTTCAACTCCTTCCACGCCCTCTTCAAACATCCCGTCGGTGAAGAGTGGCGGAGGCTCCCCTTCGAAATCCTGGGGTATTGGAGTTGACAGAGACATGAGATTCGCGATGTTTACGTCGCAAGGGATGGGCGAGGACCACCCTTAGCACGTTTCAACCTATGGCAATGTATGAGTATGTAAGGAAACTTTGGGAGAGAGGTGGGGGGTAAGATACGATTAAAATAGTTGTAGTTGGAGGGATGGAACCTGGAGGGTTCTCAATAGGAACAAAAATGAATGAAAGCGGGGTCGCAGCCCCACTGCACTGGCCCCCCACCCGCCTGAAAGCATGAGGTGAGATACCCACAGAGAAAACATCGGGTGTCATCACGAGCTCAAGTGTCTGCATTTGGGTGGAGCATGCTCGGCAGCAGGCCCCGGAGGAGGAAAGTGGTATGACAGGTCGCTGGGGTGGAACAATCCCAAGATGCAGCTTCTCCTCTGACGCAGACGCCGGCGCCCGCGCCGCGCCCCGCCGTCGTCCCAAGTGCTACCCGAATCCAAATACCCAGAGAGCTCCACGCAACGGCCCCATGCACAGCACGTGCACGCGACCATCACCCCGTGGGTCGCCGTGGTCCCTCATGCGTGCGTGCGGGGGATTCACTATGGCTGAAACTTTCAAAAGAGACGTAACGGTCCTGAGATATGATGACTCGGACCTAGGCCTTTCGCTGCCTTGCCCTTCACCCCTGTGTCGCGACACCCCCCGCGGGTGGCCAGCCCCCCATTTGCAGAACGCGCACTCGCAAAGGTGCCATGTTAGGTGCCACGCGGCATAATTTTCCGCACGCTACTTTCCTTTCATTTCTTGGTGCACAGGCGAAACACGAAAATGAGGGGCAAGGCGCCAAATCAGCCGTCATCGTTACAGCGAGAAGCGTCAACCAGGAGAAAAAGAAAGCCAACTTCATTTAGCCTCGCGCCCCAGCTGTCCAGGTCTGGCATCACAGTCTTGACCTTGCTTTTGTGCGTTTGGGCATGTACGGCTTTTTTCTACGCACCCCTGCCGTTTAGACGCTCTCCCATTGCAGCTTCCTCCTCGTCGTCACCTCCTCCGTCGTCTGAGGCCTCCTCCGCGTTGGCCCGCTATGAAAAGGCACATGCTTTCGTCGCCGCGGCCCGACCGCGCACACCGATCTTCTGGATGGCACCCTTGATCGCCCGCGTGTGGAAGAATTACGCAAACTCCAAGCGGGCAGCCTCAAAAGACTGTAGCTGCGGTGGACTCGGGGGTTGTGGATGCGCGGGTGGTGTCTCGAAGCGTGGTGACCGCACTGTCCTGAGCATGGCGACAAGTGCACCCGCCAAACGAACACCCCGGGGGCAGACCACGGGCAGAGGAAGACGCGTCCCGCCTCGCCCGGCCGCCGGCTCGAGGCCCGTGCATGTGGTGGCCGTCGTTCCCGGCCATGGGGCCCGCGGGAAGCTGGAGGCCCCCTGGACGGAGGTGATGCAGCACATGCATCGGCGCATGCAGTATGTAGACCCTGCCTTCGCTCTGCATGTGGTGACAGAGGAGGAGATTCTGGACCGGGGCGCGGCGGCCCTCGCGCATCTGCCCCTGGGGCCTTCCTCTGGACTCCCACCCGCCCCCTTCCCTTCCTCTCCCTCCTCTTCCCCTTCCACCGCCGCTGCGTCGGCCTCAGGTGTGCCCGACGCCATGTACTTCCTTGACGTCAAGAATCCGAAGGTGGCACACGAGCTGAAAGGCTACATGGCACAGGTCCCGCACCTGATCGCCCTTGACTCGTGTCCGGAGCTCGCGCAAAAAAGTCGCATCGGCCCTGCTCGACCCTACGGACCTCTGGCTGGTTTTTGGAAAGCGTTCCCCGTACCCACGGAGCGGAAGCGCCTGTTGGAGCTCTTCGAGACGGTGCGCGGCTTTTGGAAGCGGGGCCACTCGGACGACGTGCTCTACAGCGTCCTGGTCGTCATCAACGCCGTGCTTGTGGACATCCCCGCGGTCTCAGAGATTCTCAAGCCCGTGACGCTCCAGGCCCTTCGTTGCATGCTGGGCAACTGCGGGGCGCAAATCATCGACTGCCAGCGCAATCCCGCGTGCAAGGCCGCCCTCTCCTGCCTGGAGCAGTGTGCCCCCAACGACCAGGTCTGCCGGTACCGGTGCATCGTCCAGTATGAGTCGCGGGAGTTCGAGCAATTTGCCCTCTGCATCCTCCAGAAGCACAATTGCCTGCAGAACCACGCCGCCATCCCCATGTCCCCGGACCCCGCCCCGCTCTCTCACTTTCGAGGGGAACCCCTTAGCCACGAGGCGGCCGAGGAGATCCAGTTCGGGCACTTGGGCCAGCTCCAGCAAGGCTGCCCCTGGAGTTGGAAGGTGATCGCCGGCGTCAACCCCGCCTACGACTTTTTCCCCTCCCAGCACATGACCTACTACCGGAAGGGGCAGGCCTTGTGGTACCAGCCAGTCTTCCGCGTCATCACCTTCGACGGCAGGGAAGTGTGGCGACGCCGGCTCTACCGCGTGCGTCGTGGGAAAGTTCCTGGGACCTTCTATTACTCGGTCTTGGACAACGGCGTGACCAGCTCCGAGTTCTGGCGCATTTTGGATGCGGCCGATGATCTGTCCTGGGTCTTGTTCTACTACAGTGGGGCGGCGGCGGCAGCGGGTCAGTCGTACACGGGTGCGATTTTGGCCTCGCCCACAGGCGAGTGGCCGTCCGCGGAGCCATGCAAAGCCAGGATTCTGGCGGCTTTGGACCGGGCGGGCATCAAGGAATGGGAGCTCTTCAACGTGCATCACGACGGGTCGGACGGAGCCCCCTTAGAGATCGATCCCATGGCGGAGGCTCGCTTCATGTACCCTGGATGGGCGGGCGCGAGAACCAGTCAGGCCGATGACGAGGGGCGTGTCACACTGGCTCCGGCCGCTGTACTGTAATATATCGAATGTGTAAAACCAGGAAAGGGAATGGGGAAGGAGAAGGGCCTCGAGTTGACGCGGGTAGGTCTTGTCGCACACATGCCTTCAAGCACGGACGATTCGCGTGGGCATGAGTTGCGCTTGCATCCTGGTGTAGATGGAGGAGAGAAGCGCCCACATCCGAGTCATGTATTTGATTAGGAATTGTTGGGTTCGTGAATGTATGCGAGGTACCCGGTGCACGCGCAGAATGTTATTTTAGTGTTTAGAGCAGAACCTGCTGGGGAGGTGCAATGTATGAAACATGGAAGAGGAAAAGAAAATTAGAAAGATAACCCTCAGCAGTCTCAGCAGTACTTTAACGACTCAGAAATGTGCGAGGCCAAAAAGGAAAGGAGAGAGTAATATCCATGACGCGGACAGCCACGGGGTGTTCGAGACTGCGGGGTCCGTCCTCTCTCATTGGTATTTTTTTCGTTTTCATGTGTGTGATGTCTCGTCTTCGTCTGCCCTTACGTGTAAAAAAAAACTTCCTTTCACAACACTCAGAGACTCTCTCGGACCCGGTTCCACACACACTTTCACAGCCCTGGAAGCCCCTTCCCGATTCTTCGTCCTCCACCTCTTCCCCAGCCTTATATTTTTGCGAGCAAATTTATAAAATAAGCACGACTGCGGCCAAAGCGATTCCTGCTTCACCTTGCAGGAAATGTACTACCGTCCGCTCCACGCTATTTTCGGCTGACCCACTATATAAACAACGGCCCTTGCTTTTGCTTCCCCTTCTCCATTCCATATCGTGCTAATCTGTAATATTACTTCACCCTTCTTTAGATTAAAATGAAATCGACGTGTGCCCACGGCGTACAAGTGCCTATCTGTCTATTCCTTGCCTTCTCCAGTCCTGTAATGAGTCTCCTCTCCTCTTTCTTCCCCCCAAAGACCGTCAAGGTATATTTTCACAACGACCAACGAGGCAGCGTCCAGTCACATGATAAGAAGATGTTACCCTTGTCGTCACACCTCCTGCGTCCCCTCCTACCTCCGCAATTATTTCCGCCACAACTGCAGAGCTCTTTATGAAACTTTTATTCTACCCCTGTGAAGCACCCGCCTGGGCCTAAATGAAGATGCTTAGAAAACCACCTTGTTTTAATATCTCGAGGAAGAGAGCAGGAAAAAAAAAAACAAAAAAAATATGATGTCAGTTACCCCTCCCGACCGCGTCCACTGGACAAGAAGATGTCAGTGGTATGTAAAGGTCCAGGTGGCGCGAAAAGGAAGGACCAGGGGGCGCGACTGTCGCGATGTCATCATCTCAACCACGGCAGAGCCTGCCAGCCCCTCTTTTCCAACCTCAGCGCTTGGAGGAGGCTTCCGCCACCGTCGAGGATGTTGCCTCCTTCTTCAACACCTCCGAGGCGTATTCCTCGCTCACTTTGCACTGGACCCCCACGTAGTTCACGATGTTCCCGTCCGCTCCCCGAAGCGCCGCGATGAAAAACTGGTTCCAGAAGGTGGAGCCATCCGCCCGGTAGTTCAGAAGGCAGACACTCCCGTCCGTTCCATCCTCGATGGCGCGGCGGATCTTGTCCACCGCCGCCGGGTCGGTGTCCGGCCCCTGCAGGAAGCGGCAGTTCCGGCCCAGGATCTGGTCCATCTGGTAGCCCGTCAGACTCAGGAACCCGCCCGAGGCGTACACGATGGGGTTATCAGGCAGCGTCGGGTCGGTGATGACGAAGTTCTGCTGCGCCGTTTGTAGCGCCTTGACGAGCGTGTAGTCCGGGTCGTCCAGGATCTTCGTGGCCGAGCAAGGGTCCGAGGCCAGAATGGACTCATCCACCTCCACCTCGCAAGTCTTGAGCAAGTCATCCGCGCCCTCCTTCAGGTGGCTCCGGATCGCTCCCCGAAGCTTGTCGTTCTCCTCCTGGAGGGCGTTCACGCTTTTTTGCAGTGACTCTAGCAAGAACTTCTTGCGGACACGGGAGCGCTTTGCATGCTCTCGATTGCGCTCGCGACGCTCCACCTTCTGCTCCTCTGTCATACGGCGACTCGTGCTACCCCCCCACACATTCCCTCCATCTCCGCGGCTCCCCCCTCGGGGCCTCTTCTTCCGCGCGCCTCCGCCCC
>Ga0102934_1002214_pt1 | contig 13476 bp, 16 predicted proteins | sample SalPonR2_A_D1_MG_FD_78175 | JGI IMG/M metagenome (GOLD analysis project Ga0102934, IMG submission 78175) | Salt pond soil microbial communities from South San Francisco under conditions of wetland restoration - Salt Pond MetaG R2_A_D1_MG | ecosystem: Environmental > Aquatic > Marine > Intertidal...
CTCCCCCTCGCCCCCCGGGGCCCCGCTCGGCGATCTCTTGCATGTCGTGCAGCACGGGTGCCATCACGTCAACCGCCTGCGCCGCCGCAGTCTGCACCACGTTGCCGACGCTATTGAGGAGCGATCCCCAACGCGACGAGGCCATGCCCGACTGTGGAGAGGGCAACGTGTGGGATGAGAGGGGTCAAGGGGTCAAAGGGGGGTAAGAAGGGTTTTGAATAAAGCGATATCAGCGAGAGACCTCCTGCGCCTTACGGCCCGACCCGAAAATGCTGCAATACAAATAAAAAGATACGGTGTCTCTGCATGTATTTGCAGCTTTAGAAAAGTAAGGAGGGGTGGAAACATTTGCCCGCAAGAAAGGACGTTGGAGGATGAAGATCGCACCAGAGGCAGCATTGCCGCGGTTCTAGCGGAAGCCGCTTCCGGGCATGTCTCCGAGGGGATGTCGAGAATGAAGCAAATCAAACCAAAATATGCCTCCAGTTTAATTCAACATTTCAATAAGATGTACATGATGAGAAGTGAAAGAATGCTTCGACGTGAAAGCGCTAAAGACCTGAGATCCAAAATCCAACAGACAGAGGGATGCTGCCGTTCCCGAGATATTCCACATAACACCTGGCACGATTATGTCGTTAAGAACAAACAGGCCCTTTCCCACTCCACTTTGCCTATCTCATGGTATTTTCCGTCCTTCCTAAATCTTTTCCTACATCTATCGACCGCTTTCCTTCTAGCCCTTTCCGCGTGCTTTCCCCCACCGTTTACCCCCCAATCCCAACCCCACCCTCCACCCTCTCTATTTACTTTTGAAAGCTGAAGCTGTAGGAGCCCGTGTTGGGGTCCTGCTGCATCTTAAAATTGTCCAAACTCAGTCCAAAATTACTCAGGACGCTGTTGCCCAGATCCTTCAGTTTCCCTATCGTCTCCGTCTTGAGCTTCTCCATGCGCGCGGCACATTCTTTTTCCAACCCAGGCATCTTGGCGCGGACCACGCGGTTCCCCGGGTCCAAGGCCAGCACCTCCTTGTAATCTTTCAGGGCGTCCTCCAGCTTGTCCAGACGCTCGGAGGCCTGGGCCCGGCGCATCAACGCTTTTGCATACCCGGATTTAAGCTTGAGGGCGACACTGCAGTCCTCCACCACCTCTTGGTCCCGCCCCAGATGGACCCAGCATGCTGCCCGGTTGCAGTAGTACACGGCACACTCCTCCTTAAACTCGGCAAACGGTTCTTTTTCCTCCTCCGCGCGCGTTGCGTCCGCCTGATGGGAGCCCCCACAGGACCCGGTAGTCCCCTCCTTCCCTCCCGTTCCAGAGGGTGCCGTGGCCCCGGACACTCCGCTGCCTCCTGTCTCGGGCGTCGCGACGTTCTCTTCCCCACTCTTTCGCGCCCTTTCCTCTTCTTCTTGGGCGGCCCAGGCCCGTCGACGTGCCTCTGCCAATTCTTTCTCCTTGTCGTACTGGTATGGGCAGAATTTGATGGCAAGACCGTAGCACTCTGCGGCCCCCTGGAAATCCTGCGCTTGGTAGCAGGTGTTACCCTCCTCCTTCAAGCCCCGTGCTTTCTCTGCGTCTCGTTCCTCTTCTGGCACCACCCGCAGTTCTTCAAATTGCTCCGACAGGTCCTCCGCCCCGATGTCCTCCACTACATTCACGTCATTTTCGGCTTCAAAAAATTCTTCCTCCTCCACATCATCACGTCCCTCTACAGCTGGTATCTCTTTTGCGGAAAAATGAGAGGAAGAAAGGGACGCTTCTGTGTATTTGGTCCTCATCGTGCCCGGGCCCGAGGATGTGGGCGAGGACACCGACACAGGCTCGTCTGCCATAGCGAAACACCCCTGTGCAAGATAGTCAGAAAAGAAGACAAGTGCCATCGCGTGAAAAGATGTGGAATACGAAGCCACGAGAACACCACGAGGTCTCCCCGCCTGTCTGGAGCGCGGTTTGCGGCTTCGACGATGAGGCTCAATGTTCTGAATTCCAGAGCTTCGATTCGCCCCTCGCCAAGAGGGAGACCGCGAGGAGCACGAGGAGCTCGTGCGTCTACTCGTTTAATCCCACAACATTGTGAGGAAAGGCACGATAGGGGTACATGGCCTGCTTTTTTTCAGTCTCATGATCTGTGTGCTTCGATCTCGACGAAATGGACCGCATGGTCTGACTGCATCTCTCTCACAAACCCACCCTCCTTTGCTTCCTCCCATTGTTCCTTGCAGGAGGACCACCGTGCCCCTCGAAAGCAATCGCAAGCGACATCGTCACCCCTTCGAGCATGTCCCAAGCCAAGCAAAGCCCCAGCAAGATGCTGGTTATGCTCCCCATTTTTTTCATGGCTCAAAAGGTGACTACGACGGAAGGGACCTCGGCGCCGCCCCCCTTCCCATTGCTTCACCCAAAACCCCTGTTTGTCTCTTGCAAGAAATGTCGTCTTAGCACACCTGCACCTCGCATGCACATGTTCTTCATTTTCTTGGTGAAAGTTTCTCGGTTTCTTCTGCTTGCATTGTCTCACGCTTATTTTCGTTCTGGCGCTATGCGGTTCTCGCGTTCCCCCTGCTCAAACCCCTCGGTTATCCTTTTCCAGGTCACCTACACCGACGATCTTGTCAACATTCTCCGTATTTCCTACTACGCCGTCCAAGCCGTCACCCTTCTTGTCGCCTACGTATACATTCGCAACAAAATCATGGCGGCCAACGATCGCACCCCCATATACCTTCCCCCTGTGGCCTTGCCCTTCGGCATGGGTCCTGCTGCGGACAACCCCCGGCCAAAGGAAACCAGCTACTTTGACCACGAGATGGAGCAGGTGCGTGGGCGATTTGGAAATGGTGAAGGTGGCAGACTTGAATTCGATCGGCGCTTGTCTAAGTCGTGTTTCTGAGTCTAACCAGCGTCATTGGCTTGCTTCCGTCCTTCGCTTCCTCTTTCTCTCCATCACCTCCCCATCCCCCATCTTTAGTTGAACACACTGATCCGTTCCACCCTGATCGGCGTCGCGATGGTCTCTTTCATGCATTGGAAGATGGGCGTGAAACCCGTCCTCCTGCTCCAAACCCTCATGGGCCCGATGAACCTGATGGACAATGGGCTGGTTAAGAAATACGTGTTGGGGAGCAAGGAGCGTGTCTGGGGGGAGCTTCTAGACGGGGAAGATGACGCGACGATCCCTGTCGGGGCTGTCGGGGCGGTGGAGAAGGAGGGAGAAGGGGAGAGCGTGGAGGAGAAGGCTAAACGGATGGAGAAGGTGATGGACGAGGTCTTTAACAAGGAGAAGCCCTGTGCGGCCCTGCTCAAAGTGTTACAGAAGGAGAATGTCAATTACCAGACGCAGCAGGAGCAATACAGGTCCGTAAATGTCTGAGATAAGGGGATACGATGCGGGGACTAACGCTCCGACTGCGCAAAATCCTCACCGTCCCCTCCCTTTCTCTACCCCACCCTGCTCCACAGCCCCCTCACTGTTCTTTGCAGCCGCCCCGATGTGACGGAGGAGCAAGTCAAGCAAGCGCTGTTCCTGGGTGCCCATAAATTCCATAGGGACGAAGACGGGTGCACGGCCCTACATTGGGCAGCCATGAAAGGGGCGGTGGCGGCTGCTACGGTTTTGACCTCAGGGAATAACCGTGACGTCGAGGTACGCGGATCTGTAGGCTGGATGGCGAGAAGGGATATTCGACTCGTGTGCGGCCTTTTCTGGGTTTTCTTCAAGCGCTTGCCAAAGACCGTGACGGGGCAAGGAGGTCACCACCCCACCAGCGATATTTGCTTTTGAGAAATCAGGAGAGATGGAGATGAAGAGGAAGGCGATGTGTGCAAGAATGTAAGAAAAATGCTTGCGTGACTCATCAATGTTGCGTGTATCTTTTCTCACTCCTGCAGAAATTGCTTGGAATGCAAGATGGGGACAAGAAAACGGCCTTGGAACTGGCGAAAGAAAGTATTGAGCCGACTCACGAGCAAGTGGAGGCAATTTTACAGGCTGCGGAGAAGAGGATTGAGGCAGCGATGGTAGAAAATTTGGATTGAATGGGCTGCATCCAGTATAGGAAGGAGGTTTGAGTTTGTGGTGAGCGAGGAACAACGCTGTGAATAGAGTGGAAGAAACGGATTGAGTTGAGGACAGTGGCTCGATCAAGAGAAGCAGATAGAAGAATTAAATTTTTGGAAGCGCTATGAAGAAATGAGAAGAAGGATATGGGGGATGTTGTTTCTTGATGCGAGGCACAGCTTTTTGCAAGTGATGCACTTTCATGTCCAAGGGCGCCAAAAGTGAAATGCGTGGTCTCTTCATTCCAGTAAAGTAAAAACAAACGATCAAATTCTCCAACAAGATCCATGTGGTCGATTCAGTTCGTCCCGTTAAATAAAATAGAGAGGTCGACAACGTCTATCATTGTTTTGAATATTTTAAAATGACCTCCTTAACGGTCATCCGTTAAGTCCCCGTTACTGCTCTCCCACTACTACTCGCGCGCGGCAACCCGCATTCGCCGTCCATTTGACTACATTTAACGCATGAGCTAGCTTCAAGCATTCATTAATATTTAGCTTTTTGCATCAATTACTTTATCACGGGATTATGTGGTCCGACACACAAAGTGCGTACCAGATATCCAGTGAGATCGCATGTGGGAAAGGGGGCCGAAATCCCCCCGCACGATCGCACCAGCTATTCTTACGAATAAGTAATTGCCTTCGGAGTCATATGTGCCATGATAATCCACCTACAAAGGAGCCCGCATAGTCACAAACAGCTAAAGAAAGGATCACCACAAGGATGACGGCTTCCCAATCCCCTTCCACATCTCATCAGGGTAAAGAAATCACCTCCTCCCTGACAAAAACTTCAAACCTAAGGGCCCAATCTGTCGACAAGCGCTGTTTACAGCTGCTATGCGTCGATGCGCCTCCCCGTTTGGAATGATTCCTCCCGAGGAATCAGAATGCAACGACGTAGGGGAAGGCCATGGCATAGAAGCAAGAGAAGCTGAGTTACAGCCCGCAGTTGACAGCTTGGCCTCAAGCATGTCGTACCATCCTTTAGTAGAAGACCCCGAATGGAAACTCTTCGCGTCGTTCGACAGTCTGGATTTCAGTTTTGTGGGGGGAGCTATCGGAGTCTGTCGGCCAGTACCACAAGAGGTGAGTGAGGGACGTATTTTTCCGGTCTTCCAAAAGGGGGAGAGCAGCTGTTGAGGCAAAGCTTTAATTGATTATTAACGAATAGAGCTGAAACAGAAACGTGAGCACTTCTCATTCCCCTTTGCCTGCTCTGTCGATCTTCTCTTCTGCTCTTCCTCAGTTTTCCCCGATTTACAAAGCCACCCTGACGATGCTGAAGCCCACGATCCTCCGACTCACTGGCCTTGGATCTCTCTTTCTTGGCAAAAAAGAGCGCGAAGTCATGCTTTGGGACACACCAATTTCCCCCACAGCCGCTTCCGTCAGTCGACCATCCTCCTCCCGCCCTCCCGCAGACAATTTGCGATTAGCGGATCAGATGCTTCGTCTCGCCTTGGTGGGGAAGCCACGCCGTTACTCCTACTGGTATTTGCAATATTTCACAACTACGGACGTCGGTAAATTACTGGGGCGATGGCATGGAGATTATAGGGAGGAGTCAATGGAGGGATGGAGGCAGGGAGAGAGCGTGGAGAACAACGTGATCCTGGCTAAGATCGAAGAGATGACAGGGACGAGGATCTTGGTGGCGCCCCATGATGGAATGGGGGTGCGTCGGTGTTTCCTGCTGATGGGCGAAGAGGAGTTGGTGACACGAGCGCTAACTTTGTTACAGGGCGCCGTCGCGCAAAAGATATGCCCGAGTCGAAAGGAAGGGGCGGAGATACTGGCGAAGATGGGAGGGAGGGAGGGAGGACTAGGCAGGGACGAAAGATTGGAGGAGATCCGCCTCGAGTTGCGGGATAAACACAAGCTGAGGATGATGGAGGTGCAGGTGAGTGGATGGGAATGACGCTGCACGGGACTTGAAGAGAGAATGGGTGATGGTGGTGTCCTGGCATGCCCAACGCACGACCCCATCGAGCAAATATGCCTCCATGTTTTCCTTCCCTACCCTCCGGAAGCCAGCTATCACCGTTACCGTGCCTCACTCTCAGTCCTCTAGTATCCTCTTTCTCTGCCTCAATGCCCGCAGCGAGATGGAAACTGCCTCTTTCGAGCCCTCTCGGCTTTCGAGCATGGCACCGAGAGCCAGCACAAGCAGGTGCGCGCCATGATTGTCGCCCGCTTGGAGGAGGTCCCGGAGGCCATGGCAGTGACGGCACTAGTGGAAGGTGTTTCGGAGGAAGAGTATGTGAAAGGCATGGCCCAAGACCGGCAGTGGGGGGGCTACACCGAGTGCATCGCATATTCGGAGGCAAGGGGAAGGTCTGTGCGCCTGTTCGTGGAGAACGAGAAAATTGGACTGCGTTGCACGGACATTGACGCCGGACAAGGGCCTCAGCAGGACGATGGGAGCCGAGTACACTTGTTACTTTACAAATCGCACTACTGGTTACTAGTGCGAGGGTGATCTATGATCGCATTAGTTGAAGGAAATTATCAGATTCAGCAGTTTTCAACATTCGTGCACAGCGATTTTTAAAAACATCGTTTTGAGAAATGTATGTGAGCATGTACAAGTTTGTGGTGAGGTTAAGATAGCTGTCAACCACCTTAAAATTGGAGTCGCTCAGAACAGAACTGATCTGCTCGATTGAATTTCATATACACATTTATATAATTTCTGGAAGAAGAATGTGAAGTAGGCGAATGTAACATGAGTCATATTGCTATACCTTGTTCAAGGAATACTCTTCCTCTCCACCATCTATATCAGATTTGCGAAGTATGGGTAGGCTTTCATATGAAGAAGGTGTAGCCGTATTTTATCCTCCGTGTTAAAACATCTCTTGTCATTGGCCGAAAGTGTTATCTAGGAAACATCGCAGACAATAGCTGATTGGGAGATCGTAAAAATGTACCACTCCAGAAACTTCCTTCGTGATTGCGAAATGTGTATAGAATGTATAGACTTTATCTTGTCGCAGTTATATCACAAAATGTGTCGAAGTGTGCGATCGAACAGTTCCTTCGACAGCATCACAGTCCATGATACTGGAGCTCGACAAGCTACATGCACCATTCACGAATCATAACCCGCATTGAGAATATCTCAAAATTCCAAAAGTGCCAATCTTGACTTGTATCAGCGGCTTAAGGGTGCAAATTACGCGTTGGCCGAGGACAGAGAGTAGTGGAAGGGGTTGTACGCAAGCGGGCTTCGTAACGGCTTGGATGGTTAACGGCTAGCAAAAAAAAACAGAATTTCGCACGTGGTGCTTCCGCCCACCCTCACAGTCTCTTGCACACGATCGCTTGCAGCACACGATGGGTTGCTCGCTCTCATCTTTCTACTGTGTAAATCTCAATTTTAATGCTTTTTTTCAGGTCTCTGATGCATCGCAATTTTTATTTCACAGGTTTTTTAATTCGTCCTGGACAATGGTCTTCATGTGAAAAAGCTTGCGATCCCCCCACCCTCAATAGTTTCTGCTATTTTAAAAAGTCCTGGATTGTATTAAATGCTACGGTACCAATTTACTAAGAAACTTGCCATCTTTCTGACCTCTTCGCTCCTTCTCTTGCTGATATGGGATGAAGGGGCAGTGATATGGCACCAACACGACCAACTCTCTGATGGGAGGCGGTCCCTCTTCTCCTTTTTGACCCGTGCATTATCTTCGGGGCGATCGTTTCGGAGACGATTCATACAGAGGCACATTGACTCTTTCACTCCGTCATCACACAGCCGTCGCACCCTTTGCGTGGATCAAGGTGGCTTTTACAAAGGCTCATGGGTGCGCACTCCAAATGTTACCCGGCCGCACACGCACGTCAAGCTGAAACCCCACGCCTTCACTCGCGCAGAGTTAGATTTTAGAAAAATATACCCAATAGAGCAAGGATGGAAGAAATATCATCTACCATGGAATGAGTACGACTTCGAGCCGCACCAAGCGGCGTGTAAAATACCTGAGTGGAATGTAACCAGAGCTTGCCAGATATTGGACGGTGCCTTGTCTGCAAGCCGCCGGATTCTCTTCGTGGGAGACTCCATGTCGTTCACTATGGCCCTCTCCTTCTTGCTTATGATGGGTGGCGACGGTATTATTACCGACCAAAGTGCGTGGAAAGAGCAAGCCATTTGTGACGAGGGAATCTTGCCCAAGGGCCCTATATTTGTACATTTTATCCGCAACGACGCCCTTTATGTTGACCCTACCATTGTGAAAAGTTGGAAAGAAATTCCGGAGCTGAGCAAAACGGAGATGGCGGGATCAGATTTCCGGGTCAGCAAACCATGGACGCCGTATTACGATGAGTCTAAACCGGAGCTCGTGATATTGAATTTGGGTACGCACATCCACTCTACGCCTTTCTTCAAAGTTTTGATGGACGAGGTTTTGTCATTTTTATCCCAACGTCGAGCGATGGCGGTGGCGATGGGTCGACGGCCTCCGAGAATTTTATGGCGAACCACTGCGCCAGGTCATCCGGAATGTTGGAAACACCAGGAGCCGATAAAGGCAGGGAAAGAGAGAGCATCGCCTTTGTATGAAGGGGTCTACCGTGATCGATACACGTGGCATTTGATCGAAGACATGAATACATACATGGAAACGCGGGTGAAGGAGGTACTCGGGGAGAAGGATGGGCCGACTGTGATGAGATTGCACGACATTGTCAAGGAGCGGGCGGACGGGCATCTCCAAGGCGATCTTGGCGATTGCCTGCACTACCATTTACCTGGACCTCCGGATTGGTGGACAAGGGTGTTTCTTGAGGTGCTGAGGGAGTTGGTGTGAAGGGAGGATGAGAGAGAAGCGAGGGCAGGGGGTCCTTTTCGAGGCTGACTCTCTGACGCACAAAATGTGTTCAATCGACTTTTTTACCGCCTAGAAGGCTAATTTTAGATATTTTCCCTAAAGACCTAGCATTCACTCAAACTCAGGCAAAATACTTTACATGAAATTACACCTTGGACTTTTTATAATACACGTATGCGAGTTTTGATGGCGACGGGCAGTTCTTGCGGGCTTTGTCAATTTCATCATGTTATTTGATGAAATTGTAGGACGTGGCAATCCAGCATGGACGTGCTGGTGACAGGCCACAATTTGAGAAAAACAATTTAAAATTGCAAGAATTTTGGGGAAGGGAAGTTGATGCGATTGTGATCATTAAAGTGGGATCAAAAGTAACTACATGGGGGATAAACTGATGACTTCAAGAGCCTATTAAATACTCGAATAAATAAAAGGCATTTGTCGAGATATGGCTGTAGACTACGCCGTTGTTCGTCCTGTTTAACGTGGACGGACCCCAATACTTTAAACGGGTTCGTAGCTACTTATCTTAAACCAATACCCTATGTCGACATGTTCCATGTACTCCTTAGATCTCAATCTCGCGCAAAGGTAGTCTATAGTCTCCCCTTTAGCAATATACTCCATATTGTACCATGTAAAAATCGAGCGAACTTTGTAAATGCGACGATAGTTCAATTAAACCAGTCGTGGTATCCTAGTCATTGAAGACAGCTGACTGCTTCAACTTGATGCTTGCTTGCTTCGGTGGGGGGGGTATCCTCGATATTATGTCCAATGGAAATGATAACCCTTCAAAATTACATTTCAATTCAATGTGATATGGGCATTCGATAATGTCTAAATATTTTGCGAAATGATAATGTCGGGGACCAAATTTCGATGCATGGGGGGACGCGACTCATGTAAACGAAAGGAATCAGAGGGCCGAGGGCGAGGCCTTTTGCTTCCCTGAGGCATGTGCTAGGCCAGTACACCACGCTTGCCAAGCTAACCCTACTTGTACGAGATGCTATAGAAAAGGCATTCGGCTCTTTCCAAGGGAAACGGTAGGCCCAAATCTTTTGAAAGCATTTTGAAGCGCAAGAAACTAGGCAACCGAAATCGTCCCCAGCTCTGGACGGCAATTTCCGTAAGAGGAGCCCGGGGCTGAGTGTCGATGCATTCTCAAAATTTCTCTCCTTTCTTTCTTCATACTTAAACTGTCTTCTCTTCCCATCCCATCACCACTTCCCTTTCACTTCACCGCATCTCCGTTTCGCTCTCGCTCCCTCTTTGTCCCCCTCCTTCTTTGCTTTCGCTCTATCTCCCGAGGGCACATGCATCGCATTGATTCTTCGAGCCCATAATGACATTTCCGCTTTGCGTCTCTCACCTGGGATTCAAAACTGTTTCCACCGACATCCTCTCCATGATATATCCCACCCCTTCGCTCCGTCCTCCAACTTCCTTGGGCCCCACCTCCCCCTCTCCCTGTCACTACCTACCTCATCCCTCAACTGCCTCTAGCGCCTCCTCGATCCTTCCCTCTCCCTCGCCTTTCTTCCCCCCTCCCTACTTTCCCCCCAACCTGGCGGTCCGCACATCCTTGAGCTGTGCCAGGGCCCGCAGCTTCTCCAACGCGGGGGCCGGAACCTCTCCGTCCACGCTCATCAGGCACAAGGCCAGGTCCGTCTCCTGACGCCCCAGGGTCAGGTTGGCCACGTTCACCTAAGTAGGGTAGGAGGGAAGGAGGGGAAGAGGGAGGAAAGGAAGGAAGGAGGGAGTGGGAGGCGTGAGGGAGGGGGATAAAGGGAGGTGGCGTGCATAATTGTCGTCACACACGCGTCGAGAACCTATTGAGGGGGCTTTTCCTCCCTCCCTCCCTCCCTCCCTACTTCCCTCCCCACCTTGTGCTCCTCCAACACGTCCAACACCCCTGAAATGGCCCCTGGCTCGTCCTGTGACGTGGCGGGGGAAAGAATGAGCGTTTAGACCTCTCTATCAAAGCGCATGGAGGGTACGATCGTTCCCTCTCTCTCGGAGGCCTTCCCCGGTAAAAAGGAAGCGATGGGCTGGTCGCCAGACAGAGGGGAGGGGGGAGATAGAGGAAAGATCCCGTGTCCGAGATTGCGCAGAGGCGACGGGCGCCCCCTGGCACGGCCGAATGCGGACATGGAGCGAGGTAGTGGAAGCCAAAGGCAGGATCGAGGGGCAAGCCACGCGTATACACGACCCGACGGCCCGCTCGCCGGCCCGCCCTCCCTCCCGCCTTCCCTCCCGCTCTCCCGCCTTCCCTATCTTGTTCCTGAATTTGAGCACGGAGCCCTCGTGGAGGTTGAGCGCGGGGAAGTTCTTGTAGTGATCCAAGCTGACCAGGCAAGGCTCGTGGCCAAAGACCGAGCCCGTCACCGACGTGGCGCCCCCCCCCTCCACATGGGCCACCACGGTGATCAAGCTCCGGTAGGGGGAGGCCGCCGAGGCCAAGGCCGGGGCCTCCGTCAGCGCCTCTGTCTCCACCCCCAGCTCCTCCGCCAGAAAGGGGGCGTTGACGATACCCGGAAGTGTCCCGTGCGTGTCCTGCGTGGAGAGGAAGCCGACCAAGGCCTGAGCCTTCAAGAGGGCGCGGGCGTCGGGGCTGGTGATGGAGATGTCCGTCTGGCCCCAGGACGCCAAGGTGATCTTCCAGACCGTGCCCATGGCGAATTGAGTGGCCACGCGTCCGAGCTGCTGGGCCAAGTCCGCGTACGGGCGGATGGCGTGGTTCTGGGCGATGGACATGTAGCCGACGTTGCAGACGCCCACGAAGTCCTGGGGAGGGAGGAGGGAGGGAGGGAGGGAGGGAAGGATGGAGGGATGTGGTTGGAACGGTCCATGAGCAAAGCCCAGGGGGAGGGGGCGAGGGAGGAAACGGAGGGCCGAACGGACCCAGCCCCTCGAAGCGGAAGGGGGGGAGGGAGGGAGGGCGGGAAGGAGGGAGGGCGGGGGAGAGGGAGGGCCTGACCTTGCTCTCGAGCGTGTCGCACATCTGGACGGCAATGTCCTTGGCCACGTTCACCTGCGCCTCCTCCGTGCTCGCCCCCAAGTGGGGGGTGCACGAGACGTTGGGATGGGCCAAGAGCTTCTTGGTGCTCTCCCCCGGAGGCTCCTTCTCGTACACGTCTAAGGCCGCCCCGCCCACGTGACCCGCCTCCAGGGCCTCGAGCAGGTCCATCTCGTGAACGATCCCCCCCCGGGCGCAGTTGATGATGTGCACGCCTTTCTTCATCTGCTGCAAGCTCTCCCGGTTGATCAGGTTCTTGGTGTCCGGCGTCAGGGGGGTGTGGAGGGTGATGAAGTCGGCCTGGGGCCAGACTTTCTCCAGGTCGCACTTCTGGATGCCCAGCTCCTAGAAGGAGGGTAAGAGGGGGACAGAGGGAGGGGGGGGATAATTTGAGTTTGATTTTAAATTTGGACTCGGGACGGGGAAGGGAGGAAGCCTGCCAGATGGTGATGGACGCCTGGGATCAAGGAAGAGGATGGAGGCTTCAGAGCCAATCCATCCTTCCTTCCCTCCCTTTCTCTCTTTCTCCCTCCCTCCCTCCCTCCCTCTTCACCTTAAAGGCCGCTGCCGGAAGAACAGGATCAAAGCCCACCACCTTCATGTCAAAAGCCTAGGGGGGGAGGGAGGGCAGGAGCGAGGGCGGGGGGCAGGGCGGGAAGGAGGGAGGACAGGTGACATGGCGCCCGTCCTGGGACTACAAGACTTCCCTTCCTGCCCCTTTCCCTCTGCGCTTTCTTCGGTACGCCTAAATCGATCCCACAATCCATCCTCCCTCCCTCCCTCCCTCTTTCCCTCTTTCCCTCTTTCCCTCCCTCCCTCCCTCCCTCCCTCCGGGTCATCTTCCCATCTGCTGGCCCTAGCCATCCCTACATCCCGTCCGTAGACCCTCTTTCCCGTACCCTCCCAGGAAATCCCTACCTCCCTCCCTCCCTCCCTCCCTACCTACCTACCTACCTGCCCCCATTTCGCCACCTGCTGCCCGATCCGGCCGCAGCCCACCACGGCCAAGGTCTTCCCTGCCAGCTCCGTGCCCATCAACTTGCTCCGCTCCCACTTTCCTGCCTTCATGGACATGTCTGCTCGCGCCAAAGAGCGGGCGGAGACGGCCAGGAGGGAGAAGGCGAGTTGGGCGGTGGACACCGTGTTCCCACCTGGGGAGGGAGGCGGGGAGGGAGGGAGGGAGGGAGGGAGGGAGGGAGGGAGGGGAACCGAAAGCGACTGGTGATGTGAGCCCGGATAGATGGCATACAAGTAGTCTCTTTTGTACAAGGATGGGAGGACGGGAGGGAGCAAAGGAGGGCGCTGAGGCAGGGAGGGCGTGACAAAGGGTCGGAGAACGCACCGGGCGTATTCATGACCATGACCCCTTTCTTGGTGGCAGCACGCAGGTCGATGTTGTCAACCCCCACACCGGCCCTCCCTATCACCACCAGCTTCTCCGCTGCGGCAATCACGTCGCCCGTGACCTAAGAGAGGGAGGAAGGGAGGGAGGGAGGAAGGGAGGGAGGGAGGAAGGGAGGAAGGGAGGAAGAGAGGGAGAGAGGGAGGGAGGGA
>Ga0102934_1002216_pt1 | contig 13466 bp, 17 predicted proteins | sample SalPonR2_A_D1_MG_FD_78175 | JGI IMG/M metagenome (GOLD analysis project Ga0102934, IMG submission 78175) | Salt pond soil microbial communities from South San Francisco under conditions of wetland restoration - Salt Pond MetaG R2_A_D1_MG | ecosystem: Environmental > Aquatic > Marine > Intertidal...
AATGAGGGCCGCCGACTGATCCTCGACCTGCTGGGACGCCACGGTAACCTCGCCATCCTCGCCGACGATCTGCCCGGACAGGATCAGCAGCTCCGGATCCAGGGAAATGCTCGCCTTGCCCTGCACATAGATATGCGGCCCATCGGGCAGGTTGGATTCGGCGGCGGCGAGGAGGGGGATCAGTGCCAGGGTCAGCAACAGGGTCTTCATGAGCAGTCCTTTTCGAGGTGATCGATTCACTCCCGAACAATGGCGCGCTTGCGCGCCCGCGTCAACCAGGTCTCCCGGCATGAAGAGGATCGTCAGCCCGCCATCGCCGCACCGAGATAGTAGGGCCAGAGGACGATCGCCAGCGCACCCTTGACCCAGCCGAGGTCGAGGTAGCCGAGGGTGAACAGCCAGGCCGCGAACCAGGCGCCACCCCAGAGGGAGCTGTGTTCGACTTTGATCTTTTCCATGCTGCACTCTCCGAGTGGGTCGCGATCTGATTATATGCATGCCGCAGACAACACGCCCCTTCGGCAATCACACATATAGACCATGTTAGGTTTGCAGCTGTCAAGCAACGACTGAATCGATACTGTGACCCAGCCCATTCGTGATAGCTATCCTGACGCGCTGCGTGCCCTGGCGCTGATTATCGTGGTCCTCGGTCACTGGTTTGCGACCCTGCCCAGGCTCGATGATGGCCTGATGGTGGAAACCGACCACCTGCTCCAGGTCTGGCCCAACGCCGGGATCCTGACCTGGTTCGTTCAGGTCGTCCCCTTGTTCGTCTTCGTATCGGCCGCCGTCAGCGCCGATGGGGTCGCGCGACGGCTGCAGGGTGGCCACAGGCAGCTGCACTGGTGGGCAGGCCGCGCCTTGACGCTTGCCCGACCCACCTTGACCTATCTGGCCGCCATCGCGGCCTTTGCCGTGCTCGCGATCTACACCGGCGGGCGATTGCTTGGCCCGCTCAATGCGTCATTGACCGTGCACCTGTGGTTTCTGATCATGCTGCTGGTCGTCCAGGCACTTCTCCCCCTGTCCTACCGCGCCGACCAGAAGTTCGGACTAGGCGCCGTGGCAGGCCTGGTTGTCCTGGCTGCAATGATCGACCTGGTCCGGGCCGCCCCGGGCTCAGCGCAGGATCTCCTGGCGCTGGGCGCACACACCGGCCGGGACGACAGCGGCATCGGCTGGCTCAATGCTCTGGTGGTCTGGCTGATTCCGCAACAGCTGGGCCTTGCCTGGAAACATGGTCGTTTCCGCGGCAGCCTGGTCGGGCTCGGCTTGATCGTGCTGGGTCTGGCCTGGCTGGCGGCCAGCGTGGCCTCCGGCTACTCCATGGCCATGGTCGGAATCGACTTCGAAGGCCGAAGCAACATGCTGCCCCCGACCCTGGCACTGATCGGCGTGATGTGGTTCCAGGTCGGTGCGGTCCTGCTGTGCGAGCGCCCTGCCCGCTGGCTGCTCGAACGCCATCCAATCCGGCGCACCGTCGCAATCCTTGGCGCACTCGGCATGCCGCTGTATCTGTGGCACAAGCTCGCCGAACTGCCGGCGGCCTGGCTGGGCGAGCGGCTGCAGCTTCCCATAGATGCAGGCCTGCCGGGCTCGCCCGGTTTCTGGGCCGGCAGGCTGTGGTGGCTGGCCCTGTGCACTTTGATGGTGATGCCGGTCATTGCGATCGTGGTCAAGTTCGAGCTGAGCCGCAAGCGCGATGTATTACCGGCGACCAGCCAAGCGGCTATCCTGACCGGCGGAATTGCCCTCCTGGCCGGCCTGGTCACCGCCCTGGTCCTTGGGGCGATGCCCGGCGCTCTGATCGGATTGTTCGGCGTGGCTGCTGCCTCACAGCTGCTGCGAACACCGCCCAACCGATGACTTGATATCAATCGAACCCAGAAGTACCACCACATGTCAATCGTTACTACTGGCGGCCATGAGCAATAGATCATTCAAGGTATCCAGGAACTTGCAAAGAAAGCCGGATCCAACGGCCCGAAGCGCGAACGTTACTGCAACCCTTCATCGCTTGAGCGCATGCGCGAGTACCTTTCGTCCTTTTCCCGCCACAGGGCGTTGAGCCAGTCCTGGAAGCGGCGGCGGAATTCGGGGTCGTTTTCATAGTCGCCGTGGATCATTTCCGGCGGCACCCGGACTCGGCGCACGTGGACCTCGACGTGCTCCACACGGTTGCTGAGGAACTGGCCGAAGCCGGGCGGGCCGTCCGGGAAGCGTATCGTCACGTCGATCAGCGCCTCCACCTGGTCGCCGAGGGCGGCCAGCACCAGCGCGGTGCCGCCGGCGCGCGGGCGCAGCAGGTTACGAAAGCCGGCGCGCTGCTCTCGATGGCGCTCGGGGGTGAACAGCGCGCCCTCGGGAAAATTGACGACGGTGCTCGGAATCCCGCGCAGCCGATCACAGGCTTGGCGCGCAGCCCTGAGGTTCTCGCCGCGCCGCTCCGGGTAGCGCTCCAGCGTTTCACGCGACGGGAAGCGGACAAAGGGATATTCCAGCGCCCAGAACGCCGGGCCCAGCAGTGGCAACCAGATCAGCCCACGCTTGAGGAAAAATCGCCAGAACGGCAGCCGACCGTGAAAGACATGCAGCAGCACCGGCACATCCACCCAGGACTGGTGGTTGCAGAGCAGCACGTAGCTCTTCGAAGGGTCGGCGTCGAGGTCTCCGGTGACTTCGACCCGGGTATCGAGGCAGCGCCGCAGCAGACCGACCAACAGGTCGAGCCAGCGCTCGGCGATCCAGACCACGATCCGTCGGCAGGCCGTTCGCATCCCTTCGATCGGCATGATCCACTTGACCAGTGCTGCGATCATCATCGGAACCAGCAGCACCAGCGTCGCCGGCACGACGATGATCCAGATCAGCAGCCATCGCGATTGTCGTAGCATCAAAAGGAGAGACGAACCTTCTCTGGGCCGAAAGCGCTCGCGCTACACCGCGAGCAAGCCTTTGTCGCCTTGAACCTCAGTCTTCACTCAGCGCGGTGAGCAGTGCCTTGGAGAATGCGGGCAGATCGTCGGGAACGCGACTGCTGATCAGGTGGCCATCGACGACGACCTCTTCGTCGACCCAGTCGGCACCGGCGTTGACCATATCGTCCCGGATCGACGGGAACGAGGTCACGCGCCGACCCTTGACGATATCGGCCGAGACCGGCACCCAGCCGGCGTGGCAGATCCAGGCGACCGGCTTGCGGGCAGCACTCAACTGGCGCACCAGATCGACCATTGCAGGGTTCCGGCGCATCCTGTCGGGCGCCATCCCGCCGGGAATCACCACCGCATCGAAGTCCTCCGGGTTCACGGCCGAAGCATCAGCGTCCACCTTGACTGCGTAGCCCTTTTCGCTGTGGTAGGTCTCCTCGCCCCCGCCGAGCACGGACACCCGCGCACCGGCTTCGATGAGTCGGAGTCGCGGATAGTGGAGTTCGAGTTCCTGGTAGTTGTCCTCGGCGAGGATCGCGATGTGCTTGTTGCTGACAGCCATGTCTGCCTCCGTTGGATTGGATTGCCGATACAACAGTACTGCATCCGGATCAGCAGGGATTCAAGGCCGGCCTATCGCCCTGCCCGCCCAAGCTTGTCCATCTGCACCAGCAGCTTGTCGACCGCACCCGGCTTGGGATGCGAGGCGGGGGAGAAGAAGCTGATGTTCACCGGCTTGAAACCGCAGAATCCGAGGATCTGACCCTTGAGCTGGCGCAGAATCGCATCGCCATAGGCCAGGCGCAGGAAGCTGCGAGGGGTGTCGGAGGTGATGACGACCCGCGCCGAGCGGCCCTTGAGCAGCGGTGCAGGCAGGCCCATGGCCGTGGTCCGGTCGGTGGTAAAGGTTCGACCGTTGACGAACACGCGGTCGATCCAGCCTTTCGTCTTGGCCGGGAACCCACCCCACCACAGCGGAAAGGCCAGCACGAAATGCGAGCACCACTCGAGGTTTTTCAGCGACTCCTCCAGCACCGGCTCCAGCGGCTTGGCGTTGGCATACCCGGCCTTGCCGCGATCCGGATCGAAGCTCAGATCCGCCAGCTGCTGCAGGCGCACCTCATGACCGGCCGCAATCGCCGAGGCGGCATAGCGGTCCAGCGACTGGCGGGTAATCGAGCTTGGGCCGGGGTGGCCGTTCAGAATGAAGATTCGCTGTGGCATGGAGATTCTCCAATCGATAGCCTTGCGTTGGCGGCAGGTCCCCTCCAGACGTTAGCGTGGCACCTGAAGCCACGCCCAGCGGGGGAAATTTGGCCGATCATGCGATGTTGCAGCGGATCGGTCAATGCTTCCCGGGTGCCAGTGGGCCCTTTCGGCGCACTCGCCGCAACAGAGAACCCGGCCATGCTCACCGCTGCCCGAAAACACTCGTGTTCGGCTCTGAAACGGTCGGAGCTGGCCATCTCACATCCACTCGATCTCGACAGGACGCGCAAGGCAGCCGCATTCTCGGCAGACTGATCCGCCCTCGACCAGCACTGAACCGAGGGTGTGAGCGTACTCAGGCCAGATTGGCTCGACCACCATCGACGTTCAATATAGCGCCGGTCGTCCAGGCACTGTCCTCGGAAAGCAGATGAGCGGCGAGTGCAGCGATGTCGTCGGGCTCACCGATGCGCTGCAGCGGATGGGCCCGGGCAACGCCCTGCCTGATGTTGTCGCTGGCCGTGAGTTCCTTGGCCAACGGTGTGTCGGTCAGACTCATCGCGATGGCATTGATGCGGGTCTTCGGTGCCATCTCTGCCGCCAGCGTGCGGCAAAGGGCTTCAACGGCACCCTTCGCGCTGGCAACCGCCGTGTGATTAGTGAAACCCCGCTGGGCCGCCACAGACGAAAACAGAACGATACTGCTGTCGTCACTGAGCTTGTCTTTCGCAGTCTGGATGGCCTGCACCGCACCGACGACATTGATTTCAAAGGCATGAACCAGATCCTCACGGGTGACGCGCTTGAGCGGTTTGAGCCCGATGGTGCCGATGGCATAGGCCAGGCCGACGATGTCATCGACCTGCTCCAGCGCTTCTTCGACCGTCTGGGGGTCGGTGATATCGGCGACGGCATAGCCGGCGTCGAGTTCATCGGCCAGTTCAGCGAGTCTGGATTCTGTTCGACCGATCAGAAATACCTTGCGACCCTGGGCAGAAAGTCGTCTTGCGAGCGCGGAGCCGACACCGCCGGCCCCACCGAAAATGACAGTTTGCATGCTTGTACCTCGAGTTTCGAGTTGAATCAGAGCGGCCTACGATGCCTTGAGTGGGTTAGTTCAGCACCGGCGCGTGATGGATATGCTGTGGGTCTTCGACTTCGGAGACCAGGAAATCCGCCACGCTGGCCCGGGAGATCATGCCCATCTTCCAGTCCGCCGGCTCGACGCGAACCTTGTAGGCGCCGCGTTGACCTCCCGTCAGCACAACTGGTCGGGCGATCGTCCAGGCCAGATCGCTGTCCTTGATCAGGGCCTCCTGGGTCGACTTGTCGGCATAGATTCGGGAAAACACGGCGTTGAAGCCGAGTCGATTGATGGGATTCATGGATTGTCCGCTGTCGCCTGCCCCGTAGCCGGTGACCGTGATCAGGCGATCGACCCCCTGGGCCTTCATGGCCGAAATCAGAATACGAGTAGACTCGGAAAACAATGTCGTCCCGCCCAGGACCGTTCCGGGGTTGAGCTTGATGCCGAGCGTCTGCACGACGGCGTCCACGCCATCAAGCGCCGCCTCAACGGAATCCGAATCCAGCGCATCTCCATCAAAGGTTTCAAGCTTGGGATCATCCAGATCGATGGAAGACGCTGATCGAGCAAAGGCCCTGACGGTGTGCCCGCGCCGAAGTGCCAGGCGAACCGTTTCCAGACCGATGCCACTGCTGCCACCGACGACCAGAATATGCGACATAGCAACCTCCCGATTGGAAAGGGACTATGACAACACGCCGACCGTGAGAACCACGGAAAGGCCGGCGCTCTTCGGCCCTCCTGGTCCAGCCTAGAGACTGATGGCAGCAGCTGCAGCACTCGGAAAGCAAACCAGGTCGTCTAGACGTCACACTTCGGCGCCCGAGCTTCGCTGAACCAGTTGCTTTCACGCCGCAACAAGGGCCTGGCGATCCTGCTTTGTTTTTACCGAAAACCTGGTGATCGACCGGATGGGTTCCGGCGTTCTGGGCCGGCCGCTTGGGCGCATCTGGACTGCATCAATCGGATGGCCCGTTCTCCAGGACGGTCTCTAGCAGCCATCCCATCTGGACGTCGTAATATCCATCGCTTTTCCGGGGGGCGGTCATCGCCTGCATTTCGCGAATACTTCCGGTAGCGGAAACGTGCAGGTTGTGATCGGCATCTTCAAACGTCGCAATTGCCAACAACGCATCCGGGTTCTGCCCGATCGTTGCCCGGTAGAGCCTGCGGGTCTTGCGCCAATCGACATTCAAATCCTTCTCCCCGAAAATGGACAATACAGCAATGTCCAGGGACGACAGCATCGATTCAAAATCCTCAACGAACACGTAGGAACACATGTCATCATCGACACTGGCGCAGCTGCCGGAACTGCAGTTCTGCTGCGCTGTTTCATACTGTGTGCGGGTTTGCCATTCGCCCCGCATTTGCCTGATGTATTCGTTGGCGCGCAACCTCTGAGTGGCGGCCTGATAAAGATCGAAGCTACCGCCAGTACGAAAGATTTCGCACCCTCTGCGCCATTCATGCGAAAGCTGTTCGGCCTGTTGGACCGTGCCCCCTTCATGTGGAAGATTGGACAGAAGCAAATAAGAGAAATTGTCTTCAGCCGTGGTACCGCTGACTGAAATCCAGAATTCGATTTCCGGGTCCTGCGACAGCGCGATCGGCGCAATCCAACCAGCGCGACTGATCCCCCAGATACCGATCTTGCCGGACCCAGGAGCCTCGAGCTCCCGTAGATAATCCGCTGCATCCAGAACTTCCCGAGCACTGCTGAAAACTGACTGGTTGATATCGAACACGCCTTCGCTCTTCCCCTGGCCAGGTTTGTCCCAGACCGCCGTTGCAATGCCTACAGCGTTAAAACGCTGCCGAAGGTCCGCATACGAGTTCCGCGCGCGGATATCCGACTCACCGTATCCGTGTACAAACAGGATGAGGGCTTCACTCTCGGGAGCTGCAGGAGTGTCGAAGACACCCGACATCGTCAGGTCGTTGGAAACGAAAGTAAAATCTACGGTCGAGCCAGGCTTGAAACGCACGTCCGAACCGTCGGCCTCCCGGTCTACCTGCATGGCGCAGGCCCCCAGAATGAGCGCCGTTATGAGAATGGTCATCTTCCACATTGCCGGGTCAATTCGATGTTGTTTGATCAAGGTGGATCCAAGATGTCGGACAGTCCATTAAGTATACCGCTTCGACCCCGCTCATCCGCGCGCTAAGATCGATGATGCGCGCTGCCGCATCCTCGGAATGAGCTGTGAGTTCGCTGCACTGATGGCCAGGACAGCCGAGTTGGCGTGCCATCCTTGCGGCCAAAAGCCTTTCTTAAAGCTTGCAACACCCTTCAGAGCCACTGAAAAGCCGTTGCGAGCAATGTCAGACGCTATTCCGCCGACAACCAACGGCTTGCGAACATCTTTCAGAATGCGAATGTCCTGCGTCGTTGCTGCTTGCTAGACCATTTGCTGGCCTTCGGCCGTTACGGGATCAATCATCCTTCGCACTTCGGTTACAACCGTGGCAGGAAAGCCGCTCCGTTCAGCGTGCTCCCGTATAAGTGCCTCGTTATCGGCTATGTAAATACAGAATGTCTTATCGCCGGCCACATAGGAATGTTCCCATTGGACATTTTTCTGCTCTGCCTTCATCGCGGCAAGCACTCCATTAGACTTCTCTGCGGCTCCGCGCAGAGCATCACGCTCAGCTGAACCGATTTCCGGAATGTCGCGTTCGATTACATATCTTGGCATGGTATTTTCTCCATCTGTTGGGGTTTGGAATATTGCCTAACGCTGTCGTTGAGCAGCGGACCGTCCGCTGCCATGGTTTGTTAGGTATCTTGAACTCATATACTAGCCTCGGTCCTCGTGGATTCGGCCTTCAACGTAGAGATAATGCGAATCCAGGTCTCCCCGCCTGAAGATACGTGCCGTTTCATGATTGTATCCTGGAACGCCGACTTGTCCGCCTTCCTGGAATTCTACGAAAAACCCTCGCTCATCGGCGACGACCGTCCGGATGGCCCTTTTGGCGAGCAGCGCAACCGCACTGTCCCCGATAGAGATGGTGCTCCCATTTAACTCGATCGGTGCGTCATAGAGATGGACTGAGAAGTCGTCTACCGTACATATCCACAAGACGGACCCGGCCCACCCCGCCTCGTCAACAATTTGGCCTGCCAAGTCGTGCATGCAATGAATACCAAACGATTAGCTTAGCGGCGCGCGTTAGCGCGTCCGATGGAGGCCCGCAGGGCCGGAACGCATTTGAGCGCATTGTTAAGCGATTGGCTCGGGGGCACCACAATAACCCGCTGAGTCAAAGCCTTCTCGCATTTCATTTATGACGTTCTGTATTTGCCATTCAAGCCGATCTTGGTTGCAGAAATACTCATTGATCTTGCCAAGATTACTGTAGGTTGAGCGATTGAAGCCGTCTTCGATGTCGTTGAACCAGATAACGGTGTTGCCAATGATGGCAACCACCCAAAACCCGCCACCTTGATTTCCATAAGGTTCCTGGCTCCACTTCTGTGGATTGATTCTTATGACCTCCCAAACCCGGCGCTGCTCCAAGGTCATGCTGTCATACGATTCATTCATCGTGCCCCAGATCTCGGCCTCAGTTATTGGATTGCACCGCATATTTTTCCGCTTAACGCCTTGCTAAGGGGCGTTTTTGTAGTTGACTTATTTTGTGCTATTTAAGCACAAAATGAAGCGACGTAAAAAACGTCCCTCTTGAGCAATTAGTTATGCGTATTGCTATGGTATGAACGTTTCACTCTTAGTTAAATCTGAGCATAAAGTAAGTTTATGTAATACCGTAGGCCTACCATTTACCAAAGTAGCCCTCATTTTTTCTCTAACGTCTGACTCTTCGGCAGACCAATCTTGTTCCGTTTGATAAATATCGACACTCGGCCATTGTGCATAAGCAATAAAAGTATCGTTGTCTGATCTATGTAACTTAGAGCCTAGGCTACCAAACTTTTCATAGATGATTCGAGTTGTCTTTTCCCAATATACAATGAACTCTTTTTCTGCACCGGGCTTGACGTTAAATTCTAATAATACTGCCAGCATTCTTTTTTCTCCGGTTTTTGTATTTACGCTTAACGCCTTAGCTAAGCGGCGCGCGTAGCGCGTCCACGTGGAGGCGAAGCTGGAGCGGCTTGAGCGTTTTGTTAGGTGTTCTACTGCGCAACGATGGTGGCCTCCAAAAGAGCATTGTATTGAGCGGCGTATTCAGTGAACTCACTGACCAGCTCCAAATGTTGGACACTCTCAAAGGCGTCCGACGTTCCAGAAATTATCCGGACACCGTGCTCACATACAAGGTCCTGTTTTTCGAGTCCAGGAACATACATGGTGAAGCCACGGATTCCAATAAACCTGAAGTCGCCATGCTTGATACGATTCTTTAAATCTTGATCTGGAGAGTCAAGATCGATAGGTAATAAATACGTCTGAACGACTGCAATTTGGGACGTGGAGGGCTGTATTTCTAAATCCGGATCTAGCCAACAGGGAATGTCTCCAGACTGAGCAACCGCATTTGCAGAGAAGAGCGTTACCATCGGCAGTAACTTCATGAGTCTAAAAAACACCTAACTATAACTAAGTGGAAAAAGTCAGAACCGTGAGTTTTCTGAAAAAAGTCATATGACTTGTTTAGCAATCCCTAATTTTTATTGTTTTTGCCTGCTAATCAACAGATTAACCGATTTCTACGTCTGGAGAAAAAAGTAATTTTTCCTTTTAGTTCGCCGCATCAGGCGATCCCGATTCGACTTGTAAACGATACCTCATTGAACGCGGGGGCCCGGGCTCCCGCCTTAGGGCGGGTATGAACGCTCGCAAAATCTGCGAGTACCCCTTCCGAGATCATTTCAACGAGGGCAGAGGGAAATGACTGCAGATCCGTGACGCGGCTCGGACTCAGTTTCATAACAACTGCCCCGCTTCCTTCCACCCATCCAGACAATGTCCCGTCGGCGGCAGCGGGCAGGTGGAAGTGGCGGTGGAGGCGCAGGGGGCGATTCAAGTCAAAGATGACTTCACCGCCCTCGGGCAGGTCGGCGAAGAGGAAGTGGTCGAGGTCACGGGGCTCACGGCCGAAATCCCGGCCGGCAAGATTGAAGAACAGCTCTTCGCCATCCTGGCTCGGTCTGGCCTGAAGCCCGATAGTCTGCCCGTCTAGCTCGGTTTCGGCGATGTCGGGCCTGGTGTCCTGGCGTCTGGAGCTTACGGTTCGGTCAGTTCAGGCTCGATGCGCTTCCGTGGCACTTCAGTGTGCCTGTGTGCCCCTGGAGTCCTTGGAAAGCTGGATGGTAACCCGCAAACCTCTGTCTTCACGATTCTCCGCCCGAATCGACCCGCCATGAAGCTGTACGGCTCGACGTGCTATCGCAAGACCGACACCGCTGCCTCCATCACCATGCGGCCGGCTTTCGTCGACCTGGTAGAAGGGATCGAACAGCTGGCCAAGCGCTTCCTCGGGGACGCCCGGGCCCTCGTCCTCGACGACCACCTTGATGTCCGATGAGCGCTCGACCAGCGCGACCTGAACGACCGTGCCTTCGGGCGAAAAACGGACGGCGTTTCGAATGATGTTCTCGATCGCGCTGTGCAGCAGGGCAGCGTCCGCTTCGAGTGTCAGTCGTTCCGGGCCCGCTTGTCGGACCAGGATGTCATCGTCGCCGACCTCGACATGCACATCATCAATGATCGTGCGGACGAGGTCGGCGAGATCGGTGAATTGACGCTGGATCTCCTGCTGCGCATCAAGACGCGCGTAGGCCAGAATGCGTTCGATCAGCTCGTTCAGCCGCTCGGACTCCGCCTCCATTCGATCGATGATGTGTATTTGGTCCTCGTTCGTGATGCGCTGACGTGCGACGGACTGCAGCGCCTGAAGCCGCGCCAGCGGCGAACGGAGTTCGTGCGAGACATCCCGCATCAGACGTCGCTGCGCGCTCAACAGGCGATCGATTCTGCCGGTCATGGTGTCGAAATCGCGCGCGAGCATGGCGATGTCGTCCTGGCGATCGCCGACCGTGTGGGCCACGCGGACGCTGAGATCACCGGCGGCCACGCGATGACCGGCTTCCCGCAGGTGGCGGACGGGAAGGACGATGAACCTGGCCAGGAAAAAGGCCATGCCGGCGCTGACCAACAGCATGGACAGCAGCAGGATCAGCCGGCCTCCCGGACGGCCGGCGGCCTGGGCGAGTGGATAGCGCTTGTAGTCGCCGACCACGAAAAAGCCGGGCGTGTCCACCGTGGGCCGGATGAGACGAGCGTTGCTGTCCGGCGCGTCTGGCCCCTGTTCGAGCGCATTGCGCACGGATCGCGGCAGGAACCGACCCTCGATGTCCTCGCCGCTGGACAGGTCGATGATGTAGATGTCCAACAGATCTTCATAGCTCAGGGCGTGACGCGAAATGAGCTGTCGAGCGGACCATGGCTCGCCCCGAGCCCTCATCGATTGAAGGTCCGACGCAACGGTATCGACGAGGACCTGGTTGGCCATGTCGGTTTCCGTGGACGGCAGCCAGCGCGTCAGAAAGTACGCCAGTGCAATACTGGCAATCACCGTCAGCCAGACCGACAGCAGGATGCGTCGAAAGAAACGATTCATCCGCTCGAAACGTACAGATAGCCGCGACCACGGATGGTCTTGATCCGCTGCAAACCGCTCGGCAGCGGCCCGAGCTTCTTGCGCAGCTGCACGATGTGGGCATCCACGCTGCGGTCATAGGGCATGAGCCGCCGTCCAAGTGCCTCGCGGGCGATCGCGTCCTTGGAGACCACCCCACCGGTGCCGCTGACCAGGCATTCCAGCACGCGAAATTCCGTTGCCGTCAGGTTGACCAGTTTGTCGTCGAGGAAGACCGACTGGGAACTCGATTCGAGTCGCAGATCGCCGGCGACAAGCTGGTCCGGGCAGCCCCTGCCATCGTTCACGCCGGGTACGCGACGCAGGATGGCTCGGATTCTGGCGACGATTTCGCGCAGGCTGCAGGGTTTCGGAACGTAGTCGTCTGCCCCGGATTCCAGACCCAGAACGCGATCGAAGTCATCGCCACGCGCGGTCAGCATGATGACCGGCGTATCGGACACCCCTCGAATCGCCTTCAGGGCAGAGAATCCGTTGAGTCGGGGCATCATCACGTCGAGAATGATCACGTCATAGCGGTTTTCGCTGGCAGCGGCAACGCCGGCTTCGCCATCGTGACGGGCATCGAAGACGAAGCCACCCTCAGCGTCGAGAAACTCTTCGAGCAGACCGGTCAGGTGGACGTCGTCATCGACCATCAGTACCTTGATTGGCTCAGCCATGTTCATCCTTGTTGCAGCTGGCTACCGGGCCGTGGGCTTCATCCCCGAGGGGGATCCTGAAGCCAGCACCTGCTCAGAGACGTCTGGATTGCAATCCATCTCAGCCTCCCTTCGAAATCCTCCACGAAGGTATTTCCAAAGCGGAGCGAACTGGATAGTCAGTGGATTATGGCCCAGGAAACCGGTCGTGACCCCGTAGCGTACACGTTCGCCTTCCGGCTCGTAGGTTCCGAACAGCCGATCCCAGACGATAAAGACTCCGGCGTAGTTTCTGTCGATGTACTGCGCGTTGCTGCCGTGATGTACACGATGCGCCGACGGGGTATTGAACAACAGTCCCTCGAAGCGTCCCAGTGCTGGGACGGCTTCCGTGTGCAGAAAAAACTGGTACAGAAGCCCCAGCGCCAGTGAAGCCACGACGAACTCGGCGGGCAGACCGATCAACACCAGCGGTGCGAAATACAGCGGCGTGATGAACTTGGCCAGCCAGCTGAGTCGGACCGCCGTGGAGAAGTTGTACCAGGGGCTCGAGTGATGGGTGTGGTGCATGGCCCAGAGCCAGCGCAGCTCGTGCGACGCGCGGTGGTAGCCATAGTAGGCCAGATCAACGATGACGAAAGTCAGCAGGAAGATCAGGAGTGTCTCTGGAAGCAACAGCCCCCGGGGCAGCTCGATCCAGGACATCACCAGGTAGGACCAGGCGATGGCAGCCGGGCGAATCAAGCCATTGCCGACGGCGATCATGAGATTCGCCAGGGTTTCGCCCGCGTTGTAGACCGGTCGACGACGAAGCAGGGACCAGCTCAGCTCGACCACGATCAAGGCGATCAAGGCGATCAGGTCAATGATCGGAATCAGGGCGGTGGTGTTCATGAAAGAGTCTCCCTAAGATGGATCAGCGGTGTAATTGAGCGCGCAGTGGCGCCCGCCTCTCGTCCTGGATGT
>Ga0102934_1002221_pt1 | contig 13446 bp, 12 predicted proteins | sample SalPonR2_A_D1_MG_FD_78175 | JGI IMG/M metagenome (GOLD analysis project Ga0102934, IMG submission 78175) | Salt pond soil microbial communities from South San Francisco under conditions of wetland restoration - Salt Pond MetaG R2_A_D1_MG | ecosystem: Environmental > Aquatic > Marine > Intertidal...
ATCGGTGGCGGCCTGCTTTCCGACGAACTGGACACCGAGACCGCGTTCGGCATCAGCGCGTTCGAGACCCGCCGCCTGCAGCTCGATGCACAGGCCGAGCGGGCGTTCGGCCCGACGACCTGGATGGTCGGCGCGGACGCCTGGCAGGAGGACGGCGAGTCGGACGGCCAGTGGAACGAAGACCGGACGAACCTGGGTGTCTATACCGGTCTGGAAGGCGGCCGCGGCGCGCTGCAGTGGGAAGCCGCGCTCCGGGCGGACCGCGACAGCGAGTTCGGCACCGAACTGACCGGCAGCGCCGCGCTCGGATACCGAATCGGGGAGACCTGGCGTGCCTTCGGCTCCATCGGCCGGGCGTTCCGGGCGCCGAACTTCAGCCAATTGTATTCGCCCGGTTTCGGTGGCCTGTTCGCCGGCAACCCGGAACTGGACCCGGAACGCGCCTGGTCGGCAGAGATCGGACTGGACTGGCGGCCGGCAGCAGGCCAGGCGCTGACGCTCAGCGTCTACCAGAATCGCATCGATGACCTGATCGACTTCTCCGGCGTCGATTTCCAGGCGATCAATATCAACGAAGCCCGGATCCAGGGAATCGAACTCACCCATCGCTACACCGCCGATCGCTGGTACAGCGATGCCAGCGTCACCTGGCAGGACCCCGAGGACCGGGCCGCGGACCGCGACCTGCTGCGCCGCGCCGAGGCTCGCTACACCTGGTCCGGCGGCTGGCGCTTCGACGGCGGGCACCGGCTCGGCGCCGAGTTGGTCCATGTCGGTGAGCGGCTGGATGTCGGCGGCGTCTCGCTGGATTCGTATACCCTCGTCAACCTGCGCGGTGCGATCGCGCTGGGCACGGACTGGACCGCGGAGGTGCGCGTTGACAACCTCGCCGACGAAGACTACGAGCCGCTGGCCGGGTTCAATGCGCCGGACCGCCGGGTGTTCGTCGCGCTGGCCTGGCGCCCGTAGTCGAGTGAATCGCTGGCGCGGCGGCCCGGCCGTCGCGCTGGCCCTGCTGGTTTTGGCACTGGCTGGCTGCATGCCGCCGGAAGGCGACCACGACGCGACCTTCTTCGTCTTCGGCACACGGGTCGAAGTGAAGGTTCGAGGTGTGACCGAGGCCCACGCGGCCAATGCCTTCCGATTGCTCGGTCCCGAGCTCCAGCGCATGCACCGGGAATTGCACCCGTGGGAGCCCGGTGCGCTGACGGCCCTGAACGCAGAACTGGCCCGCGGAGGCCGGCCCCGGACCACGCCGGACCTGGCCGAGCTGATCGAGGTCAGCACGCGCCTGGAGGACGAATCGCTGGGCCGCTTCAATCCGGCCATCGGTGCGCTGGTGGCGCTGTGGGGCTTCCATACATCCGACTATCCGATCACCGCCCCGCCGCCCGGCGACGAGGCGATCGCCGACCTGCTGGCCTGGCAGCCGTCGATGCGCGCGATCGAGCTCGAAGGCCGCAGCGTCCGGTCGCGTGCTCGCGGCGTGCAGCTCGACTTCTCGGGCATTGCCAAGGGCCTGGCCGTCCGCCGGGCCTGCGAGCTGCTGGCCGAGGTCGAGATCCGCGATGCGCTGGTCAACGCCGGCGGCGATGTGCTGGTCTGTGGCCCGACCGAGCGCGCCTGGCGCGTCGGCCTGAACGACCCGTCCGGTGGCGTGCTGACCACGCTGGAGCTGCGCGAGCCGCTGGCCGTGTTCACGTCGGGAAACGATCAACGTTTCGGCCAGTTCGACGGCGAGCGCTACGCCCACATCCTCAGCCCGTTCACCGGCCGCCCGGTCGACGCGGTGATGCAGGCCACCGTCATCCATGCCGACCCCCTTCGTGCGGACGCCGGCGCGACGGCGCTGGTCGTCGCCGGTCCAGACGCCTGGTGGATGGTGGCCGGGTCGATGGGGCTGGACCGGGCGCTGGTCGTCGATGCCGGAGGCCGGGTGCGCGCGACCGACGCACTCGCCGAGGCGGTCGAATCGCCGTAGAATGAAATTACAGAACGCACCGGGCGTCGGTGCGGGGACCAGGAGGGATTTCGGCAATGAATATCCAGGAACTGTTGAAGATCGGCGCGCAGGCGTTTCAATCCGGGGTTTCCGACCAGCTGTCGAGTTCGCTGTCGCTCGATACCGTCATGGACGCGCTTGCCGGGCTGATGCCGGGCGAAGGCAAGAACGTCGATCTCGCCGCGCTGGTCGGGGTGATGCAGGGCGGTGGCCTGGCGGCCATGGCCGAATCGTGGCTGGGCGATGGCGGCAACCAGGGCATCGGCCGCGAGCAGCTCGTCGAGTTGTTCGGCCGCAATTCCATCCGCAGCTTCGCCGGCAAGCTCGGACTCGACGAGGGCGCCGCGCTGTCCGGTCTGCAGGAAGCGGTGCCGGTGATGGTCGACAAGGCATCCAGCGGTGGTGCATTGGAGTCGATCGGCGGCTTGTCCGGCGCGATCGGACTGGCCGGCAAACTGTTCGGGCGCTGATCGTCGTCGAAAGCCAGTGGGCCATGCGGCAAGTCAGGTAACGCTCAGCCGTCGTACAAGCGTTGTGGGCCAAGCGCGCGAGCGCAGGGGTTCGGGACGGGTTGCGGTTCTGGTCTTGGCGCGAAGAGAAATGCAGAGAAGCTGAATTTGAAGAATCGAACCGATGGTTCAATGCGATGCAGTAGTCGCGACCCTCGGGCCAACTCGGCGTTGCTGTTCGTTCAACCCTCTTGCGTTTCTCTTCGCGCCTCCGCGTCTTTGCGCGCATCCTCTGCGGTTCAATCGCTCGGGATTCGACGTCCCACTGAACATTTGCCGCCTCGAGTCGGGCTTGCATTGGTTCGGGCACGCCGCCCGCATTCGGCCGTCCGGCCTGCACCGCGCGGCGGCCGCGTCAGCCGGCCGGCGGTTCGAACCCGCTTTCGAACACGATATCGCTGCCCGGCACCAGTCGGACGATCGACGACGCTCCGGTGGTGGTGTTACGGGCCGTGGTGTACAGGGTGCGATCGTTCGCGATGAAGCCGAGATCGACCTGCCATGCCGAGTCGACGGGATCGATCAGGGACGCCAGATCAGTCACCAGCTCCGCTTCCTGCCGGAACAACAACCCGCCCGAGGCGGCGACGTCGCCGAGGTCGTTGTTGTCGTAGAAACCGACGAACCGGCTGGGTAACTGGGCGGGGTTGAGCTGCGTGAATCCCACAGCCGCGCTGTATAGATACGTCAGGTAGTTCTCGGTGGGCACGCTGGCGAGATTCGCAGCAACCACGGCTTCATCGGAGTTGTTGATCGCGAACGCGATGGCATCGCTGAAGCCTACGCTTCCGATCGGCGCAGGGACACCGATGTCGGTAACCGTGCCGGTGTCGAGGTCGAGCAGCAACTGTCCGCCAGCGATCACGTTGTTATCGTTGATGGCCCGGACCGTCGCAGCAAATCCCATCTCTCCGAGATTCAGCGGTGCGTCGCTGGCCGAGAACAGCGTAGTCGGGCCGCCCTGGAAGCCCTGCAGCCTCGACCAACCGACCATCAGCCCCAAGTCGTTGACCGCGACGATCATGCCTCCAGTGACCGCCAGGTTCCCGCCGATCGGGCTCGGCAGCGTCGCGAATTCCTGGGGAATTGAGATCGTCCAGTCCCCCGACCCGTCGGGGGTCCAGAAGGCCGGTCGTCCAAAGTCCATCGGAAATCCGCTGTCTGACACCGTTCCGACCACCAACCCGTTGTCGTTGATGTCCATGGCGACCCCCGCGTCGTACCCCTCCGGGAGCGGCAGCAGGGCCAGTCCGTTGGTCGAGGTGGCGATGAACGGCATCGACTGGCCGGCCTGGACCTGGTCACCGACCACCGCGCCGGATTCGTTGTGGCCTCGAATCGTGGTCGCAGTGGTGTATTCCGCGATGGGATCGACGCGGTAGAGCGGCACCTCGGCCGACGCGATCCATGGAGCGAACAGAAGGAACACCAGAAGCGCTCGGCGTGCGAATCGCGGGGCGGGGCTCATGCTGTGGGTCGGCTGGTTCGGAAGGTGGGGGCACATGGCGGGATCCCTCGTTCGAGCGTGATTGATCGTGCTTGCGTGGAGAACAGTATCGAGCCTCCACGCTAATTTGTCAATATATTTACAAAAATGACATTGGTCAAGTTTCAGCAGCACCGTCGTCGCAGGAGCGCAGACGCTGACGACAACGAGGGCGCCGGGGACGCCGGGCACAGATGGCGCAGAGGTTCAGTGGGTTCCGGGGGCGGCGTAGAATTCGACCAACGTCTGCAGACGCTCACGGGCGGCGTCGTTCAGATCGGACACCTGTAGCTCCCGGTACCAGTCATCGGCGGGGCCGCGCTGTCCGGAGGCGCGATCGGCAAGGGCCTCGCAGGCCCGTAGCTTGACGCTCGGCGCCTTGGCCGAGCGCGGATATCGGGCGAGAAAGTTCTCCGCGAATCGCAGCGTCAGGTCGGGCTGATCCTGGTCCGCGGCGGCGACGACGAGCGCGCGCATGACGTCGGCGTCCGACAGGCAGAATCCCGGGTCCAGGTCCAGCATCGCCGCACTTCGATCGACCGCCTCGACCGGATCCTCGAAGGCCAGCAGCAGGGTCTCGATGTGCATCCGGCCGTGGGTCAGTCGCCGGTCGGCCGGGTCGTCGACGGCCAGCTGGCGGGCCAGCTCGGCGTGCATCGCCCGCGAGCCACCGCGGGTACGGATTTCTTCCCACAGCGCCTCGGGGTCGCGCGTGAAGCGTTCGGGCTCGGCTTCAACCTCGGTATCGGGTTCGGTCAGGTTCAGATCGTCGCGGTGCAGCGCCACGGCCCGTCCGGCCAGGTGGAACCAGCCCAGCACGCCGGCGCTCCAGACCGTGAACTGTGCGATCGGGCCGAGCCAGCCGTCGGGCTGGACGAGGTGGCCGATCCACGCGGCCAGCGCGTAGACCGCCCCGATGCCCAGTAACGCGCCGCACAGCAGGCCGTAGTCACGCTGACCCAGGCGAGCGGCCAGGCGCAGCCACGAAGGCGGCCACAGCGCCGACAGCAGGCTTCTGCCCAGGGTCAGAAGGATGGTCGCGGCCGGCAGCACCAGCAGCAGCCCCAGCGCGCCCAGTACGGTCCCGACGGGTCCAACCCAGACGGTGATCGCGACCAGCGCCAGCGTGCCGATCAGCCACAGCGCCACGTGCCGCCAGGCCAGGCCGTCGCCGCCTTCGGCGCGACGGGGCAGTCCGGGCGTGTCGTCGGCGGCCTCGAGCAGCGTTTCCGACGCGATCCGGTAGAGCATGAACCAGGCCACGAAGCGAAGCACGAAGGCCGCCAGTCCACCGAGCGGGATCGGCGCCCGGGACAGGGCCTCGATGAACACGATCGCGAACCAGAAGCCGGCCACCCAGCGGATGCCCTCGGGCGAGCCGAGGTAATCGAAGGCGTCGGCGATGCGCAGTCGCTGCGCGGCGGAAGGAGCCTCGGGGCGGCTGCGGCGCACCGCTTCAGAACATGCCGGTATCGAGGCGCGCGGATTCCGACATCATTTCCTGGTTCCACGGCGGATCGAAGGTCAGTTCGACGTCGACCGAGGCCACGGTCGGGATGATCTTCAGCCGCGAACGGACGTCGTCGACCAGGAAGTCGCCCATGCCGCAGCCCGGCGCGGTCAGCGTCATCGCGATCCGGATGTCGCGGTCGCCCTCGTCGTTGCGCTGGATGTCGACCTCGTAGACCAGGCCGAGATCGACGATGTTGATCGGGATTTCCGGGTCGTAGCAGGTCTTGAGCTGGTGCACGACCAGCGCCTCGAAGTCCTCGTCCGAGGCGTTGTCCGGCAGCTCCGGCCGCGCCGGCGGCTCGCGGCCGATCGCGTCGGCATCATCGCCGCCGAGCCGGAACAGGCGGCCGTCGACGTAGATCGTGAAGCTTCCGCCCAGTGACTGGGTCAGGTACCCGGTCGTCCCGGCCGGCAGCTCGAGCACCTGGCCATCGGGAATCAGCACGACCTCGGCGTCGCGCTCGAACTTCACCGGCGTGTAGGACTGGGAAAACATCGTCGTCGGGCAGGGCGTTGGATTCAGGACCGATATTGTACGCTTTCGCCGGCCGATTTTGCGTGGCCGTGGGGTGTGCGCTCTCTGTGCGTTGTGCCCGCCGCTTTAGAGGATGGACGCGAAGGCCGCCAAGGGGCGAAGGGCGCGAAAGGATGCCCGTTTCCTGAAGGGCTGCCCGATCGTTGCGGTTCGACGGGCGGTGTCGATGACTCGGCCCGGGGTGGCTTCGGTCCTTCAGAGGATGAGCGCGAAGACGCAAAGGCGCGAAGAGAGGAAAAGGCGGTTTCAGGTTTCAGGTTTCAGGGTTCAGGGTTCAGCAACCTGCGCCGCCCGAAACTCATCATCAGCCTGATCCATGTGCGGCCGCCGTCGACCGATGATCAATATCCATTAAGTATTTCGTTCTTGCCGTTCTCTTCGCGCCTTTGCGTCTTTGCGCTCATCCTCTAAGGAACCAGGCGCCAACGCCCACGACCAGCACGCCGTCAGCCGTCGATGCCGAGCGGGCGTTCGGCGGCCGATATGAAAGCCGGTGCCGGGATCAGTAGACTGGGGCGACGTGGGCCGATGGGGACTCGTGATGAAGGGAATCGTTCGATTCGTGCTGGTGGCGCTGGCCGTCGCGGGCGCGTACTGGCTGGGACTGAATCACGGCGCTTCGCCCGGCGAGCCAGATGCGCCGGAGACGGTGGCGGTGTCGGACGCCGAACCTCCTGCGCTTCGTACTCCGACCGTCGAAGATTTCCGAGCCGGGCCTGCAACGACCCCGGTCGGTCCGCGCACCGCATCCGATCGCCCGGCCTTCCAACCGGCGCCGGGCGACCCGGACGCGGAGCCGACTCCGGGCTCCATGCGTGCCTGGATGCGCGAACACGGTTTTCCGCTCGACGACCTGGAGGTACAGCGGTATTCGAGCATGAGCGACGCCGAACTGGCCCGGCGGGCCGGCGAGGACAAGCTCGCGGCCTATGAGCAGTGCTATCGGCAGCTGTTCCGCGACAACATGGGCGAAGTCGCGCTGGACTGCTTCGTCGAGCTGGCCGCCCGCGGTTCGCACTACGCGATGCAGGCGCTGGCGACGGCCTATCTCGGCATGGGTGCCGAGGGCGTGGTCGTCGATCCGCTGCTGGCCCAGGCCTGGTACCGGGCCTCGTACCGGCTGGGTGACTGGACGGCGTTGCAAATGATGAACTCCAATATCGGCGCGTCGCTGGGCCCGGATGAACTGCTGCTGGCCGATGCATTGGCCGCCCAGATCATCGACGACCTCGACCGCCGTCACCGTGAACGCACCGGCGAGCCGCTTCCCGTCGTGCCGCTGCCGGGCTACGAACACACCATCGAGCACTTCCTCGAACACGGCCTCGACGAACCTTCCAGTCCGCCGTCCGATCCTTGACCGCGGCTTCGTTCGACGTTGGCGCCTGGTTCCATAGAGGATGAGCGCGAAGACGCGAAGGCGCGAAGAGAGGAAAAGGCGGTTTCAGGTTTCAGGGTTCAGCAACCTGCGCCGTCCGAAACTCATCATCAGCCTGATCCACGTGCGGCCGCCGTCGACCGACGATCAAAACCCATTCAGTACTTCGTTCTTGCTGTTCTCTTCGCGCCTTTGCGTCTTCGCGCCCATCATCTGACCGAACAAACCACAACGCCTACGACGAGAAAACGGTCAGCCGTCGATGCCGAGTGCGCGTTCGGCGGCGGCGCGGGTCATCGGGTGATAGCCCGGGCGGGCGCGCTGGTAGATTTCGATGGCCCGGTCGCGGCCCCAGTCGGTGGCGGCGAGTTTTTCGTACAGCGGGCGGGTGAACTTGTTGCGGCCGACCTCGACGAGAAAGTCCTCGAGCCGCTGGAGGCCGGGCTCGTAGCGGGTCTCGATGGCGCGCACCAGCCACAGGTACAGGATCTCGACGTTGCCGCTGCCGGTCAGGTCGTAGGCGTCGTCCAGTTCGGCCATCTGCTCGACGGTCAGGACGTCTCCGAGCCCGAGCAGGAACCGCCGCCACTCGCTGACCGTCCAGTCGCCGGTCGGGATGTCGGCCAGTTCGATCTCGCCGGCCAGCCACTGCCGGCGGTAGTCGTTGACGATCTCGAAGGCGTCGGACTGCGGGATCACCGCGTCGTCGGGCAGGCCGGGCTGGTAGATCCACTCCTCGACCTCGGCCTTCGTGACCGCGTCCGGGTGCTCGGTCAGCAGCGTGGATTCGAGGTAGGCGAGGAAGTCCTCGGTGTCGATGGACTGGAACGCGAAGTGATCGAAGTAGTCGGTCAGGAACGCGTCGAAGGCCTCGCGGCCGACCTGCGCCTCCAGCCACTGCAGGAACAGCCGGCCCTTGTCGTAGGGAATGCCGGTGAACGAGGCTTCCGGGTCCTGGCCGACCAGGTCGCGGGCCAGGACCTGCTCGGCGTCGCTCAGTTCTTCGAGCGCGGCCTCGAGGTTCTGGAAGTCCAGCGTGCCTTCCATGTCCTTGCGGCGGGTGCCGTACAGGTTTTCGACGATGCGCGACTCGAAATAGGTGGTGAAGCCCTCGTTCAGCCACAGGTCGCGCCAGGCCGAATTGGTGACCAGGTTGCCGGACCAGGAGTGCGCCAGTTCGTGGGCGATCAGCGCGGTCAGCGAGCGATCGCCGGCGATCACGGTCGGGGTGATGAACGACAGGCGCGGATTCTCCATGCCGCCGAACGGGAAACTCGGCGGCAGGATCAGCAGGTCGTAGCGATCCCAGCGGTATTCGCCGTACAGCGCCTCGCCGATATCGATCATCGCTTCGAGCTCACCGAACTCGTAGGCCGCGGCCTCGAGCAGGGAGGGTTCGGCGTAGATGCCGGAGCGCGGGCCGGTGGCCTGGAACTCCAGCTCGCCGACCGCGATCGCCATCAGGTACGACGGAATCGGCTGCGGCATCGAGAAGGTGTAGGTGCCGTCGGCGGCCGGAGCCGTCGGATTGCCGCCGGCGCCCATCACGGCCAGCAGCCCGCGCGGCACGCGGAGCTTCGCATCGAAGGTGTAGCGAACGCCGGGCGTATCCTGCAGCGGCACCCAGGTGCGGGCGAAGATCGGCTGCGACTGCGAGAACAGGAACGGCTGGCCGGACAAGGTCTGCTGGCCGTCGAGCCACTGCAGCCCGTAGGCCTCGGGCGAAGTGGTGTAGTCGATCCGGACCCGGTCGACGTCGGTCGGCAGCGCGATGACCAACGGGCGTCCCAGGTACGGCTGGTCCGGATCGCCTTCGCCGAGTCGCCAGGACAACGGCTCGAGCGCATCGTCGGCGGCGACGCGGTTTACGTCGCGGATGTCCAGCTGACGGGTGTCGAGGACCAGCCGCTCCGGCGCAGCGCCGGCCAGGCGTTCGAGCTCGAGGACGACGAATCCGTCGAGCACCCGCCGGCGCAGGTCGACGTCCAGGTCCAGGGTCATGTGGTCGATGACCACCGCGTCGTGGTTGGCGAAGCTGTGCGGATCCGGGCCGGTCGGGATCGGTGCCGGCAGGGCGGCGTCGACAGGACCGGGGGCGCCGGGTTCGGGTGCGGGCGAGCAGGCCGCGCACAGGGCCACCGCGCCGCCGAAAAGCAGTCGGGTCAGGAACATCGAGATCTCCGGGACGGGTCGGGAACCGATGCGGCCGGACACCGGGTCCGGCCGCGGACGTGGAACGGCCTCAGCCGCCGGAGGCCGGCTTCATCTGCGACTGCAGGTAGTTCTGCTCGCCGAGCTTGTCCATCAGGTCCAGCTGGGTTTCCAGCCAGTCGACGTGCCCTTCCTCGTCATTGAGGATCTTCTGGAACAGGTCGCGCGAGACGTAGTCGCGGACCTGCTCGGCATATTCGACTGCGTCGCGCAGGTCCGGGATGGCCTGGTGCTCCAGTGCGAGATCGCATTCGAGCAGTTCACGGACGTTCTCGCCGATGCGCAGCTTGCCGAGGTCCTGCAGGTTGGGCAGGCCTTCGAGGAACAGGACGCGGTTGATGACCTCGTCGGCATGCTGCATTTCCTCGATCGACTCGTCGTATTCCTTCTTGCCCAGGATTTCCAGGCCCCAGTCGTCGAGCATGCGCGCATGCAGGAAATACTGGTTGATCGCGGTCAGTTCGTTCTTCAGCACCTTGTTGAGGTGCTCGATGATGGTGGCGTCGCCCTTCATGTGCGGTCGGCTCGGGTATGGATTTCAGGCGCGAGGATACCGCAACTTTCGGCGTTCACATGGAATGAGAAGCGCTTGCGTCAGGTCTCCAGCACGGCATGTATGGCCACCGGGACGCGCTCGGCACCGTCGAGTTTCGCGATCTCGATCAGCACTGCGCAGCCGGCCAGTTCGCCGCCGGCACGCACGACCAGCTCACAGGCCGCGGCCATCGTTCCGCCGGTGGCCAGCACGTCGTCGACGATCAGGACCCGGTCGCCCGGCTGGACCGCGTCGCTGTGCATCTCGACGGCGTCGCTGCCGTACTCCAGCCGGTAGTCCTGGCGCAGCGTGGCCCGCGGCAGCTTGCCGGGTTTGCGCACCGGAATGAATCCCGCGCCGAGAGCACGCGCGACCGCGGCGCCGAAGATGAAGCCGCGCGATTCGATGCCGGCGACGTGGTCGATGTGATGGCCGACGAAGGGTTCATACAGTCGGTCGACGGCCCAGGCCAGGCCTTCTGGATGGGCCAGCAACGGCGTGATGTCCTTGAACAGGATGCCGGGCTCGGGCCAGTCCGGGACGTCGCGGATCAGCGCGGTGAAATCGTTCCGATGCGGGGGCATGCAGGCAGGCTCGTCGACCAGGGACGATGAGCATACCGCAGCCGGGCGCTCAGCCCAGCTTGCTCGAATCCAGGCGCTTCAATCCGGGATGCTGGCGCTCGACATTGCGCAGGATCGCATCGCCGATCCGGCGTATCGCCGGGGAAGTGCCGGTGCTCTTGCGCCAGGCCAGCCCGATCCGCCGCGTCAGCGGCTCGTCCTCGATGGGGCGTGCGACCACGTCGCCGCGCCCCTCGATTTCCGAGGCCACGTACAGGTAGGGCAGGAAGCACACGCCGGTGCCCATGCCGGCCATAAGCCGCAGGGCGTCCAGGCTGGCCGAGTCGTAGCGCGCATTGATCTCGAGGCCGTGCTTCTTGCAGAAGCTGTCGATCTGGCGGTGGTATTGCGAGCGCGAACTGAACGACAGCGCTTCGACGCCTTTGAGATCCTTCAGCGCAACCGTGCCCTCACCGGCCAGCGGATGATCGTTCGCGCAGATCATCAGCAGCGGTTCCTCGAACAGTTCACGCGTGACCAGGTCGCCGCGTCCGGCCGGCATTTCGGTCAGGATCAGGTCGTGCACGCCGTTGAGCAGCTGCTCGGCCAGCGGCTCGGAAAAGTCTTCGCGGATGCGGAGCCTGAGCTGCGGATACTCGCGGTGAAGCCGGCGGACCACCGGCGGCATCAGGTAGGGACCGACGCTGGTCTTGACGCCGAACTGCAGTGTGCCGCTGAGCGTCTTCATCGCTTCGCTGGCGTAGTCCTCCAGCGCTTGCACTTCGCGCAGAATGGCGTGGGTGCGGGCCAGCACTTCGCGGCCCACCGGCGTGAGCTGCGCGCCGCGCCGTCCGCGCTCGGCCAGCCGCACGCCGAGGTGCGCCTCGAGGCCGTCGATCTGCGCGCTCAGCGACGGCTGACTGATGCCGCATTGCTCGGCCGCCTTCCGGTAATTCTCGCAATCTGCGAGGGCGGAAAAGTAGCGGAGCTGCTTGAGGGTCAGTTCGCGGGACATGGCAAAGGCTTTTCCGATTGAATAAATTGAGAATATAGTACACAACCTATGAAAGATCGAGCCTTCACGTCGACGTTCTGCGAGCGGAGGTCATGCACAGCCCACGGCGAACGCGCATCCTGTCTGCATCGAAATCCATCCCACCGAATCGGAGCTCCCCCATGACCGAACGAACGCGACGTTCCACGCTGTGCGTCCATGCCGGCCAGCAGCGCGGCCCGGCCGAGAACGGCCTGAACACGCCGATCGTGACGTCGACGGCCTACGACTACACCGACGGCGAGGGCGTCCGCTATCCGCGCTACCTGAACACGCCCAATCACCGCGTCGTGGCGGCCAAGATCGCCGCGCTGGAAGGCGCCGAGGATGCGCTGGTGTCGGGCTCGGGCCTCGGCTCGATCAGCGCGCTGCTGTTCGGCCTGCTCGAGCCGGGCGATCATGTCATCCTGCTCGACGGGCTGTACGGCGGGACCACGGACCTGATCGAGGGCCTGCTGACCCCGTGGGGTCTTCGCCACTCGACCTGGGACGGCGATCCGGCCACGCTCGAGGCCCTGATCGAGGAACGCACGAAGCTGGCCTGGGTGGAATCCCCGACCAACCCGCTGCTCGACGTCATCGACCTGGCCGCCACCGCCGAGATCCTGAGCGCGCGCGGCGTGCTGGCCGCGATCGACAACACCTTCGCCACGCCGATCCTGCAGCGGCCGCTGGGGCTGGGATTCGACCTGGTCATGCATTCGGCGACCAAGTACTTCGGCGGCCATTCCGACTTGCTGTGCGGGGCGCTGGCCGGCTCGGCCGAGTTGATCGACCGGATCCGCCCGGCCGCGATCCGGCTCGGCTCGAGCCTGAACGGCCAGGACCTGGCGCTGCTCGAACGGTCGCTGAAGACCCTGGCCCTGCGCGTCGAGCGGCAGAGCCGCAACGCGCTGAAGCTGGCCCGCTCGCTGGCCGAGCACGTCGGCGTGGCGGCCGTGCACTATCCCGGCCTGCCGGAGGATCCCGGCCACGCGATCGCCCGGCGGCAGATGGACCGATTCGGTGGCATGCTGACCTTCCGCCTCGCCGCCGATCGAGACCCCGGACGGTTCCTGGCCGCGCTGGAGATCATCGCGCCGGCCGTCAGCCTGGCCGGCGTGGAATCGACGATCTGCCAGCCGTCGCGAACCAGCCATGCTCGGGTGACGGCCGAGACGCGCGAACGGCTCGGCATCGACGACCGGCTGATGCGCCTGTCGGTCGGCATCGAGTCGGCCGAGGACCTGATCGAGGACCTCGGCCGGGCGCTCGGTCAGTCGACGGGAGCGTCCAGCCCTTGAAGCCGGCTCGCATCGAGGCCCAGCCCGATACCACGACCTGCGGGCCGACCTGCCTGCATGCCCTGTACCGGCACTTCGGCGACGCGGTGGACCTGCACGAGGTCATCGACACCATCCATCGTCTCGACCACGGCGGCACGCTGGACGTGTTCCTCGCCAACCATGCCCTGGCGCGCGGCTACACCGCCGAGATCCACACCTACAACCTCGAGGTGTTCGATCCCACCTGGTTCGTCGGCCGCACGACCGACCCCACGACCGACCCAGACACCCATCCACCAAGAACCGACGATCATTCGGCGGTCAGCGAGGATCGGCGCCTTCGAGCATTCGAAAATCCATGAAATTGCCTCGCTTCGAGGCTGCATGAGGCGTTTC
>Ga0102934_1002222_pt1 | contig 13442 bp, 13 predicted proteins | sample SalPonR2_A_D1_MG_FD_78175 | JGI IMG/M metagenome (GOLD analysis project Ga0102934, IMG submission 78175) | Salt pond soil microbial communities from South San Francisco under conditions of wetland restoration - Salt Pond MetaG R2_A_D1_MG | ecosystem: Environmental > Aquatic > Marine > Intertidal...
GCCAAGGCGTCCACCATCTGCCCTTGGTAATCTTTTTACTACAGGATGCCTACTAATGTCATTCGATCTGTCAAAGACCATGCCCGGTAAAGGGCGCTTGAAAATATAGTGGGTGGAGGGGGTTATTTCAAGTGGTGGGGGTTCAGCTTGTGAATTACATCAAATTTGTACAAACTAAAGAACAGCCCTCTCAGTCGAAAAAGAACAGAATTGAACGAAATATCTCTCTCAATTATAATTGACTGCAAGACCAGTCAAGAACACCGCCTCAAGGGACGGGACTCGTAAAAAACATTGAAATAGAAGTCAGGATTTGAAAAACAGGAATTGACCCGGCACTTAATTGAGGGCTGGACCAAACACCAACCAATTCCTCCCCGAAGCAAGGCGCGAGGCTCTAGCATTTACTTGGTGTTTGGTTTACGAACTTAGATGTTATTCTAAACTAGTAGCGTCAAGTAAGTATTGAAGGGCTTTCTCGGCAAGAGTTGGTAAACCTAGATTATAGGTAATAATCGGTAGGATGGATAGATGAAACTAACGAGAAGAAAATTCATATCGTTGCTTGGTGCTGTGTCCGTAAGGGCTCTTGCCGGGCGGTGTAAAATTTTTGCAAAGAGCAACCTAAAAGTCAACAAGCTTACAATTACTTACCCTCCGACAATTGCTGCTTTACCTCTTGCAAAAGGAGTACAAAAATCGGATTTCTTGAGTGACCACGGAGGTCACTTTCGAGAATACGGGATTGACGCGCACCTTAGAGCAGCCCAGAGCTCTAGTGAAGCAGTAAGGTTGGTCAGCGGGGGAATTGCCGACTGCTGTATAACTGATCTTTCCAGCGCCATATATGGCATAACTGGCACCGGAAACGCGTTAATTACCTCTACCATATTCAACCCCAACGAAGCATTACAGTATTACGGACTCCTAACGAGTAAATACTCCCACATTGCCACGCTAGACGATCTTATTACAAACAGATTGGACAAATCTGAACCAAATTCCATCGTTTTGGCGACACGGAGGGACGTCCAGTATGCAACGGATAAACTGTTAGCTGCTAAAGGGTATAGCATCGACACAGAGAGCTTTTATCTGGATCGAGAGGAACTTATATCAAGAATGACTGGGTTACTTCAAGGAAATTATATTTCCGCAGTTTTACCTGAACCATTAGTGACACTTGCCACCAAGAATCCACTTTTCTCTGATTACCAGGCGAACTTACTTGACAACTATAACGACGTCACTCTCCCACCATTCGTATTGGTATTCAGACAGAACATACTTGATGAATCTCCCTCGGTGGCAAAGAGTTTTCATAAAGGATGGATGGACTCAGTAAGAGCAACTAACGAAAGCAACAAATTGCAATTACTGGGATTAAGCTTGAAGATAATTTCCCGCACGAACCCTCAAATTGGTAAAGTAATTGAAAACATGGAGTTTACCGAAGATTTTGCCAATCTTTTTGACGTACCTACATTTAACAATCCGGAAACACTGGATAACGAAATCTACCAGTCCGTCATTGATTGGGCACTATCCCACAAATTTTTACAAAGAGGCACCGACTACAAATCAGTAATCGACTCTTCCTTGGATCTCTCATCATAAAACAATAAAAAATACTAATGATTGAAATATCAGACCTATCTGTAGATTTCAGAACGGAGGCGGGACGAAAGCAGATCATCGAGAAGATAGATCTCTCTGTTGGAGACGGACAAAGTCTGGCCATAATAGGACCAAATGGATGTGGCAAAACTACACTCTTGCATGCAATTGCCGGCCTAAAAGAGGACTATTCAGGTAGAGTACATATATCCGAACCTCGGTCAAAAGTTGCATTTATTCTCCAGGACATCGGTTTGCTTCCGTGGAAGACAATTTGGAAAAACGCAACTTTAGGACTCGACCTCAACCGAATCCAAGATGAGACAAAAACTACAGAACTCCTGGAGAGACTTGATTTAATGAAATACAAAAACGACTATCCTTCACAGCTCTCCGGGGGAGAAAGACGTAAGCTAGGACTGGTAAGAGCCTTAGCAATAGACCCCAAGATATTGCTTATGGACGAGCCCTTAGTTTCCCTCGACGAATTCACGCGAGAAAAACTCCAAAACAATATTCTAGAGCTTTGGCAGGAGGACCAGCTAACAATGATGTTAGTGACGCACGATATCGAAGAAGCCTCTTTTCTGGGTGAAAAAATCGCTGTGTTGACGCCAGCGCCTTCCTCGGTAAAAGAAATAATTGACAACCAGACCATGGGCGAGATAGATTTTCGAAGGAGTGAGAACTTCTATCAGGTCGCCCATAGCTTGAGGCAATCCTTGCCATGAAAAGTGGAATTGCACGTTATTTGATTAGTCTGATATTTTTAACTTTAATCTGGTGGTTGGCAAGCTTATTGGTCAGAGCAATTATTCCCGGTCCAAAGAGTCTAGTACTATCTGGACCCGTCAAAGCATTTTCCACACTTATTTACCATTGGGATGCTATCTGGCCAAACTTCTTACGTAGTGCTATCAGGTTGATAGTCTCGTTGCTGATTTCAGTAGGTATTGGGGCGGCCACCGGATTAGTAATCGGGTTTGAAAAACCCATTGACAATCTTATCTCACCAATAATTTACATCGTCTACCCCATACCTAAAATCGTATTTTTACCGGTCATTCTAATACTGTTTGGACTCGGTGATCTTTCGAGAGTGATATTCATTGCCCTGGTTATCACCTTTCAAATTGCATTATCAGCTCGAGACGCAGCAAAAAATATTTCCTCCCGATGGGTCACGGCAGTGAAAAGTGCCGGGGGTAACAAATTACAAATTTATCGGCATGTAGTAATACCAGCGACTCTACCTGACATTCTCACCAGCGTCAGAATCAGCATAGGCCTGGGCATAGCCGCACTATATTTGGCGGAACAATCTTACACAAATCAGGGTTTGGCACATTATATCAACAACTCGTGGAAAATCTTTGCTTACTCAGATGTGTTTGCGGGAATTTTAGCATTTGCTATACTTGGATTGGGCCTTTACTTAATCGTAGATTTGCTAGAGAGGTTATTCTGCAACTGGAATTATCTGAAGTAATACGTAAAATAGCTTATTGCCATGAAATTTGAACGAATACTACTGTACAAGAATAAACAAAATGATCATGTTGACAAAGCAAAAACTACAGTAGAAAACTGGGCACAAAGCAAACATGTAGAAGTTACATCTATCACAGGTGTCTCCGACCTAAATAAACTAAACAACGAACTGAAGGATGAATCTATAGTGCTCAGTTTGGGAGGGGATGGAACTTTTCTACGAGCGGCCGACCTTATCAGTCCATTTCAACTACCAATACTTGGAATAAATCTGGGCCAGCTGGGCTTCCTCTCCGGCCTGGATTACAAGGAAATACAAGAAGGATTGACCTCTGTTTTTGAAGGTGGATTTGAAATCGAGAAGCTCTCCAGATTGCGATGCGAAGTCAACAACGAGGACTTAAAACAGAGCGAGGAAAGCACTGCTTTAAACGAAGTAGTGGTATCACGCGGCAACGTGTCTAGCTTCGCCGAAATTGAATTGTTCCTCAACTCCACAAGGGTTGCCACTTATCCAGGCGATGGTATCATTGTGGCTACTCCCACGGGCTCAACTGCGTATTCCCTATCGAGCGGCGGTCCACTCATCACCAGAGATACACCAGCATTTACAATCACTCCCCTTAACGTGCACCAGCTTGGCCTGATTCCAATCATATGTTCCGACAAAAGTGAGATAGTCTTAGAAGCAAGGACCAAAGTGATAATTCAGGTGGACGGTCACAATTTCGGAAAGCTAAAAGACGGAGAAAGGGTCAAAATTGTCAAGTCCTCGATTCCAACACTTATGGTCGTACCGCGGGTTCGGAGCGGATTCTTCGAGACCGTAAGAAATAAACTAAATTGGGGATTAAATCGGGGCATGTAACGTTTTTGTCATTATCCTCACGACAATCGTCCGTGCTGTTGAATTAACTTTGAAGCCTAGTTATTATCACCTATATGAACTGGGTTATTGCGCTCGCAATTTTTATTGTCACTTACGCCATTCTATTTACAGAAAAAATAGATCGAACTATCATAACACTGGCCGGAGCACTAGCAATCGTTCTCGGAAGCAGTGCATTCGGTCTCTACAATCAACCAGAAGCATTCTCCTCAATAGATTTTGACACTATTTCATTAGTATTAGGCATGATGATAATGGTGGGCACAGTTCAACGAACCGGTATAACTGAATATTTTGCAATTGCAATTGCAAAACACACCAAAGGACGAGTATGGCTTCTACTAATAACGCTGGGCGGATTCACTGCCATCGCATCCGCAGTTATGGATAACGTAACTACAATGGTACTCATAGCACCAATTACCTTGTCCATCACAGATTTACTTGGGCTATCAGCTATCCCATTCCTCATTTCCGAATCGATGCTGTCAATTGTAGGAGGACTATCCGCGCTTATAGGTGGGCATTCCGTTAACATTGGTCAACTTATCAGTTGCAAGCTTATTTCTTTTTGTCGGCATGAGAATCGGTTATATGTAATAATCTTACGTAAAGGTTTTGTGAAAGAGCAATGGATTTACAGTTAATTGCCTCTACCATAATATTTTTGGGTACCTACGTCGCAATATTATCTACCAAAATTGCGAGATCACTTGCAGCACTCGCTGGCGCCGTGCTTATGGTTCTCACAGGTCTGTATTTCGGATTCTACACTGAAGCAGCTGTGGTAATCGATGCAATTGACTGGAATACGATAGGCCTACTATTGGGAATGATGATGGTCGTTGGGGTATTGAAGGACTCGGGTCTCTTCGAGACATTGGCCGTAATGGTTGCAAAAGTATCAGGTAACAACTACTTCCGAATGATCCTGCTATTTGGATTTCTGGCTGCAATAATGTCAACCACTATAGACAACGTTACTACTATCCTGCTCGTTGCCCCTATCTCCATGTCCATCTGCTCTGTCCTGGGCGTTGATCCGAAACCCGTGCTTTTGGGGCAGGCCCTGTTTTCCAATATTGGTGGAGTTGCCACACTGGTCGGAGACCCCCCAAACATAATGATTTCCGGGGCAGCAAACTTTTCCTACATGGATTTTATTAACAACCTGGCCCCTACAGTACTAATTTCGACAATTGTAACTATTGTCGTATTCAAGCTGATATTCGCCAAGAAAACCACTGAAGAAAACGACAAGATCAATCAGGAAGCACTGAAGAGAATAAGGAGTAGGTCGGCGTATAAGGAAATCGACGATTGGACACTGCTCAAGCAAGGGGTCTTCGTCCTGGTCTTGGTCATCATTCTGTTTGTTCTCCACAATGTGATAGATATTACACCTGCCACCGTTGCTCTAACGGGGGCAGCCTTGCTCCTTGCGCTGACGAGACCCGATATGGATGAAATACTATCACGCGTAGAATGGACAACGATAATCTTCTTTGCAGGTCTATTTGTCGTAGTTCACGGAGTGGTTAACACAGGCTTACTCAATCTAATCGCCGAGGGAGTTCTACATCTTACACAGGGGCATCTGATTGTATCAACTCTGGCTATACTGGTATTATCAGCAATCGGTTCAGGACTGGTAGATAATATCCCTTTTACCGCAGCAATGATTCCGGTAGTTGCTAGCTTATCCGCTCAACTGGGCGGAAGCTCACACATACTATGGTGGGCACTTGCCTTTGGGGCAGGTTTTGGAGGTAACTCTACATACATCGGTTCGTCAGCCAACGTACTCGTTGTCAAAATCAGCGAGAGCCACAAGAAACCAATTTCACTCAAGTACTGGCTGAAGTACGGAACTGCAATAGCCACTATCACAACTATCATTGCAGGTGGTGCCCTCGTGCTCCAGATTATTACTCCCATACATATTCCCCTCCTACCGGGCTAACTAGCTGATATTCCCCCAGAGTTCAGGTAAGCTGTGAAGAAGGGTATGGATCAAGGTTTGTCCTATTGCTTCTTGCTCACTTTGTGCTCGAAGAGTCAAGAATATAGAACTAGCAGAAAAAGCGTAAGTTTTATCTCTTAACCACTCGAATACTGAGATTTGTAAACAAGCAACCCCTGTAAAATCCCCCGGGCAATCTTCATTTGATAAGAATCCGTCAACAATTTACTCCGCTCGGAAGGAGAGGTCAGAAAGCCAACCTCAATTAAGGCAGAAGGTATACTTGTGTGTCTTGTGTACAATCGCTGCTTTTTAACCCCCCGATCTCGAGCTTGGGTCAACGAAACTGCAGCGTCCTGTATAAGGTGAGATAATTTATAGCTCAAACCTCCGCTCCTCCTCGAATTATCAACAAAGGTTTGTATACCTACAACGTTAGGGTCGCTAAAGGAGTTTGCCTGAACAGACAAATACGCTACACTGAAGTTTCTTTCGGCAATCTCCAACCTATCCAGCAGATAAACATACTCATCCGTCTCCCTCGTTAAAACCACGTCTATTGTTGGATGATGTTTTGCAAGCTCCTTTATTTTTAAGGCTATTGATAAATTGATTTCTTTTTCCGTTACACCCTCTACTACAGCACCAGGGTCGATACCTCCATGGCCTGCATCCACAGTCACAACTGTCGGTTTCGTTGCCGCTGGAGTACCTGGAGCAGATAACGGAACTATCACTATCCCGACTAATAACAGTACTGCTAGTATTACTTGAATTAGTTTAGACATAACATTTGGTAATCTCTCAATAACCCTTAATATTATTTTCCACATCCTACTCTGCTTCACTGACAAGTGTCTACGAGAAAAATCCCATCAATCCCAGTAACAGGACCAGGGTATGAAAAACTTTTCACAAGCCTATAGCAAAAACTTAGAAGACAGGCCCCAGAACACATACTCAAATCTCAAAGATTAAGTACCGTCAGGGCCCTTTACAACGAAAACTTTGTTCACGGACGTTTCATTTAGAATCTGCTCGGCAACCTCTTTTGCTACGCCAACATCAGAAAAATTCAAGATAGCTTCATTGGCATTCTCTAATAAAGCCTTATCGAAACTATCAGAGAGAATCGGTATACCAACAGACTGGTTTTCTAAAAAGTGGAAATCTTCAGTACTTATTTTCTTGATCTGGTTTCGAAAGTGATAAAAGGCGAATTGATCATTCCCGCCGGTAGAATCCGCTGTCTTGCTCACATCTTCTGGCGAAAGCTTTCCAATTTTATCCAACGACCACATCATTATTCCTATATTGGATTCGTATTCGTCTTCTGAATCTCCTTCACAGTACTCAATTAGTTTTAGGAGCTCCTTGGCAGTATCAGAGTAATAATTTAGATATTTACATTCTAACACCCCTGATACTCCAAGGATTTCACGACGGCTTAAACCGGGATCAGGTGGGAAAAAGAAAAAAGTGCTGGGCGTACCCCGTACTCCCAACCCAGAAGCAAGTTGATAATTGCTCATTTCCCCCTTCTCAGGGAGAGTAAAGGTCGTTGGCTTATCAAGCGAGATCAAAGATAGTACAAAGTGTTCGTTGATAAACTCCTTCACGGAGGGGTTAGAAAGTACATCTTCTTTAAAGATCTGACAATGCGGGCAATCTGAGGTAACAAAAGAAAACATCAACTGCCTGTCAAGTATTCGGGATAGCTTCACTGACGTGGTCAAATCGTAGTGACGGGGGAGAGTAGTCTCTGCATGAATCTCATAAACGAAAGGGCTGAAGGCAAAATAACAAACAAATAACAAAGTAACGACCTTCACATGTCCTTTCACGGTATGGTCACTCCTGGTTTGAATATTCTCGGTAATTATAAGTATATAGAAGTTCGAGAGATTCGCAAACCCTTTGACCGTGCCTGGGGATGGCCAAATTGAAGTAAATCATGTCGGGAAGTATCCCGGAGCGAACAGGTAAGAAGGCAGGCAAACCCCACACTGGACATTATTTCTCTGATATTTTACAATATTCCCGTCAATTGCTGACCCAATTTACGCTATTTTAATTTGATGTTTGAAATAGCTGAGTTATCCGGGCCAAATAATCGCCTGACTTAAAGCCAATTTTCTATCCAAATTCCCGAAGGTGCGAGAAACTAATGATAAACAATACTATAGCCTACATAGAAACGTGGGGTTGTCAATTAAATTATCACAGATCGGAAGAGATAGCCGGCAGTCTCGCCGAGCAGGGGTATCAAATTACGGACGATCTAACTCAGGCCGACCTTATCGTCTTCAACACGTGCGCAGTACGGGAAAAGTCCGAACAGAAAGTGGTAGGCCGGCTAGGACAAATCAAAGACATTCGAAAACCAGACAGTGTCCTCGGCGTAGGCGGCTGCATGGCCCAACATCTTGGTGAAGATTTAAACGATATAGCTTCTGGAGTGGACTTCGTGTTCGGAACTTCAAACCTCACAGAAATCCTTGATCTAGCTCAAGCAGCTCGAAAAGGAGAAAGAGCCGTATCTACACCTCGACCTGGTGGTTTTGAGAAGTTACCGACAAAAAGAAAGTCCAATTACTTTGCCTGGGTGACAATTGCCGAAGGCTGCTCAAACGCCTGTTCATATTGCATAGTCCCCCAGGTAAGAGGTCCATTAAGAAGCAGAAAACCTGGTCCCATTATCGAAGAAGTAAACGAGCTCGTAAATAGAGATTACAAAGAGATCCAATTACTGGGGCAAAACGTTAACGCTTATGGCAAAGATTTTGATAACGAAATCAATTTTGCCTGGCTACTCGATCAGGTCGCTCGTTCGGGAGTTGAACGGATAAGCTTCACTACCCCTCATCCTGCCGATTTGGATCAAGCCACTCTTGAAGCGGTGATGAAACACACAAATATTTGTCGCCATATCCATTTACCTTTACAATCTGGTTCGGATAGAGTACTGGAAATAATGAACAGGAATTATTCATCAGAAGACTACCTACGGTTAATTGACCAGGCCAGAACTATGGATTCCGACGTCAACATAACCACGGATATTATCGTCGGCCATCCTGGTGAAACAAAAGATGAATTCCAAAAAACTCTTAACATAATTGAGAGGATCCAATTTGGTTCGATTTATGTCGCCAAATATTCTCCTCGCCCACATACGCTTAGCGCTACGATGGACGACTACGTACCTAAAGAAGAAAAAAGCAGAAGATTGCAACTAATCTTAAAAAAGCAAAAACAATATTTGCAGGACTTCAATGAAAGGTTTATAGACAGATACTCGAGAGTCCTAGTCGAGGGAACAGCAAGAGAGGACGGCATGGTCTACGGAAAGAACGAGTTTAAGAAGACGGTAACATTTCCGAGCACAGTTCACACTGAAGGTGACTTTGCTACTGTCAAACTCACTGAAAATAAAAAGGGCACTCTAACTGGCCGTTTAGAGGAGCGTGTTCCAGATGATTCTAACAGTCACGTTAAACCCCGCTTATGATTTAATTTATTGGGTTAAGGAAATAGAGCAAGCGGGTGAAACAATGTTATCAAGAGCCTACCGAACCCATGCGAGCGCTGGTGGAAAAGGAATCAATGTATCAATGTATCTTTCTAGCGTAGGTGTAGAAAATATCGCAATGGGCTTAATCGGTGGACATACCGGGCGAACAATAGAAAGATCTTTACGGGACAAAGGTATTACCACAAATTTCACCTGGATCTCGGATGAAACCCGAAGCAACGTAGCTGTGCTAAGAAAAGGAAAAGAGGACAATCCCATAGAAATAAACAGCGAAGGCCCGCCGATTTCCGACCGAGCACTCGAACAACTGATAAAACAGTACAAGACGATGCTTCACAGAGTCGATTACGCAGTCCTCTCCGGGAGCATTCCCCCTAAAGTTCCAAACGATATTTACGGAAAACTTGTCAGGTTGGCAAAGGAAAAAGACGTTAGAACAGTTGTAAATACAGGCGGAGACCACCTGGGCCCCGCAGCAGAGGCAGGTCCATTTCTGCTAAAACCAGATATCAGAGAAAGGAAAAAAGTAATAGGAGAAACGATTACTGACAGTCGTTCAATTATTGATATCGCCAAGAAAATCGTGGGATATGGAACTGAGTACGTCTTGCTATCACATGGATTGACCGGCGATATTCTAGTCAGCAAAGACAAAATTTGGAACCTTGAGGCTAATCGGGAACAGTTAAAACCGAAGAACCGTGTAGGAGCTGGCGACAGTTTGGTCGGTGGAATAATATACCAACTACTCGAAGGAAAACCCATTCAGGAAGCAGTCAAGTATGGGCTGGCGGCGGCAATGGCCTGCGTGGAGATATACGAGAAGATTTGTCACGATACTTCCTTGGTTCAAGCACAGTTAAGACAAATTTCCTTGAAAGAGATGGAGGATAATTTGACATGAAAGTAAAGGAAATAATGACCAAAGATCTCACCTCTGTCAGAGAAGATGAAACGTTAAAGGCCCTAATATTTCTAATGGAAAAGACTAGTTTATCGGGAGTCCCTGTAACTGATGAACGAGGGGTTGTAGTGGGTTTTATCTCAGAACGCGACGTAATATCTGCAGCTTTGCCCAACTACTTTGAGATGCTACGAACTGCTTCCTATATCCCCGACATCAACCAACTATCTCGCCGACTTGAGGAAATAAAAGGAGATAAGGTCGCAGATTACATGATTAAAGACGTAATCACGGTGGACGAAGACGAAGAGGATATACATGTAGCGGATTTAATTATTCGAAACGAATTGAACAGAGTTCCCGTAGTGGACAAAGACGGACTGCTTTCAGGTGTAGTTCAGAGAATAGATTTACTGGGAGCACTTTTGTAAACAGATTTTTTTAAGGGGTGGCAATGAAATTTAGTGATTATTTTCTACCTACGTTGAAAGAAACACCTTCCGATGCCGAGCTGGTAAGTCACAAGCTGATGTTACAATCAGGCATGATCCGAAAGGTAACTGCCGGAGTCTATAATTATCTACCGTTGGGATTTAAAGTATTAAAAAAGGTAGAGCAAATAGTAAGAGAAGAAATGAACCGGGCCGGTTGCCAGGAAGTAAAACTACCAATAATTCAACCAGCGGGACTGTGGAAAGAGAGCGGCCGCTGGGACGACTACGGAGCAGAGATGTTCAAGCTCACTGATCGCAAAGACCAGGAATTTGCCCTGGGGCCCACTCACGAGGAAATTATCACAGATATGGTCCGTAACGAAATCAGCTCTTACAAAGATTTACCTCTCGTACTTTACCAAATCAATGATAAATATCGCGACGAAATACGACCCAGACATGGGGTCATGCGCTCACGAGAGTTCCTTATGAAAGATGCTTATAGTTTCCATAGCTCGCAGGAAAGCCTCTCCGAAACCTACCAGGACCTTTACGATGCTTATGCCCGCGTATTTGACAGACTTGGCCTGGAATGGTACGCAGTTGACGCCTCTAGTGGTTTGATGGGGGGGAGCTATTCCCAAGAGTTTATCGCTATTGCTGATGAAGGCGGCGAAGAGATCGTCGTATGCGAGGAATGTGGTTACGCTGCAAACGTAAACATAGCAAAACACAAACGGCCTACCTCCGAAGAAAAAGACGAATTTAAGAAACTTAAAGAAATAGAAACTCCGGGCATGGAAACCGTCGAAGCCGTCGCTGACCACCTGGACGTTCCCAGTCAAAAGATAGTTAAAACATTTATTTACAAAACGAACCGAGATGAGTACATAGCTGCCCTGATCGGCGGGGACGATCAACTAGAAGAAGGAAAACTTTTACAGCACCTGGGCGAAGCTGATATCGAAATGGTCTCCAGCGAAGAAGAAATTAAGCAAATCACCGGGGCTAATTTCGGGTCTATCGGCCCCATAGGCCTTGATATCACCGTCTATGCCGACCATGATGTTTCCTCGCTCACCAACTTTGTAGTGGGGGCAAATAAAAACGGTTACCATTTGAAAAACGTTAACTGGAAAAGAGATCTGAAAGAAGCAACTTTTACCGACTTACGCCGTATAAAGAAAGGTGACAAGTGCCCTGAATGTGGAAACCAATTGGATTTCTATCGAGGCATTGAAGTCGGCCAAATCTTCCAGCTTGGAGCAAAGTATTCCAAGGCATTAGATGCGAAATACCAAGATGAACAAGGAAACTTAAATCCATACTTAATGGGTTGCTATGGAATTGGCATCAGCCGTATCGTGCCAGCTATCATCCAACAAAACTACGACGATCAAGGAATCAAGTGGACAGAGGCAGTAACCCCATTCGACGCTGGAATTATTGTTTTAGCAGATAAAGGAGAAAAGGCTTTTGACCTTGGAGAAAGCATCTATCATCAGATTACTCAAATAGGTTACGACGTGCTATTTGACGACCGCGATCAGTCTCCAGGAGTTAAATTCAACGACGCAAATTTAATTGGTCTACCAGTTACAATCATTATCGGCCCTGAAGGGATAGAGAACGGAGTTTTGGAGATCGAATATAGAACCGGAGAAAAGGAAACAATAAACATAGAAAGCACCCCCACGAAACGAGTAACCGAAAAGGTCCTCGAGTTCCTCGAGAAATCACCGGTACCCGCTACCTAAATTAGTAGGGCATTCATTGATCTTTACGGGCTGGCTCCGTAGATTCTGCTGTAACGATAACCAGCAGTGGTCGTTCATTAACGAAGCGCTATCGTAGGTGAAATTCGTGAAAGTGTCAGCTGTTGTCCCTGCCTATAACGAAGCCGAAAGAATAGAATCCGTCTTGGGCGCCCTGGATAACTCCGAATTTGTTAGCGAAATAGTTGTCGTCAACGATGGCTCTACAGACAACACAGAAGAAGTAGTGGAAGAATCTGGGCTAGATGTTAAACTCCTATCACTACATAATAACACTGGCAAGTCTAACGCTCTGGCTCGAGGGATAGAGATAGCAACCAACCCCACGTTATTATTCATAGATGCCGATTTACTTGGTCTAGAATCAAAACACATAGATAAAATGGTTCGCACTTTTGGCAAAGGAAACTGGGACATGGTAATAGGTGTTTTTCACAAAGGCAGGCTGAACACCGACATTTCGCAAAAGATTAGCCCCCATCTATCCGGGCAAAGGGTGCTCACCGTAAATCTCTGGAATGAACTGGACAAAACTCAGGCTGAGGAGTTTGGAGTGGAGATGGCTCTAACGAAGCTCTCACTCAAGAAGAACCTGGAGACGACAAAAGTAAAACTTACGGGTGTAACTCACGTTATGAAAGAAGAGAAACGCGGATTCACTAAAGGGATAAAATCAAGGCTTAAAATGTATGGAAACATAATAAAAACCACTTTTACACCTACTGAAATTGATAGGTAGAGAAGTAGCCCGATGAAAGCTAACAGCGAGTCAATTTCCGCAGAAGCAGGGCTCTGAACACCCAAAACCTCAAATGATCCTACTCCTTTATTGAC
>Ga0102934_1002226_pt1 | contig 13432 bp, 9 predicted proteins | sample SalPonR2_A_D1_MG_FD_78175 | JGI IMG/M metagenome (GOLD analysis project Ga0102934, IMG submission 78175) | Salt pond soil microbial communities from South San Francisco under conditions of wetland restoration - Salt Pond MetaG R2_A_D1_MG | ecosystem: Environmental > Aquatic > Marine > Intertidal...
ATCAAGTCAATTATCCCACCCAAGAGGTGGGCTTGTAGAAAAACATTGGAATAAAAGTCTGAATTTGAAAAAGGGGACTTGACCCAGTACTCAACTGAGAAGCGTAACTTGGTTAAAACGAAGTAAATATCTCACGGTTAGCTTAACCCAAATAGACAGGCTTACGATAAGTTGACCGGGTATCATGACTACATAAAGACAGTGCTGGACCAAAAAACCAGCTGATTCATACCCAGGGGGTGCCCTGGGGGGTTCTCAGCTATTATTGGTAAACTTGACAAGCAATATTGGGCGAGCACTAAAATGAGTTACGTAAGTGGTTCAAGTTTAACAATATTCCCATTGGGAACTAATATTCCTTGAGTTAGGAAGAAAAAAAAGCTACCATTTATTTATAAAAATCACCAGGACTTAGGAGTCAACAATGAGCGAAGTAAAAACAGCATATATAGAAGAGGAGATGGAAGAATCTTACATAAATTATGCGATGAGCGTAATTAGGGGAAGGGCAATACCCGATGTCAGAGATGGACTCAAACCTGCTCAAAGAAGGATTCTATTTGCTCTCGATGAACTAGGGTTGCATGCTGACGGAGCGCATAAGAAATCCGCGAGAATTGTTGGAGAAGTACTTGGTAAGTATCATCCTCACGGCGACCAGGCCGTTTACGATACGATGGTCAATATGGCCCAGGAGTTTTCATTCAGGTATCCACTGGTCGATGGGCAGGGGAATTTCGGGTCCATAGATGGAGATTCCCCAGCGGCTATGAGGTATACAGAGGCGAAACTTTCTCCAATAAGTGAGACTTTCTTGGAGGAACTGGATGAGAACACAGTGGATTTTGCGCCTAACTTCGATGAATCTCTTGAAGAACCAACCATCTTGCCAGCCAAGATACCCGGGTTGTTGTTAAATGGCTCCTGGGGTATTTCTGTAGGTATGACCACCAAAGTTCCACCGCACAACCTCACAGAGTTAGTTGAAGGGCTTGTATACCTTATAGATAACCCTGATGTCTCACTTGATAGGTTGATGAAATATATAAAAGGTCCCGATTTTCCCACCGGCGCAATAGTGCTGGGTAGAGAGGAGATAAAGAAGGCTTACCAAACAGGTAAAGGTAGAATAAGGGTAAGGGCGAAAACTCAGGTCGAAGGTGGCAACATCGTCGTCACTGAAATTCCGTTTATGATAAGGAAGTCCACGATAATCGAGAGGATTGCAGACAAAGCCAAAGACGAAACGATAGAGGGGATAACAGATGTGAGGGACGAATCGGATCGAGAGGGATTACGAGTGGTGATCAGCTTGAAGCGGGGCACGGAGCCCAAAGTCGTCCTTAACAGGTTATTCAAGTATACGCCGCTTGAGACCACTTACGGGGCAAACTCCACGGTAATCATAGATGGCAACCCGAGACGCCTTTCCCTCAAGGAGATTCTCAATGCCTTCCTGGATTTTCGCAGGTCAGTAGTGAAGCGCAGGACCGAGTATCGTCTGGAGAAGGCCGAACATAGGGCACATATTCTCGAGGGGCTACAGGTAGCTTTGGAAAATACAGATCGGATAATCAAGGTAATTCGAAAGGCGGAAAACAGAGAGGAAGCAAGAGTCCAGTTAATCGAGATGTTTGCCTTTTCTGAGGAGCAAGCAGACGCGATTTTAAAGATGCAATTGGGCAGATTAACGAGCCTGGAACGAGAAAAGGTGGATACTGAGCTGAGCGAGAAGCGAGAACTTGTCGACAAATATCGAACTATACTGTCTTCGGAAATCAAATTAAATAAAATAATTAAGGAAGAATTAAGAGAGATAAAGGAAAATTATGGTGATGATCGAAGGACATTGATAACGGAGAAAGTTGAAGAAGTCGACGCCGAGAAGTTGATTCCGGATCACCGGGTTGTCGTTCAAATAACAGACAACGGTTTAATTAATGCTCCACGGAGAAGGAGTTATAAGACCCAGAATCGTGGAGGAAAAGGTGTCATATGCATGAATTTGGATGAGGACGATAGGGTATTTGTTGTAGCTGACAGTAACTCCAGAAACGATCTGTTGTTGTTCTCCGACCAGGACAACGCTTACCGGATAAAGACCTATAAATTCCCGTCTTTGCAGAGAGATTCCAAGGGAGAAAAGTTAGATCGCATCCTCGACTTGAACAAAGGAGAGAAAATTGCAAGTTTATTGAACGTTGGCAGCGAAATTGAAGAAGATAGTTATTGTCTGCTCGCGACCAAAGGTGGCTACGTGGTAAATAATCCTCTTGAAAATTTCTCCTCTGCTCATATTAGTGGGATAAATAGTATGAATGCCGAGAGTGGTGACGTGATTACTGATTCCACTATCGGTTATGGCGGTGGAGAAGTCATAATGGCAACCAGGGAGGGCCAGGTGATCAGATTTGATGAAGACGAGATTAGAACTACCAATCGACCCTCGAAAGGGGTTAGAGGTATGGACCTATTTCCCGGTGATCAGGTAGTTGGAATTGAATACCATAGCGAGGAAATGGCAGAAAGGAACCCCCTGTTGTTATTTGTTACTGAAAAAGGGAGGGGCAAGAAAGTTCCCCTTATTGAATTTAAGAAACAGGGACGAGCTGGCAAAGGCAACCTGGGGATTAAGCTTGAAGACGGCGATGGGTTGAAGGCCATAATGCTACTTGAGAGTGGGCAGGAAATGCTGCTTTGTAGCGAGAGAGGCAAAGCAGTAAGGTTGAATATCGATGACATCAGTCAATTCCAAAGATATGCTCAGGGCGTGAACCTGATGACTCTTGAAGAATTCGATAGGATTGCTAACACTACGACAATTTGATTGTTTGGAGGTTGTTAATGGAAGATAGTTTTCAAAGTGCTATAGAAAAGATAAAGAAAGGTACCGCAGATCTCGTTCCAGAGGAAGAGCTTGTTGAGAAGTTAAGAGTTGCAAAGGACGAGGATAGGCCGTTGAGGGTTAAACTTGGTGTGGACCCATCTTCCCCCGATTTGACCCTTGGGCACGCTGTTGTTCTTCGAAAATTACGGCAATTACAGGATTTAGGACATCAAGCCATCCTGGTGGTTGGCGATTTTACTCGCAGGATCGGTGATCCATCAGGTAGGAGTACCGCGAGGGAGATTATGGGTGCCAAAGAGATCGAAGAAAATATGAAAGATTATGAAAAGCAGGTTTTTCGAATTCTCGATCCCGAAAAAACTGAGTTCCGCTACAATTCCGAATGGCTAGGGAAGCTTAAGTTTGAAGATATTATCGAGTTGACGTCTAAGTATACTGTTGCTCGGATGCTCGAACGGGATGATTTTGCCAAAAGGTACTCGGAAAACAAGCCGATTTCGATACTGGAGTTTTTGTATCCCCTGGCCCAGGCTTACGATTCGGTGGCTGTGGATGCGGATATAGAACTTGGAGGTTCAGATCAGCGGTTCAATTTAATTGTAGGTCGGCAGATACAACGCGAGTTTGACCAGGATCCGCAGCTTGTAATGACTGTCCCTCTACTCACTGGCACCGACGGAAGTAAAGCAATGAGTCAGACCCGGGGCAATTATATCGGCATCAACGAGCCACCTGAGGAAATGTATGGCAAGTTGATGTCAATTACCGACGCGACCATGTCAGAGTATTTCAGATTGTTGACTGATAAGTCGCTTGATGATCTTGGGGATATACACCCCAAGGAGAAAAAAAAGAGACTTGCTTATGAAATTGTAAAATACGTTTACTCCGAAGTGGAGGCAGAGCATGCACAGGAGGAGTTTGAGCGAGTATTTGAGAAGAACCTAAAGCCCAATAATATTGAAGAGGTCGTCATATCGCGTGATCAAATCAAGGACGACGGAACCATCTGGATATTGAACCTGCTAGAGTTGTCGGGGTTTGTTTCAAGCAGGTCGGAGGCCAGGAGGTTGATCGATCAGGGAGGAGTTAAACTTAACGATGAGCAGGTTGAAACTGTGGACTTCGATCCTGTTCTTGACGAGCCAATAGTACTTCAGGTGGGAAAGAAGAAATTCGTTAGACTTGTACCCGAAACGAGCTGAGCTGGTTTCGTTTCTTACCAAAATTACCTGGGCCTGCCCCGGGTTTTGCCCTGGGGATAAATCAGTTGGTGTTTCGTCCTCTACCTCAGCATTCAATTCACCTCGCTCATCTGAACTAAGGGCAAATATAACACCAGCCCCGAATTGAATACTGGGCTGGGTCTTCTTTTCTCCAGATCAAAGTACGAGGTGGAATTTATTTTTCTACAAGTCCCGTGCCTTGGGGGTTCTTGACTTGTTATTTTGAAGATTAATGATTGTAAAGTGTTTTCTGACTTCTATGTCAAAGTTACAGAATTATACCCTATTAATTGGGCGCACTTTCATTAGCAGGAGCAACTGAGCTTAAGTCGGATACCGGATATTGGTGTTGTAGATTAGTAAAATTCTTACAGTTTGTAACCAAATTCTCTTAGAAAATTCTTACGGTCAGTAATATCTTCTTCGTCTTCGAACCCTTTAGGCGAAACACCGTCAATTACTCCTAGTATACCTCTTCCCTGGGCTGTTTCAGTTACCACGACCTCTACATCATTGGCCGTGGCGCAGAAAATACGACAGACTTCTGGAATCATTTTGATGGAATTTAGAACGTTAATCGGGAATAGATCTTCTAGAAAAACAATGAAACTATGGCCTGCAGATATAGAAAAGGCGTTATTTTTCGCCATTTCAATTAACTTTTCGGTATTCCCTGAATAACGGACTAGGGCCGCCCCTGAGCTTTCACAAAATGCTATCCCGAACTTTGCATTCGGGGCGGAAGTGATTATGGTTTCGTGCATGTCTTCCACAGTTTTTATGAAATGGGATTGGCCAAGTATGATATTAACATCTTTCGGTTTTTCAATTTTAATAGATTTTAATTCCATCTTATATTCCTCCATATTGATATAAACACTGAAATAATTCTAGTGAAACAGCCTTCTTGACACAATGTGTTACCCTACATAGAATTCATTGTTATGAAATATCCTAGAAACCAGCATATTGAGCATTTACTTCAGATTCGGTCTGATTTTTTTAAAATCGTGAATAATTATCTTGTCGATTGCGAGTTTGTGCAAGTTAATGTACCTGTTTTAACTCGGACACTTGCATGTATAAATGATATAGGGAAGGAAAAATCTTTTTATATTATCCCACCAGATTGGGGAGAGACAAAGAATCCCAAGAATCTTAGATTTGGTCCAAATGTGTGGACCTTCAATTTAATCTTTTTCTTGGTGACCGGTTTTTTGTGTTGGGTGATAGGCACTTTGCTATTATTTGGCTAGCACTTTTTGTGGTTTAGGAATCTCCTTCAATCTTCTCTTATATCCTAGGGGTTTAACATCTCAATGTCTGGTAATACATTTAATGAACGAACAGATAGAACTGGGACCAACTCCCTTAAATGGGATTATCGAAAGGAAGTATTTGGTCGAGAAGATATCCTACCCATGTGGGTAGCTGATGCCGACTGGCCCACTGCTCCATCTGTCGTAGACGCGATTGTTGATCGGGCCAAGCATGGTGTTTTTGGCTATACAAAAACTGGGGACCATGCTGATCGCCTGGTTATTAACTGGTTGGAAAATAGATATGGATGGGACGTCGATCGAGAATGGCTGGTTTACACTAATGGCGTGATTCCTTCGTTAAGCATGGCAATTCGCGCTTTTACTCACTCTGGAGAGGGTGTAGTTTTACAACCACCCGTTTATTATCCTTTCTACGAGGTAGTAAATAAGAGTGGGGCTAAAGTCGTGAAGAACGTTCTTCATTTGGATCAGGGCCGCTACACTATGGACTTTGAGGACCTGGTTGATCAGTGTGTGAATAGTTCCAAGGCTTTACCTATCAAACCAGAGCCCAAGATTATGTTACTCTGTAATCCTCACAATCCCGTTGGCAGGGTGTGGACAAAACAGGAACTAACAAAGTTGAGTGATATCTGTGTCAAGAACGACATCTTGCTAATTTCTGATGATATCCACGCTGAATTCGTCTATGGTGATAACAAGTATACGCCGGTTCCCGCGCTGGGCGAAGAAATTTCGGATAATTCTATAACTTTGATCTCCCCAAGTAAGGCATTTAACACTGCGGGTTTGCCCGCTGCAGTGACAGTAATACCCAATAAGAAGATAAGAAAGACTTTTCAAGATACCAGTTCAAAACTGCTAGGTAGTCCGAGTATATTCGGCCTCGAAGCGCTGAAAGCGGCCTACTCCGAGGGTAATGAATGGCTGGATAGTCAACTGAGTTATCTGAAGCAGAACATAGACTATACCGTGCAGACGGTAAACAACGAGATTCCCGGAGTGCATGCAATCGAGCCGGAAGGTACTATGTTAGTCTGGCTAGATTTCAGGGGGTTGAAGCTCAACGAAGAGGAGCTGGAGGACCTGTTGGTTGGTGAAGCTAAGGTAGGCTTGGACTTAGGCAGGTGGTTTGGAACTGGTGGTGAGGGGTTCGCAAGAATTAACGTTGCATGCTCGAGGGAAACCCTAAAAGAAGGTCTTCTGCGGATCAAACGGGCTGTGAGAGATATCAGTTGTAGTTAGCTAATCGGTTTTCGCCATTTCCTTCATCCTTTTATTAGTTGTGTTTACGAATTCTTCAGCTATTCCCGGGGCGTTCGTAAACAAGCTTACAACCAGAAATAGGAAGACCGTTACTCCAAATCCCCAGACCGACGGCCACCAGCCAAGTGGGTGAAACCCTTTTGCGTACATGACTCCCGTAATTATTCCGCCTGCAACCATCGAAGTTAAGGCTCCTGCCCCAGTACCTTGCTTCCAAAAGAACGCACCTATGAGAGCCGGCGCTGTTACCAGAAGGCCGCCGGAAGCCATGCTTGAAAGGACAGCAATTAGACCGGGCTGTACCCACGCGAACACCACCGTAGCCCCTAGCAATAAAGGTATAAATAGTTTTCCCGAAAATAGTTCCAACTTTTCGGATATGGATGGTTTAAAGTTGTGGACTATGTCTCTGGATACGGCTGAACTTAGCGTTAGGATAATGGAACCTAGTGTCGACGTAGCTGCGGCGAAGATACCGATGAATATAATTAACCCCAGGGCAGTTGGAATTTTAGTCAATAGGACGGGCATTGCTTTGTCAGGGTTTGTTAACCCCGGTAAGAGGTTTGCTGCTTGTAGACCAAATAGAGTGCTAATAATCGTGTATATGAAGCCAAATATGGAAAAGTAAATTATCATACGTTTGATGCTGGATACTTTGTCGGGAATAAACATTCTTTGGGAGACTTGAGGGTTGGTGAGGGCGAAAAATGCCCAGGGTAGTGCCAGACCGATGAATAATCTGGGGTTCCAGTTGAGCTTGAGCAAGTTCGAGTTTTCCGTTGTTATTGTCGTGAAGAATCCTGATGGAGAGCCGAAAAAATGGTAGAATAGGAAAAACAACGCAAAAAGCGAAGTTGTAAGCATTGTTATAGCTTGAAAGGCATCGGTCCAGGATACGGACCGCATCCCTGCCCAGAGTGCAGAGAAGCCGGAAAAAGCGGCCATCAGTAATACTCCGGCCATATAAGGAATATCGCCTCCGGTTAAGCCTTCAACTAAAAAGCCTATTCCCATAAGTTGAACTGCCGCATAAGGAATCAACATGACGAGAAAAATCGCTGCGGAAACTATCCCAACCCACCGGCTTTCATAGCGATTTGCAAGAAGCTCTGAGGGGGTGACGAAGTCGTACTTGTTACTCGCCAGCCAGAACCGTGGAGCGAATATGGCTAGCAGCAGGACGGTGAACATCAAATACGTCATCTCGAAGCCTAGTGCTCCGACCCCAGATTGATAAGTCAGCCCAACTAACCCCACAAGCATGAAAGCACTATACGTGGTTGCGCTGTAAGTCATCCCCGAGATAAATCCACCTAGGCGCCTTCCACCTATAAAGTATTCGGCGATCCCTTCGCCAAGTCCGCGTTTGGCCAGGAAGGCTATACCGGTGGCAATTGAAATCCAGATAATTAGTGATATCCAAACGTAGAGCTGGCTCATTGCTTTTTTCCCCAAGTCTTATTCACGGTGATGATTCCAGAGATAATGACCATGAGAGTCAACGCCGACCAAAACAGGTAACAACCGAAGAAATTATCGATGTCTTTTAACATGTGGAATGGTACGAAGTAGTCTAAAGCAGCAAGTATCAGTGCGAGCGCTAAGAAAAGACGTCCACTCATAGATATCACCTTTCACCTCAATGGATTACCATAGAATTATACAGCTATTAACTGTATTATCCAATGAACACTTAGGCCTTAGTTATGCGATTCTCTTCTGTACGGACAAAGTCTTAGTACGATTACAAGACAAATTATCAAAATTAGCCGAAAAAGCCCTCCAGCTTGCTGGGGGGATGAATCGGCTGGTTTACCTCCAACAACCAGCTCTCGGTTGCAAAATCAATAACTCAATTAACCTAAATCATCTTCGAGAACGGGTCAAAATCGCATAAATTTGGTAAATATTGAATACTAAATATTTTCTGTTATAATCAACCTAATACAACCATGAAATACGTTAACAAGTCGTTAGAAAGATCTATTGCGTTGATGAACTTGTTTGAGGACAAGTCTTCTAAGCTCACGGCTAGCGAAATCGCTGACGAGTTAGGGACCAGTCCTGGGGCCCTGTATCCTATAATTCACACACTGATGAGACATGGGTACCTGATGAGGGACAAAAAAAAGAATTTCAGCTTGGGATTGGAATTTTTAAGCAAAGCCAACTTTGTACTTCGAACTCAACACTTGAGGACGATGACGGAGCCTCTACTTGAGGACCTTGCCGAGAGATTTAAGGGCACTGCCCATCTAGCTGTTCTACAGAACGGAGAAGTTCTGTATCTGGGTAGGGTAGAAGGTGATGGGGATCACTCAGATGGAAAGATGGTTGGTTATAAAGCTACTGCTTACGAAAGGACACTGGGAAGGGTGTTATTAGCATACCTGCCTACCGAGGATCTGGATAATTATTTTGTAGAGACTCTGTCAAAGGCACCTGAGGGTGCCGAACCGGTAAGTAAGGAAGAATTGAGGCAGGATTTAGATGACATTGTAAAAAAAGGATATGCGTTAAACAGAGGGAAACTTGGTAAAACCTTAACCTGTGTTGGGGGTCCTGTTAGAGATAGCGAAGGAGAAGTTGTTGCAGCAATTGGCTTCTCACTAGACGAGACCGAATGCGCGGAAGATTTTATCAGCCAAATCACTTCGGGGATCCGTGAAACGGGTTTGCAAGTTTCTAAGAAACTCGGTTATAGTCCTTAGTGCCTCTTCTGCCTAACTCCTAGAGTCGCCTCGAGTTTACACCGTTGGTATTTTTTAGCTGGACTTTTCTTTTAGTTTTTTCCAGACTTTTTCCGGTGTGAAGGGTGCTTCGGTTAGAGTAATTCCTGTAGCATCTCTTACGGCGTTTGATATCGCTGGGATCGCGCCATTGATTCCTATTTCGCCGACGCTTTTTGCTCCCATGGGACCAGTTGGTTCAGAGGATTCAACCAGGATAACCTCGATCTCGGGGATGTCTTCTGCATTAGGAATTTTGTAGTCAAAAAACGATGGATTGATCATCGTTCCAGAGTCATTGAATTCCATTTGTTCGGTTAAGGCGTATCCAATTCCATTCACAATTGCGCCTTCCATTTGACCTTCCGCCAGATTGGGGTTGATCGCTGTACCGCAGTCAACCGCGGCTACGTACTTCAATATTTTTATTTCACCTGTTCGTGTGTCCACTTCTAATTCCACAAAATGTGCGGAAAATGGTGGCGGAGATTCTTCCGGTACCTCAGAAGCGGAAGCCTCGATTTGTTGTTGGTCCGTTTCCAGCTTGCTAGAAGTAGATAAAAGTGCTATTTCTGATAGCTCGAATGTCTGGTTCGAACTCACGATTTGTCCTTCATGGATTGATAAATCTTCGACCCTCAGATCGTAATATTCCGCGGCCATGGTCAAAATCTTTGACTTTACTTTGCCCGCCGCTTTTTTGACGGCGTTTCCCGAGACGTAAGTCGTACTAGACGCGTATGCACCTGAGTCAAATGGGGTAAAGTCTGTATCCGAGGAATAGACAACGATTTTGTCCAGATCCACGCCTAGCTGTTCTGCTGCTATCTGGCCCAGGACTGTGTCGCTGCCAGTCCCTAGGTCGGTGGCACCCACGTACAGATTAAACGAACCGTCTTCATTTAACTTCAGCCGAGCTGCTGCAAGGTCGACTAAGGGTATTCCAGAGCCCTGCATATTAATGGTCACACCAAAACCCCGCGCTTTGTCTTCGTTTTTCTGACTTTTTTTTACCTGTTTACGATTCTTCCAACCGATTTCCTTTGCTCCTAGGTCGATACATTTGTTCAGTTTGCAACTGTGAATGTATTGCACTATTCCTTCTCTTCCTTCTCCTAACTTTTCAAATATCGGGGACGTTTCTCCCTCTCGTATATGATTCAACTTTCTTATCTCTAGAGGATCCATGCCGGTTTCTTCGGCAAGCTTATCAATCGCCACCTCTAAAGGAAAGTAACCCTGAGGGGCCCCGTAACCGCGATATGCTCCCGAGATAGGTAAGTTTGTATACACTGCATCGCCAAAGAAGTGAATGTTTGGGGCTTTGTTGTATAGGGGCAGAGTCTTACTGCCCACGTTGGAGAGAACGGTTAAGGCATGAGTTCCATACGCGCCGGTATTGCTTAGAGCTTCCATAGTTATTGCTTGTAACTTTCCATTTCGATCGGCACCTAGAGTGACCTCTACTTCTATGGGGTGTCGGGTCCTCGAGGATCTAAATTCTTCTTCTCTTGTGTACCTTACTTTCACTGATTTTTTGGTTCGCAGGGCAATCAAAGATACAATGTCTTCCAGCAATACTTCTTGTTTTACACCAAAAGCCCCTCCTACTCTTGGTTTAATAACTCTGATTTGTCTAATTGGAATGTCTAATATTTTTGATACGATTCTTCTAACGTGGAAAGGAACCTGGGTGCTTGTGTGAATTATTAATCGGTCTTGAGGATCTAATTGAGCAACTGAGATGTGGGGTTCTAGTGGTGCGTGTTGCGCAAACTGGGTACTGCACTTCTGTTTTACCACGATGTCAGACTTGTTTATTATCTCTTCTGGATTCCCGATATTAATATCTACGTGGGCGGCAATATTTTTTTGTGGATCATATATGCCGGTGGAGCTTTCCTCGTCGTGAATAGTCACGGATGATTTTCTAGATTCTTTGGGGTCGAGAATGGGCTCCAGTTCGTTGAACTCCACTTCTATTGCTTCCAAGCCCTTCTCAACTGCATCCCATGACCTGCCTGCAACTGCTGCTACACGATCACCGACATATCTCACTTTGCGATCAAACATGTATGCATCATAGGGGGAGGGTTCGGGATAGCCCTGACCAGCTGTCGTGTAAGGAACTCTGGGGACGTTACGGTGATGCAGGATTAACTCGACACCGGGAATATTTTCAGCCTTCGACGTATCGATATTCGTGATTTCCCCATGAGCTATGGGACTGGACAAGATTTTTGCTACAAGGTCTGTTTGGCGATGAAGGTCGTCTGTGAAGACTTTCTTACCGTTTACCAGTGCCTCGCCGTCAACTTTCTGAAGGTTTTTGTTGACTACATCAAAGCGTTTTTTCTGCTCAGACATTTTCCTGCTTCTCCCACTTTTCTGCTGCCCTTTTGATTGCCTGAATTTGTTTAACATAACCCGTGCAACGGCAGATGTTACCATCGAGAGCTGCTTTTATTTCCCGTTTAGTGGGATCGGGATTGCTTGACAGAAGGGAATAGGCGCTAATTAGCATTCCCGGTATGCAGAACCCGCACTGAACCGCTCCCATATCGAGGAAAGATTGTTTCAGTTTTTCGGCAAGCTCGTCGTTTAACCCTTTTACTGTTTTGATATCATTGCCACGGGCCTGCGCAGTAAACATCGTACATGAAGTCATGGCTTTCCCGTCAACAAGTACCATACATGCACCACAATCACCTGTTTTACACCCTTCTTTTACGCTTGTGTACCCTGCGTCTCGTAATGAGTCTAAAAGAATTTCGCCGGGTTCTATTGAAAATCTCTTTTCCTCTTCGTTTATAGTCAGTTTAATGTCCATTATGTAATTGGTTGATGATGTTTGTTATTGCGTCTTCTGTCATTTTTTCTACTTGGACGGAGCGATATTCCTCGCTTGCCTTGTGGTCTCCTGAGATCTCGACTGCTGAGCGGGCAATCTGTCCGATCCGTTTAGGAGATATTTTACATGTTTTTTCGTCTTTGAGGGATCTCTCAGCTTCCTCTACTCTGCTTGCCAATGAAGGCCTTGCCCCTACTGCCAACCGGGCTTTTGCGATGTGTTCATCTTTGGTGCTGATACTACAGGCCAGATTTAGGGTAGCTATGTCGAACTCAGATCTAGAAAACTTGAAAAACTCCGCTCTGGTTGTTTCCTTCACCCGCAATTTGATCCTTATTCCGGTAATAATTGCCTTTTGAAGTGTTGATCTAAAGCTCTGATTGTAAATTGCATCAATCGGTTGACATCCGGTTGCACCGTTGTAGTATTCTATCTCTGCATCTAAAACTAGCAGGATGGGAATCACGTCGGACCAGGGAAATGGTCTAACTATAGAGCCACCCAAAGTGGCTGCATTCCGGATTGGATAGCTACCGATCTTTTCCAGGCTTTTCGGCAAAAAACCATTGGTAAGATCGTTCAACTCTTGGCTCTCGACGAGTTCTTGGATTTTGACGGTAGACCCAATAGTTATCGTTTGTAAGTCTTCCTTGACATTTATTCCAACCTGATTTAGCTGTAACCTGTTAAGATCGATCAGTTCTACAGGTTGTTTCGAATTTGATAAGGCTAGGGCCGTTCCCCCCGCTATAAGGTAAGTCCGGCCCTCTCGATTGCGCAGAGAGTGTGCTTCATGGAGAGAGCCGGGATAATGGTAATTTTGGACGTTCTGTAGCATCTACAATTTATTATTCCTTAGGTTCGTCCGGCCATGGTCCTTTTACGTTTTCGAAAGCCCACTGAATTGTCCACAGTTCGTCGTGAGATGACCATTCTCCTCCCCTCAAGCGTTGAATTCCCTGACGATCCTTCATTGGGCCTATGAACGGATCAAATGTAACCCTGTCAGCCTTCATCTGATCCATTCTCTTCATAATGAGGTCGTATACGCTTATTTTACCAAGAAACGGATCGGTGGCTGACTTTGACTTTAGCTCGTCAACGTACTTTGGATTTACTGTCATGCCTCTTTTTGCACCAAGTTCAGCAGCGTCCTCTTTTAGTAGCCACCAGTAGTCTACGTTTTGCAAGTTTTCGTTTGTATATACGCCGTAGTACACCTTGTA
>Ga0102934_1002227_pt1 | contig 13427 bp, 28 predicted proteins | sample SalPonR2_A_D1_MG_FD_78175 | JGI IMG/M metagenome (GOLD analysis project Ga0102934, IMG submission 78175) | Salt pond soil microbial communities from South San Francisco under conditions of wetland restoration - Salt Pond MetaG R2_A_D1_MG | ecosystem: Environmental > Aquatic > Marine > Intertidal...
ATTTAGTCCTCGACGAGGACGGTACGGTACAGCAAGTCATAGGGGCAAGCGTAGTTGGGCTGGACTCTACGAACTCGTGGAACTTTGAAGGAACTGGAATCAACGCGAATACGATAATCCACGCCGGGCTGGGAATAGATATGTTTGATACAGAAATTAACAACCTGTCCAGCGCGGGCGGCGTAACTACTAATGCCGCCAATTTCGGGGACGTAATTGATGAAGCCAGCGCGCAGATAAGCTCCCACCAAAGCGATTCGGATGCCCACCACAGCAAAACCCCTGAATATACCGATGAGATGGCCCAAGATGCAGTAGGAAACAACGTAGGTCCTGACTTAACTTACGATGATGGGGCTGGCGAAATTGACGTTTCCGTACCTTATATTACCGTAGCCGGCAATACGGTTTACTTGGGCGCTTCAACTTCTATTGACATCGGTGATTTAACCACTAATAGCGACTTGGATATGGGGTACAATAACATCTATAACGTAGGCGGCTCTGGCCACAACCTTGGAAATTGGTCGGAAAAAAGTACGGAATATGTAGAGGATTTAACCGTATCAATGAAGGATGTAAAATTGGCAGACGGCACAACTTACAGCTGCCTGTTAATTGATAGCTGGACCACAGGCGGTACAATGTACTATATTGGCCATTAAGGAGGTGTAAACAGTGGACACGCTTTTTGCTATAAAAGAAGCGCTGCCGGCAAGTTGCAGCGCGAGAGATTTCAACATCAACGAAGAAGGCAAATTGCGGCAGGTAGTGGTAACTACGGAAGGCGAATTAACCCGCGAAACCATGAATGCGCTGGTAGAAATTTTTAATAATAACCTTGGAAGTTACCAGTTGAATGGCAACTTTAACAACGGCACTTTAAGGGCGCAGGTAGTATGAGTGAAGCCAAAGAAGTACAGCTAACAGAACTCGAAGTTGCAAAGCTAAAAGCCAATAATGAGGCTATGACAAACCTGCGCAGGCAGCTACAAGAGGCCCAAAAAAGGTTGATGGAACACCAACAAGCGCAGCAAGCGCTGGCCAATCAGATATTAGAACGGGCCGGGATTGACCCGGAAGAAGCTGCCGATCTTAACAAATGGAATTTAAGTAAAGTGCAATGGCAGCAATTCCAGGGTATTGCACAAATTCCAGTAAACGGCGAAGGGCCGGAAACGGCGCAACCGCAAAGCCAAAAAGAGGAGGAATAAAATATGATACAGTTGTACAATAGTTTTAACGAGTTGAGGGAAGCCTTGGCCGGCAAAAAGACGTACATTATATCCATACTGGCCGGGATTCTTGGCACGCTTAAACTTATGGGCTATCCCATACCGCCTTGGATTTGGCCCATTTTAGGCGCGTTTGATTTTGCGGCAGTGAAGGCGGCAGTTGACAAGTGGAAACCTATAAACGCGGGTGAATAAAAGTGAGAAAATTAATAATTCTATTTACGGCAGTTTTGGGGCTTTCGTTAGTGGCGACGCCAGTATTGGCAAGTTCAGACGGTTTAGGTTTTACGCAAGTGATTGGTGAAACTTACGCAACCCTAAACGTAGGGCCGTTTACCGGCGATCTTCTGGTGGCCGAAATGAACGGCAATGGTTACAGCCCACGGGCAAGGCTGGGGCTTTCTATACCAGCTTGCTGCGGTGGAATATATACAGGTGGAGTTGCCAGCTTTGAATTCAACAATAACTCAATGGCCTTCGATAATGCTCATCTTTTTGCTGGATACGAATTTGACGTTGACCCGGCAATTTTAAAATTCAGCTTTGGCCCCAAATTAACCCAGGATACAGTATTTTACAACCTGCAAACTTACGAATGGAACTTGACTTTTAGGCTATTATTCAATCCGTTTGAGACTTTGGGAATGCACGCCTGCGGCGAAGGTGATCCCTGCGCAACCGGCGGGTAAATTAGCCTTGGGCCATTGTAAACCGTAAACTTTGAAAAGCACAGGGGTCAAAAATGCCAGAAAACAACGATAACGTTGATCCAGCCTGTCCTTACGGGCATCTAATTGAGCAGAGGATAGAAGCCTTGGAAAGCGAAAATGAGGAAATGAAAAAGCAGGTTAAAAAGATTTACGAAGCGCTAGTAGAAAACGGATTTTTTGAAGACGTCCGCAACCTGCAAGATTCTATGAGCGCCATAAAAGACAAGCGGGATAAAGAAGAAAGGCGCAGCTGGCTTTGGAACCGCGACTGGAAAATTGCAATTTTGGGCGCAATCGCAGGTGGAATTTTTAATACAATTATGGGCAGCGTAGTCTTGGCTGCCCTGGGCATAATTTAGACATATTTCTCCAGCCGGCACGCGGGACGCCGAGTTCGGGGCGGGGAAACCCGCCCCGTTTTTCTTTTGGCCCCGCTAAACCGACCTTGCAGCCTACCCTGGGCCGGCGGGGCTTTTTTGACTGCCTTAGAAAGCCAATGAGAACATTATCCTTGCATCCCCGACCTGCGGGGAACACAGCATTTCGTTACCTTAATAACCTCCACTTGGTGAAATTCGAAGTTTTTCCTTTTTGAATCTTTTCCCTTGCAACCCTTGCAATCCTTGCAAAAGTATGGTTTAATTATACTGCTACAAGGCAGCAAAAAACAAAGTTCCTTGACAGGTTGAAAAAAAAGAAGAGCTCAAGCGGGTTGAAATGCCTGCGGGTTGCCAAAGCCCGGATGTGGGAAAGTCCCGAAAAAGCCGGACGCTGGCAGCCAAAGAAATATAGGTTGCAGCTAGGGGTCAAACCGAAGGCGGTTTGACCCCGTGTTGAAACTTATATTTTCTATCACTAGGAGGCGATGCAGATGCAAAAAACAAAAATGAGTCAATGCGGCGACTGTAATAGAGTGCTGGAAGACGGCGAAAAGGTTTGGAATATTGGCCAGGGCGTTTGGGTTTGCGAAGATTGCTTTGAAAGCCATGTAAGTTCGGATGAACAATACAGGCTAGAACAAATTAAGCGCAACACAAAGCATAAAAAAGTAGGTGGTGAGCAGTAATGACCCCGGAAGACAAACTTTTTAACGAAGCTGCTCGTAGAGTTGCCAAAGGCCGCAGCCCAGAGATTTTAGACCTGGAACGCTGGGCTGAAAACCAAGGTTTTGAATTTAGCTTTGAACAATATGCTGACGCCATAGAAGTAGCATACGACAAAGAAAGACAGGGCGGCCTGCAAGGACTGGCCGCCCGTTTACCGTGAGGTGGTTTTATTATGAAATTTAAAGCGGTTCCCACAGATTATGACAAGCTAAAAGAAAGCGAAAACGCCGCTTTTACGGGCGTAGTTTGGCACAATCGGGTAAACCATCAAGGCACTAAAGAAATGTACGTTAACGCTGAAAATAAGATTGCAATTTGCCGGCATGGAAGCGGCAATTGGGCGGCCTACGAATTAAACGAAAACGACCGTATTGGTTACGAGATAGAGTGGATAGCAAGTTTACAGCGCTTAAAAGCCTGGATGCGCGAAGAAAATAACCGATTTCCAATCAATGGCAGTATAACCTTAACCGCTTAACCCGCGGAAAAAGCCCCGGCCCTGGGGGCCAAACCAGGGCAAGGAGTTAAAATGAGCAAACTTATGGAAAAAATCACAGAATCAACACGGTTAAACGAAATTGATGCAGTTACGCCACAGTGGGAATGGCACGGCAGCCCAGAGGATGAAACAGTGGCAGTCGGACACTTAAGGGACAAAAGCGCTGGCTACCTGCCAGTTATGGCAACAATTAAAGAGCGAGAAGAAAACAACAAGTGGGAAAGCTCAAAACTCTGGTTGGTACTGAACTACAACGGAAGTGGCTGCCGGAAAGTAATTACGCCTGAAAAGGTTTCAGTTGCAGCCAGTAGAAGCGAAGTGGAAGCCTGGGCCGAAGGGGAAGGTTACGAAGAGTATATAGAAGACTCTATGGCAGTTATAGATGACCAAATACAGGACGGTGAAATGGTGGAAACCAGAGACGATGCTATTGAAGAGATTGTCAGTTTTGCCCAGGGCGGCGAATGGTACGAGCGGTTAAGCGACATGGACAAAATGGAGGTAAGTTAGCATGAACCTGCCAGAAAAAGCTGAAAACAGCCTTGACATGGTGATAGAGAGGTTTAAGAACGGTGAATTGCCCAAAGCGATGGCGCAGACAGTTATCGAGGGGGATATCCCCCTCGATAACTGGTCATTCAGGAATAAAGTAATTGCCTTTGCCCACAATACTACCGATGCCCGGGGCTACAAGCAATGGCAAAAGGTGGGCAGGCAGGTTAAGAAAGGGGCCAGCGCGTTTTACATTTTTGGCCCCATAATCAAAACCGTAGAAGAAGAAAAGGAAAACGAAAACGGCGAAACCGTAGTTGAAGAGGAAGAAAAACTGGTTGGATTTAGAACCATACCAGTTTTCCGAAAAGAGGACACCAAAGGCGAACCGCTGGATACTGATTATGGCCCTGACCAGTTGCCGCCACTTAAAGCCGTTTTGGATGCCCTGGGTTATGACGTTGAGTACGCGCCCAAAACCACGTTGGCCCGCGGCAGCACAGACCCCAATCTTAAACGGATAGAACTCAACACAGAAGACGAAAGAACCTGGTTTCATGAAATGGCCCACGCCGTTGACAACAAAATAAATGACCTGGAAGGCGGCCAGCACGCCGACCAAGAGATTATAGCGGAAAGCGTTGCAGCAACCCTTTGCCAGTTGTACGGCATGGAAGGTTACTTGCAGCACAGCGCTGATTACATAAAACACTACGGCAATGGCGACCCGTACGAAGCCATAATGAAATACCTGGACAGGGTGAAAGAAGTTTTGCAGCAAACCTTTGCCCTGGCCGAAGCTGAAAGACCCAAAAAGGTGGCTGCATAGCGCCACAAAGAAGTAAGCGGGGCCGGGGCCTGCAATGGCCCCGGCGGCAACCCGAAGCCAATTATAGACCTATTTGGAGGGTTAAACGATGGACAAAACAATTAAGCGGCAAGTTGAGCGCGCAGAACGCTGGTTTGTCAGAGATGACCGAATTGTATTGACTAGATTAGTTTACAAGCAGGAGAAGGTCGCCTCGTTTCCAATAGCGGAGATGTCGGACGAAGCCTTTGACCACGTTACAAGCAGTTTGCCAGAGTTGTTTGAAGCCCCGAAATCAAGCGGCAAAAGCGAAAATAGTTATAACAACATTCTGGTGGATTACAGGCAAATGGACATTTTACTTTCGGCTTTATCAACTGCAATAAGAGGGGGTGAAGTGAGAGGTTTTGACATGGAAGAATACCAAGAATTACAGGAAGCTTTACGGGAGGTAAGAAATGAGCAATAAAGACAGCTGCGATAACTGCGGCGCGCAGGCAGGCGAAAAGAACTTAACGTATTACCTGGGTCGGGGCGATGTTTGCCCAGAGTGCCTAGAATACCTGGAAGATCAGTTTAGCTCTGGCGGAAAAACCAATACCAGAAGAGGGGATGGTGAAAAATGAGTAGTTACGAAAGGCGCGAAGAAGATCGAGAAGAAATGAAAGACTTTTATGACCACGACATATTGGAAGAACTGGTAGTTGAATTGAAAGCATTAAATTACCACCTAGGCCATATAGAAGCCGACCTGAGAGGGGATAACGATGAGTAGGATTAACAGACACGAACATCTGGATATGGAGTTTACAAGTGAAGTTTTCGGTGAAATAGAAGAACTGAGCGCAAGGTACGGTTACTGCAAACAAATTGCCCAGTCGTTGCTACACAAAATTACCACAATGGATTTGGCAAACGACAAGCGGGCAGAACTTTTGAATGCCGTATCTGAACACCGGCGGGAAGTACCTGAAATTAAAGAATATTATGACCAGGGTGGTGGTGAAGATCGGCAAGGATGAAAGACTAGAAACCTGTAACAATTATTTTGATCTATTGGAGCATAAATACGATTTTACTCTAAAGCAACTTACAGAACTGGACGCAAAGCTTAATGAATTAGAAAGGCGTTTACAGGAGGTAGAAGATGAAAATTGAACTTTGGATAGACCAAGACGGCAAGGACTACGCAGAGTTTACCAAGCAGCGGTGGACTTGTGATACCTGCAAAGGATACTACGAAGTCAAGCGGCGGCGGTTTGGTCCCAAAGCCACAACAGAAGTCAAGTTCACAGTCCTTATGATAGACAAGTCCAAAAACCAGGTGATCTACCAGGATATTGCCGGCAACCTGCAAGCCCTTTTAAACCGCGTACTTGCGGAAACCGGTGACCAACTGAAACTAATTGGCAGAAATAACAAAGTAGTGGCCCAGGGCAAGAACTTGCCGGAAGAAGACCAAAATATGACACTCAAGCCCAACAAATGACTACACAGCCCGGGCCAAAACCACGGCCCGGGCAACAAGGTGGAGGTGAAACCATGAAGACACTCAAGCGTCTATTAGGAGTCGCAAGCATCGGATTTGGTGTAATAATGCTGGCAGGAATTTGGGAAATGCCAATTTTAATTTCAGGCCCGGTGGCCATCATGGCCATTATAGCGATAATGGGCGGCATACATACTTTTTAGGTTTTTCCTTGCAATCATTGCAAGCCTTTTTATAATTGTTTTTGTTGGAGGTGAATTCAAATGCCAAACACTAAAAGCGCGCCCAGATTTACCCGCAAAGATTTTGATGGAGTTATACCAAGTGGCACGTATTACCACTTGATACGGCGGGCCAGGGAGGACGGTTACTGCCAGGATGCGGAAGAAGTCTGGGGTGAAGAAACCAAAGGCCGCCCACGCAAAAGCTACAGAGTGGAAAGTCTGCGGCAGTGGATACATAAAGAGGGCAAAATCACGGAACCTTTAAAAGAAAAGGTTCTGAGAACTTTAAATCAAATTAAGGGGTGAAACCTATGAGTACAGAAGTCCGGCTGGAGTCTATGAAACTGACTAACTTTAAGGGCATCCGCGACCTTGAAGTTGAATTTAACAGCAAACCGGCCACAGTCCGAGGGCAAAACGAAAGCGGCAAAACCAGTTTGGTTGACGCTTTCACCTGGGCGCTTTTTGGCCACGATAGCACCGGAAGCCACAAGTTTAAAAAGTGGGGAAAAACCTGGGATGAAAACGGGGAAATAATCCACCACTTAGACCACGAAGTTGTCTTAAGGCTGGCAATCAACAGTGAAGGCGGGCAGGAGGAACTTACACTGCGCCGCAATTATTACGAAAAATGGACAAAAGGTAGCGGCGAAAACCAGGAATTCCGAGGCCATACAACGGATTACTATATAAACGGCGCGCCCCAAAAGAAAAGCGACTACGAGCGCCGGATTAACAACATCCTTGACGAGGAAACTTTTAGCCTTATCACCAATCCAACCTACTTTGCCCAGAACTTGCACTGGCAGGAAAGGCGCGAAAAGTTACTTGAGATGGTCGAGCAGCCAGATATAGAAGAAATCATTGGCCGCAAACCAGAAGTGGAAAAGGTTTTAGACGAAATGGAAGAACGAAACATCACCAAATTAAGCAACTTTAAGGACTTTTTAAGCGATCAAATAGATGAACTTGACGAGGAAATAAAAAAGCTGCCGGACCGAATTGACGAGGCCAGGCGCAATATACAAACGCGCAAAGCAACACAGGAAGAATTTGAGCAGGCCCGCGCCCACCTAAAAGCCTGGAAAAAAGAACTGGAAAACGAGATTGCCCAGGCAAAAGCCGGCGGGCGCAAGGCCAAAATAAAGGACCAAATATCCGAAGTTGAAACCGAAATGGGCAACATTGAAGGCGATTATGCCGGGGCCAACGAAGAGCGCAAGGCCAGGATACGGGAACATTCAAAAAAAATCGAAGACGAAATGGGCGACCTAGAGCGCAAAGAAGAAAAGCTGCGCGGCAAAATAGAAGACAAGCAGGAACGTCTGGGGGAAGCCCGCGGCAAGCTGGCCCAGCTGCAAAACAAGTGGGATAACTGGTACGAAAAGTCCTTTGAGAAAGATCAAAAAACCTGCCCGACTTGCGGCCAGGAGTTGCCGCCCAGCCAAATAGAAGAAAAGCGCAAGGAATTCAACAGAGAAAAATCAGAAAAGCTGGAAAGTTTGGAAGAGCGCGGCAAGGCCAAAAAGCAGCAAGTAGAAGACCTAGAAAAGGAAATAGCAGACACGGAATCGGAAGTAGAGGAGCTACACTTTAAGATAAACGAGAAAATTGAGGAAAAGGAAAAGGTGGAACAAAAGCGGGAAAACCTGCCAGACCCCACGGCCCAGGCCCACGATGACGAACGCTGGCAAGAACTCAAAGCCGAAAAAGAGCAGCTGCAAGAAAAACTGGAAAACGCCGGCGAACCCGACTTAACCGCAGAAGAAGAACGCGTTGAAGAACTTGAAGAGCAAATAGAACAAACGGAAGAAGAAATTGCCCAAATCAAGGCCAGCAAAAAATCAGAAAACCGCGTTGAAGAACTTGAAGCCAGACGGCGCAACTTAAGCGCAGACCTGGAAAACTTTGAGCGCCTGGAACACCTGGCAGAAGAATACACCAGGACGCGCCTTAAGATACTCCAGGACAGGATAAATTCAATGTTCGAGTTGGCTAATTGGACACTCTTTGAAGAGCAGGTTAACGGCGGCATAAAGGACGTATGCTATCCGACCTACAAAGGTGTGCCGTTCTCAACACTTAACGGCGCAGGCAAAATTCAGGTAGGGCTGGATATAATCAAAACTTTATCAGCGGCTTACAGCACTACGGCCCCAATTTGGATTGACCAGCGCGAAAGCGTTGCAACCATACCGGGAATGGATGCACAGGTTATAAACTTATACCACGACCCAGAACAGGAAAACCTGACGGTGGATGTTGCAGCGGAAAGCACCAAAGAAAAGGCCCCATTTTAAGGAGGTAATAATGGGCAACCAGGCAGAACACGTTGGACACTGGAAAGGGCGCAGGGTTTACAAGTTGGAAGACGGCAGCCACGCCCAGGAACGAGACAAAAGCAAGCACTTGATAGAAATGTCGGACGAGTTGGTCAAACTTTTTAAGCAAAAACAAAGCCAAAACCAGGAGGAATAATTATGGCTAACATTCAGGAGAAGAAAGAAAAGACGCTGGACGTAGTTGAAGACAAAGTTAGCGAATTAAAAGAAGAAGGCGAGGTTGATTTTCCCGTAAACTTTTCGGCCCGCAATGCCTTGAAAAGTGCCTGGCTGGAGATCCAAGGTACTAAAGACAAGGACGACAATTACGTCCTAGACAGTTGCAGCACGCGCAGCATACAGAACGCGTTGCTGGACACGGTTGTACAGGGCCTTAACCCTGCAAAAGAGCAGGTTTATTATATCGCTTATGGCAGAAGCCTGGTGGCGCAGCGAAGTTACTTTGGGGATATTTATTTGGCAAAGCAGGCCGCAGGCGTTGACAGGGTTAACGCCAACGTAATCTACGAAGGCGACACCTTAAGCCTAAAAACCAAGGATGGCCGGCAAGTGGTAACAAACCACGAGCAGTCCTTTGAAAACATGGATGACGACCAGGTTGCCGGGGCTTACGCTATTGTGAAGTTTAAAGACGACCGCCCTGATGAACATACCATCATGAAGCGCGCGCAGCTGGAAGCTGCCTGGGAGAAAGGCAACTGGTCAAAGAGCAAAGATAGCGACCCTCATAACGCTTTCACCGGTGAAATGGCCAAAAAGACAGTTATCCACAGGGCGCTTAAGCCTCTGATAAATTCCAGTGATGACAGCCACCTTTTTGCAGCTGCCAAAAACCGCGCCCCGGTGGCCCAGGCAAAACAAGAAAGGGAAACCGAAAAACAAGAACAAGAAATGGAAACCATTGATGCGGAAACCGTCGGTGGAAACGGCGACACAAAAGAAACCAACGAGAAAGAACAGCCAGAGGAAGAAAACAGCCAGGGTAAACATGATGGCAGCGGTGGCCAGGGAAAGCTGATAGATGACGAGCAGCCAGAAAACCGCCCAGAGCGCGGCTTTTAACAATGGATATCCATACACTTGCAAGCGGCAGTGATGGGAATAGTTATATAGTGGAACGGGATGGCCCCGCCTTACTCATTGAGGCGGGGCTGCCGTTTTCCGAACTGGAAAGGCGCGTATGGCGGCATGATTACAGCCTGGCAAGTTTGGCCGGCTGCCTAATAAGCCACGCCCACGCTGACCACTGCCAGGCAACCGAAGGTTTAATAGAACGCGGTTTGCCGGTGTATATGGGCATAGAAACAGCAGAATTCCTGGGCCTGGGTTGCGCAGTGGGGGACGAGCTTTTGAAGTCCAAAAACGAGCGGTCAGTCGGCAAATTTAGGGTAACAGCATACCCACTGGTCCACGGTGGCGTTGAAAACTTTGGGTTTTTAATCAAAACCCCGGGCGAAAGCCTTTTCTACGCAACTGACACGCCCCATATACCATACGCTTTCAAGAATTTGGACTATCTTATGGTGGAATGCAATTACATTGAAAGCCGGCTTGATGATGCGGTTTATAGTGGCCAGGCGGCCACGGCCCACGCCACAAAAAGCATAAAAACCCACTTAAGCCTGGACAGCTTGCTGGAATACCTGGGCCACCTGGACACCAAAACACTAAAAGAAATACACCTTTTACACGTAAGCGGCGAATTTGCCGAAGCCCAAAAGTGCAAGCGCCGGGTACAAGGAGAAACCGGCGTTGTAACCAAATTAGCAGACAGGGGGTAATTATGCCAAAAAAATGGGAAGGGCCACAGACACCATCAACAAAAAAGCGCAGGCAAAAGGTACGCAAAGACGGTGTAGTTGAAGGCAAGGCAGTGCCGGCAATGGTTTTCGGTGGATGTATGTTGCTGGCAGGTATTGTAATTTTGTTAGTACATTTCCTTTAAAATGACAGTTGAAAAGCAGTTTGAAACCAATAATGGCAATATAAAAGACTTACAGGTTAAGTTACGGCAAAGTCTTGCGCCCAAAGGCCGGCACAGGTTGCAATTGGTACAGGGCAAGCAGCAAGGACGACTGGAATTTACCGACCCGGAAGAAGTTGAGCGCTTTGCTTTGATGCTGGCCCAGGCCGCAAGGGAACACAAAAATAAAATTACAGGTAAGGCGTAAAACTATACAAGAGCAAGATGCAGCTAATTTGCGAAGGCAGGTAAATCATTTATAATGAATTTGAATGAGGTGGGAGTATGATTATTTCTTTAGCACAATCTATTATACCATACAGCCGGGGCCTGGAAAAGACCTTTCCCACCTTTTCCCGCCTCATTCACCCCGGCTGTAATTTTATTGGAGGATGGGAATATGGCACAGAATAAAGACGCTTACTACTTTTCTCACGATTCAAACGCTCACCAAGACGAAAAAATACTAGATCTCAGGGCCAAGTGGGGCTGGGAGGGGTACGGGCTTTTCTGGGGTATTGTGGAGCTTATGAGAGAACAGACGGACTACCAACTTTCAAACTCACAAAACCTACCCCAAAAAATTTCTCTGCAACTAAACATAGATTCAGAAAAGGCTCAACAATTTATTGATGATTGTGTTGAAATTGGACTATTTAACAGAGAAAACGGCAGCCTTTACTCGGAATCTTTACTAAGGCGTATGGCGCAAAAAGATAAGCGTTCGGAGCAGGCCCGTAAAGCTGCCAGAGCGCGGTGGGATAACGAAAGCAATGGAGAAGAACAGCCGGAGGAAGGCGAAAGCAATGCGGACGCAATGCGGACGCAGAGCGACGGCAAAGATTCGGCAATGCCAAAAAAAGAAAAGAAAAGAAAAGAAAATAAAAACAATAAAGACAAGTCAAATTCGAGATTTGACCCGTCAACCTCAGAGAAGTATAACGAGTATGCGCCCATAACTGGCAATGGTTTGGACTATGATGCAATCAAAGAGAAGTGGAACCAAGCTGTACCAGAAGACCTACGAATATACCAAATGACTGACAAGCGAAAGCGCAAACTGCGTAAGCGTTACAAGGAACCTAATTTTTCATTTCAAGAGATTATAAACGCTATAAGTGAGCAGGAGTTTTTACTGGGCGCTAACGACCGCGGCTGGGTCGTTGACTTCACCTGGGTAATCGAATCCCAGGAACACTACACAAAGATCCTTGAGCGCAAGTATAAAGACCGCAAGGTATCGAACGAAGAGGTCGTGCTGGAAGACGTAATGGAGTGGGCGAGAGAAGAAGACCGAAAGGAGGTGCAGAATGGAAAGGACTGAACTAACCAAGTTACTCTCCCATATTTCTGATATTTACAGACAATTTGAATTCCCAAAAGAAACTTCAAACGATACTAAGCGCTTTATTGAGAGTTGGGCAGAATACCTTGGCGAATACGAATATGAGCTTGCCCGGGAAGCGCTTAAAAACTTTACTGATAAGCATCCAAAGTGGCCACCCAATGCGCCCGAATTACACAACTTTTGCCAAGATATTGTTGACCGCAGGCAGCGCCTTGATTGGGCCAAAAAACAAGAAAAGGCAATAGAGCAAGGCGCTGGCCGGCAACAACTGCCGGAAGGCAAACCCAGGGAAGAACGGATAACTGGTGGCGGTGAAAATGAATGACCCTGACCACAAGCGGCAAGCTGAGCGCTGCCGGCAAATTGAACTACGGGAGGGATATTCAACCAGGCAGTTAATTACTGCGATCAAAAAACGAGAGTTGACCGTTGAGCAAGCTTTGGAAATAGAAGAATTCATTTACCCACTGTCAAAGTGGGAAGAATACCCAAACCAGGAGGTATAAAATGGCTTTTACACTAAATTACGCGTTAGAAAAGTTGACAGACAGGTGGGGGCCGGTACAAATTTACCCCGCGGAAAATATGGCCTATGAAGTCCGGTTGCCCAAATACGACAAAACGGAAAATTTGATGAAAGGCAACGGGGAAACCCTTGGTGATGCAGTCCTTGATGTAGCCGGCAAGATAGCAGACATTGAAGGCAAAGACCTGGAATACTTTGGCATTGCAAAACCTGCCGGCGGCCAGGGCGCGGAATTGAAGGTTACAGGCGGCACTATGGAAGGCACAGCTGACGTGAAAACTGAAGACGAAGAGCCAGTTGAAGGCTTTTTGTACGCAAGCCCGGGCGGTGGCGGCAAAAACCATATATTTGGCAAAGACGGCGAAAGCCTTTGCGGGCGGGCAACTTTGCCCGAGGACTTTGAAGGCGAAGTCGAGTCAGTAGGCGAGAGAGCGCCCGACACCGAAACGGATTGTAAGATTTGCGTTGAGAAATACGCTGAAAAAACCGCGGAAGAGCAGGCTGGAGAATAGTTCCACCTGGGCAGGGTGAGACTTATGGTCGTTTCTAGACAACCAAAGTGGGGCGCGGCACGGGGCGCAATCCACCCCGGTGAGTGGGCAGTTTTTAGCCGGCGTTTCCAGCCTCCTTTGCCGGTGACGTTTCCTGTTCTGCAAGCGCTGGCAGTGCGAATCTGCAACGCGGC
>Ga0102934_1002228_pt1 | contig 13425 bp, 12 predicted proteins | sample SalPonR2_A_D1_MG_FD_78175 | JGI IMG/M metagenome (GOLD analysis project Ga0102934, IMG submission 78175) | Salt pond soil microbial communities from South San Francisco under conditions of wetland restoration - Salt Pond MetaG R2_A_D1_MG | ecosystem: Environmental > Aquatic > Marine > Intertidal...
GAGGGAGGGAGGGAGGGGGAGGCATAGCTTTCGGACGCCACCAAGCTGAGGCTTCATTTCTCCTCATCCACATTCTATTGATCCTTTCTTTCACCCGCTTTCAAACTTGATTCTCAATCATATGCCATCCCTCTTCCTCCTGTCATCCCCCCCCTCTTTCCCCCCCTCCCCTCCCTCCCTTCCCTCTTCCCCCACCTACCGCAGGGTCGGCGCTGGCGGTGATGGTATCCACAAGGTGCATGTCGCTGAGGTGCTGGGGGTGACTATGCTTCGTGTTTATGTGCATCGCCACCTAGATGATGCGAAGAAAATGAGAACTATGCTTCGTGGTTATGTGCATCGCCACCTAGATGAGCCGAGCATGGTGCCAATGGATTCGACGTATGTCTTGCGTGAGCCAAAATGTTTCAGTCGCCACTTGGATGAAAAAAACAAATCTTATACACCGTCCTACTATCCATTCCAACATAGTGTGCCTATAATGGTATCTCTGCACTGAAAGCATGTGTTTGGGAATACCATCACCGTGCACCATGCCTCCCAGCTTGCCGCAACAAGGCAGCATGTGTTTGGGAATGCCATCACCATGCACCATGCCTCCCAGCTTGCCGCAACAAGGCCCTTTTCTGCCTTCCTCGCCCGATACTTTTTTGGGAGGCATACTGTTACTTACATCATCCTTTCGCACCAAAATGCATGTAGGGTGTCCTTTTTTCCCAACGACCGAGGCCATGGCGAGGCCGAAAGATCCGCCGCCGATCACCGTCACCTACGTGATCGAGAAGTGACAAAGACAACACGGGGAAGGAAAAGCTTTTCCATGAATTACGAAGAGACAAAACATGTCAATAGCCGTAAAGATCCCATGAAAATTTTGCATTGTAGGGCCCTGACGTCCATGTAAACCTTTCATACGTAGTAGAAATAATATATACCTTGCTTTTGGCTGTAGCGGCTGTCTCAGCAGTTTGCGACGCGGGGTTAGCTTCAATAACAGGAGACGCGCGCCCATGACAAGGCCGCTTAGGTGCGGGCTCATTGTCCACCATTCTTCGCTTTGTGGTCGGGATACTACGGGTTGCTAAGGTGTTTAGGTTTAGGAAAAGGAAGGTGGAAAACACCCAAAAGTTGATGTTGCTGATTCGACATTGAATTGGCTGTCCGAGTGGATGGCCGAATGGTACGGCTACCGGCATACGGCTGGTGATAGATCGATGCCAAAGGATTTACGTCTGAAACATCGACATCTATGCCTCAGTATCTGAAGACACTTCGGGATTTATATCATGAGCCGGATGTGACTTCGTTTTCCTGCTAATCATACGAACTGGGACCAAAACAACAAAGCAGTAATGAAGGCACCTCCAGCTCAAGAGGGCTACTTCAGACACTGTGTTGCTTGATTCCTGCACCAAAACACAAGGTGTCGCGGTCGTCGTCATTTTACGAGAAGAATGCCGGAACGTGTGTGGACTCTTCCTTGAAGTATGACGCCACTCTCTTGTTGAGGATGACGTTGCTTGAAGTTCGTCCATTTCTGCTGCTGTTTTCTTACATTTGACGGTAAACCTTCCTCATCCTTTTTTTCGACGAGGCAAAGTCAAGATTATCCTGCATGCTATTTGCACTTGCCGAAATTTGATCTAAGACGCGGATCCTTTCGATATATGTGATGATCAATGTATTGTCCTCTACATATGCTGCAGCAGCACACGAGCGGGTCTTTTCCTCTGCATTTATAAGACCAAGGTTACGCAAGAAATTCTGTGTATAGCGTGTACCATCAACAAGAAAGTAAATCAAAGAAAGGAGAACCTAAAGACGAACTAGGCGAGCTGGGTTCTGTCTTCAGGCATGGCTTTACGCCCAATCGGTGTGGTCTCATGCTGGTGCGAAAAATCAATCAACTTTACTTGAGACACACTTTGATTCTTTCCTCTCATATCCGTACTTTTTTTTCTTCTTGACCTGGAAGGCGGAGCTGTTCGCGTTGGCAACACTTCCCTCTTACCTCCATCTTCACTTCCTGTTCCCCTTCGGATTCGCTCACCCTTAAACCATTTCTCTCTTGAGTTTAGTTTACAATTCAACTGTTGCCATCATCTCCTTCTCAGTAGGCGGGAAGTCCGAGTCACGCATGCGGGACACTGTGTGAATATAGGGAGGAGTAAGCTATCTTTGTCCTAGTCGCCGCCCCCCCTTTCCTCCCTCTTTCATCTCTCCCACTTACAGTCTTCGAACGCTTTGGCCAAGCTGGCATCTTTTTGAATGAAGTGCATCATCTCAGGCATCTGCTTGAATTTGTCACCGTTGTGTTGCTTGGTAATTTCTCGAAAGGCTTTCCCATCCATTCCTACCGAGATTATTATGCAAAAAGGGTGTGTCAAACGCGACAGTTAATACAAAGGGCTACACATACCGGGATGGGCCCTCCCAAGTGTAAAGACAAAAATAAAGAGCATGTCAAGGCAAAAGGGAAGAAAGTAATCGCGCTCAAGCACCTGAGTAATGCTGATTGACAAACTCGTCCTGTAGCTCCTCCACCGCCCCTTGCTCTCCGGCCCGCGCACGCTTGAAGAGGTTCTGGTCCCATAATTATGAAAAGTTAAGGATTAGGAAAAGAGCGGGCAAAAGGATGACGATCTAGTCGTGGACAGATTCCACGGCGAAGACAGGCGATTTTGCAGGAAGCTGGGAAAAAGGAGGCAAGTCCTGTCCTCGATGCTTGTCAGGCTCGGATGGATTCAACACACATGTCCTCTTGCATTACGCATGATACTCGTTCGTTTACCAACGCCCCACCCCCCTTCCCCCCTTCCCATACCTGGATGCCGGGGTCGGAGGAAGCCGCCATTTTAGCCAGGGTGGCGGAGACTTTGTCCGGCTCATTCACCTGGACATGTAGGGAGACAGAGAGATAGGAGTGACGGGTTGGAGGGCAGAAGGAGGTAAGCGAAAAGTAAGATCTTGACATAAAAATGCGATGGTGACTTAAGGAAGGGTGGGAGGGGGTGGCCATGAAGGGAGACTAGAGACAAGCAGAGGACAGGGAAAACGTGGGAATGGCACGGAGGAAGTGTGATGAATATGGAAGATTCCAGGAGGATGAGGTACCTTGTTGAAGAAGGCGTCGTCGGCGAGGTTCAGCAGCGTGTTCATGCCCGTGGAGAAACTGTTTTTGGTCTGTGCGTTGAGGGTCTCGTCATTCCCTCGTCCATAGATCAGGTTTCCCTCCCTCTTCCTCCTCCTCTTTCCCCTGATTTGCCATCTTACCTCTTCGGCGCTAAGTCGTCGATTGTCTTTGATCGTACTGAAGCCAGTCAGCGCCCCCAGAAGAGGAAAGTCCTTCAAGACTCGGTGTTGGATGTCGGGGTTATCCAGGATGGCCTTGAAACCTACGGAGAGGGTAGAAAGGGATAGTGGGAAGGGCAAGCCATGTGACAGATCTGTACGTCGTCTTTGTTTTTCTTAAGGCCGGCTGGCTTGTCGTGCACAAATCTCGGGAGACTGAGCATGTATTAGGAAGGGTTATGAGGGGGGAGGACAGCGAACGCCTGCATAGGAGACAAGCTTCCTGGAAAGATATTCTCGTGACCGTAGCCTGAGGGACACACTGCATCATAAAGTGGCTGATGTCCTTACTGCGTGCGTCCAAGCCCCCTCCGAGTACCTTTGGTGTTCATCGCATCTTTGAAAACCTGCACCGGATTGAAGGTGTTTTTGGTCAGATTCAAGAGGTAACCGGCGCGGCTGGATGGCTTGGTAAAGTCGTCATCTGCTTCGTTGCGTCAAAAGAAAGTTTCGAGAATATTTGTGGTGAGTATGAGGTCTGAATGTCGAACGGAAAGGCAAGAGGAGCACGACGGAAGATTTCAAAACGATGAACGTCCCATTACAGCCAACCTGGTACAATAGTGACAGTGATGTGTCACGAAAACACACCCTTAGGGCGCTTGATTGACCTCAGCCTTCTCCAGTCCCGTTTGTCATATTATACCTGTCTGCTTATCCGACGACTCTTGTTTCGAGGTGACAGAACTGGATGAAGAACTGCTGGCCCCCGTGGTCGACTGCAAGCGACTGAACGGCCGCGAAGACCGGTCATGCTCCTGAGCATGGACAGTGCATCCCATGAAGACAGCGAGGACCACAAGAAGAACGGTCGATGAATACAAGGATACGGCCTGCATGACTGTGGCTGCTCGTAGGTAAGACAAGAAGCGGGGAGGCGAAGTCAGCGTCGAGTTCCATTCATCGCCCAGGCAAAGCGATCAGCACATCACATAAAGCAGGTTAAGACCGAGCCCATGACACCCAGATTTTTAATAACAACATAATACCTCTCCTAAACGACCATGCGAGAGAAAAAAGGCCTCGACGTTCCGACCCCGCCACCGGCACGGTGCCCCCCCACCATTCCCCTACGCCTTCGGACAAGACGTGCATTCCGTTTGGCATATGGGCCTGGCGGGAAGCCTATCTCCTTTTCCGCCGCCCCAAGCCGCCAAAACTATTTGGCGGAGATAGACAACCCGGGGGGTACAATATCTGGACAGGAATAAAATGTACCGAGGTCACGGCATCTTATGCTTTGAAAGGGATGTTTTTATCTGGCCAGGGACTTATCTTGGCTCCAGGTCAAGGCTTATAGAAGCCGTCGTCGGAAGAGGACGAACGAGATAACTAGTCGCCTCCGGAGTACGGACATGACGCTCCTTAGTGGTGGACTGCGTCGTCCTTTGAATTGCGTTCTGTGATTGTCCTAGACTACCCTCTTGTTCTGCATGCATTCATGAGTGTGGGCTCGTCCTACTTTGACCAGCGTAGGATTGATTGTACGTCGACGCAAAGGGCGACGTGCAGTGTTCAGGACTGTTCGTGTGCTTGACTGAATACCGTGCGCTCGCTTTATCCAACCAGTGCTTTGTGTCGGCTTCCATTCCAGTCATTGTACCAAAATATTATTCTCTCGTCAAATGGACTACTATACGATCGGTTTGAATTTCGTGCTCCTCAACCACAGCTCCCAAGGGAACATTCCATCAGGCCCGCCTTCGAGTACGCCATCACTGCTGTCGCCTGCGGAGAGGGACATCGGTACCCTTGCATTCCAAACCTCGCATGGCGAATCTCAGAGGAGCCGGTGCAAGTGACAACAGTAACAATGAAAGAAGAAACACTTGGATCAAGATGGGAGGCGTGGCTTTGTTGCTCTTGGGTGTCGTAGTCGTCGCTGTCACACTTGGCCTCGAGCGTAGAACGGACAAGGTGAGTGATGAGTTGAGCTTTAATTACATAAGCCCTTGTAATGGCATGCTTCATGACGATAGACCGTCGCAATAAGAGCTCAAGTCCTGTATGCTTGACGTGAGGCATGACTCCTTGAATTGTATGACTTTTTACACAAACAGAGTACCACGCCCGTCGCCTTCGAAGGGCCTGAGCCTAGTGCGTCCACCGTCCAGCCTGCTATTGTCACGGAGTCCTTGGCTGAGAATGTCAGCAAGAACGACAAAGAAAGTACAACGGTACGTGAATGCGTTTGAATACCTTCAATCGGACAATCAGATGGTCAACCTAGAGTTTTCAACATGACGCGTTGCCCGAAAAAGCGCCTCCGGACAAATATACGACAATATGCTGACCTGCGTTGCGTACATAATGTTCAAAACAGAAACCCCTCGCGGATGATTCCTCAGAAACGCTCGTCGATCCTGCGTCGACGACGTCCTCGACGAGCAATACTGGCAACGCAGGAACATTTTTTGAAAAGGCCGACGAGGTGAGTGAAAAAAGAGTTAGGATATCAAGACCTCATTTTGCTTTCTTCTCGATGGATGCTAGTATCGTTCCAGCTCCTCTGATATACTTCGCATAGTGAGTGCCAATGCTTGTGCGGAAAAACCATGACCTTCAATGTATTGTCGCCTCTCCGCTTTTGACCCTTGTCCTGGTCTTCACAAACCCTAACCCTGACTCTAAAGCATCATACCTCGGATGTCATACCGTCTTTCGCATCACTGTCGTCGTTGACATCAAGCCCTCCCCTTCTGATGTACATCCGTTCCCGCTTCCACACAGGTGACGACGTCGTTTGGGAACAAGCTTCTTGGCGGAGCCGCATCCTTGGCTCTGGCTGTTGGTAGTGGAAACCAAGATGCTTGCCGGGTCGCGAATGCGGGAGAGCTGGAAGATGCAATCGAACGCAAAACGTGCGCCGTTGTGATCCTGACGTCTTCCGAACCCGACGCGTACGTTCTGGAGCGTGAGATTGTGATCTCACGCGCGGTTGTAGTCATGGGAAACAGTGTCCTGCTCCCCTTCATCGACTGCAAGGACATCGTGCGAGCCTTTCGGGTGGTCCCAGGAGGGTTCCTGGATCTGCAATTTGTCCGTATAAATATCGGTAAAGGCTTTGTGCGTCCCCGCTGGGGCTTGTTCCGCAAGCAAAAGACGCGAAGGAACTTGCGTGGGGAGGAAATTATCTTGGACGAGGAGGTACGATTAAAATTTGACAGAGGAGTTTGTCTGTATATTGGATGGCAGAGGCAATGTAACGAGCAATGCTCTTCATATTGAACGTGGCATCTGCCTGGGTTGGGATCGCATTCCTCGTCCCTTTTGCCATGCATCTGCCTCTTGTATCGTAAGGAATGTTCATATGCCCCCGTTACCCCCACCGATTTCAATCTCTCCATAGGAGGACGATTGGCGCGAGCCTCGAACCAAGGAAGAGCGGGAAATGGTCCGGAACTTGCAGTTAGGAGGACAGGCTGCCGACGCAGAGCCTGGGGAAGTGATTGACATTCGCGGCGGCAGTGTTTACTTCGAGCCCGGGGCGCTTGGCGGGACCTTCAACGGTAAGAATGATGGGAAATAGTAGTTCCCGTGTCAGTCTTGAATCTCGCCTCATAAAAATTGTCTTCTTGTCCCTACAGGGATCTACTTCACGTCTGACCAAACCGATGTGGAGGACATCATGGTCGCGATCGAGCAGACCACGAACCTGATTGGCATCCGGATCTGGGGCGGACACGTCCTTGTCGCCGACGGAGACGTCTCTTTCAATGCGTGTGTCTTTTATGACTTGGAGCTCCTGACTCCGCTGAGCGACCGAATTTATTTCGGGGGAGATGTCCTGGTGCTGGCCGGGATGGTCCGGTTCACAGGATGCCATTGGTTCTACTTCACCGTTATCGGCGCGGAGAACGGTCTAGGCTTCAACACGGCCGTCTTTGGCGGTGTAGCTATCTACACGGGATGCTCCTTCCAGGAGGCCAACGCCGTCTCCGCTTTCAATGGGGTGGGCCAAGCCTTCTTTGTAGGAGGAGGCGTGCAAGTCGTCACCGGCTGCAGCTTCTCCTATTTCTCTGCGGTGGAGATCTTCACGGGGACAGGGGAGTTGACCGTCCTGGCAGGTGTGCAGATCATCACAGGCGTGCCCTGGTCCGAGTGGTACGGTGTCTTTGCCTACTTTGGGGCTGGTCTTGACTACTGTGTGGGGGCAGGCGTGCTGATTTTGACAGGAGCCCCGCTGAACCAGTGGAGCGGGCCCATCTGGGGCAGCGTGGCGGGCGACTACTTCTTTGTGGGTGCAGGTACCTTCTCCTCGCACGGCTCCCCTGTCGCTCAGTACATGTCGATCGGCGGGGAGACCGGGAGCGGGTGCTTGGGCTACGTGGCCACGGGGACGGCTGTCTTGATCGGGGCACCAGTCAATGATTTCGCAGGGATCTGGACGACGTTTGGGATTGGAGAATACTACGGTGTCTCGGCCGGGCTGCTTGTCATGATCGGGTGCCCTATGCTGGAGATCACGGGGATTGAGTTTTTCCAAGGCTTAGGAGGGGCGGTTTACGTCGGGGCTGGGGGTGCTGTGTTGGGACACAGTCCTGTGCTTGAATTTGTTGCATTAGTGAATGAGCATTTTGACTTTTGGATCGCGGGTAGTTGTGAGCCGGAGCATGGAGCTTGGGCGCCTGGAAAGGCTTTCTTTATTCCTGGTGGCATGGGATGTGAAGAACACGAGGATCATGACGACCATGACGATCACGATGACCACGATGACCACGATCATGTAGAAAGACGCTTTGCCACTCGCCGACGCCTGCAGGCTCTGGCGACGGCCCTGCTGGGATCCAACCAGGCCCTGGCGCCGGGCTTGACCGACCAGTTTGCGGCGGGCGACTTGAGCTTGGTGGCTTTCAACATTTCCAAGAAAGAACTCGAGTTCGGGGACCCCGCACAGCTCCGGCCCCTGGCAAAGATCGTCCAGGATCCGCAGATGCTGCTGGCAGCGGGGATGGGGTTCTCTGAAATGAAGGATGCTCTGGTCAAAGTTGCGCCCGCTTCTCCCTCGAACCGCACCACCATGTACATCAACGGAGCCCGCGATGGGTTTTGCAGCCTGTGCAACGTAGACAGCGTGAGCGGACCAGGGCTCTCTTCCTGTGATGTTGACGCCTGTGCTGCCCCAGGGAGCGTCGCGGCTCAGGGAGGGCCGGTCTTGAACGACTACAAGGAGCACTACGTGATCATGGCTGATTTGGACGTGACGAGCCGTGGCGACCAGGGAGGGTTAATTGAACCGGAGGTGCAAGAGGCCGTGGCCAGTCTGCTGGCTCTGGAGGGGGATGGCCTGGAGACGTTGCAGGTCACCGTGTCTGACACCACCCCGGACTCCCTCTTGAAAGCCACCTTCCAAGACGGCCTCCCGGACGGCCACGAACGACGGCGCCTCGCCTTCCACCGGGCGATGGCCACTGAATTGTACGACATGACCCAGCGCTTCAAGGTCATGATTGTGGCGACGAGTAAGGACCGTTCGGAATCTGTTCTAGAACGCCTGCAGCCCTCCGGTAACGAGGCTCCGTCCCTTCAAAACGGGTTGATCGCCTTCTTCAGCGACCCTGCGAGCACGGACGTCGGCTCGTTGCAGCTGCTCTACGACCGCATGATCTATGTCCCAGCCTACAACACAAGAGGCCTTCTGGACAACGATATGAACCTCCCCGGTGGGCAAAGCACGTCATTGGGCACGTTCTCAGTGGCGTTACAGGATGCAGAGCAGCCGGCCATCCCCGTCACTTCCGCACATTATGGAGCCGACAACAACTACGTGGCTAGTCTGGCCCACTTTCCGCCCGGGGCCTCCGTTGGACTGCGTCTGGTGAAGGTGGGGAGTGGCTTAGGGATGACAGAGGCCTCCTGGCCCTTGGGGACTATAAACGTGGACAAGCAAGGGGTGGGGAAGCTGGCCGTCCAATTCCAGCCTCTGGTGCATCGCGAAGGAGACTACTTCCTGAAGGCAACTGAGACCAAGTCTGGCATTTACAATTTCTCCCCGGTCTTTTCCGTGGATAAAGGTGCGCGGCGGCGAAAGATGTATGGGCCCGAAATGTTTTTTTGAGTAGGGACGAGGCTTTTCAAAACGATTAGCTTCCCAAGCGGAAAGTATTGACAATCGAGAGAAAGCACACACAAAAAGTATTATAAAAGAAAAGTTGTGATTATGTCTGGGGATAATGATCGAGACAGAGGAGAAATAAACTTTATTACGATCGCTCGTTATGTCTCATAATTTCCTGCGTAGAGTAGGACTGAACTGAACGAGTACTGTGAAAGGAAAGTGGAATAATCTGGATAAGGCAATAGTACTTCTAAGCTCTGTATAATTTTTCATCCGGTAACTGCAAAATTATTTGGTCAACATTGGGGAAGGAGGGTTATGGATGTTTGAGTTCTGTTTGAGTCAACTAAGTCATCTCTTTATTCATCCGAAGCTTTTTCTCCGTTTCCTACCTTTCAAATATGTTGCCTGTGAAGATGTCTTCAGAGTAAATGGTAAATTTTTTTTTTTTAAAATGCTTCGCCGAAGTTCTACAGCTGGCTGCTTCTCGCCATAATCCTTCCACATCTTTTTTCACGTCTTTTCTGCTGTCCCGGGCCACACAATTTTATACATCTATCTCCCGTGTAAATCTTCAATCACTCAAACTCCAGATAGTCTCGTACGTGTATTACCCTTGTCAGCCTCTGGTGCATCGTGAGGGAGACTACTTCCTGAAGGCAACTGACACCAAGTCTGGCATTTACAGTTTCCCCCCGGTCTTTTCCGTGGATAAAGACGCGCGACGGCGAAAGATGGCCCGAAACGTTTTTTTGGATAGGGACGAGGCATTTCTAAACGATTGGCCTCCCAAGTGGAGAGTATTGACAAAAGAGAAGAAGTTAAGATTTGATACGGGCTTAAGAAGTATTATGAAAGAAAGTCTGTCGTTTTGTCGAGTAATAAAGGTTGTTGAAGCCAGCGGGGGAGGTAAGGATCATTTTGATTACCGCTCCTCAAGTCTTGAAACTATCTGTGTAAGGTAACGTTGGACTGAACGATTTTTGACGTGGGATGTTCTTGATGCAATTTCGGTAACTACAAAGTCAACGCTATTTGTACAATAGAGGGAAAGAGGGAATATTGGCCTTTCGTTGGTGTGTAACTCTAAATTAACGTATCTTCCCTTCTTGAATTGGGGATTTTTTTTCTGTGCTTCCTTTCAAATGCGCTGCGGACCCGAAAATGCAGCATCCACCAGCCTCCTCTTTTTAGAAACATCTTGCCTGCGAACTTTGAATTGCATGGAAAGTCATTGGCGCTAGAATGTTACATTTAAACCTTATTTCAGTTTTCAATGCACGAGTTTTTAGGTGTCGTCGTGTGCTGCTGCTGTCCAAGGCGTACATTGTTCATGAATGCGCATCTTACGCGGTATTACTCAAACAATAATATCATCATATTAATTGTGTCGGACAAATGTTGCCCTTCTCGCCCCCTATCGAATGATCAGGATGGTTTCAAAGAGGGGGAAAACACGAGTCCGCAAAAAGAAACGGATTTTCAAATGTAGCAACGGGTGACTATACCAGCTGACGTCTCCCCTGGGCGGAACACGGGTGTCAAGATGCACGAAACTTGACCGAGTGCCATTCGGGGTGACTTCCCAGTTTTCGGCTGCCAATGATAAGGTAGAATTATGAAGATCTACATATCTCTCGTGATTATGGACAAGGGATTGTCATTAAGGAAAATGTGGAACGTCGCTCAAGCCTCTCGCATGCCTTCCTTCCTTTATCCCACGTGCCTCAAATTTCCTTCACAGGCAAGGTACACATCATGGCAGAATTATCACTTGACCAGAACGTAAGCCATCATAATGGATCGCATGCCTCCCAGCGCGTGAGTGAGCTCGTGGGTCACAAAAGATTTGTCCGGCATAACCCTTTGAGCGATCGGTTTGAGGTACGGAGGAAGTGCGGCAAGCGGGCTAATACTATAAGCGGGAAAGTCGGATTATGATAGTGATCTGTGGTTAACTTGATGTCGTAGACTCAATCAGAGACCTTCATATCATCATGGTGCCGGAAACTACGGCATGGCCCGCATCTATCGCACTCTGCGCTTCCGTGCCTTCATTTTCCTGGGCCTCTGACTTTGCTGCGCTTCCCTTAAATGGCAGATGAAACGCTTCCACCACCTGGAATTCTATTGTGGCGATGCCACCAACACATCGCGTCGTTTTTCTTGGGGTTTGGGCCTGTCGCAAGTGGCGAAATCCGATAACTCCACAGGCAATCCTCTCTACGCGTCCTACGTCCTGCAGTCCCAAGAGCTCGTTTTCGTCTTCACTGCACCTTACGCCAGCACTCCTCCTTCCTCCTCCGTGGCTGCCGCACTGTCCCAACCCAGTCACCGCATTGCCGAGGCCTCCCCCTCGCTTGCGCCCTCTCCTCACCCTGCCTTTGATTCTTCGATGGCCATGGGGTTCTTCGGGAGACATGGCCTGGCTGTTCGCGCCATCGGCATCGAGGTACACGACGCCTCCCAGGCGTACGAAGCGTGCCTGGCCCATGGTGGGAAAGGCGTCTTGGCTCCGCAGGTCAGGAAGGGGATGGAAGGACTTGGAACGACAGGGCACAGGAAGCGGGGATAATATATTTATGACCATGTATTAAGGCCGAGAGATACAAAAGGGTTGTGAATGAGCGGATAGACTTAAATAGCGGGTACTCGAAAATCTAGAAACCGGCGCGGGGTTTCGAAGTTTTGCCCGATGAGATTTTTATCTTCCCCCCTTTCGTCCTCTCTCTCTTCCCCTTTCCTCTCCCTCCCTCGTCACTTCCCTCCCTTCCTCTTTCTTACTCGCCCATCTCTTCTCTTTCCCCTTCTTGTCCTCCTCAGATCCTAAAGGACACAGCCACGGGTCAAGTGAAGTGGATTGCGGAGGTTTTGGCCTATCCAGGCAATGACGCAGAAGTGGTGCTGCGCTTTGTCAGTGGCGATTTCGACGGTGGGGATACAAGGAGGGAGAGAGGGAGGAAGGGAGGAGAGGGAGAAAAAGAGGAAGTAGGGGAAAGTGAGGAGAGTGGAGACTAGGTTGGGGAAGGGGGGAAAGACGGGAGGGAGAAAGGAAGGGTATGGGAATGAGCCCATGGGGAAGCACCTTCGTGCTTGATGAGGCAAATCCGGTCGAATTTCAGACTCATTGAGGAGATTCTACATGACTCTACATGACTAAGTTACCCTTTTTCCGTGTACTCTCTCCACCGCTTCTACTCCCTGCGTCCTTTCCTCCCCGGTATCCCCCGCCCAGGTCCTTTCCTCCCTAACTACCAGGAAACCCCCATCCCCCCCCTGAGCTACGGGCTTCAGCGCATCGACCACGTGGTCTCCAATGTCCCGCAGCTCTTGCCGGTGGTCAACCACCTGATGGAGATGACGGTGTGGGAGGGAGGGAAGGGCGGGAAGGAGGGTTGTGGAGGACAGGCGAGAGATGTGGATGCACAGCTCGGTACCGCAATCGACGACCATGATTTTGGCCTTCCCATCCTCCTTCCCGCCCTCCCTCCCGCCCACCCTCCCACCCTCCCTCCAGGGCCTGCATGAGTACGCCGAGTTCACCAGCACCGACGTGGGCACCGTGGACAGCGGCCTGAACAGTCTGGTGCTGGCTTCCAACAACGAGCGGGTCTTGCTCCCCGTCAACGAGCCCACCTTTGGGACCAAACGGAAGAGCCAGGTACATGATGCGCCCTTCCTCCCTCCCCCCTTCTTCCACTTCCTCCCTCCCGCCCTTCCTTTTCTCCTTTCTCCCTCGATCTTAGGGACTAAAGTCGCGTCCAGGCTTGATTGGATCACCCTCCCTTGACTCCGTCTTCCCCACCCTCCTTCCCTCCATGGTTCCCAGATTCAGACCTATCTTGAGCAGAATCAGGGTGCGGGCGTGCAGCACATTGCGCTTAAGACTGACAACATTTTTGCAACCATGCGGGAGCTCAAGAAGAGGGCTCACTTGGGAGGTGGGGCTTTCTGTTTAGCAAGGGGGGGGTCTGGCTTTCTGTTTAGGAAGGGGGGGTCTGGCTTTCTCTTGAGGA
>Ga0102934_1002230_pt1 | contig 13408 bp, 8 predicted proteins | sample SalPonR2_A_D1_MG_FD_78175 | JGI IMG/M metagenome (GOLD analysis project Ga0102934, IMG submission 78175) | Salt pond soil microbial communities from South San Francisco under conditions of wetland restoration - Salt Pond MetaG R2_A_D1_MG | ecosystem: Environmental > Aquatic > Marine > Intertidal...
AATCACCTTGCCCTCGAGGTTACGGGCAGCCCGGCCGGCCGTCTGTGTGAGCGAGACTGTCGATCGCAGGAACCCTTCTTTGTCGGCATCCAGAATAGCCACCAGGGAAACTTCCGGCAGGTCAAGCCCCTCCCGAAGCAGGTTGACACCTATCAGCACATCAAACTTACCGGTTCTGAGGCCGTCCATAATTTCCACGCGTTCCAGGGTATCAATATCCGAATGTATGTAGCGGCATTTTACCTTGAAACGCGTCAGGTATTTGGTGAGTTCCTCGGCCATGCGCTTGGTAAGGGTGGTTACCAGAACCCGTTGCGATTTCTCCGAGCGTTTCACAATCTCCTCCATCAAATCATCAATCTGGTTCAGGGTTGGTCTCACCTCAATTTCGGGGTCGAGCAGCCCGGTTGGACGAATTACCTGCTCCACAATTACCCCTTCGGTCTTGGTAAGTTCATATTTCGCGGGAGTAGCGCTTACAAACACCACCTGGTTGATTAGCTGCTCAAACTCCTCAAACTTTAATGGCCGATTATCAATGGCTGCCGGCAAGCGAAAACCATATTCAACAAGATTCTTTTTGCGGGAGAAATCACCACCGTACATGGCATGAATTTGTGGAACGGTCACATGACTTTCATCAATTACGGTAATAAAATCATCCGGGAAATAATCGAGCAGGCAGAAAGGTCTTGAACCGGGCGAGCGGCCGTCAAAATACCTGCTATAATTCTCAATACCTGAGCAATATCCCAACTCTTTGATCATTTCCACATCATATTCCACTCTTTGTTTGATTCGATTGGCCTCGGTTTTTTTTCCCAGATCTTCAAAGTACTGAATCTGATCACCCAGATCATACTGTATCTGTTTAATAGCATGATTCATTCTTTCTTTGGTTGTTACAAAAATATTGGCCGGGTAAATGGTTACTTTTTCGTATGATTCCAAAGTATTGTTGTTAAAAGGATCGAAAGACTCTATCTCATCAATTTCATCTCCCCAGAAGCTGATTCGGTAGGCTGTATCGGTATAAGCAAGAAACACATCTATCGTATCACCCTGCACACGGAAGGTACCGGGCTTAAACTCCAGTTCGTTTCTGGAATACAAACTATCTACTAATCTTCTTAAAAAAGCATTCCTGTCATAGTTTTGTCCGGTTTCTATTGTAATGGTATTTTCATAAAAATCATCCGGGTTTCCTATTCCATAAAGGCACGATACCGATGAAACAACGATCACATCCTTTCTGCCTGATAGCAAAGAAGAGGTGGCACTCAGACGCAGTTTTTCAATTTCTTCATTAATTGACAGGTCTTTTTCAATATAAGTATCCGTAACCGGTAGGTAAGCTTCAGGCTGATAATAATCGTAATAAGAAACAAAATATTCTACGGCATTGTCAGGAAAGAACTCTTTAAACTCACCGTATAATTGGGCTGCAAGGGTTTTGTTGTGACTTAATACCAATACCGGTCTTTGTATATTCTGAATCATATTGGCAATAGTGAAAGTCTTTCCGGATCCGGTAACACCAAGTAATGTCTGAAAACGATCGTTACGCTGAATGCCTTCTGTAAGCTCTTTTATGGCATTGGGCTGATCACCGGTAGGTTTATATTCTGAGGTTAATTGATAGTCCATATCCAATTCATTTCATTTTTGTTTTTAACAACGAATCAAAATAACATTAGTTTTTTCAAAATAAAACTTTTTCCTGATTGTTTTACATTAAATTTGCCTAATATTTAATTGAAATATTTATGGAAAAAAAGAAGCAGCCCGGAAAGAAAAAAACAGAAGAAACCGTACGGCTTAATAAATTTATTGCCAACAGCGGAATCTGTTCGAGAAGAGAGGCAGATGAGCTAATCTCAAAAGGATTAATCACTGTCAATGGAGAGAAAGTTTATGAAATGGGCACAAAAATAGATCCCCAAAAAGATAAGGTAAAATACAAAAACAAAGTCCTGAAGAATGAAAAACATGTTTATATCCTTTTAAATAAACCGAAGGATGTTGTGACTACTGTAAAAGACAAACATGCAAGGAGAAATGTAATAGACCTGGTAAAAAATGCCTGTCCGGAACGTGTCTATCCGGTTGGGAGACTTGACAGAAATACAACTGGTGTCTTACTGCTGACCAATGATGGAGACCTAACCAAAAAACTCACCCATCCCAGGTATAAAAAGAAAAAGATCTATTATGTGGAGCTGGACAAACCACTGACTAAAACACACATGGATGAAATCATAGAAGGGATTGAACTGGAAGATGGATTCATTGCCCCTGATGAACTAAGTTATCCGAATCCTGAAGATAAGAAGCAGGTGGGTATTGAAATTCACAGTGGACAGAACCGCATTGTTCGGCGGATATTCGAACATTTTGGTTATCGCATTAAGAAGCTGGACAGGGTTTATTTTGCCGGTTTAACCAAAAAGAACCTGAAAAGGGGTAAATACAGGTTTCTCACTCAGAAAGAAATAAACATGCTAAAAATGAACGTTTTCAAATAAATCAATGGTATAATTCTTGCAAAACCCAAGGAAAAAAATATGTTCAGACGTATTATACTCCTTTTATTGATTTCTCTTATTTCTCTTGTAGGTTACACACAAAAAAAGGAATTAAAAGGCAAGGTAATCGATGCCAGGTCAAAGAAACCACTTGTGTTTGTAAATGTAGTTTATGGAACCCCACAGCACGGAACCACAACAAACATTGACGGATTTTTTAACCTCAAAGTCTCTTCTTCCACCGAAAAAATTCATTTTAGCTACCTTGGATACAAAAAGAAAACCATATCCCTTGATTCCCTGGAAAATAAACAGAACATCATTATCAAACTTCACAAGAAACCATTTTCGCTGAAGGAAGTAGTTGTAAAACCAGGGTATAATCCTGCCCACAGAATTATACGAAAGGCATATCAAAATAAAGAAAAACACAACCCGGAAAACCTCGAATCATTCTCTTACAAAACCTATAACAAAATGATTTTTACTGTAGACTCAACCAGTCTCTCAGATAGCATATCCCAACCAGACACTGCCAAAGTAGATTCAGTAGAATTGAGACTCAGAAAATTCAGGAACAGACAATACATCATGTTAATAGAATCAGTAAGCAAACGAGAATTTCTTGCTCCTGATAATTACCATGAGAAGGTTCTTGCTTCAAGGGTAAGTGGCTTTAAAGATCCTTCTCTGTTTTATCTTTCAACACTTTATCAGCCTTTTTCCTTTTATGATCAGGTAATTGAAATTGGAGATTATAATTATCTGAATCCTATAACGAAAAACAGTGAAAAACATTATTATTTTCATCTTGAAGACACGTTGTTCAGCAATCGAAAAGATTCAACATTCGTTATTTCCTTTCGTCCCAGGAAGGGAAAAAACTTCGATGCCATGAAAGGGATTCTGCATATCAACACCAATGGATATGCCCTGGAGAGAGTTATTGCAGAACCTTATGATCCGCCCAAACAATTCACCATAAAAATTCAGCAGGAATATGACTATGTGAATGACCAGCAATGGTTTCCCACTCACTTAAATACTCAAATTGAGTTTCATGACATATTGTATGAAAACAAGCAAAATGAATATTTCCTTTTGGGAGACGGGAGAACATATCTGAAAAACATAAAACTGAATCCTGAAGTAGATCCGAAAAAATTCAGCAATGTTGAACTGAAAATTCCAGACAGCGCTTATTACAAGGATACTTCTTTTTGGGAGAACCAAAGAGTAATGCCGCTTACCGAAAGGGAAAAGCGCACTTACAGAATTATTGACAGTTTGGGAGAAGCGCATAATTTTGACGGTATGATAAAGAGGTTTTTTGCCGTTGCTACCGGATATTACCCATATAAATATATCAACCTGGATCTTGCAAAAATATACACTTACAATAGGCACGAAGGACATCGTTTGGGGCTTGGTCTTTTAACAAACGATGATGTTTCGGAATATTTCTCTGTGGGAGGATACTTTGGATACGGTTTTAAAGACAAGGACTGGAAATATGGAGGACAGTTAAACCTGAATCTGCATAAAGAATCTGAAACACAGCTTAGTTTTCGCTATTACGATGACGTAAGAGAAACCGGGGGATATGAATTCATGAACAAAAATGATCTTTCCAACAATGAAATGTTCCGTAAATTCTTGATAAAAGATATGGTGCGTGAAGAAACCTATGAAACAAGTTTATCGTTCAGAACACTGAAATACCTGAAATTAAACCTCTTCGCCAGGCACTCTGACATTAAGCCATTTAATGACTATCAATATGAAACCAACGCAAAGGTTATTGATAATTTTATAGTTTCAGAGGTTGGGCTGAATCTAAAATATGCGTACAAAGAAAAATTTATGGAAACTCCTTATGGCAGATTCTCTTTAGGAACAGATTTTCCCATTTTCTACGGGAACATCATCCGTGGAGTGCCATGGTACAACGGAAAGTTCTCCTACACAAAATTTGAAGCAGCCATGTCGGAAAGTTTCTTTATAAAAATGGTAGGAACGAGTCATACCAAGGTTGTAGGTGGGTATGCCAGCGGAGAAGTTCCATATTTTAATCTTTACAATGGTCATGGTGGTTTTGGAGACAAGTTTTCAATATACTCAGACAACAGTTTTAGCACAATGCGGCTGGGAGAATTTTATGCCGACAGGTTTGTTTCCCTGTACTACAGGCATAACTTTGGTTCACTTTTGTTTAAAGGTGAAAAGTTTAAACCACAGATATCTGTTCTGAACAACATGGCCTGGGGTTGGTTAAAAAATAAACAAAAGCATAAAAATATTGATCTGAACAGCTATGATAAGGGATATTATGAGGCCGGGTTACTTATAGATAATATTATAAATCTGAACTTTTTCAGTTACGGAATGGGCGTATTCTATCGTTATGGCCCTTATAGTTTAGAAAACGAATCAAATAATTTTGCTTATAAATTTTCTTTTCGCTTCCAACTGGAAGAACAATAAAAGAGGGAAGAGTTGATAAAACCACGAATATTTTTTCTTAATCCGATTAAAAAAGACCAGATATTTTTATTTATCTCATTTAATATCAGGATTAGATCAACAACTTTCAGTATTTAAAAACAGAATTTTAAGGAGAAACAATATTCACCCCAACACGTTTCTCGAGAATTGCAGAATCAACCTGTTGTTCTCCTTCAATCAAATCCCTGATATTAAAATAGTTCCAGTCCCTGTCTTTGGGTAATTCCAGGTAATCAATCATAAAATTCATGGTATCTGTTCCAATAGGTAATCCTGCTGTATTTATGGTATATTCCAGGGATTTTGAAAAAATGGAATCAGTATAAATCAATGAATCCTTTAAATGAGCAGAAAAATATAATGGCTTGTGGTTATCTTCAAATCCAATCAATCTACCTGTTACAAGCATAGTGCTATCAGCATAAACCTGGTCGCCATTGGCAGGTTGTATAATAACTAATTTAGGATCATAGTGTGTTTCTTCCTCCATCTCGCATTGAGAAAAGGAAATGAGCAAAACAGGAAGTAGAAACAGTAAGTATTTATTTTTGATTTTCATAGCTACAAAAAATTATGATTGTCAGTGCTATAAAAATAAGAAAAAACGGGGAATTGATCAAAAGAAACGTTCATGAAAAAAAGAAGCTGTCGTTCCAGACAGCTTCCATTAAGACGTACAAATATATTTTGATAATACCCTACTATCTTCACTTATTCAAAAAATGCCCGCATTTTTTCAAAGAAACTCTTATCCGTTTTATCAGGATTGGGTTTAAAATTTTCAGATTTCTCCATATCCTCCATCATTTTCTTTTCTTCTTTAGACAGGTTTTTAGGTACCCAAACATTAATATTCACAAGCAAATCCCCTTTTCCGTAGCCATTTACTTCAGGTATTCCTTTGCCCCGAAGCCTTAAGATTTTGCCGGGCTGCGTACCCGGATCGACTTTTATTTTCACTTTTCCTTCCACTGTAGGAACTTCTACAGGACCTCCAAGAGCAGCTTTCGGGAAACTTATATAGAGTCCATAGATGAGATCGTTCCCGTCCCTTATCAGATCAGGATGTTTCTCCTCTTCAATTACAACGATCAAATCGCCATTTACTCCGCCTCTTCTGGCGGCATTTCCTTTTCCGCTCACGGTCATTTGCATTCCTTCTCCGACACCAGCAGGAATATCAATGGAAATCACTTCACTTCCCTTCACAATTCCTTCACCGTGGCATTTTGTACATTTATTTGTAATTACTTTTCCTTCGCCGCCACAGGTTGGACAGGTAGAGGTAGACTGCATCTGCCCAAGGAAAGTATTTGTTACTTTAGTCACCTGGCCAGATCCTCTACAGGTAGAGCAGGTACTGTAACCTGAAGCCGATCCGCCTTCTGCACCGGTACCATCGCAGGCATCGCAGGGAACATATTTATTAACCCTGATTTTTTTGGTAACGCCTTCAACAACTTCCTTTAGGGTAAGTTTTACTTTTACTCTCAGGTTAGAACCTTTGTTGACTCTCCGTCCTCTTCTACCGCTTGAACCAAAACCTCCAAAATCACTAAAACCACCAAAAGCGCTACCGAAGCCACCACCAAAGATGTCACCGAATTGTTCAAAAATATCTTCAATGGTCATTCCGCCGCCACCGAATCCTCCACCGGAGGAGTAGGCGCCAGCCTTGACACCGTCATGTCCAAACCGGTCGTATCGTTTTCTTTTTTCCGGATCACTAAGGACCTCATAAGCTTCGGCTGCTTCTTTAAATTTTTGTTCAGCTTCTTTATCTCCAGGATTTTTATCCGGATGATATTTTATAGCCTGTTTTCTATATGCTTTTTTAATTTCATTTTCAGATGCATCTTTTGAAACACCCAATATCTCATAATAATCTCTTTTGTTACTCATAAAAATGTTTTTTTACCTGCCCTGATTTTATTCTCCAATTACAACTTTTGAATACCTTAAGATTTTATCATTCAGATAATATCCTTTTTGTACCACATCAACAACTTTTCCTTTCAATTCTTCACTTGGTGCAGGAATTTTAGAAACTGCCTCATGTTTATCTGTATCAAATTCCTGTTCTTTGGCTTCTATCTCTTTTACACCGTTTTGTTTCATAAAATCTTTGAATTTACTGTAAATAAGGTGAATTCCTTTTTTTACAGCTTCCAGATCATCAGAATCATCAATAGACTGCAACGCTCTTTCAAAATCATCCATTACTGGTAAAAGTCCATTCAGAATATCTTCTCCTGCTGATTTTGTCAGCTCCATCTTTTCTTTCAGGGTTCTTTTCCTGTAATTATCATACTCAGCAGTAAGCCTAAGATATTTATCCTGCATTTCCTGCAGTTTTTCCTGGTCTGTTTTTTCCTGCTTTTCTGTCGCTTTTTCAGATTTTTTCTTTTCCTTATCGGACTCTTTGGCTTCTTTTTGTTTTTCCTCCTGTTCTACTGAAGCTTCCTGTCCTTCAGTCTTTTCCTGTTCTTCTTTCTGATTTTCAGTCTGTTGTTTATTTTGAGTCTGTTGTTCTTCCTGGCTTTGATTCTTTTTTTCCTGTTCTTTGTTTTCTTCTGTTTTCTTCATTATTCATCCTTCTTTTAAAGTTCCTCAATAATATAACCGCTTCTTTGATTTCAAATAATTTGCCAAAAATTATCTATACGACAAATTGACATCTAACCTGAATTATTCACAAACTTTTCATGTTTTGTTTTTATAATTCTTTAGAAACTTTTGATTTTCTATTAATTCAACAAATTAGTTTTATTTATAGTGCATCGATTTCTAAATAAAATCAAAACAGTTTCTTAATACAGGTAAAAAAAAGCAAGCTTAAAAAAGGTGACAAATCAGACACGCTGAATATCGGCTCCAATTTTATTGAGTCTTTCATCAATATTCTGGTAACCTCTGTCTATTTGTTCGATATTATGAATGGTACTTGTGCCTTCAGCATGCATTGCAGCTATCAGTAAAGCCACACCGGCACGAATATCAGGGGAAGTCATATTTCTTGCCTGCAATTTCATTTTATGATCTTGACCAATAACAGTTGCTCTGTGCGGATCGCAAAGGATTATCTGTGCACCCATATCAATTAATTTATCGACAAAAAACAACCGGCTTTCAAACATTTTCTGATGTATAAGTACACTACCCCTTGCCTGGGTTGACACCACAAGCATAACACTTAGTAAGTCAGGTGTCAGTCCTGGCCATGGTGCATCTGCTATTGTCATTATCGATCCGTCAATGAATGTTTCTATTTCATAATGGTCATGTCTTGGAACAAAAAGATCATCTCCTCTTTTTTCAAGCTGAATTCCCAATCTCTGAAAAGCTGTTGGAATAATACCAAGATTTTCAAAAGAAGCATTTTTAATGGTAACTTCAGAATGAGTCATTGCCGCCAGTCCAATGAAACTCCCAATTTCTATCATATCGGGCAATATGGTATGTTCACATCCTTTAAGCTCTTTAACCCCTTTTATTATGAGTAAATTTGAACCAACACCTGAAATATCGGCACCCATTGCGTTCAACATTTTACAAAGCTGTTGCACATATGGCTCACAGGCAGCATTATAAATATGGGTGGTCCCTTCTGCCATGACTGCAGCCATCACCAGATTTGCAGTACCGGTTACAGAAGCCTCTTCCAATAGCATTGAAGCACCTTTAAGCTTTGCTCCCTTGATTTTATAAATATTTTCTTTTTGTTCAAACTCAAACTCAGCACCCAGTTTTGAAAAACCATCAAAATGAACATCCAGTCTTCTTCTGCCAATTTTATCCCCTCCGGGTTTTGGAATGTATCCCTTGCCAAAACGTGCAAGCAATGGGCCCATGATCATTACGGATCCTCTAAGGCTCTCGGCCTGCGTTCTGAATTCCTGTGAATGAAGATAATCAAAGTTAATGCTTTCTGCCCTGAAACTATATGAATCTGTTGATTCTTTTGTTACAGTAACACCGAGAGATTTTATCAGGTCCAGCAATTTATTTACATCCCGGATATTGGGAATATTTTTGATGGTAACTTTTTCCGGAGTTAATAAAGAAGCACAGATAACCTGTAAAGCTTCATTTTTTGCACCCTGTGGCTGCACCTCACCTTTGAGTGATTTTCCTCCTTTTACAATGAATGAACCCATAAATTCAATTATTGTGAATTCTGGTTATTCTTATTTTTCCTTCCATTGCGCTTTCTTCTTAATTTAGAAAGAAGATCTTTGGAGTCTGACAACTTAATTTTTTCACGATTAATTTTAACCTTATTTTCAGCAAGTTCTTCAAAATCATCAAAAATCTGATCGTCTGATACCGTATCTTTATTCCAGAAGAGATAATTTTTCTTCATGTGATTGGCAATAATTTCAACCAGAGCATCTTTTTCTTCTCCCTCTTCTTTTTTAACAGCCTCCTGGATAAGCAATTCTATGGTTCTTCCATAATGTTTAAATGCAATTGGGGAATTATCATATGGTACAGGTTCCGGTGAACCTTTAAGCGTTTCTTTGGGTGGTTCTTCATAGGGAGAATCTACATCAAGTTCAAAATCGGAAATCATCAGAAGATGATCCCACAATTTATGTTTGAAATCTGCCATATCTTTAAAATGAGGATGAATATTACCCATGATATCCACAATTGTCTTAGCCATTGCATTCCTCTTTTCCCTGTCCTCTATAGTTTTTGCATAATCTACAAGTTTCTGGATATTTCTACCATATTCAGGTAAGTTCATTTTTTTCCTTTGCGTATTATAATCCATAATTCAATGATTGATAGTTTTTACAAAAATAGTGGTTTTTAAGTTGCTGTCAAATATTTATGAAATTATTTTTAATTTGGCAAATTTGAGCAGCAATTGTTTCTGTCCATGTTTGTCGAAAAGTATGGTAGCTTTGGAATTCGGCATAGCCCCTTCCAGGCTTACTATTTTTCCTCTTCCAAAACGTTGATGTTCAACAATAATACCTTCCTTAAGTTTCCCATCATATTCCTCACTTTTTTGAGGAGATGAAATGGCTGTTTTCTCTTTTCTACCGATTTGCTTTAGTTTTCGGGATGAATTAGCAGCCACAAAAACGGGTGAGAGCGGATCTTTTTCTTTTGGCGGCTCATTTACAGGCTCCTTTTCAATCTCAACAGGAAAATCCATGTATTCAGATTCAATATCTTCGATAAACCTGCTTGGACTAGATGGGGTGTTTGTTCCCCATTTATACCTGAACCTGGCAAAACTTATGACAGCCTTTTTTTCGGCGCGGGTTAAAGCCACATAAAAAAGTCTTCGTTCCTCTTCCAGATCTTTCTCTGAGGTCACCGATCTCATGGAAGGGAATAATCCTTCTTCAATTCCTGCCAGAAAGACTGTATTAAACTCCAGTCCTTTAGCCGAATGCATTGTCATTATTGTTATTTTGTTGCGATCCTCCTCATCTTCCAAATCGGCGTTGGTCATCAGGGATACATTCTCCATAAATTCACTTAGCGTAGGCAAGTCTTCCTCTTCATAATTATCAACAAAATCTTTGACCCCATTAAGCAATTCCTGCAGGTTTTCGTATTTGCTTTCGTCCTGTATGGTTGACATTTCCTCATACTCCTTAAGTATTCCGGAACGCGATGCAATTGTCATAGCTGCATCGTAGGCATCGCTCTGTTGCAGTATTTCTGAAAACTGCTTTATCAGTTCAGTAAATTTTTTGAGCTTCTCCCTGGTAGCCTTGTTCAGGTCAATTTTTAAGGTGCCAATTGAATCCAGAACTTCCCATATTGTTAGATCGTTTGACTGGGCATAACTCGTTATTTTGGACAGGGTTGTTTTTCCAATTCCACGAGCAGGAAAATTTATAACACGAAGCAAGGCTTCTTCATCGTTAAAATTCATTCCCAACCGGAAATAAGCAAGCAGATCCTTAATTTCTTTCCGCTGATAAAATCCGATTCCCCCATAAACTTTATATGGCAGGTTCAATTTTCTGAGCGCCTCTTCAAACTTCCTGGATTGTGCATTTGTTCTGTATAATATGGCAAAATCTTTATAATCATTCCCATTGTTATTGATGCTGTCGGCAATTGAATGAGCAATATTAAAAGCCTCTTCCGCATCGGTTTGAGAATCCAGTACCTCAATCTTCTCTCCTTTATCCTGTTTCGAAAAGACATCCTTTTGGATCTGGTTTGCATTTTTCCGGATCATACTGTTAGCTGCATCTACAATCGTCTGGGTAGAGCGATAATTTTGTTCCAGTTTAAAAAGGTTATAATCCTTATAATCGTTTTTGAAATTAAGTATATTTTCAACCTTTGCACCCCTGAATGAATAGATACTTTGAGCGTCATCTCCTACTACACAAACATTCTGGTGCATTTCGCCTATTTTCTTTACAATAAGATACTGTGCAAAATTGGTATCCTGGTATTCATCTACCAATATATATTTGAACTTTTTCTGATATTTGGCAAGTATCTCCGGATGGTCTCTAAAAAGAATATTAATGTTAAGCAACAGATCATCAAAATCCATGGCATCTGCTTTCTTGCATCGCAGCGCATAAGTCCTGTAGATGTCGCAAATCTTCGGCCTTCTGGCTTTTTCATCCTGTTTTATCAGTTGTGCGTTTTTGCAATAAGACTTCCAGGTTACCAGGTTGTTTTTAGCTTTTGAAATTCTTTTCATTACCTCAAAAGTCTTATATGTTTTATCATCCAGGTTAAACTCTTTAATAATCTTCTTGATCAGGTTCTTTGAATCTACTGTATCATAGATGCTAAAATTCTTTGAATATCCTGCTGCTTTATGCTCTTTTCTTAAAATCCGGGCAAAAATAGAATGAAAAGTTCCCATCCACAGATGACGTGCAGATTCTTCTCCAACCATCTGTGCTATACGCTCTTTCATTTCTGTAGCAGCTTTATTTGTAAAGGTAAGCGCCAGAATATTATATGGTTTAACACCTTGTAACAAAAGATAGGCAATCCGGTAAGTAAGTACCCGCGTTTTACCGGATCCGGCTCCGGCAATTACTAATGAGGGTCCCTTGTAATTTGTAACAGCTTCTTTTTGTGCTGAGTTTAAGTTTTTTAGAATATCTTCCACAGGTCAATAAGTTAAGCTACAAAATTAATCGCTTTATTTTTTTAGCCCAAAGGCTGAAGAATAAATTTCATAATAAATTTAAATAAGTGTCAACTTTTCAGAACAGGATTAAATTTCCGGGGATACTGCCTGGTTAATTTATTTAATAAAGTAATCAACATAAGTTCGATCTAACCAGCATCCTTTTAGCTGACTGATATTCAGACATACTTTAGCTTTCAAGCCAAAATTGCAGGGCTCCCGGGGAAAAAATTCTTCAAAATCCACCGGCTCTTCCTAACAAATGACCCCGGCCAGTCCTATCTGAAAACCTGCGCTTTATTTGTCATCCCCACACCAAACTCACAATAATCATCTTACAAAACAAAATTTCCAACAGATCTGCAATATTTTTTTTTATCTTTTGTTCTAATAAATAAATGTTTTTATAGGATAATTTTTATACTTGCATTTGAAATAAAATGAATACAACTGACTAAAGACTCATGAAAAAAGTCTCCTTTTTGATAATATTAAGCTTTCTGACTTTACAAAGTTTATCACAGGTTTTTGTACCCTATGACAACTATGACTATACGGACAGTACAAAATACGGGGAAGACACATTGTTTGTTTTTTACTCGGACAATCCGGATAAAATATTAAATGCAGAGCACAGCACATTGCAAGAATCTGATTTTACATGGAAACGATACAATAAAAGCACTGAGACTTTTGATTCCCTTTTTACCCATACAGACACTACACTTTCAGCTATTTGGCTAGACTCTTTATACAACCAGGGCTATATAAGTGATGCCACAGAAGGATTAAGAGTAGAAATTACGAACAACAGCGACAGCCTGGAAACCTATACAGCGTGGGTGATTTCAGATACCTTCCCGGATTTTGGAGAAATCTGGGTAGAATATAATACATGTACGAGGCTATGGCTGGCAGTGCAAAGTTTCACTTTACCCGATTATAAATATTATGATTATCGATATACGCCTGCCATAGACTATACAATTTACAACAACCGCTCTGTAACATGGCAGGCCAGTGCACAGGTTGAAATTTTTGATGATCAAACCTTATATAATTTTGGAAATATTTTCGTGGGAAAAATAGGCCAGGCTAATGAAACAACTGTTAATATGCCGTTTGAAGATTCAGATTATTATCTTACCGTAGAGAATGTATTTGGAAACAGTCGTGGAGATACTATAGAAAATGTTTTAGCAAAAGGAGTAAAAGCAGATTTTGACGTATTCAAAATACTGGACGA
>Ga0102934_1002232_pt1 | contig 13407 bp, 10 predicted proteins | sample SalPonR2_A_D1_MG_FD_78175 | JGI IMG/M metagenome (GOLD analysis project Ga0102934, IMG submission 78175) | Salt pond soil microbial communities from South San Francisco under conditions of wetland restoration - Salt Pond MetaG R2_A_D1_MG | ecosystem: Environmental > Aquatic > Marine > Intertidal...
GAAGTACATCCGCATAGCCTCGAATCACGCCTGGTACCGGGGCTCTTCTTTGCCGGAGAGCTGCTTGATATCGACGGAGATGAGGGCGGCTATAACCTGCAATTCGCATTCTCCTCCGGGGCCGTCGCCGGAAGTTCGGCGGCCGAACAGATATGAGATGGTACGACTCGGCCCAATTTCGCCGTTCGCTTTATTCACGCTCGCTCCCCCCTCAAAAAAAAGTTTGACAGTACCACCGCTTTCACTATACTTACATTTGTGACTAATTTTCATAATAAGAGATTTGTTACACATCCCTTCATCCCACTCCTGCTCATCCTGGCCTTCGGTGTGGTAAGTGGGGTGAGCAGTGAAAGCGCCAACAGCGGTCGAAAGCGGATACTTGTGCTCTCCTCTTATCACCCGGCGTTTCCTACCTACCGGCAGCAGGTGGACGGGGTACAGGATACCTTTGAAGGCAGGGATGTGCTGATCGACGTTGAGTTTATGGACAGCAAGCGCTTCATAAAAGAAGATTTCCGCCTGCAGTTCCTGGACATGCTCAATGCAAAGCTCTCACAGCTCCCGCCCTACGACGGCATTATTACCGCCGACGACAACGCCCTCTCCTTTGCTCTTGCCCATCGAAAAGAGCTTTTCCAGTCCACGCCCATCGCCTTTTTTGGAGTAAACAACCGCAAACTCGCCCTAGCCCAGAACAGAAACCCCCAAGTTACCGGAGTCGTAGAGGCGGTCTCTATGGAGGAGACCCTGCAGATGGCCATGGAGCTGTTTCCCCAAACATCCACTATCTATGCCGTAGTTGACGGTACCCCAAGCGGGCAGGGAGACCTGACCACCTTTTACAGTTACCGCAGCCGGTTTCCCCTGGATGAGCTCTCCCTAGAGAATCTCAGCTTTAACGAGTTAGAGAGACAGCTCCGCGCCCTCAATGAAAATTCGGTTGTCCTTTTACTCTCCGCCTACTATGACCGTACCGGACACAGCCTCACCTTCGAGGAGAGCCTTTCGCAAATTGTCGCGAACAGTTCGGTATCAATCTTTCACCTGTATCACCACGGCATGGGCGAGGGCATCTTTGGAGGAAAGTTAATTTCCCATTACCAGCAAGCTCTGACCGCCGCCGCCATAATGGAGAAGATACTCTACTCGGAGACAACAGTGGATGAGTTTTCGGTGGTTGAGGAGAGTCCCAATATCTACATGGCCGATTATGTACAAATGGAAAAGTACGGCATACGGGAACAGGACCTCCCGCAGGGCACTCAAATAATTAATCGGCCCAAGTCCTTTTACCGTGAAAATATGGTCCATATATGGTCCCTGACGGTGGTAATTTTTCTGGAGGGGGCCCTTATTCTGCTGCTGATATTCAACATGCGGCGCAGGAAGAGTATAGCCCGCCGCTTGCGGGAAAGTGAACAGCGGTTCAGGGATCTGTTCGAATACGCACCGGTTCCGCTTCTGGAAGAAGATTTCTCCGAGGTAAAACGCTATTTAGATCTCCAACTTATCCCTGATGGACAGAATTTAGAGAGCTTCTTGCAGGAAAACCCCCGGGAAGTAGAGAAGTGTGCCGGCCTGGTTCGTATTCTCGATGCAAACCAACAAGCCTTGTCACTTTTCAAAGTACATACCAAGGCACCCCTTCTACGGGACCTCTCCAGTCGTTTTTTCGAGAAAACCCTGGAGGTATTCACCCAGGAGCTTATCAGTTTTTATGGGGGCGAGACAAAGTTTTCTGCTCCCTCACAGATGAAGACACATCTTCAGGAGCCGATATGGACTAATTTGCACTTGGTCGTTGCCCCACACAACGAAAAAGAATGGGACCGAGTATACGTAGGTATCGAGAATATCACTCGGACGGTACACTTTCAAAAACAGCTGGAAAACACAATCCACGAGAAGGATGTTTTGCTTGGTGAAATACATCACCGGGTTAATAATAACCTGGCCCTCATCTCCTCTTTTCTCCATCTTCAGACTATGCAAACCGACAGTCATGAGTTGTCGATACTCCTGCAAGACAGCATAGCTCGTATCAAGGCAATGTCACTGGTCCATGAAAAGCTATTTCGCAACAGCACCCTCGAAGACATCGACCTCTCCGAATACATTCACGATTTAGTGCATGAAATCCTACATGCCTATAGCTCTCCCTCTACCAAAGTTGAATGTGCGATTTCCTGCGAAAAGCTGACCCTCTCAATCGACTTTATGATCCCCCTGGGCTTGATGGTAAACGAGATAGTTTCCAACTCAATGAAACACGCCTTTGAGGCTGTTACCCAGCCCCGTATAAAGGTAAGTATTGAAAAAATAAACAGCACCCAGCTCGAGTTAAAAATCGATGATAACGGCATAGGACTACAGCCGGCAGCCCCACATGAATCACAGAAGGAAAGCAGTATGGGCCTGCTCATTATTGATACGCTCATAGAGCAACTAGAAGGTTCCAAGCAACTCGTTACAAACCACGGAACTCACTACACAATAATCCTACCCACAGAAGAGAGCAACAATGAGCAGCACAATACTTATAGTAGAAGATGAGTTTCTTATCGCCCTGACCTATAGACTGGATTTAGAGAAGCGGGGGTATACCGTTGTTGGGGTCTGCTCAACCGGCCAAGCCGCCGTGCAAACCGTCGAGCAACAGCAGCCGAATGTGGTTTTAATGGATATTCACCTAAAGGGACAAATGGACGGAATCGAGGCGGCAGAGCTCATCATGCAAAGTGAAAAAGCTCCGGCTCTTATTTTTATCACCGGCAATTACGATGCTCCCACGAAGGAGCGGGCCAACAGCCTGCACCCCGTAGGCTTCTTCGTAAAGCCGATCGTTATGCAAGAGATCGACCACCTCATTCGAAGCTAAACCTTGCCCAAAGCTTTTTAAGTCGCCGCGTCCCTCGTGGCGCTTGAGCCCCAGGACTTTTGAGCACTGGAAAACTGAAGCGCTTGAGCCCCTGGACCCCTGGAAACACAAACATTAGTTTTTTTATCAGCTATTGCCTTTTCTTGTTCCTCTACCTACACTTATAGTAAGGAGAACAATTTATGACAGGGACAAAATCTTTTCCGGAGTTTATCCAAGAGTTCAGAGACCAGCTGGCATACCTCTTCCACGAACGAAGCGATATAGATGCATTGAGTGTGACACGAGGGCTGCCGCCGTATATCCTGCGGGAAATCATGTCCACAAATCCGTTGGCTACCTACATTCCGCAGAAGTATGGAGGCCGAGGAGGAAGCGTAAAAGAGGGGCTTGAGCTTGCCTCGGTTACCGCGTACGAGTCGCTGCCCCTCTCACTAGCCTTTGGAATTAATTGGGCCCTATTTCTTCAGCCGGTAGCCAAATACGCACAAGAGAGCATCAAACCGGGTATTTTTAATGACTTTTTAGAAAATCGGAAGATGGGCGGACTGATGATTACAGAACCGGGCTACGGCAGCGATGCCCTGCACATGACAAGCTCGTATACCCAAGAAGAGTCCTCGTATCACATAAAGGGCACCAAACACTGGGCAGGGCTGACCGGCTGGGCAGATTACTGGCTGCTGACTGCCAGGCGTAAAAATGAGGAAGGCAATTTAGGCCGGGCTATCGACTTCTTTATAAGCGATGCTTCGGAGCCGGAGCAGAACATTGTGGTTGAAGAGTACTATAAAAATCTGGGAATCTATATGCTCCCCTATGGGCGAAACAGAATCGACATAAAAGTCCCGCACAGCCACAAACTCGAGCCGCAAAGTACCGGACTACGGATGATGCTCGACCTGCTGCACCGCAGCAGAATGGAATTCCCCGGAATGGCCACCGGTTTTCTGCAGCGCATGCTCGATGAAGCCGTCACCCACACCAAAGAACGGCAGGTAGGCGGCAGAAGCTTGTTCAGTTATGACCAGGTTCAGCAGAGGCTCTCTAGACTGCAGTCGGCCTATACTATCAGCTCGGCCATGTGCCTCAACAGTGCTGGAAAGGCGGGCATAGAAAACGACCTCTCCGGCATTGGGCTGGAGGCCAATTCGGTGAAAACCTATGTAACCGACCTTATGCAGAGCTCGGCCCAGTCACTTCTGCAGCTTGAGGGGGCCAAGGGCTACCGGCTCGACCATATCGCAGGCCGGGCGGTTGTCGACAGCCGGCCCTTTCAAATCTTTGAAGGCTCCAACGATATTCTCTATATTCAAATTGCGGAGGCCGTCCAGAAACAGATGCAGCGCAAAAAACAGCACAACCTGCTGCAGTTCCTTAAAACCCTTGAACTCACCCAGCCGGCTACCGGCAGACAGGCTGTGGAAAGAGCAGGTGCCGTCGGGATGCAGCTAAGCCGTCTGCAGCAGCAACTTGATTTTGGACTGCAGCTGCCCCTGCCCCAGCGAAAACTCGCCGAACTCGGCCAGATTGTCAGCCGAATAACCGCCATGAAGATGGTGCTCGCCTTAGGCGACACCGGCTTTAACCAACAGTTAATCGATAGTAGCCTCTTGCACATCGCCCAGGAGGTCTCGGGCTTGCTCGGCAGCTACCACTCTGCGGCCACTACTGATTACATCGAGGGGTATGGCGAGGGCAGGTAGCAAACGCAAAGCCCTGTTTCAAATTGACAAGGGGATCTAGAAACAATAGAATCTCCCTAAGGAGATCAAAATGAATATTGAGTACAAGCGGCAAGAGCTGACAGATGACTTCTTTGATGATTTGGATGCAATATTCATCGAATTTCTTGCCTGTGATAATACCGATTACGTATATGAAATGCTGCTCCCAGATATAGCTGAGGGCGTTAAAAACCCGGAGCAGGAATACGGCAAAGATTGGCAACGAGACAATGAACTGCATATTGGCGAGATGGAATACAGAGAACGGGAATTAAAAAAACTGAGGAAAGAGAAGGACCTGGAAAGGTTTTTGGAGGCCCTTTCGCATGTGCGCAACTCGATGTCTTCATTGATAGATTTGGAAGAAATGGAATATACCCTAAAAACCGACTTAGCAAAACGCCTCTTTTATACGGGCGAATAAAATTTGACGTTGCACACAGCTGTTACTATCCTTTAAACACAAGTAAACTAATCTTGGAGGAATAAGATGAGAAAAATTGGATTTTTACTAGTTGCATTGTTTCTAATAGCAAGTGTTGCCGGTGCTGAAGGCATGTGGCGCGACGGCACCTATGAGGCTCAGGGACCAGAGTTTAGTCATGGCTGGAAAAACTCAGTCAGGATAGTGGTTGAAAACGGGTATATTACAGAGGCCCACTTCGATGCTATCCCGGAAGAAGGCGATAAAATGAAGTATCTGGCATCTGTTCAAGGCGACTACGGCATGGAAGCAAATTCCGATGCCCAGTCCGCATGGTATGTACAGGCCGACAAGGCCGCCGCAAAACTACTTGAAATGCAGGATCCCGGTAACATCCTGAAATCCGGTGGCGGGGTCGACGCGATCTCGGGGGTAAGTGTAACCATTGCACCCCACTTTGAGCTCGCTCAAGAGGCGCTCAGCGGTAAACGACGCTAACAAGGCATACGCGCTCACAACGCTAAACGAGCGCTAAAAAAGTAAACAGGTCTTAAAAAGTAGCAAGCCGTCCGAGGCATCCCCTCCGGGCGGCTTTACTTATTACCAATCACCTTCTTTTACCAATCACCTTCTGTGAGTTCTTGAAAACTACACATTTATCTTCTAAAATCAGGAGATGTTGACCTCCGCCAAGCATAAGTTCATTCTTACTCATATTCTAATGCTGTTGGCCCCGTTGTGTGTGATGGGTCTGCTCATTACTATATTTGTGTGGGAAGAAATCGAACAGAGATTTCATCAGGAGCAGTTATCCATCCTTAGTTCAATAAAAAAACAAGTGGTCGACAGGCACGCCGGAGCAATGGAAAATACACTTTTAGTCCTCTCTGAAGATGATGAGTTGTGGAAAATCCACGATGATCCGGAGGTGCGGGATAGTATTCTTAGGAACTGGAAACTCTTGCAGCAAATATTTCCTAAGCGGGCCTGGATTTACTATGGCGATACCCACAACCGCATTATTGTCTCACCTCCCTGGGAGCCACCGGCGAACTACGACCTCAGAGAGCGGCCGTGGTACACCGATGCTAAAGAGAGTGGCGAATTAACCTGGGTGCAACCCTATACCGAATTTATCACTGAAGAAACAGTCTTTACCGCCGCAGTCCCCATTCATAATAAGAGCGGTGATTTCACCGGAGTATTGGCAATAGACACCTTCCTCCAGGATTTCTTCCAGGGTATGCGCACCGAGGCACTCAAAGAGACTTCTCAACTACTCATAGTTACCCGCAACAACGAGGCTATTTCTCTGACCCCTGAACAAGAGAATGAGGATACTGCAGGCGACTCCTTCGATTGGAGTAAATTCTTTCGGAATACCGACAGCAGCGGCTACATCAGCTTGAGCGGCACAACCTATTATGCGGCCTTCAAAGAGCTTACCCCGCTTCAGTTTTATCTGGTAAGCCTTACCCCCCGCAATGCCATTATGACCGAGATGGAAACCCTTGGTTACATCATTATCCTTGTTACCTTGATCGGAATTCTGGTGACCGGCGCCGGCAGCATCTATATCGCCCGCTACGTGCTGTCCAACATAAAAAGCCTTAACTCCTATATGCATGATATCATTCGGGGAGACCTTACCATACGCACATGTGTCTCCGGGCAGGATGAGTTTCTTACACTAAACTCTTACATGAACAGCATGGTTCGAACACTATCCCGACAAATAGAAAGTCAGAAGCGCACCAACCAGGAACTAGCCGAGAAAAACAAAAAACTCGACAGACTTGCCAATATAGACGGACTGACCCGCATCGCAAACCAGCGTTATTTTAACGAAACCATGCAGCATGAGTGGGAACGGTTGAGCCGGGAAAAGCAGCCCCTCTCCCTTCTATTTTTGGATATCGATTTTTTTAAACCCTACAACGACCACTATGGACATCAAGCCGGCGACGAATGCCTGCGCATAATGGGAGGCCTCCTGGAAAATGTCACCCGCCGTCCGGCGGATATCGCGGCTCGCTACGGAGGCGAGGAGTTTGTCATTTTGCTTCCCAACACCCCCACCGAAGGAGCCCAGCAAATAGCCCTTGAAATACAAAATAACCTAGCGCAAGAAAAAATCCCCCATGAAAAATCGGAAATATCCCCCTACCTCACCTGCAGCATAGGAGTCGCAACCACAGTACCGAGCAATAACTCCTCGGCAGACAGTCTTGTAGAGGAAGCGGATAAGGCAATGTACGAAGCCAAAAAAGAAGGCCGCAACCGCATCGTTGTAAGTTCTTAAAAAATGCTTATCCCCTAGCCACCCGGAGCCGCCCGGGCGGTGGTTCCAGACTAAGCTGGAGAAACAAAAGTGGAGCCCGCCCTGACCGCAGGGCCTGCGCCGGTAGCCGCCCCGAGTAAGCTTTGGGTCGGCGTGGTTTCGAGTCGTTGGCCCTGGTTTGCATCCGGTCCTGCCTGGTTTTATGCTTTACACATGGAGGAAGTACTATGCAAAAAGATATCAAAATAGGCATTATCGGCGGAAGCGGCTTGTACAAAATGGAAGGCCTGAGCGAGGTTTCCACGGAGTATATTTCCACTCCCTTCGGCGAACCCTCCGGACCTGTGGTGGTAGGAACGCTCGCCGGAAAGCGCGTGGCCTTTTTGCCCCGCCACGGGGAAGGACACGTAAAAAATCCCAGCGAGGTCAACTACCGGGCCAATATCTACGCCCTCAAGTCCCTGGGCGTACGCTTTATTATAGGAATCAGTGCCTGTGGCAGCCTTCGCGAGGATTACGCCCCCGGTGACATAGTAATTCCCGATCAGCTCGTTGACTTCACTAAGGGAAAACGACAGATGAGCTTCTTCGACCGGGGCATTGTCGTGCACATTGCCTCCGACCAGCCCCTCTGCCCGGAACTCTCGAAAATCCTGCACAAGGCGGCCGCCTTCAATAAAAAGACCGTCCATGACGGAGGAGCCTTTATTACTATCGAAGGCCCGCGGTTCAGCACCAAGGGCGAGAGCACCCTCTTCCGCCAATGGGGCCTGGATATTATCGGCATGACCACCAGCCCGGAGGCCTATCTTGCCCGCGAGGCCGAAATGAGCTACGCCACAATGGCCCATGTAACCGATTACGATGTGTGGCACGAGGAGCCGGTGAGCACCGAAATGGTTATAAAGACTTTTACCAAGAATATCGAGCATGCCCAAAAATCGATCGAACGGGCGGTGGAGCTGATCGACGAGCAGGCGGAATATCCGGCTCATTCAGCTCTCAAGGGTGCCCTCATATCCAGTCCCAAAAAAATTGCTCCCACAACCCGGGCCCGAGTAGAATTACTTATCGGAAAGTATCTAGAATAGCTATTTGATAAGCTTCTCTATCCCCCTGATCAGTTTGAGGGAATAGCCGGAAATATCCGGTATATCCTTTTCGGGCATGCGGAAGCCGATGGCACCGGGGTGCCCTCCGCCGTTTTCGATTGAGAAAGTGCGAAGTATGGACCGCAAATCTAGGTCCTTGTAGACTTCGCTACGGCGAACCCTGAACTGTATCAGCCCCTCGCCTGCTTTATGATCGGGGTATGCCACCAGACTCAACATTCTGCTCGATTCAGCCAACACATCGGCCAGGTATCTTGCCACCGACACAATTGTGTCGTGGTCAAAACGGGACTCGATCACAGCCATAGTCTCTCTTCCAATTATTACCGATGCTACCTGGCTGGAGTAAAAAGCCTGCGACTCCATCATAGAGTTAAAACACTCTTCTTCCTCCCGCGTTAGCCGCTGAAGTTCGGTAAACACTTGGTCCATGGAGGAAAAGTTCCTGGAATCTTGGTGGGTTTTACTGCTTAGCATTTCATTGAACATTCCACTGAACAGATTGTAGAACCAACGCTCTCTCCTCGTCTTGAGGTATTTCCCCATTTTCGAATCACCAATGATTCCAGTGAGCACCGAGAGGACAAAGTTCCGGGAAAAAATTTCCTGAATCGAAAAGGCATCGATAATCGAACATTCGTTGGAAAGCTTAAAGGCCAAAAGGCCGACCAACTCACTGGCCGATGAGGCCTCGTCGACAAGGCGGTAGCCGGGGTCCCCCGCGTAACTGCCGTCGGCTTCAAGGTGGTGATCTATCTCTATTTTAAGTACGTCCCTGCCTGCCAGAAGGGGCGCAGAGCCGGGAAAGGACTCCTGCATAGAAGGTTTGGGAGTATCCATCAGAAATACAGTAGAAATATCCCGCGGGAGCTCTTCGTCGTTGTAGATAATTCCAATTTCGTTATACCTTGAGATATGAAGAAGATACTGGTAGTTTTCGTTAATCCTTCTAGGAATCATCAAATACACATTTTTTGAAAATTTGCTGATCAAAAGTCCCATAGCGATCATCGAAGCAACGCAGTCCTCATCCGGATCCCGGTGTCCAAGCATAAGAAAATTGTCCCGTTCCGCCACAGCCTGAATTATGCGTGATATAATCCGGTTTTTCTCCTTAAGACTGTATATTCCGGACTTGCGCCAACCATCTTGACCATTTTCATTCCATGCGACCCCCCGGCTTCGGCCCTCCTCTTTTGCCTGATATAGTGCTTTGTCGGCCTGCTTCATCAGCACAGCAAAGGAATCTCCATGTTCGGGAAAAGCGGCTATACCGATACTTGCAGTAACATGCTTCACCGAAGCACCTGGTTGTGCTGGGAGATCAATTTTTTCCAGCTCTTGGATAAGGTCATTGCAGTACTCCAGGGCCTGCTCCGGAAAGGTCTCTTTCAGCAGAAAGGTAAACTCATCCCCACCGTAACGGACCAAGACAGTATCGGAATTGAAAGTTTTTCTAAATGTCTCTACGGCAGCGCGCAAAACTTGGTCCCCTACATTCTGTCCGTATTCATCATTGATGGTCCCAAAATGATCAAGATCGAGCATCATAAGGGAAAGGGGGGTGCCCTTGCTATGAGCTTCAGTCAACCTCTCCTCCGCAGCCTGGTCCAGAAACCGCCGGTTGTACAGTCCGGTAAAATCATCGGTAATAGCACGTGCCCGAGCCTTCTCGCCCCAGGTCACCATTTCGGATAAAAAAGCACCGGTAGACGTTAACCTATGTGCGTTGGTTTTGAGCATGCCTTGCATTATACTGATACCAGCTTCAGGCTTTGTTCTTATAAATTCATAAAAATCACCCGCCTGCAAAGTCAAGACAACAGTATCGCTTTTCGGAGTACAGGTGGCTGATCTTTCGGCACTGTCAAAGATAGACATTTCTCCAAAAAAACTGCCCTCCGAAATTTCCGCCAGTTCCAACACACCACCATCCTGGGTGTGCACCGAAATAGAAACACATCCTGAGAGGATGATGTACATAATCTCCCCGGTATCCCCCTCTTTAAAAAGGGTCTGCCCCTGCTTATACTCTTCGGTCCTCATTAATGAATAAAGCCGGTTCAGATCGGCTGTGGAGAGTGCGGAGAGAATGTCTATCGATCTCAGCACTTCCACCGGTGTTTTGGCCATACTCAGGACTCCCCTCGCCCGTCGGTAAAAAGAATCTTATTCCCCCCACGGCGTCTCCCCACAAGGGGCAGTTCATGAGTTTTGAACAACATATCTTCTACCATTCCCCCAAAACCCGGGTACATACATACCCCTACACTTGCGGTCACCCGGAACTCGTTTCCTCCGGCAGCCTTCGATACATCAAGCTTATTTATAAACTCTTTAATTTCACGGGCCCTCTCCCGGGCTTCATCACGGCCGATCCCGGAAAAAATAACCGCCATAGCATTTCCCTTGTACCTGGCAATTCTTTCATCCTCACCGATAAAATCCCGCAGCCCCCCAGCCATAATTTTTATAGCCAGATCGCCCGCATCATGACCGTATGCATCATTTAAGGCCTTGAAGTTATCCGGTTTTGTAATAACCAGAGCAAAAGAAAACACCCCCTGTGAAGAATCAATTTTTTCAGTCAGTTCCCGCAGTTTTTCCGTCAGATATACCTGGTTGTACATCCCTGTAAGTGTATCCCGGTAGACCTGTTTCTGTAGCTCCTGCACAAGTGGGGAATTTTCTTTCACCAACGTATTTACTCGCCGTACTCTCCCGGCTGTCTCCACCAGAATTCTGTGCAGAATGCGGGCGGAAACTGAGGGCCTTTCTTCAAGAAATTCAAAAAAATCTTTCCCCTGTCGCGGGAACTCCAGAACCCACGTCTCCTCATCGGCAAGGGCTGAAGCGTCCCTAACTGCAGAGGTGAACAAATCCAGTTCGCCAAAAAGATTCCCACTCACATAACGGGCAATAACCTTGGAACGGCCTTCTTCGTCGGTTTTCCGGACTATCACCTGCCCGGTTTCCACAATGTACAAGGACCTCCCCGGATCGCCCTGCAAAAATACAGAATCGCCGCTCTTGCAACGGCGAATCACACTGTTTTCAGCTATTACCAGAATATCTTCCACGGAAAGCTCTGAGAAAAGCTCCGCCTGCTTCAAAATTTGTTCTTTTCGTGTTTCTTTCACGGTCACTCCCGGTGCAGCTCTGGCATACACTCGCTATAGAGTATAATACGTGTCGCTCGAAAAACAAGGCTCATCTTGATGAAGCCCGGGAGCTATAGTAAGGGAGCGGAAATCGAATTGCAGAGAATGAGGTACATGGCATGTGACCAAAGCAGAGGCTGGGCAGGTTTACCCCATTTCTCTATCCAGGGGTTCAGCATAGAAGCATCAAGTAGATGTTCGGTTACCTGCTCGGGTAAATGAAAATCCTTATCCGCCTGGGCTTCAATCCATTGACATAACTTAGCAGCAGAATCCACATTTCCTTGTTCAGCTTCATACCAGCCTAACCATGCGGTAAGCAAAACCCAGAGTCCCCCACCGTAATATGTATCATCAACATAACGATGCACTCCGCCGTTGATATACAATTCTTTCTTTATCTTTTCTAAAGTATTCAACATATAGGGAGTATCCAAACCAAAAACAGTGTATGGAACTAGGGCAGCCACCATGCTAGCATCTACACGGCTGTCTCCGCCAAACTTAGTAAAATGTTTTTCTGAAACAAAATGGTCGAAAAGATACTTTTTGATTTCTTCTGTAGCTTCAGAATAACCAGCCTTTGTAATGTCCTCCGCCGCCTTAAGCCCGGCGAGGATAGTGGAAAGAGTATAGAAATGTATTTTATCTCCATACTCTTCCCACAAATCATAACAAGGATAACGCCAGAAGTGTATTAAATACTGAGCAAGATTTTCAACTATACGTTTTGCATCCTTATGAATCGGCGCTGAAGCTCTCTTTCTATGTTCATTAAATGCCCATAGCCATGTACCCAAACCATCCAACTGGTGATTTTCCCACTCCATCTCTCCTTCCAAACCATTTTCTAAATAGCGGGTGTGAAGAACTAATTTCTCAGGTACATCTCCAGTTTCTTTCAACACATGCATCGCTTGGCTCATCTGGTCGGTTTTCTCAGAGAGAATTGCTAGCGCCCAATTGTGAAACCCTTCAGCCGCCTCGAATTCACCTGCAACATCCATAGAATATGCAATGTAGGAACCGTCTCTGAACCAACAATAACTGTATACCGAAAACTCCGGCGAAGCATACCAGGCACCGGATTCCAGCTGCTGCGATTTGATTAGTTTTATACTTTCATTATAAAGTTTTTTCATTGATGGAGCTCCTCATTTTAGTATTCATCCTGTGCGAGCGGAAAAAGCGAGAGTACGTTAAAAGAAGCTCCCCTTCGGTGAAAAACAGGTATTTTGTGAAGAGGGGCTTCGACGGTAAGTTCTACAGGCCCCTCAACTGCCTCATCTGTCCATCCGTCAAACCAAATACCTTCAGGAATTTGAACAGACCTCCTGCTTTGCCCTTCCCACAAAATTGGAGCCACTAGTATATCTTCTCCAAGTAGATATTGATCGAATATCATCCAATACTCCGCGTTTTCAGGATATTGGAACAGCATTGGGCGCATAAGCGGTGCCCCGGACTCACAGCTATTCCCTGCTGATAGAGTAAGATACGGCAATAACTTCATTCGCAGTTTCGCATAAAACCGATAGATATCAACTACCACAGACTCACCGGTTCTTTTGGCTATATTCCATGGGGTACGATCCACATGCGGCTCCTGATGATTATTGAATTCCGAATGGAACTGCATTATTGAGCCGAAACACGCCATCTGAGCAGAACGTATAAACAGTTCTGCCGAAGGTATCTCACCACTAAAGCCGCCGATATCCCATCCCACAAATGGGATACCCGATAGGCCTGCACTGAAAACCGCGTTCAGTACGCTTCGGTGTTCACTCCAGGTTGAGTTCTGGTCTCCAGTCCAATGGA